>Ga0209125_1000132_pt1 | contig 127968 bp, 144 predicted proteins | sample BarGraIncub1131A_FD_184503 | JGI IMG/M metagenome (GOLD analysis project Ga0209125, IMG submission 184503) | Arctic peat soil microbial communities from Barrow, Alaska - Barrow Graham LP Incubations 11-31A (SPAdes) (version 2) | ecosystem: Environmental > Terrestrial > Soil > Wetlands > Peat... | reverse complement strand
CAGTGAATATATCAACCCGCCGCCGCCGCCGCCGCCGCCGATGCCCCTCCCACCACCCCCGCCTCCTGCGACAACTAGAACATCTACGTCAACTGCCGAACTCGGAACGAAAAAACCGCTCGCCGTAAACGTGTGTATCCTGTACCCGTCGACTATGGTGACCGCCCCCCCGGTACTGTTCGCAAGGAGCAAGGACGTTATCCCCGCATCCCACAACGCCTTGGCTGTGAGATATTTGCTGTCATCGGTTCTAGTGAGTATGTCCGACCCAGCGGCTTTCAGCGGAACCGCCGCCAGATCATCAACCTTCTGCGCCACCTTCTGGACAGTATTGTCCTCGGCAGTGAGGTTGCCATTGAACCCGGAAGTGTCCACGGAGACAGCACTTGCTGTGGATGCACCGTCAGCGCCGGGATCTCCCTTTGGGCCGGGGACGGTGGAGTCTGCGCCGGGGAGACCTACGCCCGTATCTCCCTTCGGGCCGGGAACGGTGGAGTCGGCACCGGGATCTCCCTTCACACCGGGATCTCCCTTTGCGCCCGTATCTCCCTTTGGGCCGGGAACTGTGGAGTCGGCACCGGGGAGACCCTCGCCAGCAGGACCGGGGATGCCCCGGTTAATCGCCACCACCAGCGGCTTTTGGGGCGCGACAGAAACCACAACGGATTTGGGGGGGAAGATCGCTACCTGTACCACTTTCACTATGATGGTCGCGCTCACAGGCTTGCCTTGGTCACTTCAGGGGCGACGAGCGCCTTACCCTTGACCAACTTCATGACGAACCCTCCAGCATCCTCTATCTCCACATCATAGACATACTCTCCGGGGGTCATGGACGCAGATGTCGTGGGGGTTAGCTCAATGAGACCCTCAATCAGATCGGCGGTTGTCGAAGTGATTTCCACCTTAAAGGGTATAAAGTCGGCAGAGTCATAGGTCTGCCGCAGCCCCCCACGGACGAGGCAACCGACTCCTGCATTGGAGAAGACATTGGGGACCGTGAACGGCATAAGGAAAGACGCCCCCTGCTCAATAGGGTCGGTCTCTTTGCTTCTGGCGTCAGGGAATCCGATATTGTATATGGTTGCCATTGTGACGCTACCTCACGGTGTGGTGGTCTGGATGGGAGGGGACATCCCTCTGTCCGACATGATCCTGTCGAGCTTCTGCTCTATCTTCTTGGAGCGATCCGATTCAGCATTGGAGGTGGTATTCTGGAGGCTGACCCCGTTGAAGTGCAGCGCCCACATAATGAACGCGGACATAATGATCAGCGGGAGGAATGTCTTGGCGATGTGCATCGTGAGTTCTTTCCACCAGCCAGCCGCGTTGTCGCTGCTCTTTGTCAGAGTGGAGACTTGGAATTCAAGCACTCCGATCTTCTTGTTCATCCCTGCCGTAGCTACCAATTCGGCAGCTTTGCCAGCTTGGCAACGGTTGTGGTCAATCATTACTGGCGTGAACGTCTTGTCCATCACATCCTGACGCCTATGGGACGCATCGATTTTAGCTTCCAGTGTCTCTATATGCCCAAACTTTGCGGCTGCGGCGACTACCTCGACCATCTGGGCCTTGAGTGTGGTCATATCCTCAACGTACCTTTTCAGGTCGCCTCTGCGCTCGATAGCTTCGTCTTCGGTCTTCCGAAGTCTGCTGTCGAGTTCTTCGTTGGTCGCCATTGCGGTCTCCGTCAATCAGGTGGGATGAGTTGCAGGCAAAAGAAAAGGGGGCCGAAACCCCCACAAGCCCTTTAGCAGGGTTTCTTTTTCCCGCCGCAGGAGGGGCAGCACGCATCTTTCTTGGTGGCTGCACCCTTTGCGGGGACGCCCTTCGATGCGGTTTTTGCGCCTGCTTTTGCGGCGAACGGATTCTCTTTTGCCATGATGGTCTCCCTGTCATTTGAACGCTGAAATAAATTGCACCATACCCTTTTTGCTTGACGATGGCAATGCAATTTCATTCCACCTGACTGAATAACCGTTTACGGATTCGCTACTTGCCCCGGAGCGGTAACCTCCTGCGGGACGAAACCACCGTCATTCCCTACGGAACCGCGAAGATGTTTCTGCCGCAGCCCGATCTTGTTGTCGGCCAGCAGGCTATCGTGAGTCTGTCCAACCTTGCCGTTGATCTGCTTGCCTTGGTACTGGACGGAGGGGCGCAGGGTATCGCCCTTCATCAGCTTCGCAGAGACCCTGTCTACGACTTCCGAGACTGCTTTATTCGGCACAGGGTTGTCGCTGGCACGGTCGTATATGCCCTGTATTGCCGCGTTGTCGTATACTGGGGTCACCGCCTTCTGGGTGATGTTCTTCCCCGCATGGTCATAGGACTTGCGGTCGATCAGCAACTTCCAGTAACCCGCCTCTTGGGTGAGATCTGTCAGCGCATTGCCGTTGGCGTATTCCTTACCCCGGAACTTGGGATCTAGGCCCTTCTCCCGGCAGATCCGCAGGTAGGCGTTGGCGTTGGCTTTGCCGCTCCTGCTGTCGGACCAAAAGTCCACGAACGGCACTCCGACCAACCCCGCCTTCTTCGCCTCCTTGCTGTAGCCTCCCTCGTCGCCAGCCTCAAACTTCTCGATCAGGCGTTTCTTGGCAGGGGTGTCCTTCATCTTGGAAACGACGACATCGTGAAACTTCGCCATGTCGGCAATTCCTTCCGTCTGGGTGTCGGTGTAGTCCCTCCAGCCGTCCATGTTGAACTTCTTGGCGATAGCGCCCGACAAGCCCGACGCGTGGTACGGGATCACATAGTCGATCCGGGGGTCAGCCAGCAGCGCGAGGACGTGCCTGTCGCTGATCCCGATAGCGATGGTCCCTGTGGTCTTTTCGTGGGCGTCACGCAGTTCCATTGCCCTATCGAAGTCCATGCCCTCCTTGGGGTCAAAGATTAGTTTGCCTAGCGCGTCGAATCCGGTCCCCTTGGCGATCAGGCTCATGTTAATCATTAGCCCCGTGTTGCCCATAGCGAGGACAAAGTCGGGAACCTTGGTGTACCCATGACCCTTCAGCCCCGCCAGCGACATATCCAAAGTCGCCTGCATGGCGTCGAGCATGTGGGGGACCTCAAAGTCCGACCACGACTGCCACCGCAGCCCGGATCGTTTGTTCATGTCCACCACGCGGGTCTTGCCTGCCGAAGAAGACGTGAAGTAATCCCTGATCTCATGCTTATAGTCAACCCGACTCTCTGGGGTCTTTGCGTTATTGCTGCCGAGCTTCTTCTTGAACTCCGCATACAGTTCAGGCTTATCTCGCTTAAGTCCATCAATTCCTGACTGAGTAATAAATTGAGATGAGTCTTCTGTGGGGTGGGAGTCGATGAACTCGTTGATAAACTTGCCAGCCTCCATTCGCTTCGCATCCACATAGCATGCGCCACAGGAAACATCGTACCCCATCCTATCCAACTCTGCGCGAACGTCAACCCATGTGTCTTTGGTCAGCGCCCTCCCAGTCTTGGTCTGGATAGCTTCAATGGTTGCCATAAGCTCATACCGCTTGCGGCACAAGGTGGAGAAATCCAGAGACACGGTGTAGTGCTTGTCGCTGTTCGACTTCAGCGCGGAGTACAGGTCAGACGCCTCGGAGTTGAAGTCCAGCGTCGAGTCAGCCACCACTCGCGCCATGGCGTTGTCGATGTCCTTGATCCACTTGCCGACCTTCTTCTCGGAGATGCCCTCCTTGGCCGCAACTGCTTTCACTGCCGCCTTCTCCTGCTCGGACCATGTGCGGATAGAGTAGTCCGGGGCAAGAGCGCCCTGCTTGGCGTCTACTTTTTCTGCAACGCGAGTCCAAACAGCCCCATTCTCGATGTCACGAAAGGCCGCGTTCGACTTACTCAGGCCAGCGACCAGATCCTGAACGTAGTTGTACACTTTGCCTAGAATAGTGTCCGACCGAGCGTCCCGGTTGTCCCGGTACTCCTTGTACGCGGACGCGGCAGACTCCTCGGTCCCGTGCTTCGCGATCAGAGCAGACTTCTCCTCGGCGGTGAGAGCCATCTCCATGGCGGCATGGAATACCTCATGAGGTAGCTCCCCGGCACCCTCCTGAGTGAGCGACACTACCCCTTCCCTGCTAATCATCTGGAACGAGGCGACGGGTACATCAGTCGGACCCAGTTCGCGCCCCAGAGCGTCTCCTGCGGACAATTTCTGCTCCGGGGTCATCGTGATGTCGCCAACGGAATTCACATGGACGGTCGTGCCGTTCGGGTTGTTGACCGTGTGGTTACCGTCGCCGTGGTCGATGATCTCGGATTTCGGGAACTCGGCCTGCACGGCAGCAGTGCGGTCACCGGCAGGGGCGACGGTCTTGGAACCATCAGAGACGGAGTACATGGGCGCAGCAGGTTGCCCTTCAGGGGCGATCCCGTCGTTCCCCGGCATGGTGGCCTGCCTGCCTGCCCTACTGTCGCCTACAAGGTCAGCAGCGGACGGCGCAGCGCCCCTGTCGGCGTACACGCTGCCTAGCTGGGCGTCAATCGGCTCCGGGCTATGCCCGATAGCGAGAGGATCGGTGCGCGGCATCACGTCCGGGGTGACCGGGGTGTACTGGGGACCGTCCATGACGAAGTTGGGGGTGGCGGGGGGGACGACCTCCGCGTCGATGACCGGCGGGTTATGGGTGATCCCCAGCGGCTTGCTGGGATCCACTACTTCGGCATCGACCTTGTCGTACGGCTTGCCCTCCATGGTGAAGTCGGGTGCCGACGCTGGATCGACTGCCGGTGCCGCATCACCCTCTGCGAGAGGCTCCCCTGTGGCGCTCTTTGCAGACTTCTGTGCCGCGAGCTTTGCCCTAATCTCAGGGATCGCGTCAATGACGACCCGCGCAGCCCTGCCGGTTATCCCGATAGCACGCATCGACTCGCCAACTAGACGGGGGGACGCTGCCACCAAGCCTGCCAGATATGCCGGGGTCAGGACATGCGCTGCCGCCCCGCCGATGGCACCCAGCGACGTGAGGCGACCAAATCCTCCCTGCGGTTGCCACGACGACATATTGTAGCCAGCGATCATTGAGGGTAAGTCCTCGCCGGTCATATCTGACAACGTGGTCACCAGTTCGTGCCTGAACTGGAAGTTATCACGCATCGCCTGCGTGAGCTTCCTCATAGTGGTGTCAATCATCGGCTTTCTGCCAAGAGATAGAGTGCGGTCCATCTCGTTGATCATGCCAGTTGCAGTCTCGTATCCCTTAGTCATGTCAGCGTATTCAGGCACTGCCTCCACGATGGTCTTCTTGACGATGTCCCGCAAACCTGAGACAATAACTCGGCTGTCTTTCGACTCGGTGTACAGGTTGTCGAGCTTGCGCTTGAGGAGGTCAAGCCCCAGCGGGGTGGTGTCTCCCGCCTTGGTCCCCCATCCCTCCAGCATGTCAGAGACCTCCTGAACGTCAGGCATCTCCTTGCGCCCAAGGGTGGAGCGGTCTAGGTTCAGGCGGGTCTCCCCGGTCGGGACGCCGTTGCTGTCCAGCACGTCCTCGGTCTTGATCCCAAACTTGGTCTTAGCAACCTCCCACGCAGACCGGATCGGGGCGAGGTTGAGGTCTGCGGTGTTGTTGTTATCCGCGATGTCCTTCAGCTTGACTCGGTACTCGTCGCCGCGTGCGGTCGCTATCTGCCCCAGCGCATCCTTTGCGGACTGCACGATCTCTGCCCCACCCTCGCCCTCCCCCCTCATGTGCTTCACGAAGTCGGCGCTGCCCTCGTACCCCGCCTTCACCGCCTGCTTGATGAAGTTGGTCCCGGTCCCAGTGGTCGTGCCAAGGATGCCAGCGCCAGTGTCCGCTACAGCCTTAACGGTGCCTTTGATGGCAGGTTTGGCGAGGTCCATGGCAGGATGCGCCATGGGGATAACGCCTGCCGCTGCCATGGCGGGGTCGGACAGCCACGCCCTCTTGGCATTGTCCATGCTCCAATTGACATTGCCATCTTCGCCCATCCCGAACCCCAGCCCCGAAGTGGTTGCTGCCCCAAGACCCTTGACGGCGTTCAGCGCATTGGTCTCCATCTTCTGCCGCATCTCTGCTGCCGCGTTGGGGTTGGTGGTGTCAGCCAGACCTTCAATCAGAGGGTCGGTCTGCCCCTTGATTGCGTCATAAACCCCGCCGACGACCTTGGGGATGAAGGATGTGACCGAGCGGGGGGCTACACGGGTAAGCCAGTCCGCGTTGAGACCACTGGCAGGGGCAATGGGGTCGGAGGGGTTGAACGCCCGACTAAGCATGTGTTTGGCAACGGTGCCAGTGGTCCCCTCGTTCTGGACGAAAGCATCCTGCTTGCGCTCCGCATCGGCTGCGGAGGCAAACTGCGGGAGACCGCTGGCAACTGGCTCCGCTACAGCAGGAGCCGCTGCAGACGGGGACTCAAACTGGTCGAAGACGTTGGCGGTTGCCGCAGGCTTGGGAGGCGCTTCAAACTGGTCGAAAATGTTTGCCATTAGGGTTCCTTATCCTTTGAGTGCAAGCGCGGCGTAACCCGGACCATACATTTTGTCAAAGTCGGCGCGGACTGCGGGAGACGGGTTATTCCGTAGATAGTTAACCGATTCCATTTTTACGGAGTTGGTTCCGGGTTGTTTCCAGTACTGCTGCTGCGGCTGGGCGCTGGGCGACTGCAGGCCAGAGGGAGACGGTGCGGCAGGCTCGGCACCGCCAGCGATGGCACTTCTGATCTGATTGATGCTCTCGTCGTACGAGCTTTTGCGGTTGCCTATTTCCTGACGCAGGGTCTTGAGTACGCCCGTGACCTGTTCCGGGGTCTGGGCGGTATTCAGCATCTCCTGTACCTCTTTTCGGGCAGAGTCTGACGTTACGCCCCCGCCGGTAGCGGAGGACATGACTCTTGCGTATTCGGCAATGGCAGTCTGCACAACGGCATCGAATTTGACAGTATCGACATCCCCCGCGATGGACCGCTTACCCTTCAGTATCCAGTTGTTGAGAAGGGGAGTACCCGACCGACCGACCGACTGAGAAAGCTGATCCACCATGTCAAAGTTCTTGATCGCGGTATTGGCGAAGGTCATGACGGATCCGCGCTGTTTCTGGAGTGACGCTAGTTCGCCCTGACTCGCCTTGAGCGCGGACTGTCTTGCCGTCTGCTCTTCGACCGTGCCTCCCGTTGCGTGGATGCTCTTCGACCACTCGGCAAGGATGGCGGTTCTATTCACCTCACCGGCAGCACCCCTGCCCATAGGGGGAAGGACTCCAGTAATGGCGTACTTGGCTGCGAGGTCTTTCTTCGTCTGGTCGTCCATGGTGGCGATGTTGCCAGCGCCCGAATGGGTCGCTCTTGCGCCCTCGACGGTGGCCTGAAAGTCGCGCAGTTTGGCCTGAGAAAGGGCGTCCGTTGCCTGCGCGTTCTCCAGTCCCGACCGCGATCCGGCGATCCCCGGTGCGAGACTATTCTCCATCTCGCCCTTCGCCTTGCCGGTCTCCGCGACCATTTTGTTGGCATTGGCATTGATCAGGGGTGCCTGCTGTTCTATGCCCGATTTGTAGTTCGCCTGATCTGCGTTGAAGTTGGCAGTCGCCATTGCCGTCTGCTGTTCCGGGGATAAATCCCAAGAGGTGTTGCCGTGGGTGACCGCAACAAGGTGGCTGGCAAAGTCGCTAGGTGCCGCGAGGGGTGCCGCCTGCACACCAGATACAGGCGCGGATGACTGCCCTGATGCGTCCCGTTGGGCGACTAGATGGTCTAGGATGCCATCCGCGCTGCCCCGTTTGGCATCCCGCTGAAGACCCGTCAGGTCGTAAGAACTATCGGGCATATCGTCGGGTGCCTCGACGGACGGGGGACGATGCGCGGGGGGCGATGCGATACCGGAGACGCCATTGACCTTCGGCTGGACGGTGGGCGTTGCCGCGCCTGCAGCCCCCATCCCATTGAAGGCGTCCGTCAGAGGGGTCGGGCCTGCATCGGCGGGAGCCATTGCGAGGGGGAAGCTAGGACTAACCGGCCTAACCGGCATCGGACGGCGTGCTTCGCCTATCGGCATCTTTGCCGTTGCGGGGTATCCCGGCTGCGGATCAGCGAGTCGCGGCGGCATGGGCTGGATGCCCGAAGGCGTTGCGTTAAAAGCGTCGGTGAGCGGAGTCTCTACCCCGACAGCCCCGCCTTCAGCATATCCGCGCACAGGGGCAGGAGTCGGCGCGGGTAGCCCCGCCACGGGGAATCCTGCACCGGCGACCGGGAAGTCCGCACCAGCAACGGGGAACCCGGATCCAGCGACGGGATAGTTGCTGCCGACTGCGCCACCCTCTGCGAACCCCGGCTGCGGGAGACCGACAGGCCCAGCGTTCCGCACAGGAGTGCTGTCGCCGCCTGCCGCCTTCAGCTTGGTGACATCCGCGTCCAACTTGAGTTTGCCCAGAGCAAGGGCATCCTCGTCGGAAATTTCACCCTTAACGCAGGTTCTGCCGAGTGCCATGACCGCCTCAACGGGCCAGATGTACTCGCCCCTTTTCGTGGGGGTCATGGTGTCGTCGCCTGTCGCGAGATTCACGGGACCGGGAATGGTTCCACCAGCGCCCGGAATACCCGATGCGGGGGCAGGTAGCGCAAGAGGCATCCCACCCTCCGCATAACCCGACATAATCCCCGGCGCACCCATCATCTTGCGACTCCAATCGTCAACTTTATCGCCTATGGACTTGCTCCAATCGAACCCCATCTTACCCCTCCCATTCATTCCATCGGAATGATCTATAACACAAAAAGATTATGCGTGCAAGGTCGGCAGCGTGCCGGGAGTCGCAGTGTATGCGGTGTTGGTGTTGTTGGCCGACCCAACCGACACTGAAGTGTCCGCTTTGTATCCGAAGGAGGTCGCCACGGAAACTCCGTTGAGTGCTGCCGCAACCATCGTGGACGCGGACTGCGCCAGACCTTGGATGGTTGTGACCTCCAGAGTCAACTGGCGCACCGCCGCGTCGATGGCGATCTTCGCCACGTTCGCCGCCGCTTCCGACTTCACCCCGGCGACCTGTGCGTTAGCGGTTACACCTTTAAGCTTCAGTTCTTCAGGGATCGCCTGTGCATTGAGGGATGCGACCGACGCCTGAACAGCGGCTGAGTACGCCTGCGCCTGCGCTTGATTCCCTTCCGCTATCGCCTTGATCGGAGCGGTCTGCCCCTCAATCTCGGCAACGAATGCCTTGATGGTGCCGTCATTCACTGCGACCGTTGCTGCGATTGCCACTTTGTTCAGATCTGCCTTCGCGAGAGCAACCGCGACCTCCTGCTTGAACCCCTCAAGGGCGAGCGTCACCCGGATCTTCTCTGCCTCAAAGCTCCGGACGATCCTGCTATCGAAGACCCGCGCCAGAATGTCCTGAATCTGGGCGCAGGCAGTGACGGTGGTCTGGTTCCACGACTGAGCCAGTTTCGCAGATTCTGACATGATCGCTGCGTTTACATCGGTCAGACGGATCACCGACTTGTTGTTCTCGCGCTCCTTCAGGGCGAGGATCCCACCGGGAGGCATGTCATACCCCCGGCTAGAGAAGTCGGCGGTGATCTGGTTGTATGCGTCATCCAGTACGTCGTTCTCTCTCGCGACAGACCTCGCGAACAATGCAGCTTCCGCGTCACCCAGACCCGTGCTACCCGCTGCAAGGTCTGCACTCAACTTCGTCTTGAGCGACCCCAGTAGCGAGTCCGAGTATTCTGAGTTCTCGAAAGTCACCGCAGTCGAGGGAGCGTCCCCGATGGAGATGGTTTCCACTGCCGGGATAGCGAGAATCGCCCCAAGGGTCTGCTCTGCATATGTGGGGACCACATCATACAACGGGGCTGCGGGGGGCGTATAAGTAAAAGCGCCGGGAGGGGTATACAACTGGATGGCATCCAGCACCCCGGTCAGGGACGCGAGGTTGTTGCCGACTATGTCGGTTCCAAGCAGGTTGTTGATGTCCGCGATGTTTTCTTTAAGCATCCCGGCAGACCATGTCGCCCAGTTATTGGCGTCAGCGTACTTAGCCTCCAGTACATCGCGGACTGCAGCGGATGTGTTGCCTGCGGTGATGTCTAGATCGGTAGTTGTCGGTATTTCAGCCATACGCCCTCCCTAAAAGTATTCGCTAATGTCGATAGCGTCCAGACCTGTGGTGTCAACGTCTACGGGTTTGCCAAGGGATGGGCATGTGATCCTGACCATCACGCCTTGAACCACGTTCAACTCCCCATATCCTGCCGCATTGGTCGTTGTTGAGATGCGCTCCGTGCCGATGACGCACCCGGAGATGAGATCGACCATCAAGTGGTCGGCAGAGAGGGGAACTCCAGCCCATCCGAGTACTACCTGCATAGAAGATGTCTTACCCGGCAGGGCAGCGTTGACGAGGGTCTTCGTCTGCTTCCCAGCAGGCGTCCCGTCAGCCTTGGCAACGGTCACAAAAATCCTGCACATTGGACCGCTGGCGATTGTCAAATCTGTCACCGTGGCGAAGTTCACCGATGTGATAGACAGTCCTGTGACCGAGTTTTTTATCGTAGAGGCGAAGTAATACACTCCAGCGTCTAGGCCACTGATGTCGCCTGCGTCCAGCGCAAGCATCATCTTGTTGTCTGACCGCGTGAGCGCCTTTGTGAACCTCGCGATGCCGGGATACACCGTATAGAGGGATATATCCCCCGTCCAATCGGAGGAAAGCACTGGGTAATCCGTGGACGCATACTCAGCGTTATAGCCCTGCCCCTTCCGCAGTAGAATACTCATGTCAGACCTCGGTCATGGTGAATCGTTTAGTCGTTGGGGTCATGTTAAACTTGACCGGAGTGGCGGTGAGGACTACCCCCCGGTTTCCGCGCATGACGAGACCTATCTCGCCTTTGGGGGCAGCTACGGCACCTCCTGTGGGGGTGATACGCATAGGCCAGCGCACGTTGCCCCCGGCGACCGCCCCCCCAGACGCGAGGACGGTGTACGAAGTCGGGAACCTGTTGTGAATGAGAACTGCAGGTTCAAATAGCTGAAAAGGATTTGCCGCCATCATGGCGCACTCGTTCGTGTTCAGTTCCCGGTTGTAGTAGGCGATAAGACCTAGCTCTCCGTCAAACCCACTGTACTCTGCCATGTTCCACGGAGCATGAAAGCTGCCGCCGAACCGTATATTTACGGCTGGCATGGTCTGGTTGATCGTACCGCCATCGGTTTCGACGCTCCCCTCGCACCATGCAGTAGAGCGCCATGTCCCGGCATCGCGTTTAAACGTGGCAACCGCAGTATGCCATGCGCCATCGCAAAAATTGCAGGAGGGGACTACCTTGGCATAAGATGCGCCCCAAACCCCACCAGTTGACTGGAACAAATTGGCGAATTTCCACATCAAGTTACCTTGGTCAGTAAACGCGAGTTGCGGCGAAAGCTGGTTCTCTGTGGTTATTTCCGTGGCAAAAATGGCAGACCAGTATTGGGCCATTGGAAGAGTCTTTTTCCTAAACCGAATGACAACGGAAAATTCCGTTGGGTCTACGACGATGTTCGTGGCAAGCTTGCCTGTGGAGTTATAACTGTTGCCGCAAAAAGTGAAGTCCGCTGCGTTGTCCCTGTACGCAGCCAGCCCAGTAACAGCGGCGGTGATGTCCCTGTCCGGGGTAACTTTGGGACCGGGGAGACCCACCGCGACACTGCCAGCGCCGTCATTGAAAGGCCAGCACGCCACCAACCCATCGGTACTCCAATGCCGATCTGCCCTGAGAGGGGTCGCGGCTGGCGGCTGCGCCGTCCTGTCCACCCTTTGCAGGTAGGAGATCATATGATGTTGACCCCGTTCTTGCGGATGCTGGCCGAAGGGGTGTAAGCGCCTGCCGTGGTGCCAAATTTACGCACCTCAAGCCGAAACTTGTAGACCCCGGTGACGAGAATAGACCGGACCACCGTGGAGGAGGGCAGAAGCGGCACGGTGGTTATGCCGTGCGGATGCGAGTCCGCGACCTCTGCGGCATCGTCCAGCGTTGTCACGATTCGGGCGAACATGTCGCCGCCCGTAGCTCCGAAGTCTACGGAAATCTGGACATCGGCAGTCTCACCGGGGTTGAGCGTGACCCAGCCAGAGAAGTGGTTCGTAGCCACATAGTCGGTATTCGCGTTGTTGACCTCGGATAGCGTCACGCCCAGTCCTGTCAATGCCGATTTAGCTGTCCATGCCATAGTCCATCTCCTTTAGGTGGGCGTGCCGTTGCTCAGTCTGTATGTCGGCACGATCAGCACTGCATCGCCGTCCAGTGCCGGGGAGTACGACTCTGGCGAGCGTTGCGCGTAGATCGCTATATTGTCAGAGTCGATGAGGCAATACCCGTAGACTGCCGGGTTGCCAGCGAGTTGCCCGTTGAACGTAAAGTTCTGCTGCGTGTGTCGCCCCTGCGGGATACCATCAGCGTCGATGGAGCAGACCCAACCGGACGGAGCGAGAACCTTGCGTGCGTACCCGCCTCCCGTTGCCTCCGCAAGGGACAAAATCGTATCGTCCGGCGTAGGGACAATGTCATTGGTAAACAGCAGCACGATTAGTTCCGTGCTTGCCAGATATTTCTTCAATATCTGCAGCGCCCCCAAGTCATAAGTCACGATGTCCATGCTAGGATCCTCCTGTTACGATGCAGTCTTTCGGTATCAGCCTGTAGGTCTTTCGCTGAACCACCCGCCCATCCCGCAGCAGGATCGACTCAAGTTCTTCCGTATACTCACTCAAATCTACATCTTTCGGGCCTTTGGTGATGTCTGGCATTTCTATTGGCATGAATATTCATCCTACATGAGTGACAGCGGAAAGTAAAGCGTAGTATCGTGAGTTGCCACATTGGCAGAGGCAAGGCATTTATCGATCTCAGGATTCAAGTTGCCCGATGTCACAACAAAATTCTGTCCATCCATCTTTGTGAACAAAAACTGGTACATATCCCCAAGGGCTGGATGTCGGACAAACGAACCGAGCGGCAGGGGTTCGACCGTCACCGGGGGTGGTTCGTACCCCTGAGTGCCTACCAACGGATCGGCGTGGTCCCACCAGTTTGAATATTTTCTAGCCGCCGCCGCCTTCCAAAACGGGTCTTCCTGCAAGCTCCTGCACCATGCAGGGTAAAAGTGGTCGTTACCGCCATCGGACACTTCCTGCTCGGAATAGGGGACGTATTCGTACTCATAGCACCCCAATCGGGAGACGTTATCCGCATCCGGGGCAGTCGTGCCAGCCGACGAGGATGGGGTGGGGATCACCAGTAACAGGCAAGTACCCCTGTCCAGCTTCGTCCCGTTGGGCGACCCGAACGGCTGGAGCAGTCGCTTGCAGGAGGTCAGGATCCTGTCCTCGCCGTCGATCACAAGGTGCCATTCCTCTGTACTCTGCGCCTTGTAGGACTTATCCGTTATGTTTGCCACCCTCGCCCTTCCCCACCACCCGTATTCATTCATCACGACAGTTTGCGTGCTGTTTACCTCCATGTGTATTTCATCTTTCTGGTAGCGGTACAGGCAGACGCCGTATCGGTGGTCAACGTAGTGGATCGTAGATTTCTCTATTACGCAATCCTCCTTCACGTTAAGGAAGAGAGGGGCATTCGGGTCGAGTTTGGAGTGCGGATCGTATTGCGCGACCCATACTCTGTCTGTCCGCACGATGGGGATGGTCACGCCGCAAAGCGTTGCCGTGTAGTTTGTGTGGATATCATGATGCTCTCCGGGTAAGTCGCCAACCCAGTCAGATCGGGTTTTGCTTACCAATGTAACTCGCATTTCTCCCGGCTGGTTGGGGAAGTATCCCAGATAGTCGGTCGCGAGGCAGGGGGTGGCGACGTATCCGGGGAGGGTGTCAGTGCAGTCATGTTCTCCGGGTGGTGCATATATGGGGGACGGAGACAATGCTGCACAGAATTGGTTTACGAGCCAAGTTTCTTCTGACGATTGGGTATAGTAGGTAGGAGAATGGTTTCCTCCATAATTGCTATACGGACCCTCGACCATACTGGAAACCCATTTCCCTGACCTTACTAAGTCTTTCCACTCAAACTCAAATGCTGTCGCCATGCCCTTCAGCGCATCTCCAGCATATTCGGCTAAAAACCCACTGCCCTTGTATTTTGAATGGATTCCATGGACATACACGGAGTCATGGGACTCGGCATACTCACCGGATCCGTGCGGTCCCTGCACCGCCAAGGCACCTGACGGCAGACTGAGCCTGTCGCCGTTACTGCAGACTAACTCCGTGCCGCTGGCGTTGCCGAACCAAGGGAGTCCGTTGCGACCGTACGCGTGTTCAGCCACCAACTCCCACCCGTCCGAGCGGAACTGGTCCCCCGCCGAGAACCTACTGCTCCAGACGCCCAACCAGAAGCCCCCTTTCGTCAGGGATATCTTCTTTGTGATCCGGATTTTCGGAACCGGAGGGGTTGGGATGTTGTTGACCGCAGCAAGGTAGTCAGAGGCGACGAGGTCAGTCGCGCCAAACCTTGTCGCCCCGTCCGAAAAGTACCAAGCAAATCCGGGGGCCGAGTAGTGATCATCATGGGTCACGATAAAGATCGCGCCGTCCGCGTCCCGCGTCATGCCAAGGACGAGGCATCGGTCCTGTGGTGCGCCCATCGGCCATGAAAATCTGGGGGCAGAAAGCGCAACCCTGCCGCCTTGGTAGAGCGCGGTGCCAAACGCGGTGAAGTCCGGGATATCATCGTAGATGCCCGAAACCGCCACCCGCTCCACGATGGACAACCCCGGTATCTCAGTGTCAGAGGGGAGTCTGCCGTGGCGGGTCGGTGTTCCCTTCCACGAATAGCAGACGAGGGGGTGGTCGAACTTGCCAGCGGAGTTGTCCCATGCGGCATCGTTGTGCCAGTACAGGTTCCCGTACGCTCCGGGGGATACGAACCGACTCACCCTCTTGGGCGCTTCGGACCCAACGATGGCACCCCCCTCGTAGGCGTCCACCGTTTCTAAGCCAGTGCAGAAACTGGCATCATCGGCGTCAACCAGAGGGAATATGTATTTCGTGGTCAATGCGTCCCTGCCACCCTGCCACCCACCCGCCACCCCGTTGAGCGTGTGGTAGGATGTCAGCATCATACCGAACGCGTCCTTGGACACTACCCTGTAGGTGAGAGGCTGCACGCCTCCCGACCTCGGATGCAGAACGATCCCTGCGAAGCGCCGTTCAAAGTACCTCGAGACGGCGCTGATGGCGTCGGGGATATCAATGAACACGTCTTCGCGACCGAAGCACTTACGACAGGTGATCACTACGCCGTTCGCGAGGGACATCGTCCGCGAGGACACGTCCAGCCGAGCCAGCTTCATGTAGGCAGCGAGGATCCGCATCTGCGCCATAGCGATGCCCCGGTAAGCACCGTTGTCGGCATCAGCCTGCCGCAGCACCGGGAATGAAGGAGCGTCCATCAGCCGCTCACGTCGGATGCAGCGAAGACTCCTCGGAGTTCTTCTATCCGGAAGGCACCAGCAGGGCAGTCGATCTTGATGGAGATGTGGTTCCCCAGTTTCCCGTGGGGAGTCTTGATGCGCCGGTTGGTAACCTTGCCAAGGGCTGGGACCGCCAACGACCAGAAGCGCCCCGTGTTGTCCGTGGCGGTGATGGTCGCACCGACGGCGATCTCTCCCGAAAAGTAGAGTTCTGTGACCGACTTGATACCGGGAGCGCCCATGTCTGAGAAGGGAAGAGTCAGGCTGACTCCGAAGTTGCCGGTGTTGTCAACCTCCGTACCGAGAGACGACACTGTAGACCCCGTAGCGTAGTAGTTCTGCCCGTGCCATACGGTTGCCGCCTTAACCCCGAAACTTGCCCTTTTTAGCCATCCCTTGGTCCTGAAATCGTACTCGACGCAAAGGGTGGTCCCGAAAGCGAGGTACTTTCCATCGTGTACGGTCGCACAGGCGTAGGACGCGTTCAGCAGGCCGAGATAGTTTGCAGTATTCGGGGTGAGGTTTGACATTGTCCCGTCAGGCGTCACCATGTAAACGCCATCGGCACACAGGAAAACATGCCCGAAGCTGATCGCCTTGCTGACATATCCGGAGTAGAGCGTGCCGTCTATGACTTTGCAGGGGTAAAACTTCTTGACGAAGTCGCCGGGACCAGAACCGATGTGGACGGTAACCCCATTGTGATGGGTGAGCAGTATGCAGCCAGAAGACATCATCGGCGCTTTCCCTACCGTGCCGATGGACCCAGCCTGAAGGATAGGGTCAGCATGACCAATAAAGCCGTCACCGTAGCTCCACAGGTCGTACCCGTTGTCTTCGGAGTACTGGAGGAACCGGGGATCGGCATGGTTCACCGCGTAGAGCTTGGCATTGTAGACGAAGGCATGGTCGAACGCCGGTTGTGCCGCCAGAACCCGCTTAGAGGGGGTCGAGTTGACGCCAACCGTTGCCTGTTGCATCACAGGGGAACCGTTGGCGCTCTTGTAGACCGTAGTTACACCGGACACGCGGCAGTCGATGGGGGTATGCGCCACTGGGCCATCCGTGAGGGGGAGTCGGTTGATGACCGTGGTGCCGCCCAGCCACTCCCGCGTATCGACTCCGTCCTGAAACAGAAACCGGCCACCAGCCGAGATGCCGGTAATGGGGGACGTGTGGGTCAGCGCCGGGACGTACGCTGCGATCTTCTCTAGCCGACCGTCAGCCGTTGTGGTGAGGTTCATGCAGCCGATCAGCTCAACGGACCCAGCTTCGGGATCGCGCCCATCGACTTTCATGATCTGCGTCTCCATGGAGCGTAGATCGTTGAGTCCGAGACACTTCCTGAATAGGACTGCATTCTTGGTAGTGGACATGGTTTCCCCGGTTATCGGTTACTGAACGCCTTGCGCGGCTTATTGGTGTGGGTGGTTGCCGTGCGCTTCTGGAGTTCCAGCCTGATGTCCTCGACCCTCGCTGCGAACCGCTTGCCCTCCAGTGCAGACAGCGCCGGGGAGTCGGTCTGACTGTCCTTTTTGCTGAACGCCATCTCAAGGATGCCGGGGATCAGGTCGGCATGATACTCCTCTCGGAATCCCAGATCGGGCTGCGCGGACACGTCGCCAACCGCAGGCAGCGCAATCGGCTTGAGAGGATGCCTGAAGACGCTCAGTCGGGCGGCATCGTCGGCAAGCGGGGCAGGAATGAAGGTCACCGCGTCGGTATCGAGGTCGAGGCAGAACCCCCAAGGTTTTCCCGGCGGGTACTCCTCCCAGCCGGGGTATCTCGCGTCGAGGTCGGTAGCGGAGATCTCGACCAGTGGATCCCGCTGCGAGACCAGCTTCATCCGGGTGATGCGGATGATCCGGGGGGAAAGGTCGTAACTGGCAACCCCCGCTTTAAGGACTATGCCGCACAGAGGCAGCGGAACTGTCGAGAGGTCGGAGGCAGTTGACGAGTCGGTGATCATCCTGCGGCAGGCGAGGAACATCCGGTTACGCACGGGGTTGGCGTAGTCGCGGATGATTTCGGTGTCGCTCCAGAGCTTATCCGTGGGACCACCTATCGAGTCGTCAAGCCTTGCTCTGACCGCTTCCAGCAGTTCCGCTGCGTTCATGATTAGACCTCTTCGGTGGCGGTCATGGCGGCAACGATCTCGTCAACGCTGACCTTGGACTTCATGATCTCGGACACGTCAGCGACTCTCGGCATAGAGGGACGACCACCGGCAGCTTTGCCGTAGTTCTCGACGGGGATCAGGGAGATGGCATTCTTGATCGCAGCCAGACGACCAGACTCGACCGGGGCGTCAGCATTCTGGAGCAGGACGCTTTCCACCTTCTCTGATGCCGGTACGAACGGTTCCATGTCGGCACGCTCGGCCAGACCTTCGGTGTGGACGTGGTAGATACTGTCTGGATCGCCCTTTTTCTTGAGGTATTTCACGTTCATATAATTCTCCCTTGCTACGAGTGGTGTGCGGAAACAAATTCCGTTATACACTTTTCCCTTGACAATCGCAATGCAAATTCATTCCGAATGAATGATTGCCATCTTGCATCCTGCATTCGGACATTCGCCCGTTACCGCTCGGCACTCCCTGCATGCCCTGCTCGCCGCTTCCCTGCCGGGATAAGGGCAAGGGACTTGGCACACCTCAAACTGGCATTTGCTGCACCGTCCGAGCATCAGCAACATGCTCAGTGTCAGGTTTGGCATGCCCTTCCCTGTGCCAGTGCCGAGCCTCACGGGTACTTCGCTGCCAGTTTCTCAAGTTCGGCTTTTGGGTCCATTGACTGAAGGATCAGGGTGAATGGGAAATTGCCTGACATCTGAAGTATCCCACCACGACCACCGATCTGAAACATACTTGGTAATGGTAGGGGGAGTTTCCCGCTATCATCACTTTTTACCTGCCAAGGCACCCATGCACCACCATCCTGCTTTATCTTCAGACCCCAGCCGTACACAGAGGACTGATAAAATAAATATTCAAAGGGTATAGTTGTGTGGCTGTACATAACAGCCGCACCCCCTTGATTAACACCAGAGATGTACTTGTTAAATGTAATTTGGGTGGCAGTTACAGCGATACCTGATGTATTAGCCCCGTCCACGGCGGCACCAAACACATATACTGGGCCTTGCCCCCCGGCGCTCGGAATTACCCTTCCCCATACCCCAAAGTCATTCCCCCGCAACCCCCCTGCTGTCAGGCGGGTGTAGTTGCTGGCAGGGCGGGTGGCGGGTGCCGCAAGGGTGACGATTGGAGAAGTTTTGAATGCTCCGACCTCCAACTGCTTGTGCAGCACCGACCCTGCGGGAGTCAGTGTAAGCGTACCGGCTGGCGGTGTGAATGTAAGTGGTGCCGAAGCTGTAGCAACTCCTACTGCCACACCAGAGAGTGTTATTGAACCGCTGCCAATCATGCTTAGGGTGTACGTCTGTGCTGATACAGCGAAAGTGTCACCCATCCCACTAGCAGAGTTCCATAAGATGTTCGTCCTCGCCGGTTCATTCAGATAGCCAAGGATGGATGCCGGTCTGGTGACTGCTACTGTGTCAGTCGGAATATAGGAGGATGCAAAAACCCCAGTTTCCAACTGTGCGCCCCAGACGTAGAACATATCACCATTGTAAGTACCAACTGGAGCACCGATGTTATTGGATGCTGTGGCATTTGCTACAAATGTGGCAGTACACCTGTACCACCCATTAGGGAGTGCTATCAATGTGGACCCTGTAGCTATCCCTGACAGTGCTCCAATGGTCCCTGCCCCTGTGAGGGTAAATGAAGCAAGCCCTGATTGTGTGAAGGAGGTCAGATTCACGTAGGGTGTGCTTATTGGTTTGACATACACAGACAAGGTATATGCTTGCCCAGCAGTAAAGGGGATGGACTGGTAGGCATACCCGGAACCTGTGCCATCACTGGTGATCTTCTGGGCTGTAAGGGTGCCATCTGGGGCAATGGCTGCTGCCGGGGTAATCACAGCCCGTGTTCTGATCCACCCAACAGCATCACCAAAGAGACTACTTTTGAGGAACAGGTTGGTGGCAGAAGCTTCACTTGGGTACTTCTGCACATTTCCCTTGCGGGTTCTGATTGATTGTGAGGGCCAGAGGGGGGAGCCATTGGCAGCTGTAGGAAGCCAGATGGGGATGACTTCTTTGACTGAGATGCCATCCACATAGAACTCACAAGCTGCTTCCCTCGCCACATAAAAAATTGGAGATGAGCCAGTGTTAGTGTGTACAGAGACAGAATCACCATTGGGGGGGTTATATGATGTGCCAGCAGCACCTAGCTGGATTTTACCAACACCAGAAACATTGTTCCAACCAGTGACTCCTACCTGATATGTCTTGCCAATACCTACAATGGATTGATCTATATCAGTTGCTGCACCATTTGATACAATGTGCAATTTGCCTGCTACCCACTCAACAGTTTGTGCAGAAGAGTTTGAGATTACCCACCCTGCGAGTGATGTATCAAACCCACCATTAACCACCAGTTCAGGACCAAGCGTAGCACCCTCGGCCAGGGAATAGCTCAACCTTCCACCCTGCAATGGCAGCACACCAGCAGGGGAGGTCTGGAGCACGCCGAGGTTGTCGAGTGCCTGGGTAGGACCGCCGACGAACGTGCCACGAGCATCGAAGCCGTTGAACAGGTCGGTGATGGGGGAGGCGGGTAACCCGGACGACAGCCCCGCCCCGCCTCCGAGACCGAAGCTTGCAAGTCCGAATCCCATATTACCCCCACGCCGAGATGTACATCGTGCCGCCTGATACGCCAAGCTTATGCGCGGAATTCAGCCCAGAAAAGGCTGCAGACCCTCCCGCAGGCATGAAGTGACCGTTGGTCGGGCCGACAGGATTACCGTCCGTTCCTGCGCCCGTGGGGCTGATGCAGTAAAAGCAGTCCGCTGTCGCCTGAATGAAAATCTCGGCAAACTTCAGCGAGGCGCTCACCGCCCCGGAAAGTACCGTCTGCGGGGGCGGGTCATTGTACAGTCTCTGCTGGATATTTCTTCCCATCTGGCGCTCCTTGAAAGAAGGCGGGGTTGCCCCCGCCATCCGTTACGATTAGGCTACCGTCACTGCCGTGAAGTTGCAGAGCAGGGTGGTGCCTTTGTTGATGTAGAGAACCCCGGAACCCCGGTAGAAGCACCCGACCGCATACCCCGGCTTGGAGACCGGAGCAGCGATGGTGCCAGTGGCATCGAGAACCTTGCCCAGTTCATCGAGAATGAGAACTTTGACTCCGTCCGCATTCTTCTGACCCGCCAGCGTAAGTTCGTCGATGGTGGCCTGACCCATACGATGTGCCATGATGGAACTCCTTTTTAGTCGGTGACCAGTACTTCGGCCTGCACGGTGAAGATCGCCGGGGTGGTGATCACGCCGGTAATGGTGGCGCAGAGGATGTCGATGGTGCCGTCTGCGGTAACCATGAACCCGCCGAGAGCGGGGTAGCCGTCTGCCGGGATGGACTGCTTGACGGTGCCTGCAACGGACAGACCGTCGAGGACATCGAACCCGTCCACGTCGCCGCCGGTAACGCCAGCGTTAAGGGTGACGACGGCTGCACCAGCCGCAGCCTGCACGGTCTTGGAGATGACGCCCTTAACCAGCCAGCCCTTCTTCACAGGAATAGCCTTGATGACATCCCCAGTGACGCGGTCAGGGGTGAGGGTGACGGTGATGGGGCGGGTGACAAAGTGCTTGTCTTTGCCGTTGTAGGGGAAGCAGGCGGCTGCACCGCCAGTCTGATCGACAATCATGTTAATTCCTCCAGAGGAAGGTTATGGGGGCGACCGTAGCCGCCCCCGTTATATTACTGTGCCTTGTAGGCGTACCAGACGCCGAGGGACTCCGGTTTGGTGCATTTCCAGTCGTATACCTGCAGACCTTTCATGCCCTTGCCGAAAGTGGTTTCAAGCTTGTCGAAGTACTCGACTTCTTCAAGCTGGGAGGCGAAGGAGATCGCGCTCTTGTGGCCGAACATGATGTTGTAGCAGTTCTGGCCTGCATCCGAGACCCCGGTCAGGAGGTTGGAGGAGTACAGGGTGAACTTGCCGAGCTTGCCCAGACGCCCGTTGGGGAGGGTGGACTCGCTGCCGGTCATCGAGGTATCCTTCAGGTCGGACTGCTGCAGCATGACCGTGAAGTGGCTCGGCATGACCAGCCAGCGACCGTCCTCGTCCCACGACTGCTCTTCACCGATACCGGAGAGTTCAAGCACCTTGTCGATGATGTTGGTCTTGGTAACCGCGACGGGGGCGCCGGTTGCGCCGAGGTTGTAGCCGCTGTTCGCGCTGCCGGTGGCGGTGATGCCGGTCTTCTTGCCAGCAGAGGCACCCTTGTTGGCTGCGGCGGCGTCCACGAACACGGAACCGAGGAACTCGCCGTCAATGTAGATCTTCTGCTGTTTGGCGGCGTCTGCAGCCTGCTTGTCGAGGAACGCTTTGTCCTGAAACTGCTTCAGGTCCACCTTGTCCATCTTGAACGCGAAGTCGATGGCGCGGTTGATCTCAAGCTCCACGGAAGGGCTGGACAGATCCTGCCAGTTGATCAGCTTGCCCTTGTAGTACTTACTGATTTTGGTGTCCGGGGTCGTGTTGATGATGACCTTGGAACCCAGACCAGAGATTTCGCCCTGATAGTCGGTGTTGGTGATGCTGGCAACCACGCAGGCATCGTAGAACTTCAGGATGGTCTTGTTGGAGAAAGCCCACGGAATGCGCTTGTCCAGACCCGCCTGACTGTAGTCGATGGCACCCGGAGCGCCGGGGACGATCCCCATCATGGCGAGGATAGGTGCCTGTACGATCACCGTCAGGAGCATGAGTAGTTTGTGGCAGAAAGTTTTCATCTTGGCATCCTTTGTGGCGGGTGTTCTCCCGCAACGGACTTGCTAGTTGGTGATCAATTACCTGATCCGGTTCTCGCTCAATGCTGTATCGAATCGATTCTGCAGGGCTGTACGCTCATCGCGAGTCCCCGTAAATGTTCCGCGCTTGATGCTGTTGACGAATGCGTCGTACTCGGCGTGAGGGATGATCTCAGTGGCACCAGCCGCCGGGACTGCTGCACCCTTCCCGACCTTGTCCGCTTCAACTAATCTGGCGAGTTCCTCCTGCGCCGTCTTCGCCGCCGGGACTGCCGGGACCGCAGGGATGACCCCCAGAGACTTCTGGAAGGTCGTGAAGATGTCAGCCACACTGGCAGCGTTGCGCTTGCCGTATGCCTCGTTCATGGCGGTCTGGTAGGGTATCAGCGTGCCGGGGATGTTCGACCTGATGAAGGCATCGAAGCGCGGATCCTGTACGACCCCTTCCGCTGCCCACCCGTTGGTCTTTTTCCAGCCGGGGGACGCCGTCTCCAGAGCGGTAAAGAACTGCTCGTCGGCGGTCTGGGCCTGCACCTGTGCCACCCTGCCCGTCTGCTCCTTGGTGGTCTTCATTTCTCCGGTGACGCCAGCGAGGGTCGCTTCCATTTCTGCGATCTTCACCAGATACGGTCTGAGGAGATTCGCAGTGGTTTCGCCCTGCTCCTTCACCAGAGTGTCGTACTCGGTGGTGTCGGGGATAATCGCCGCTGCCGGGACCAGTGCTGCCGCCTTCAGAGCGTCCATCTCGGTTCTCATCACGTTGAACATCCCCTGCAGAGACGAGTATCTCGCTCTGTCGGTAGGGTTATTCTCGTCGTTGAGACGGGCGTTCAGTCGTGCGATTTCAGCCTGCAGACCCGCGACTGCGGGGTCAGCAATCGGTGCTGCTGCGGGGACGGGGATCACGTCAGCTACCTGTTCAGGCACGACTGCAGCCGCCGGGAGACCAGCCACTTCGGGCTTGGTTGCGGGATCTACAAACGCATCTGCCAGTAACTGAGCCGACTCATCTGCCCTTTCTCTCATCAATCTCATTCGTGCGTTCATGCTGCTCCTCTGGCTCGTCTTCACGGTCGCCGCCTGCTGGGATAGGGTCCGTCTCCGGTGTCCCTGTTACTGCCTACCTGCCTACCTTCTTACTTGCTGCCCTCGCGGCTCCCTGCTTCAACTTCTCAGCCAACTCGCGGGGGTTGTCGAAAATGTCTGTAATCTCCTGCAGCACCTTGGCCGCGCCCTGCCCTCTCACTCCAGCTTCGCCCGTCAGATCGACGTTCTCCACCAACTGGCAGCGGTAGTTACCTGTCAGCCACTGGTGGACATGGACGAAGTCCGGGTCGTTCCCCAGCCTGATCAGCGCGTTCGCCAATTTCTCATCGACTCTCTGCATAAGCGTCCCTTCTACCCTGCGGTGCGGTCACCGTTATTCTGCGCCATGGGCGTGCCTGCAACGTCAGTCTCTGCCGGTCCCGGTAGTTGCGCTGCCTGCGCCCCGCCAGCCTGTGCAGCGTCCTGTTGCGCGACGGGATTCGGGGGTGCTGACGCCGGGGCTGACGACTCTATCTGGGCGTAGTTGGGGACGACCTGATTCGGGTCGAGTCCCAAGTTCTCCGCATCCTTGCGGACGAGGTAGGCCAGACCCTTGGTACCTACGACAGGCGCGAGCAGGGGGTTCATGATGCGAGTCATGAACTCGCCCTGCCTGACGCTCATGTTTTCCTTGACTAGCTGGGCAGCTACTCCACGGGCTTTGACTTTCAGCGCACCCTTGATGTTGTCATCGTCCGAGTAGAGCATGTTGTGGACGAACAGTCGCTCGATGCACGGTATCTGAATGTCGTTGTCTACGTTCCAGACTGACACTTTCAGGTTGCGGGACTCGGCGTTGGCAATCATCGCCAGACCTGAAGCAGTCCTGCCGCCACCTTTCGTCAACGAAGACCCCTGCCCAAAGGACGGGATGACGATGGAGTCCAGTTCCAGCTTGGCGTTCTGGAACAGAGTCCAGAGTTCTGTCGCCATCAACTGCGCCTGAAAGTACTTTACGACATCGCCCGACTGCATCCCCTTGTTCGTGGTGACAAACGTCTTTCCGGGCCACCTGTCGGGAGACTCACCCTCTGCCAGTCGGTCCTCGTTAACCTCTGCCATCGGCCCAGCCGACTCGCTGATGTTGCGGGACAGGTTGCGGACCACGTTGTTGCAAAAGCCCTGAATGTCGTAGCAGAGTTGCCCCGGAGCGGTTCCCCACTGGGAGTCGTTGCTCTTGATGAAGCTGGTGCCGTGGTACGGTTTCCTGCCGAGCGGATCCGGGTTGATGATCGCCCGATACACGAAGCTGCCGATCATCTTCACGTTGCAGAAGTAGAATTCGGCCTCGTCTACCGCCTCTTCAATGCCCCAATCCTTCAGCAACTTGCCAGAGATCTCGCCCCAGAAGTTGAGGGAGTCGAGACCCTTGTCGGAGTACATGCCGGTCGTGTTCTGCTTCTCCAGCAGGAACCTCTCCGGGGCGATGGGGGTGGACTCCTTATGCCCATTGGCATAGGTCGCAAGGATCAACTTGATCACGTCATCCCGGTATCCGGGGACTCCGATCAGCTTGGAGAGGTCTGCCGGATCATTGAAATGCTCAAGCTCGACAGCGGACCCGTCGTGGATGGAGTTGCTGTTGGCGACCGGATACCAATCAGCAGGGGAAACCCGCTCAAAGCACGGAATGATCTGGGACTCGACAACGGGTTTCCACCTGTTGCCAACCTGCTTCCATTCGCCCAGCATCTTCTTGCGCTTGAGGATCGGACCCTTCATGATGCAAGCCTGCTGGCGCGACAGGTCATTGATGCACGCCTTGAGGGCGTCGTAGTAGCCACCAGCATCAAGCTGGTCCTGTATGACCTTCTCCATCGCGGTGCATCTCTCCTCGCCGTACTGACGGGCGTCAGCTACCGCCTCGTCGGAGAGGGTGGCGGCTTCCTGCCGTGCAATGGATGCGATCTTCCTACGGTCGGGTGCCTGCCCTGTCTGCTGGGCCTGCATCAGGATCGCCTGAACTTCGGGGTGATCCATGATACTGTCCTGCACCTTCCCGTTGATGAACGCCTCAATGGACGGGGGGAGAACCGGATCAGCGTCAGGGGTGATATCCCACGACCTGTCGCCCATCGAGTTGAACACGTCCCACAACCACCCTTCGACATCGCGCTCTTTGCGGCTGACGAGGCGAATGAAGTCTTCGGGCATACCGGCGTCTCTGAGCGCGGCCAGCATCTCAGGCTCGTACTCGCCAAGGGACTGACGAGTGAGGCGCAGGTATTCCTGATCGATGGTGAGCTTGGCGGTCTTGGCGGTGCTGAAGAAGTCACGGACGAACATGGCAAGCGTGGACGCAACTACGACCAGTTCACGCTCTGCCATCTTGGCCGCATCTTCCTGTGCGTCGAGTTCCTCGTTACTCAGGAACTGGACCGAGCCTAATCCGCTGGTGTACGCCATTGACCGTCCCTTGAAACAAAAAAACCCGGATCAATAGCCTGTGAAGGAACTATCAATCCGGGGTTCAGTAACCTCTTACGAGGAAGAATTTAACCGGGGTGTTATATTTAATTTTGGCTCCGGGGGTAGGTATCGAACCTACGACCATTCCCTTAACAGGGGAACGCTCTACCACTGAGCTACCCCGGAATATCTACTTCAGCTTCTCCTGCCTCTCTACGTCGCAGATCGCACCGTTGTTGACGTTGATCACCAGCTTGCCAGTGAATTCCGGCGAAACCACTTTCAGGTCGCGGACGGTGTCAGTCAATGTTTTCTTCCAACCGGGAGTGAGCATAGCGGCATTGATCTCATGTTCTCGTTCTTTTGTCAAGAACAATCATTCTACTTGATGGATTAAACGGGCGCGACGATGGCGTATGCAACCTTGTCGTGCCTCCTTACACTTTCCCAGCCGACCGTCAGCCGTCTGGGGGTGCTTATAGAAGTCGCTCACAGGTTTAGTCGTTCCACACTTAAAGCATTTCTTCAAAGAAACCTCGTAACTACCTAGAATCAGAAGGGAATTTCATCGTCCGGGTTGAATACGGGTTCCTCGTAGCTGTTACCCTGCTGACTGCTGCCCTGCGCGGCCTGACTGCGCTCACGCTGCTCCGGTCTGCCGCCACCAGCACCCTCGCCCTTACCGGAAAGCATTTGCATCTTCTCGCCAACGATCTCGGTCGTGTAGCGGTCCTTGCCTTCCTTGTCGGTCCACTTCCGGGTCTGGAGACGACCTTCGATGTAGACGGTCTTGCCCTTCGACAGGTACTCCCCGGCGATCTCGGCCAGCCGCGCCCAGAGGGTCACGTTGTGCCATTCGGTCTTCTCTTCCCACTCGCCCGACTTGGCCTTGAACTTCTCGGACGTAGCGACAGAGAACGATGCGACCGCGACCCCGCCAGCAGTGTAGCGAACCTCCGGGTCTTTGCCCAGATTTCCTATGATCATGACCTTATTTAAACTTGCCAATTTCTTCTCCTTTTTACGGTGTGTATACGCCGCCGTACATTGGTCTGATCCCGCGCTCGATGTCGCGGCTGATCTTTTCTACCAGATCGTCAAATCCGCGAGGGGTGAGAACGATGCATGTAGCGCAGTAGGTTTTCTTCCCGTCCGCACTCCAGTCTGACTCGGTAAAGACATCCGGGTGCAGCATCACCCGCTCCGATACTGACCGTGCGAGTTGGGTGCGGATATGCTCCAGCGAGGGGGTGTGTTTCCGCAGCAAGTCCCGCTTGTCTGCGGTGTGGATCGCGTGGACCATGATCTCGCGGGTCACGCCATGACCCAATCTTCGGACAGGACATCGTTGATGCTGGGAACCCAAGTGCTGACCGTCTCATCGACGTTCTTGATCGCCAGATATGCATTACAAGGCACCAACTCGCCCCCGAAATGGCTCTTTGCGATGGGAGTCGATGCGGGGTAGGCGTTAGCCGGGACGAGATAGATAAACATCCCCCGACCGTTCCAACCAGATCGCGCCATTTTCTTGCCCAGCTTGAGCAGCCTCAGTGCTTCTCCGAAGTTCATACGTCTCCTTTAAGATGATCTGAATGCACGCAAATTCGGCTTCTTGCGTGCCTTGAGGAACTTCCCACCCTTGCCAGCACCCGACCCAGAGGTCAGTCCGCAGGCGAGGGTTCGTAGTGAGTCTGAACCATCCGAATGCTCATCATGCAGGGGCGTCTTCAGCCAGCGCCCCTGCTTGTCCTTCTTCTTGCGGTACGCCTGCCAGTGCGAGATCGCCACCGAGCAGTTGACCTCATCGATCCAGCAGGTAATGAGGAAGTCGCGGGTGGTCTGGATCGAGGCTGTCACGTCGGCAGTCTTCGGGACCACCTCAGTGTTCCGCAGGCCCAAGGTCTGCAGTTGATCCTCGATAGACGAGTTGTCCAGACTCAGGCGCTTTGCTGCGGCGTCATGGGGGAGGTAGTGCGTCCCCCAGACCCAGCCCTTGTCCTGCATGTACCGGACGTAGTGGGTCAAGTCCTCGCTGTAGTTCTCGTAGTATCCGCAGATGCGGTGTTCTGGCCCGATCTTCTGGTGGAAGGTGACGGCAGTGTAGTCGTCAGCGCCCAAGTCCCATGCGGTGTTGACTGGGACTCCCGGCACATAGGGAACGCGGCAGATTCGCTTGTTTTCGTACAGAAACGCGAACTGCTTCCTGTAGTACGCACCTTCGGCTGTAGAGCGAAAAGACTCTTCAGGTATACTTGGGTGCTGGGAATGCATTTTATCGCCCTGCTGGATCGATTTGGCGATGTACCACGCCTTTTGAGAGTCAGTTAGCAACCCGTCGGGCATCGGCATGATGATTCCCAAGTCGGAAAGCCGCTTGACTTCGGGCTGAATCTTGTCGAAATAGTCCTGCATTTCAGCCGTAATGATCATTGAACCGGCAGGAAGTACGTTGTCTGAGTCGCAATACCAGCCGAAAAAGAAGTATTTGAACTCCAATTTGCCCAATTTCTTGCCTGCAAGGGCATCATTTGAGGCGATTTGCCACAAACGGTGGAATTCTCCGTCCTCACCCTCTCCCGTGGACTCAATAGAGATGATATTGCCCGGATGGACCGTATTTAAGGCACCAGCGATGACTTCTGCTGCCCGATCCGGGGCATTGGCGCACATTGGGCCAAATTCTGATATATGAAGGCGCTGGACAGTGCCACCACGGAGGGAACAGTCGCAGAACAGACTGGATCCGTTGCTGAACTCCAGCTTATCCTTCCTGTTAACGGCGCTGGCGAGTTTCGCCTTGATGAGAGGGTCGAGCTCCTCGTAAGCGAACTTGATCTTCGTGGCAAAAATCTCTTTTGCATCGTCTTCGGTCTGAGCAACGATACCAGCCTTGAGATGAGGAGTAAAAAGGCACTCGTCAAGGAAAACGATACACATGAAAGTAGTTATTCCATGCTGCCGGGACTTAAGAACCAGATCGAAGTACCAGAAATTGTCAAGAAGGTATCTCTGGACAGGTTTCATCTGGAATTTGACCTTCTTGCCGTGTTTATCCTTAATGTAGTACAAGTTTGAGAGACGCCACTCACGATTGAGCAGGTTCACCCTCAGTTCTTCAGCCTGCTCAACCGTGAGTTCGTTTGCCAATGGTTCCTCCTACCAAAATGATTGCTCATTCTACTGGATTGACTACGCGGACGCAATGGGTTTCTTGCTATCCGGGTAGAAGTACTCCACGCACGTCTTGACGATGCTGTCGCAGAGGGGGGCGATGATGGAGGAATCGACCACCGACTGCACGTCAGCGCCGAACCTGATCGAGAACTCCCTCCCTTCACGGGTCTCCGGTCGGATAGCCCAGACGTGCAGCCGCATAACGTCCACGCCGGGGGTGATTACTGCGGCAGCTGCAGAGCGCAGGCCGATATCTATGAGGTCGAGGCTGACATCCTTCAGCATCGTCTGGAGGCGCTGGCCTACTGCGTCGGTGAACTCGTTCAAGTAGTTCTGTGATGCGTTCATTACTACCTCGATGTGCTGGGTTCAGTGAAATCGCAGAAGGGGAGCTTCAGGAAGCGCACCGCCTTGATAGTTTCATGCCCCTCGACCAGCGCCTTGACTACCCTGTGCCACCCGTCCATGATGAACCCGTCAGGATCCAGCAGGATCGGGTACTGGAGGTCGGTCTCGTTGACCCGCTTGACATGCTCTGCGATGGATCTGGCAGTCTTGGATTCACGGAACACCGGCTCACTGATACAGATGCCTGCCAGCGGCATATCGAAAGGTACAAGCCCCTTGCTGTGTTCGATGAGACGGGTGACGGACCAGACCTGACCACCAGCATCAGTGAATCGACCGTCAGCCAGCCCCCCGTTATTCAGGGAGACCTTCACTGGTTTCTCCTGTGCATTACCGTGTTGGCGGCTTCCCTCGCTCGGTCTGCAGAAATCACACCCTGACCAACGGGGGAGAGTGCTTGGCTGGCATCCTGCGATACGCCATCCTCGTCCAACTCCCTGTACCAGCCCAGCTTCCTGCGGCAGCGGATGACCTCACCCGCGAGCGTCCAGATGATAACGGCGATGAAGGTGTAGGGAGAGCGGACGTGGTAGACGGTCTCGTTATAGAGCATCACGATGGTGGCGATGATGGCGAGGATGTACTGGGTGTATACCGATAGCTTGTTGGCCGCGCAGCACACCTCTTTAAACAGACGATGGAACCTTTTGAAACGGGTCATATTTCCCTCCAGTTAATTTAGTGCCGCTACTTTCCCGGCTGGTCATCCGTCTTTCCCGGAAGTCAGGGGCATTCTCGCGATCAGGACTATACCCGATCCTTACTGCCCACCTCACGGGGTACGCATTCTTTCTACCCGCTATCACCCATTCCCATAGCGTTACGGAGCTTGACGCTCCGCATAGGGGTACAAGCCCGTTGCCGGGAACTCGTTACTTCTTCTGGGACTTGCTGGCCTTGAAGACGAAAGCGGTCTTCGCCGGGATGTCGATTTCCTTCCCGGTCAGCGGGTTGCGACCCTTACGGGCAGCGCGGAGGGCGTGTTCAAACTTGCCGAACCCGTAGATGGTCACCTCCGAGCTTGCGGCGATGGTCTCAAAAACTGCGTCAACGATCTTGGCGGTGGACGCCTTCGTCTCGCCTGTGGACTTTGCTACTGCTTCGATCAGTTCAGCTTTGTTCATGGTAAATCTCCTTTTACGGTCGCGGTGGGGTCCAGTGGTAAAATACATCTCCAGAGTAGTTGTCTCGTCCTTCCTCAAGCACTCCGTGTCGGCAAAAGATTCTGAGATCGGTCTGCGCCATCGGCACGCCAGCCTCTTTCAGCTTCTGGAGAGCGATCTGGGACAAGGTCATGCCGCTGTCCTCCACTTCTCGGCGGCAGACCTTGATCGTTATCGGCTTCACGCCTTGGCGTCTTTTGCTGCCGGGATGAAAGTGGTTTCAACGAGGTAGAACGCACGGACACCCGCGCCCAAATCGCGCAGCCTTTTGAACTCGGTGTTAGCCAACGACTCGACCCCGTAGGCACCCTCGATCTCGACAGACGGTTTCAGGCCCAGACCCATGGAATAGAGAACCCACGACGGCAGGAAGGCACGCTCCTTGGCAGGTTTCTGTGGGAGGTGCTGGGCGGTCGCCTTCTTCTTGCCCTCGGACTTGGCAACTACGACTGCCTCGGTCAGGGTCTTGGCACCCTCGATAGCTCCTTCCTTGCGGAGAACGTCGGTCGCCATGGTGGGAGACACATCCCCATTGCGGATCATCTCCACGACTGCCTGCGGTGCCTCGCAGAGACGGAGCAGATCCCCGACCGTGGTGTGGCTGAAACTGGTCTTCTTGGAGATCTCCGCGACTGTCAGCCCGTACCCCAGCAAGAGTTTCACGACCTTCGCCTTCTCCAGCGAGGTGAACTCCTTGCCGCCGTTCCGGGTGATCATCGAGACGATGCGGTCGGCGTCGTTGGTGCCGCGCTCCTCGACCCGCACCGGAACAGCCTTGATGTCAGCGCCCTCAGATATCGCCAGAAGAGCCGCACGCTGCCTGCAGTGACCGTTCGTGATGAAGGGCAGACCATCCTTCAGGTAAACCGTGATCGGCTCCTGTACACCATTCTCCTTGATCGAATCGGCCAGCCACCGGACGTGAGCGTCAAGCCCCGGACCCTCTTCGCGCTGATTCCACCCCGGTTCTTCCTGCAGTTCTCGGGGGTCGATCATGAAGAGGTCTTTCCTGCCGAGCGCCAGACCCTTGATCCCGCCTTTGGGTGCTTCCTTGACTTCCATGCCGCCTGCTCCTTTTCCTTCGTTGAGGGTCACAGCCCCAGATTCTTAAGAAACATCTCAACTGCCCTGCGGATGATCTCGCTGACGGGTAGGTCCAATTTCGCCTTCGCCAACTTAAGGCGATCCAGCATCTGCTGCGGGTAGTAGTAGTTGGTCCTGATCATTCGCCGCGCCTGCCGCCTGCCATCATCGACATCACAAGGGCAGCTATCAGGCCGAACCTGCGACCGGGGTGACCAATGACGCCCAGCCTGCGGGGTTCGTCGTCAACGATCAGAACCTTGGGTCCGTCGCAGCCCCTGATCGAGATGACGGTGCGATCCTCGCCGCCCATGTCCATGCCGACCAAGATCGCCGGTCCCGGCGTGCCGTTCATGCATAGGTCGGGCAGGACATCCATAGTGCCGTAGTCGCCCCTCATGGCAAGCGCCTGACGGTCGGACTCGCGACCCGCAGCCGCGAACGCCGTCCGGTTCCTCGAGAAGTTCTCGCGGAGATGCTTCCCCAGCTTCGACTGCCGGTCCCGCTCCATGGCAGCGTCCTTTCTCTCTTCAAACGTGCCGCGCTTCCTTGATTCTTTGCCCATCTGCTACCTCCGGTTAAAACTGCACCAGCTTTACTCCGCACCGGAATGAATCCGTCATCTTGGAGACCTACCAACTGGCAAGGGGTTTAGTTATCGACTTTCCTTCGTCGCAGGCTCCCTTTGCGTCACCCACATTGGTCGAGGGTCAGCATCGTTATCCGCGCTTTTATCTCCAGTAGTCTGCCGGGGATGAGCGATTCGTTATTTCGTTTTCAATATGTGCATGAATACGCTCAATGCGTTCCAGTGTCAAGCTATTTCATTCTACTGGATGGAATTAAATGGCACAGTGGCAGGAACAGGGGGCATATTCTTCCCGCCAGTGAGTGATGGGTCCAACGCCATCGGCAGTGTCGAACTCCCACCTATCGAACCCCCTACGCCTGCCGCCGACCACCACGCCGCTTCCGACCATGAACTCCACATGCCTGTTGATGGGAGGACGCCTCTCTGCCATGTCGATCCACGCCCCCTCACTCATGCGCCACCTCGCGAGGAGCCGGGGGACCGACAAAGTAGTGGCAGGGTCCGCAGCGGTTCAGCCAGAACGATCCGATCTTCGTCGGGTCGCAGAAGATGTGGTTCATCTTGTCCCCCCTCGCCAGCCGCTCCGCGCCAGTTGCATCGCAGTCAGCGCAGGCATACGGCTCTTCGCTCTTCTCTGCCACGTCAGGACTTCACCAAGTCGCGGATCGCCTTCGCAGTGATAGTACTTGCCAAGCTATTCAGCCACTTCTCGGCAATCCTTGCAGCGTCCTCGTTCCCGGCACCGTATGCCGCAGTCTCGCACGTTGTTATCAGCGCCTTCAGTGCTTCGATCTCCCCCTCCAGCTTCATGATCTCGGCGGTGAACATGGCGTTGTCGTTCCCGCGCTCAGTCCGCTCGACCTTGAGCGTGGACAGACACTGTTCGTATGATGCGTGCGCCGACTTGATGCCTGCCTGCCTTGACAGAGCGGCTACCGCGGACTGGCGGTCCATCTGCGTCTTGGCGACTGCCTTCACCTTCTTGAGACACTCTTCCAGCATTTCGACCTCGCCTGCCAGATCGCAGGCACCACTGCGCTGCAGTTCAAGGTCGGCAGCAACCGCATGGTATTCGACGCCCCGCGCCTCGGCAAGCCGCTTCCACTGGTCGCGCTGCTGCTCAAGGAGACGATTATCGCCCTGTACCGTCCTCATGTCGTGGCGCAGCTCATCGATCACCCCGTGCAAGCGCTTGTTCTCGTCAGCCTCACGACCAAGTTCGCCCCGGAGTAGCTCCCGCTCCCCCTTCAGGTCCACGATCTCGGTATTCGCCTCACACAGGCGGGGCTGGACGTATTCGATGTTGATCGCCTGACATTTGATCTGCCCCTGCAGCGCCTTGCTGTCCTGACGCTCCCTCTCGACCACCCCGTGGGCGAAGGTAAGCTCGGCGCGAAGAGCCTTGACCGCCTCGGTGGGGGGCATGGAGTATCCAAGCAGGTTGCGGTTCTCGTCCATCATTTTGAGGATCTTTGCGTTGGCAACAATGAGTCTGTCGTGGGCGTCTGACGCCTGCTTATGGTAATACTCGGTGGACTCGTTGCAGCGCCTATCGTTCGGGCAGATCGCAGCCGCAGCGAGGGCGCTGTTCTCCTTCTTGAGGTCCGCGATCTGGCAGAGTAGGTTATCTTTCACCCACTGACTGGCGAGGACTACCCGGATCGGGGCTGGTTCTCCTGCGGATTGCGCCTTCATCTGCCCCCCAGCCTTGACCCGCCTCTCGGTCGCGGCCTTTTCCGTCTCGCCGGGGAAGCACCCCTCGTACATCTCGTTGCGACCATTGGGGCGCAGAGATGTGTCCATGCCCGCCTTGTCGCCAGCACCCATCGCCATCGCGGCATTCGGTCTCTTCAGATCGGCGGGAGCGTCTTCGCCGCCGAGGCACCGCTCGATCTCCGCGCCCAGAGTATCAGGGACACGCCCTCCACCAGCCAGCGCCTGAAAGTCTTTGACACGGTTGTAGAGTAGCTCGACGCTCCTCACATGCTCACGATTCGCCCCGATACGTTCGCACTCCTGCTTGTAGGCGAAAAGAGCCGCAGGAACAGCCTTGTCCTTCGCGCAGAGCAGTAGTGAGTTGGTCTCGTCGTAACGCTTGTTGTTGACGGGATTGTAGGCCGAGATTCTGAATTTTCTATCGATGTCCATCGTTTCCCTCCTTGGGAAAGTTTTTATTTTGTATCGCGCCAACGTGGGGATTGATGCCATCCTCGGACCCACAGTCGGGGCATCCCCACCAGTTGGGTCCACCGAATTGCCCATGCTCCACCAGTTTGTCCCCGTGCCAGTTGCACGCCTTGCAGCGGAGACCAGAGGTGACCGCGACCACCTCATGGTCAGTACACGCCACGCCCAACCCGCAGCCACAGTCCTTGGCAGGAGCATCTTCCCCTTCCAGATTGTCACCCGTAGACTCCCAGTACGGAGACTCCACCCCGGACGGGAAGCGGACCATCTCGCAGATCTCCAACTCCTGCACCGCGTTGATCGCTACCATCAGCAACTGCACGCGGGTCAAGGACTCTGCCCATGCGACTATTCTTGCTCTTTTCATTGCGGCTCTCCATTGGGATGGCAACGGGCGCAGTATCCCATCTTGTCGGTGCAGCGCAGAGGTTGCCACGCCATGCACCTGTCACCCGAACACGACCGCTGTTCCGTGATCGCGAAGTTCTGGTCGTACTGCTGACCCTCGTTGGCAACGTAGGTCGTGAACGGGCAGTCCTTCTTGTGCGCCTGCTCGGTGAGGATGATCACGCTGGCTCTCCCCGCAACATCCGCTGCCTTTCTACCTGCTGCTCTGCGGTGACTCCGTTATCACGCATATAGCACTCCTCGCAAGAATCTCCCCAACCCTTTACTGCGCCACTGAGGTAGTTCCAATACCTCCGGGTCTCGTATTTTCCGCACCCGCACCTCGCCGCCCAAACGCTCTTATTCACCCCCTTATCCATCTCTACAAACCCGACGATTACCATGCTGCCGCGTGCGACTCCCGTAATGTCAAGCCTGCGCTTCCCCGGTAGTCGCCTCGCCAACTCGATAAACGGAGTAGGATGGAGGGTGGGACACTCCGACGTTGTCCTCAACTTGGAGACACTCCCCCCCATACCGGCAGCAGCCATCCGATTTATCGGGGAGGCGCTAAATCTCACCCGTTCAGTTGATGTTTCCCCCTTCATGTCGCTTCTCCTTTTACTTGTCTGCGTCTGCGTAGATCGTGGGATCATCCTTGTCCGCTGGCAGCATGTCCCAGATCACTTCCAACCAGTCCTCATACTGAGACCGGAGCTTCTCCAGCGCACGCCGCTCGATCCTGCGGACATCAGTGTGGGATATCCCCAGTTCCTCTGCGATTGCGCGGTAGGTCATTCCTTGAGTCCCAGCGCCAGTCGTATCGACTTCAGCCCCTGCGCGAACCCCCGGTCCCGCGAATAGGTCATCAACGCGGCCAACTTGTAGACATCGTGCGCCATCACGTCGCTGATGATGTATCCACTGGTATTGAGGAATCTGTACCCACCCTCTATCTCCACGCACGTTATCCGGTCCTCTCCACCCTTCACTGGTATGTTGTTCATCGCCTAGTGACCAACCGCCACGCTCTTCCCTTCTGTCGCGGCGTAGACCAACTGAGCAATCTGCCCTGAGATACCCCTCTCCAACTCTCCGACCAAGGTCATGACTCGGCCAGCGATCCGGACCTCCCGCATCTTGATCATCAGCGGGGTATCGACGCGGCTGAACCTCGCCTTCTCCTTCACCAGATCCTCCGACAGGCGGGTGTTGCAGGACTTAATGCGCTCATTGTCAGCGATAACCTCCCTCAGCTTCGTCTCCGCACCGGATAATATGGTGCGGGAGATCTTCAGGTCGCGGGTGAGTTCTGCAAGCTGCCCCTGCAGGTATGCGATGGTCTTGATACGACCCTCCATATCCTTGACTCCGAAGTCCAGCGCCACCTTCTGCTTGGCAACGATCTGGGTCAGTTCTTTCTGCGTAGTGTTCAGGTCGTCCACTATGCGCTCGGTATCCTCCAGCTTGGCACGCTCGGCGTCCAACTCCTCGGTATGGTCAGCGATCAGGGCAGCGTCACGCTCGGCGGCGATCAAGGTGATAACCTCAAGGACATCCGGTTTGGACAGATAGTCCAGACCATTGAGGTTCTGAGAGGCACACAGGGCAACGCATCCCTCGGCGGTGAGCTTCTCTATGACCGGGGCAGCTACCTCCTCAAGGAGGACCGATTTGGGAGCCACCGGGGTATCGGGGACAGCCGTAGGTTCCTCCACCTTGTAAAAGGCGTGGGGAGAAGGTGAAGCGCCCAGCGGGATCTCGGTGAGAACGTCGAACATGTCCTTCTCGGCAACGCGCTCCACCGCAACGTAGTTGATGGCGTTGTTGCCACCCTTGCGACCGCTCTTGTTGCCCATGGTAGTCTTCAGCCAACCCAGTTCCATGCCCCGTATCAAGATCGCTTCGGCGTGCATACGATGCACACAGACGCCCCACGCACGGAACTTGGCCGCTATATCGGCACGGAGCTTAACGACCCCGCCAGCACCCATAGGGGGATTCTCGCGCAGCATACCCCATACCTGCTTGATCTGCTCCACGGTGACCTTCCTCGTCCTATTGTCCAGATCCTGCTGCGCGTTCGCCGTGCGCTTCGCCTCTGATCTCATATCATCTCCCCCCTCAGTCATGGTTGCTTCGTCAACATGTGCATCGTTCTAACACTGATTCCCTTTAGTAGCAAGTGTATTCTTTCAATTGGATTGAATATTGTGGCTCGCGTTTGACTTGGCAGCGATGATCGCAGGTCTCGCCCACTGACGCGACCACTCCATCCATTCTGGATCCCGTTCACCCAGCTTGTCCCGGTACAACATAGCCATCGGCATGAACCCTGCGTCAGTAGTCTGCGCCATGCGCTCCGCTGCTGCCCCAAACGTGTCCTTCGGATACCCGCACAAGACGTAGCATCTGAGACAGTGGCTGGCAACCGTGAACCCCCTGCGGAGCAGCATAGCCCCGGCGCGGCGTAGCGGGGTCAGATCTTCAGGGGAATCATAAGCAAAGAACATCTGCTTGGGGTGCAATTTGCGTAATTCCCGGCAATGCCACGACATCAACCTCTTTGCCTCCAGCCCCCCAGTGAACTGAGCCGCCTTTCCGAAAGTTTTTTTACCCCTAGCCATAGCTTCAAATACCTGCCTTATGTGCGGGGGGGGGGCAGGCGAGAAGGTTACTGGAAAGGTCATTCCACCCGTCATGAATCTCTAGCAACTGGAGGTCAGTGTTCCGCTCGACGCAGAACCAGCAGTCATTGGGACATCCACGATGATGGATGGTGTACCCATGCTTGACATACATTCCCGGCACAAACTCACCGCCCACCATGCCCGTCGCTGGACCTCCGATACTGACCTTTCCGACCGAACTCCACGCACGCGCTAAAGCCTCGGCTCTTTCCATATCATACGAAAACAGTACCGAGACGTGGACCTCATCGGCCTCGTCGAATAAGGTCGGGCCACAATCTATACGGACGAGGTCGTCGTCTGGGGTTGCTGCCGTCTTCCTTGGGAACACCCTAATGATGCGCTTCACTTTACCCCCGCGAGTCCTTTTCAAGCATGTGCACCCCTTCTACGCTACATTCCCTTTGATAGCAAGCACATTCTATCGGATTGAACGATTTTACCTGCCTTGCAAGTTTTTTATTTTTCCGGGGACGATCTCAGCCATCCGTACCATCAGCCTGTCCCACCTATCAGCCTTGGCACGAGCAATGCCTGCTTCAGACCACCGATCCTCCGTCATGACCTTCCACATGGCACCACGACGCCAGATCACACCATCCTCCGCTGCGTTCTGCGTCCACTCCTTGTTCGCCTGCTGACGCCCTATCCAGATACCTATCGCCAGTATCGATCCCGCCCACATGAAACAATCCAGTAATGTCATCGTCCTACCTCCGTATTTTATTTTTCAGCCAGCCATGCAACCGCCGCTACCAGCACCGTCCCAGCAGATCCCACCATGACCAGCCAGACCCCGAACGTCGCAGAGATCGGTCCAAACGTGTAGTACCTCATCAGTAGTTGCCATGGCGGGGGTCAAACCTCCGGGCATACCGATCCTCGGCCTCGATCCTACTCTGCTCAAACATCGCATCTGTCTCGCGCCTCATGCGTACCTGCTTCTCAATGGGCCATGACGCGACCGTCGCACTAGCCGCCTTCAGTTGCCGCTCCAGCCATCCGGGTTCTAAGTTCATCGCCTTCACCTCCGAATTTTATTTTTAGATTTCAAGAAACCACTTGCAGACGCCATCCAATCCCAAACGTACAGGGTGGGGGATACCATACCGTGCAGACCAACGAGATGGTCAAGGGGCATAGCAGGCTGACGATCCACCCTCCCCTACCTTGGACCGTTTTGGGGGGAAATTGCGGGGTATCATGGGTCGGACCCCTCAACGACACGGGGGGGAGGTGGGGGGCCGGGACACCTATAGGGTGGGGTCACCCCTGCCCATTCGCCTGCCGATCCGAGTCGATCCGAGCAGGGTCGGGCCAGCCCAGCCAGCCCAGCCCCAGAACCCAGCAGGGAAGGAAGGCAACCCAGCCCCACGATGCCATGCCGTGCCGAGTGCCTGCCTACTGCCCTCTCAGCATGCCCGAACAGTACGCACATTATATGTGGTATTGTTACGCACCCACGCAAGTCGCTGATCTCAAAGGGATCGCCACGACTCGACATACCCTGACCCACTTTCCAACCACTTTGCTATCCCTCGATCTGCCTGACATCCTCATACTCAGCGTCATGAACGAGGGACTTGGTCTTGCCCATGACGAGGTCGATGATGCCACCGATGGTATGCTCTACGCTGACCTGACCCTTGACCATGCGCTGATCACCGAACGTGTCCCTGTCGTAGCATTTGGCCTGCTCCAGTGCCATCCTCGCTCTCACCTCACCGATCCTGACGCTGGTGAGGCTGGTGGGGATCAGGACGCTCTTGCCAGTCAGCGGATCGATGGCGAACTGCGGCACGTTCAGGTCATCGAGAATGTCGCGTGCGCTGTCGGCTAAAGCTGAACCGCTCTCACCCCTCGCCCTCGCGACACTGATGCCAAACTGCTTGAGCTTCCGGGTCCAGTCGTTGACCGTCACCCTGTGAGGCATGCCCTCATCTCTGCAGATGCGCGAGAGCGACTCTCCTGCCGCAAGTCTGGCACAGATCTCAGCGCCTAGAGCTTCGGTGAACGAGGAAGGTCTGCCCCCTCTAGCGACAAAGGCTTTGATGGCGACCTCCATGCCATCCTCGGTTACGTCAGTGATGTTGCTGCCTGTGGTGATTGCCATGATGGTGATCCTCCTGATGGTAGTGGTGAATAGGTGACGATGGTGGTGATACTGGCAGGGGTTGAATTGATCCTTCCGGTCTGCCGACCTACAGAAAAGCCGGTCAGTACGGAACATGGGGCATGCCGAGATCTGGGCCTGCGGGTTCGCCTTCCTCCTTACAATCTACAATCTGTTCGAACACAGGTTGCAACTGCAGTTCAATCTGCGGTGGTGATTCGGAGGCGACGAGACGCAGCTTGCAGCCCCTCTTGATGGCGCTGGCTGCACCCATGCTACTGAGCTTCTGGTAGGCGTTGGCGGTGATCTGCCACTCCCCTCGCATCCGAGGCGACATGCCATTGTAGGTGCGCTCCTCAGACGGCGCAGGCACCAGCAGGCGAGTCATGAACAGCTTGGCGAGGAGTGCGACCGCATCCTTGAGCGGCAGACCTGTCTGGTCGGCCCAGATCGCTGGATCGTCTACCATGCACCCCTTGGCGCGGAAGGAGCGGATCAGCATCAGCAACCATGCGCCCTTCTCCCGGTTGGTGAGCGTCTGCATCCGTTCGTCCTCAAGGAATGCGTCCACGTCCATGGCGAACCATGCCATCCTGCTGGGTCTCTTCTCCCGCTTCACTCCTTCACCAGACCTTCCTCGTAGACGGCGATCAGTCCCGTGATGAGCGCCCTGAAGAGGTCGGCGTCTGGCACGCTGCCCATTGAGTCAACCGCCTGCACTGTCATTATGATGTTCGTCACCAGTTCGTCTCTTTCCATGTCCGTTCTCCCTGTGGTGTGCGTAGTCAAATGGATTGAATATACACTCAGATGGTGCCATGAGTCAACACTATCGGTTATCTTGCCGGACCTGACGACTGTGAACCCGCCCCCATAGCTCATCTGAAAAATAATCACTCCACTTGAAAGAATATGTATACATTTAGATTGACTGTAGCGGTACGGGTATGATAATTTGTTTACAGGTTGAACGTACACAGCACGCAAAGGGGAACAACCATGACAACCATGAGCAGCGAACTTGCCCACCGCGAGACAATAACCGTATTAGTCGGCACGTATCAGCAGGCAACCGCCGACATAGCCACCGCTTACGCCATGCTTGACGCTGCAAAGAAAAGCCTCCGCACCGTCTTCAAAACGGAATACATGGACGTGATAGCGCGGAACAGCCACGGCGAGACGGAGCCGAAAGAGGTTGAATCCATCAACAAGGAAATCAAGCGCCGTGTCTGGTGCGCCATAGTTGAGCGCATGGAGGTTAAAAAGCTGATGTCGATCAAGCGCCGGGAAGAGCTTGACAAGCAGCTGAACGGTGACAGCCGAAGCTATGAGCCCGTAGCGGAATTACCAGAAATCACGGAGGCCAACATACTTGCCATGTTTCAAGACACTATGGCGAAGGCAACCGGCTACGCTAACGAGGCAGTATACGAGGTTTTTGACTGGCTCAGACCGTGCGCCGGTCACACCTCCGAACTGAAGACCAACGAGAAATGGCGGATAGGTAAGAAGGTGATCATCGGCTACGCAGTCGAGGCGGGATACGGCAGCGGACCATACAGACCGAACAACAGCCGAGAAAAGAACCTGATAGCACTCGACAACGTCATGCACATGCTTGACGGCAAAGGCACGCTAAAGGGCTACTACGGGCCACTGTGCGAGACAATCAAGGCAAGCCCAGACGGAACCGGGGAAACGGATTACTTCAAGTTCAAATGCTGCAAAAATCATAATCTACACATCGAATTTACGCGGCCCGACTTGGTAGCCAAGATCAACAGGACGGCAGGCGGCAACCGGATCGGAAACTAACAGACATCTGCCGACCCCGGCGGGATATCCGGGGAAAGGGGATCACCATGGATGCAAGAATGATACTGGAAGGACTTTACGCGCAGTTTCCCGGTCTGGACCCACGGAGCGCCCACTTCGGTGACGATGTGAACGGTGCGGACTTGGTTGACTGGATCACGGCAATGGGAACTGACATCGTGGACGTTATCGAAGGCTAACAGGAAGGCAAGGGGATTTACGCCTGAACGAACTGACCGTCGATGAGTGGGAGCAGGAATTGCTCGACAAGATCGCCAAGGAGGAGAACTGATGCGCGCGATGGGTACAGACTACAAGGTTATTGACTACGCTGACACATCGGCTCCAGAGCTAGCTGGTCTGCTGCTGGCAGGGTGGCAGGCTGCACCCGAGACTCACCAGAGCATCTCTACGGAAGACGACCTCAGCTATATTGTACTGCACAAAGAACTGGAGAACGACTGATGACCAGAGAACAGCACGTCGAGGAGCATGGCACCAAGACGATCTTCACCGAGGATTGGGGCGGGGAGCGCCACAAGTACGGCTACACGAACCGCCCCCACGGCATGTGCCACCAGCCCAAGGGGTACATCATCTTTACGCTGGATGAGGGGGTTCGCATCCCCGAGAAGGGTGTCAGGCACGGCACCATCGAGTACCCCTTTGCCCTGACCGATCATGAAGTTAACAGCTACGAACTGGTCCCCCTGCCCCAGTCCACAAATCATTTGACGTAGCTGCAAACTCCAGCCATCACGACCATGGCCGAGCCAGTAGCCGCAAACATGGTGAGACCTCTCCTCGTCTCACCTTTGCATATGGCGATCATGCCGACGATAATGCCCCAGAACGGCATAAGGACAGAAAGCAGGATGTCATATACGGTAGCATTCCGAACTGGCATCTGAAACTTCTTGGCAGGTGCCACCTTGGTCGGCTGACTTGCAGCCTCCGCAGGCGCACCGCACTTGGGACACGCTGTCGCTCGGTCGGAAATTTGATTGCCGCACTCTGTGCAGGTAATGAGGGCCATGGGTGATGTCTCCTTTTGGGTTGTTTACAGCAAGGCAAAGTATCACGTAGGACGCAAAAACTAAAGTTAATCCCCCCGCCCCTCCTCCGAGGGGTTTTTTATACCTGCACAAAATAATCAATCCGCTTGAAACTTTTTCAAACAAATAGATTGACACCGTAACGCTACGGGTGTAAATTTCAATCTCCATCAGCGCAGGAGCAAACAAAACGGAGGGTATCATGGCTACAGTGATCGACTTTACAGCAAAACTGAATGAGCGCAGAGCGTCCATTAAACAGGCCGAGATTGACCAGAGCCGACAGACCGTCATCGATAACCACGCCGAGGCGATAAGGTCCGCAATGGCAACCGGCGACATCAAGACGGCAGTCGGTCACGCAATAGCCACCGTCCAGATTCAGGAGAGCATCAATGTGTCCACACCCGCCTACTGTGACCCCTCCAACGAGTTCAAGGGCAGCAAGTATGAGGCAACCAAGAGCATGAGCAGTACCGAGATTTCAAAGCTGATCCGTGAAGACATCAAGTCAGCCAAGAAGCGCGGACAACTTCCCGGCACACTGAAGGTCTCCGTAAAAACTGACTACTTCGCTGGTGGGTCTAGCATCGACCTCAAGATTACAGCTCTCCCTGATGGGCAGACGCTTATTAGCCCCGAATGGATTGTTGCCACAGACAACGGCAAGAATGGGAATTATCACGGTGTCCCGCGTTACACGCCCCCTGTACAGAGGTGGATAGACCTATTGAAAGAAATCCACAGCTCTTACAACCGGGACAACTCCGATAGCATGAGCGATTACTTCAGCGTGAATTACTACGGTGACGTATCCATTGATTGGAAGTTAGAGCATTAACCTAACCTTGGCGACCCCAGCGCCCGATCTGGGGAAAGGATGGACACCATGAACTACCACATCGAACCAATCACCGCTGGCAATCACCGCCCCGGAATGAAGCACGCCACCGGGAGCTTGGTCCGGTACAACCCTAATGAGAGCTTTGGGATGCTCTGCTGCCGCACGTTCGCAACTGCTGCCGAGGCCGAAGCGTTCGCCGCAACGCTCACTAGTGATGGGAAATTGCCTGTTTAAAGGGGAGGTCTAACATGAAGTTCGACGCCAGTTACTTCAAATACGACCGCAGGGGCAGAGAGTCGATCAAGACCGAGAACGGTATCGGCAAGAAGCGCCTCGCAACCCTGTTGGAGACCAACGGTCTGGTCCTCGACGTGTTCCATGTGGAGAACGCCGAGACCGGGAAGGTCTACCTCGACAGTTCTGACGGGCAGTCGCTCCTACTGGATGACCTGAAGCACCCCGGCGTCAACGGGATCTTTACTGAAGGGGAGGTCTGAGATGTCCAAGGTCATGCGAAAGATAGTCAAGAGCAGTCACGCGCAGGTAGCCGGTGACACTGGGCGCTGGTCAACCGTTCACACCGCATTCCTTGAGTGCGGACACGATGTCTGGTTCGCTGGACGCAAGCCGAACATTGGCAAGACGACCCGCTGCAGGCGGTGCGAGGAGGTCCAGAATGCCCTCTGACGCGACAGGAATGCAAGGGTGCGACTCTTGCCTTCATGGTGACGCTCCCGGCAACGTAGACCCCTGCCTTGGCTGTACAGCGAAGTGCGAGGGCGATCCTCCTGACTGGAAGTTCTCCAACTGGGTGCGAAAGCCTGCCCTCCCCGGCACCAAGTACCTGCTGTTCCGCTGACCACACGCCCCCTCCGAGGGGCTTTTTTTATGCGTGAATTATTATGTTGACATCCGTAACGCTACGGTCCATATTGTCTCTGCCGGTAGGGAATGGCAAGGGTCGAACAATAAGGGAGAAGATGACATGAGAGACCTGACCGCAGTGATCGCAGCCCCAGTGCTGAAGGTGTCCGGGTTCCGCTTCAGCAAGGCATGGCGCACGAACGAGTTCGGGTTCAAGGCGTTCTGCTTCAAGTACCTCATCTGCACAACGAAGGCGAACCTGATCGCAGGCATGAATTAATCGTAAGCAAAAGTGTTGACACCTGTAACGCTACGGTGATAGATTGCCCTTGCCGGTAGCGATGGCAGGCGCAGGCAGACAGGGAGAATGACCATGGCAACAATCGCAGATACGATCCTCCAGCAACTCGGCGGCAGGAAGTTCACCCTGATGACCGGCGCGAAGAACCTGACGGGTCACGCCAACGCACTGAGCTTCAAGCTTCCCTCCCGGTTCGCCAAGGACGGCATCAACTATGTCAAGATTACCCTGAACCCGTCTGACACCTACATCATGGAATTCGGCAAGATCGTCAAGCACACCTACAAGGAACTCATCACCTCCACGGGTGTCTACTGTGACCAGATGCAGACCGTGTTCACCGACATCACTGGACTTGATACCCACCTCTAAGGAGTAGTCGCCATGGCAACCAAAGCAGTCACGAAGCTGATCTACTCCTGCGGGTGCGAGTACAAGTCCGTGAGTGATCCGGTGCTTGACGCTGCCGCAGAAAAGTACTATGACCATGCGTGCGCCAAGTGCCACGTCCACAACACCAAAGGCAAATGCTGTTAAAGGGGATCACATGAACATCGACAAGAAGGCAACCAAGCAGGAGAAACAGGCGAAGAAGGAGAAGGAATGCACTCACGAAACCGTAAAATGCACCTGCTGCGGGAAGGTCGGCACCCCCGGTCAACTCATGGCATCCCGCCCCCGTATCAGAGGAGAAGCGGCGAAAGAGCAGGCGCGGGAAGCTGGGAAACTTGGTGCTGCTGCGAGGAAGAAGGTGGAGGAGCCGTCTCCCGCTGGTGGAGAGATCTAAAACTGGAGATCCAGCAGGTTGTCCTCGACGTGAGAGACAATCTGCTGGACAGTTTTGCAAGATGAAAAGCCCCAAAACTCAACGAGTCTGGGGCTTTTCTGTTAGTAGCGACCGAGCGCCCTCGACGCCACCATCCGGGGACTAACCGCTGAGATCCTCCTGCCTTCAGCATCCCCGGCGATGTCCTCCAGCGCGGCCTCCATCTTGACGTGTTCGCCTATCAGCCACGCGATGTCCATACTGACCAGCTTCCCGTGAGTCGTGTAATACTTCCGCATCTCCTCCAGTTTAGAATCCACAGAACCCCCTGTACGCCATCTCTCTGACCTCCCAGAGAGCATCCGGAACGGTAGGCCCCGTAGACCTGCCATGAGCGTAATCCCCGATCTGGCGCAGCACCTCCTGCGCCTCCTCCGTCCGCTTCTCCATGACCGCGATCCGCTCCTGCAGCCCAACGATCATGTCCAGCAGATGCAGCGCCGGGGTCTCCGCGAGTTCGCCCTTAGACCGGATGAAATCTGCCAGCTTATCGATCCCTTTCCGGTCCATATTGTAATCCCTCCGGTCTCCCATTACCGACCACCCCGCTGATGCGACCGATCTCTCGGCGTGAACCCGATCCCCTCAAGCAGGGGAAGAGACGTGTCCTTCGGCGTGCGCTTTGCCGGGGGAGGTGCCACCACCCAGCCACCTCTGCGCCTGACCGGGGTGATGGTGACCCCCGCCTTGTGGGTCATGCCCTCCCACTGCCCCATGTCCTTCTTGAGGAAGGGTCCGTAGATTTTGCCGTCCACGGTGACGATGAACCCGTCCTCCACCTCGACCCTCTTGTCTGCCTTCGTCATTTCGGCCCCCTGTAGCTGTCCCAATCGAAGGTCAGGATCGCCCCGTTGCCATCGCGGAACCTGTCGATGACCCTGTCGCCCAGATACTGTCCGATCCCGACCTCATCAAGGTTGGAGATGGCGATGGTCGGCTTGCTCTCTTCATACCTGCCGTTGAACACTTCGAACTGGAGCAGACGCTCCGTCTCGGATCCGAACTGCATCCCGATCTCGTCAACGACAAGGAGGTCGGGGAGGACGAACCGATCAATCGCCTGCTGCTCCGTGACCCCGGATCCCTTGCCCCAGCTTTCCTTGATCCTGCGGACCATCTTCGCGGCAGTCGTATGAAGGACCGAGAAGCCCTGTGCCGCAGCGACCTGACAGATGATCGCCGCCAGCATGTTCTTGCCGGTCCCAGCGTTGCCAGACATGAGCAAGCTGTCCCCAGCCTTGCGGCGTGCTTCAAAGGTCGCGGCGTACTTGGCGCAGCGGCTGAGAACCTGTGCTGCCGATTCCGTGGTCGGGTGGTAGTCGGAGAATGTCATGCCGTGATACCTCGATCCAATGTTCACACCCTGAAGAACTGCCGCGACCCGATACGCCTGCCTAGTCCTGCGCTCCAAATCCTGCCGCTGGCACTCTTCGCAGGGCAGTTCCATACGAGGATGTAGGGGGCATACCTCCGCCCCGCTTACGACCCCTTCATGGTCGCCGTAGAGTTCCCTACCACTTATCTGAATGGTCTCCAAAACCTGTGTTGCTAGAACTGGTGATCGAGGCGAGTGTACCGCCTGCTCCACCCTTCGCTCTTCCAGTCGCTGCTGCGCTTCCCTGAGTACCTGATCCATTGCTTACCCCCTCCTCGTCGTTCCATCGTTTAGCAGTCAACCAGCCCTGCGCCATTTTCGGAGATCCCCCGCTCGCCTTGAGTCCCGGCCTGCGCTCTGCCTCGCCCTTCGCCGCCAGAATGATCTGTCCGACGAGGGAGTCGGTCATGGAGGGAATGTTGATCCACGATTCCGCTGCCTGTGCCTTGCCCGACTTGTATCCGAAGGCATCCCAGAATTCCAGAAAGGTTGCGAGACGTTTGTCCTTCAGTTTTTTGTTCTTGCTGGTGAAGATGAAATCAACCCCTTCAACCTCGACCTTCTTGACGACTTCATCGGCAGATGAAGAAAGGGTTTTAAGTTCTTCTACTTCTACTTCTACTTCTACTTCTACTTCTTGCTTGTAAGTTGGGGCAGACTTTACTTGCAACTTACCTTTGCCTTTCGCTTGCAAGTTTTTGGAGTAAGAATCCCTATATTTCAGCAGGTTAGGGATTATTACTTGATAGTTACTGGGGGTAGTAACTGCGAAGTAACTCACAGGTAAGGCGTAGGTTACTTCGGGCTTACTGGGGGTGGTAACTGTGAAGTAACCCAGAGGTAACGCCGAAGTAACTCCGAAGTAACCGTCATGTAATATCACTGCAAGGTCCAGATTGTGGACCGCTTTGAAGAAGGACGTTACCTTGTGGTGGTGGCTACCAAGCATTGAGGACCACTGCTGCAGTGAATATGCGGACGAACATTTGTCGGATTCATCCATCTGCTCTGCCACGATCTCAAGGAGGGTCCAGTACAAACCGATCCCCTCGTTGCCCATTGCCTCACGCAGTGCAGAAAGCTTCTCGTCCCGGCCAGATGCGGTCATATGCTTAAACCATTTCATATCCGTCCTCTCATTACGGAGGCTACCTGTGCGTCATACCCGTCTAAATAGTCTTCACTCTCGTCGTTAACGTCCGGGCCATACATTGCATCAGCAAACCCTAACAACCTGAGCTTATGGAAACCGCACAGCAATGCCATAGACTGCTTCAGCCTTTCGTCTATGGCATGAACCTCTTTATGGCATTTGTGACACAGGCACTGCAATTCAGATACTTTGTACTCCCATATCATCGCCCCTCGCCTGTAGAGGGGGTGGTGAATGTGCAGTTCTTCGTCAACCGATAGACAGGTCTGGCACTGAAAGTCATTAGCCTCTAACACTTCAAGGCGTTTCCGCTGCCAGAGAGGACTTTTGATCTGCTCATAATACGTCATCTTTTTAGTCATCATTTCCTCCGTACAGATTTATCATTCCATTAGACTGAATAAATGGTTAATTTTCTCTGAAATCCAAGTGCGTGTCGTAGCTCTCATACGTCCTTTTGGGGATCGCGAGGCTCGACTGGAGGGCGTCTATTTGCTCTCTGGAGAGCAGGGTCACCCCGGATGCAAGTGGTTGCCCAGCTACGATCTCCATGCCCAGCGCGAGCATGTCTCGGACGTGCAACTGCTTGGTATAGTCGGTAGTGTCGAGCGTCTCAGCCAGAGCAGCGCCCACGGGGGTGATTACCGGGAACCCGATATGAGCGGGTCCGGTCTTGTCAACTGCCCTCCGACCGGCAGCGTACAGTGCCTTGGCGCGGTTGCTGACGATAACTGAACACGCGGGGTGGTACTTGCGCTTGATGTCGGCTGGCAAGAGGAGTTCTTTGCACTCAGGACAGATCCTGTCCCCTTTATTCTTGGCCTTGCTGAAAGTACCTGCAAGTTTCTTCTTTGCGACATACTTTTCCTGCGCCTTCTTGACATTGGCCTCGCTGATGATGGCGGCATGCTTCACGCAGTGTTTGCTGCGACCATCTTTAGTCTTATCGCCACATCCATCAGTCAGACATATCATATCCCGCCCCCCGGTCCCATCTCCATCACGGCATTCCGTGCTTTGTTCTTAAACGCCATCATGGATACCCATTTGGCATAGGTCTTGTCATCGACTACCCATTTCGGAGGTGCTATGTACGGCTCTTCGGTCATACCAAGTCCAGTATCCGAGCATTGTCCTGTCTGGAGTACCGGCTGCGCCCTGCGTTCTTGATGAGCATGATCCGCTTCGCCTGCATGATGTCCCTGCCCTCTGCGTAGTACACGTTCAGTACTCGTTGGGCTTCTCTTATTGCGGTTGCGTGCGGCATCGTATGCGTATGTGCCTCAAAGCTATGCTCTGCCCACGTCTGTGCCGCCTGTAGGACATCCCACAGTTCTATCGTTTCAGCCATAGACCCCGCCTCTGCCTCGTTCCACTCGCGGGACTCTTCAAGGTATTTGGCATGATGGACGCTGGCGTTACCCTCGACCGTAATGCTTGGCAGGGTGAAGTCCGGGGGCAGGCGGGCGAACAGCCCATCGCGCTCATCCTCGACGCCGTGACCGTACCCGTGGATGGTTGCGCTGATGTAGTGGAACTCGGCTATAGCCATCATCTCGGCGTGAGTGTACATGCGGGTCACATCGCTATGCACCAGAATGAGTCCAACAACATATTTAGTCCAGTGGTCGCTGGACAGTTTGGCTATTCTTCCCTTCATTTCTTAACTGCTCCTTTTCTGGTTGAGTCGGAATGCCATACGGCGACCGCAAATGCGCTACGGAGGTCGGTGGCGCTGACGAGGGGGCGCAGTGCTTCCCCCTTCTCGGAGCCGCCAAAACGCACCTTGAGGCACGCCCAGAGGGTAGCGTCAGACTTGCCTGCTGGCGGTCGGCCACCGCACAGAGGGTGCAGGTAGTCGGGGCGATGATAGACGGTGCAAGGGAGACCCCTCGCTTCAGAGGTCTCCTGCACACGTCCTACCATATACGCCGTATCGAAGGTCTCATGCCCGACCCGCTTACCCATTCCCCGCATCCCCTCAACGACCACCTCGTCATGGTCGTTGAGGGCGCGGATGAACGTCATGAACTCGCCGTTGGGCAGCTTACCGGCCAGCGCGATGGACAGGTCCGAGTTGAGCAGGCAGTAGGCGCTCTCGTCGCTGCCGGGATCGACTCCAAGGATGCGCCTCATGCTCCTGCCTGCTCTGCCGCTTCCTTCATCTCCCCGATCCAGACCATCACGTCAGGGTACTGGTCGGCGGTGATCTCCCCGGAGTTCTTGAGCTTGAACTGTTTGAGAAGCTGGTCCCCGGTGACGATGGCCCCCATGGCAGCGACCATCGCCTTCTGCTGCTCACGGGTGATCAGGGCGTCCTGCACCACCAAGGGGTGGACAGTGTGGGGTGCTTTCTTGCCGCGAGTGGAGGTAAGCATCATGGTCACCTTGGAGTCGAGGTTGCTCATGTGCGATATCTTTATGCCGCCGACTGCCGCGCCTCCGAAAAGCACCGTGGGGTCTCCGTACAGGGTCAGACTCCTGCCGAAGTAGACCTCTTTCGTGTCACCCCAGAGGGCGCAGATGACTTTGCCCATGGTCTTGCTGGGCTTGTACGGTTTCTTGTTATCGCCCTCAAAGTTGACAGTTACGGGTTGCTCTGCCCCCGGCTTTACGGTGACCGTAGTGATCTTTATGGTCAGCGTCCGCTCCCCAAGGAAGTCTTCATAGTTTAGCTGGTCCGATTTCGGGGCAATAGCCTGTCTCATGTCCGTCTGCTGTGTCATTGTAATACTCCTGTTAGTGGATTTCCAGTTCGACTCTGCGTTCAGTCGGGAACATGAGCGTGTCGGGTGACTCTATGAGCGCATAGTAGTCATCGACCATGTTCTGTACCTTGGTCTCAAAAGCTCTTGCAGCCGCTACAATAGCCGCCTGTATCCTGAAGTCTGGATAGACTCTGATGACTATCATATGCATCCCACCACAGTACGACAGGAAGTCGCACCACTTACGACCAGTTACCAGTAATCCAGTTTGTATCTGGATCATGTACTCGGCAGGGATCGTATTGCTCTTCACGCACTCTATGGCGGTCTGGAACTGGTACTTCTGGCGACGGGATTTGCACTCGATGAGTCCCTCGTCCCCCACAAGCCCATCCGGGGAGTACCCGATAGTGAACCCCAGCGAGTCATTCGTAATAAACCCAGCAATCTGGACCGGGGCGATTTCGGTAATGTATTTACAGACGGCATCGCACTCGTCATCATGCCCCCGCAACATGTCGTCACCGACATAGTGCGGCTCGACGTTCTCGGTGACCCTCTGTGCCGCAATCTCAAACACATGGGCGCGGCCTTTGTCGTTGTCCGCGATCTTGAGCCCCGGAGTGACGATGAGCTTCATCTCGGATGCAGTCAGTACGCCCCGGCGCAGCGCCAGCCATTCCTCTGTGCCTTGCATGACATCTTCGTGATAGGTGATCGTCCCCGTCGTCATGTCGTAGGTCGCGATGACCTCCTTCCCCGGCACTGCTGCCGGGGAGATGACGGTGGTGGTGCCGGGCGCAGTGCCGAAGCAGTCAAGGAAGTCATCACCGACCGGCGGGATGACTGCGGGAAGGACGCTTGAGGTCGCCTCCATTACGCCGCCTCTCTGACTTCAGCGCAGGCATCGCCATATCCGGGCCAGTTGTCCACGCCATGCTGCTGGAGCGCCTGCAGGAACTCGGAATCCTTGATGAGCGAGTCGTACTCGGCCTGAGGGATGGAGACCATCGCGACCTCAACCGGGGACGCTTTCTTCTTCTTGTCGGCAACCTTCTTGGCAGCGACCCTCTCAGCTTCAGCGGTCGCCTCGGCGGCGTCATCGAGAACCTTCTGTGCAGCCGCCTGCTCGACGCGCTGAGTCTCGAGCCGAGCAGCTTCAGTCTCAGCAGTCTCGGCTGCGGTCAGCATCTCGTTCATCTTGGCGAGGGCGACGACCCTTGCCTCTTCAGCCTCGGCGGCGAACTCCTGAAAGCAGTCCCCCGCCACGACATCCAGAGCCATCTCAGACCCTTCGATCGCTGACCGGATGTAAACGGCGCTCAGACCGATGCACTGGATGGGCCATGCGGTGATCACGGTGATCATGTCCTTGATGGTGTTGACCCTGTTGCGCTCCCTCTCAGCATCGGCAGCAAGCAGTTGATCGGCCAGAAGCTTATTGGCTGCAGCTTCGGAGACGGTTGCGGCGTCGATCATGCGCTGGACCTCCGCGAGGGAGTCCCGCTCGGCCTGCTCCGCTTCCTCCTGAAACTCGCTGAAGTCCACTGCGGTTACGGAGGGAAACCCCGCCATCATGACGGTCATCACTGTCGCGCTCATGCCGAAGCAGGTACGCGGCCAATCCTGTATCTGCCTGATGCCGTCGCGGAGAGCGTTGACCCTTGTCTGCTCCTTCTGGAGGGTCTCCAGACGGACAGTTTCTGCCGCCTGCTCGTTCCTGATACGGAGGTCATCGGCTTCTTTGATCTCCTGCTTGGCGAGGGTCTCCTTGAGGATCAGAACGACTTCGCCCCGGACCTTCTCCGCAGTCTCTGCCAACTCCGCGAACTCAACCCCGATAGCTGCCGCCTCGATCTGCGCGATCTTGATCGCCATCTGGAGTGCGTCCATGCCGACAAACGACAGGGGGAAGGCGCGGATCTGGTCGATACGGGCGGTGATGTCAGCGACCCGCTTTGCCGCTGCCTGCGCCTTCTCCTCGCGGACCAGTTCCTTCGCTGCCTCGACTGCCTTGATCGCCTCATCAAAGGGAGCCTCGATTGCTCCAATTTCCAGAACAAGGAGATCTGCTTCCGTCTTATTGGCTTTGATCCGTTTGTTCAGCGGAGCATTCGCTGCCAGCCTGAGTGCCTCAACCCCGGTACGGAGCGAGACGCAGCCCCTGCGGACTACCTTGGCTGCATCGAATCCTGCTGTGGTCGAGAGGTCGAATTTGGTGATGTCTGCCTCAAGCTTGAGCAGCGCGAGACCCTTTTCGGTTTCGGTGTAGATCGCGATGGCGGTAGTGGGTGCTTCCGTTGCTGTCGTTGCCTCTGCTGTTGCCTCTTTCACTTTCATACGTCCAATCTCCTTTTTACTTGCTTGACCGATACCCGTGGTGCTTGCCGTTGTCGCACCACGACTGGTGAATGAATTTGTTATGCCCACCGCAGCAGGGGTGGGTGAACTCCGGTTCTGGTGTGCGGTCGCCGTCCGCGTTGGTGCGAATCGCCTCGTCATGCTCTTCTAGTCGCATCATCACTGGGCCACCGTGAGGAGCGCCTGATGCTTGCAGGCTCCGTTTATGGCGTACTGGCTGGCATTGGTGGGCAGCGGAGCGCGGGAGTTGAGGTCGCAACTGTGAGCGCCAACGAAGGCGAGGGAGACGATGATAATCACCATGGCGGCGTAGCGGCGAAGTTCCCTCTCATCGACGCCTTCCTTGTCCTTCTGCCAGTCCTGCTTTGTAGCTGCGCTGCTCATGCCGCCACCTTCGCCCGTTCGCTCTTCTCTGCGAGTGCATCCCTGATGAAGTCGGTCTGTGTTAATCCGGTGGACTCCATCCCGTCCTCAAGTGCTGCCGCCTCATCATCATTAAGACGGGTGCTTACTACGTTGTGACGGGTGTCTGTTCTGACCTTTCTCGCCATTCCATTACTCCTTTTGTTCATTCAAGTTGGTTGAATATTTTGGCAAGAAAATGGGCCACTTTTTGTCGGCCCGATTTCCGCTGCCTTACTGAATACCTGCCGTCTCCATCAGGGAGTCTACCGACGCCGACAATTCTCTGATGGCGTCCCTTACCAATGCCTCGGAGGCACTGTCCCTAAGTAGGCCCGTTACTTCACTCATCCGACTTTCAGCCTCGCTTGCTGCGGTCCCCAAATTCATTGCAGTCCTCTCTAGTTGTTCCCGTTTACAGTCGTTTACAAGCCGCCCCTTTATGCGCTTAACGACCATTCCCGTCAATTGAATTTTCATTCATTCCAGTTATAATAGCGCAATAATAGAACGCCAATGTTATACGCCCAGACATCGACAGGGTGCGGTTGTGTGAATAGTTATCGATAAATCGATTATTTTGTTTGACACCGTGTAAACGGTTTGGTAAAAGGAAGGTGTAAACGCACTCGCAATAGGAATGACCACACCACTAAAGTGAACGAATGGAGGCTCCAATGCCCAGCTTAAGCGAAGTACTCGTCGCCCAGTTCAAAAAAAGCTCATACAGCAACGTGAAAGATTGGAAGGACTCCACGAAGGTGCCTCTGTCAACTGAGACCGTCAGCAAGGTTCTTCTGCGTAGCTGGGATCCCGGCATCGCCACGTTCATCACGATGGCATACCATCTGGGACTCGCCCCCTTGGAGATAGCGGCGGCTTGCAAGCAGGCGGGAGACACCGTATTTTACAAACTGATCAATCCAGTGGACATCAGTTCCGAAGACCGCATCGTCCTCGACCTCTTGTCGCGCCTCCCCGCCAGCAAGAAGGCGGCGATAATAACGATGATCAAAGCAATGGGGGACTAACCATGGCAAAGGATAAGGCAGTATTCAAGCACTTGACCTGCCCCGTCTGCCGGTATCACAAGACCGACGCCACAGGGAAGGCAAAAGCCCTCTGCCCAAAGGACGGGACAGAACTGACCCACTCTGAAAACTGGTATGCGCGGATCTACCCGAAGGGCAAAAAGTCCTTCATCAAGTGCTGCACGCCGCGCAGGCGGGACGCTGAAGACTACGTCCTTGCGTGCAAGAGTGCCGACTTTACCGGCGCACTGCTGCCGGGGCAGGAGAAGGACATCACTTGGGAGCAGGCCGAGAAGGACTGCACCCTCTGGTGGAAGGCAGAGGTTATGAAGGGGGATATCGTTCAAGGGACCGCCGATCAGTACAAAACTTGTATGGCTGGTCTTCGCAGGTTCTTTAACGAATCGACACTGTTAACTATAACCAAAGGTGATGTCATTGACTACCAGACGTGCCGTGCTGAGATGAATAAAAAGGCTGGCACTATCAACAACGAAGTCAAGACACTCAAGAAGATCTATTCAATGCACGTTGAGCGCACCGACTCTGTGGCATCTCCAAGACTCTGTGGCAAGTTTGCAGATATCTCGATGGTCAAATCTATACCCAAAGACGGACATAAGGTCCGGTTCTTGGACGAAAGAGAGATCGAGGCGCTGCTAGGGTGTGCAGCAACCCCAAGGGTGAAGATGGCGGCACTGGTCAGCCTGAACACTGGTCTGCGGCGATCCAATGTGCTGGAACTCACATGGGACGAGGTTCGCCTGTCCCGTAGGGTGATCGAACTGCCAGCAGAGAGGATGAAGTCGAAGCGGGATTTCACCGTGGACATACCCGCCTCACTCGTTGAGCAGTTGAAGATCTGGCGCTCGTCCACCCCGCTGTCCAAGTTCGTATTCCCTGACTGCACTGGTAGGACATTTCGCGGTGAGTGGGATCGGACCATCACTGACTGCGAGTACTCTGATAAGAAGGGCAGTGTCACGTTCCACACATTGAGACATACATTCGCGTCACACTTCCTGATGAGCGAAGGCGGCGATCTCTCGACTCTCTCGGAGATGCTCGACCACTCAGAGATTTCCATTACCAAGGACATCTACGGACATCTGAGCCGCGAACATAAGACCAAGGCGTCCGACAAGTTCGCAGTCAACTTCCTCGACCAGTTCAACGGGTAACCAATCCTAGCCAGATACAGAAAAAGCCCTAATTCGGAAGAAAAGGGGCTTTTTCTGTATCTTTTACGTTTTCATTATCAACTGCAACATGCCGCCATGCCTACCATTTACCGTTGATCGCCCTCGCTTACTATCCCGCCATGACCGTGGATAATCAGTAGTTAAACCGACTCCCATTCCCACCAACCGTCTACGGTATCTCCGTTGCAGTTGGTCCTATAACACCAGCGCCCCCAATCGAAGCGGAAGGTTCTCCACCTGAACCGCTTTTCTAACCGGCCTCGCCAGTCTGCGCTTTTACTGCTCACGGCCGCACCGCATCTGCCCCACCACCAATCACGAGACTTGTGTGGCAACTGCTTTCCTTGGTAAAGCCGTCATCGTCCAGCATCGGGTAGCTCTCTATCTGAGCCGTCTCGACCTCCAAGATCACCGCCCCGTCGCTCTCCAGAGGGTGACTGAAGGACTCCTTGTTGATGCAAACCTTCTTGCGGGCGTGGCCCTGTTCGATCATCCTTCCAAGCAGCTTGTGCAGCCTAGCAATGGTTATTGCCACCATTCCCCCTCTGCGGGTTTAACACCCGTTCCAGCGCCGAGGCGCTGAGCTAAATTCGTTATCTGCCGCTCCTTGTGCCAAGGTGGGCTTTGCGCTAGTACCCACGATCAGCGATCAACCTAATGATCTCGTCATGCTCTGCACGGGCATCCTTGGAGGTGTAGGGCATATATCCACCCGACTCCCACTCCGACCACGGCACCCTTCTGATCTCCCTGCCCAACTTCAGGCGACTGGATGCACCCTCCAGTTCGGCAGCGTCCAGCGTCTTCCAGATCGTGACGTTGTGACTAGTCCTGCGACCATGTGCGAGGAGGAAGGCGTCGATCCTTGCGGCTAACTCGTTGTCAGGCACGGTGCCTCCTTGACCTTGGCGAACGTCCGCACTGTGACCGTCTTCTCCTCCTCGGCCACGTCAAGGAAGTATGCCCTGTCCATCCAGTCGATAGCTTCGGGTTCTCCGTGCTTGCCGCCACCGTGCCAGAACATCCAGCCGACCCATCTGCCGCTCGGCATCTGCTTGGCGACTGCATCGCACTCGTAGTGCCGGGAGGAGTCTTCGGGTATGCCGGGAGTATTCTCCCCGGAGTACCGGAACTCGTCCTTACCTTCAGAGAGAGCATCCTCTGTCTCCGAGTCGTTGTAGAGGGCGTCCCAAATCTCGTCCACGTTCTCGGCGGTGATCGGCTCGTAGACGGAGAATATCCCCTTCTCTTCGCCCTCCACGATAATCGCTGCTTTGATCTCCTGCTCGGCGGTCATCGCTGCAAGTACTTTCAGGGGACCGGAGGTGGTCAGCCCTTCGCTGGTCAGCATGAGAGCTTCTCGACTACACTGCAGGTGAACGTCTTCCCGTCGAGGAAATAGTAGGTTTTGTCGTGGCGACCGTATTCGCACTTCAGCTTGCCGATGTACCGCACGCCGCCAGCGATAAACTCCTGTTCGTAGCTCTCATTGCCGCAGTTGTGGGAACCCTCGCAGTCTTCTCTTGCGCGATCACCAAGAGCGTCCGCGATAACGTCCAGCGCCTCGTCCAGCGTGTCGAACGTGTTGTTCTCTGCGCTCTGATTAAACGCCGCAAGCGCACTCGTCGCGTCAGACAGTGACTTCGCCGCAGATGCCACATCAGCCTCAAGTTTTAATTTTGTATCCATACGGTTCTCCCCGTGATAAAACAAAAGATCACCAAAGAGGATTCCGGCCTCGATGGTGATCTTTTGTCCGAGTTCGGTATTCCTACCGTCCCCTATCTCGTAGCTGCCAGCCCGGATGCCGACATGTCTGCTTAGTGCAAGGCTCGGCGGTGTGCAGCCGCCAAGCCTTTATTGCTGCCTCACGCTCTCGCATGACCTTGTGTGCAGGCACCTTATCGAAGGGATCCTGTGCAGTCAAGCGGAATGTGGATTCAATCCGTTTACATGTTCAGTTTGGGTGAATATTTTGAACAGTGGATTAAAAGTGGGTCAGGACTTCACTGGCAGTTTTTAACCTTACAGTACAAGTACTTACAAGACTGCGTTTCAATACCCCTTGAATTATCGCGGCTATTGGTCTATACGTCTTGAGGGCCTTACGGTTCACCCCCGGCCCCAAAGGAAGGTCTTGCGCTTGAAAGCACACCCCATCACGTTCATGCTGATACTGATGGCACTGGCGGCATCGGCTCCGGCTCGCGCCGATATCTACCGGTACGAGGATCCCGAGGGGACCCTCCACTTTACCGATGCCCCGACGGACAAGCGCTTCAAGGTCTTCATGAGGGACATTAAAAAGGACCGCAAGCTCCGGACCGCCTTCAGGCTCCCCGGCTTCGCCAGGAACCCTGCGGAATTCGAGCCGATCATCAGCTCCTGCTCCCGGGAGTTCGGCGTCGACAGTTCGCTCGTGAAGGCGGTGATCCATGCGGAGAGCGGCTACAACCCGAACGCCGTCTCGCCCAAGGGGGCCCAGGGGCTCATGCAGCTGATGCCGAAGACCGCCCAGGGGCTCAAGGTCGCCGACTCCCTGAACCCTTCCGACAACATCCGCGGCGGGGTGCGCTACCTGAGATTCCTGCTGGACACCTTCAAGGGGAACGAGTCGCTGGCCCTTGCCGCCTACAACTCGGGGCTCAGCAGGGTGGCCAAATACGGCGGCGTCCCCCCCTACCCGGAAACCCGCGACTACGTAGCAAAGGTACTAAGCTACAGGAACAACTACCGCTAGCGTAAAGGCTCTACATAATGCCGAGATCCACCCGAGGCCAGATACTGAATCTGCCGAACATCATCACCATGGCAAGGATTGCTGCCATACCACTGCTGTGCTTTTTGCTCCTCTCACCCGGGCGCGAGAATGGCCTGCTGCAGCCCCCGGGGCGCGACTACTGCTTCTGGGCCGCGGCGCTCTTCGCGGTCGCCTCCGTCACCGACTGGCTGGACGGCTACCTGGCGCGGCGCATGGGGATCGTGACGGTCTTCGGCAAGTTCCTCGACCCGATAGCGGACAAGCTGATCGTCATGGCCGCCCTGATCATGATCCTCCCCTTCGACCGCGTGCCGGCCTGGATGGTGCTGGTGATCCTCGGGCGAGAGATGATCATCACGGGACTGCGCGGCATCGCCTCCACCGAAGGGATCGTGATCCCCGCCAGCAACCTGGGCAAGTTCAAGACCATCTTCCAGCTGGTGGCGATCATAGGTCTGCTGCTGCACTACGATTACCGCTGGTTTTTCTCCATCGATCATCCGCTTCTGGTCGTCAACATGCACCACGTCGGCATGTTCTACCTCTGGATCGCCACCGTCATCACCATCTGGTCCGGAGTCGACTATCTGAACAAATTCGTCAGGGTGATCGTCAAATGACGTTTTTACGGTTGACATAAAAACCGAAACGGGATATACATCTTTTCCTGTTCAACGCAATCGGCGGCGTGGCCAAGTGGTAAGGCAAAGGACTGCAAATCCTTCATCCCCCGGTTCAAATCCGGGCGCCGCCTCCAAATAAATCAAGGGCTTACAGTTAACCACTGTAAGCCCTTTTTTTGTGTGCCACAATAAATGCCACAATAAATTTCCAAGCACCTCTTTCCTTTAGTGATCCTCGAAGCTGGCCGACTGAAAATAAACGCCTCGCCCTGGAGCGGGGTTAATTATTTCATTCTCCCCTGCCCGGCACCCTTTCGCGCCCCCTGACTCGACCTCCGCGAGGTGCCACCCCACGGAACCTGTCCCCAACTTCACCCTCGCCGGGAATTTGCGCCAGGGTACCGGGCTCGGACTAGAATACAAGTTTGATAGACTTGATATTTTAAGTTGACAACCAAAGAACAGGATGATATTTTCAGCCCAAATAACCGGTAATCGGGGCCGAAAAAGCCGCCGACCTTTTCAAAAATCACACTAAACGGCTGACCAGAAACACTGGAGGCCAGGCAAGGAATGGGCAGTTAACGCCCCTCCCGACCTGGCCTCTTTTTTTATCCGGAAAGGACTCAGTGACAGTGTTGCCGTGCCATTGAATCGTCCGGCGGACCGGCAAACATCACTTGACAAGCAGACACCGAATGAGGACTATCCTTTGTGACAATCAACATAACATCCGAACACACTTAGGAAACGCGTGACCACAGCCATAAAAAAACCGACAAGTACGGCTCTTGCTGGTAATATCGTTACGGGTGCAATTCCAATCCTAGTGATCTCATCCTGTGGTCTACTTGCTGTTCAGCCAGAGTTACGCCTGGCTGTGCCGCTTTTGATTGGCGTCACAGCATTTATGTCAACGCTGTTGGTTGTTGCCCTCTTTTGCGGAGAGCGCGCTACGGTCCTTTGGTCACCATCTGTCATCCTTGCCGTCGCGCTCATTTTGCGCCTTTTGTTCCTGAGCAGTCCGCCCCAACTATCAGATGATACCTACCGCTACCTCTGGGATGGCAGTAACCTGCTGCGGGGAGTCAATCCCTATGCCGCCTCGCCATCCGTCATAACGCCGCTGCCCGGGTTGAAAGCCGTCCACTCAATGATCAATCACCCGGGCTATGTCACCATTTACCCGCCAACGGCCCAGCTGGTGTTTGCCGGAGGAGCCGCGCTAGCCGGCACCATTACCGGTCTCAAGGCTTTTCTGGTGCTGCTCGACCTGGGACTGTGCGCCCTGTTGATTCTGCTGTTGAAGCAGCTTGAGATGCCGGTGTGGCTGGCACTGCTCTATGCCTGGAATCCACTGCCGGCGCTGGAGATCGCCGGATCGGGGCACGTGGACGGGGCAGGCCTCACCCTGCTTATGGGTTCCTTCTGCCTGCTTATGATGGATCGGCAGAGCGCTTCTGTCACCGCCTTCCGAAGATGGCCCTTCCTGTTGTCCGGAGTGCTTCTTGCCTTGGCCGGTCTGGTAAAACTGTTTCCCCTGGTGTTGGCTCCGGTACTGTTTCTGCTGGTCCCGGCCTCGCGCCGGAGGCATTTCGCTGCCGGTTTTTTCGTGGCTCTGGCTGCGCTGCTGTTGCCATTCATGCCGCAACTGGCCAATATGGTCGCCAGCCTGGACGCCTATGCCCGGAACTGGGAGTTTGCCGGGTTTGCCTTCAACACGCTCCGTTCTCTGACCGGCTCGGGAACAATCTCCCGTCTGCTCCTGTTCTTCTGTTTTCTGTTGCTCGTCGTCTGCATTACTCTTCGTTTGGCCGCTCGCATCAAGCGCGGGCTGTCTCCGGTGGACAAAGGACGTCAGGTGCTGGCGGCCTGTTATGCAATTGCCATGGCGCTACTGCTGCTTACACCTACCCTGCAGCCCTGGTATGCCCTCTGCCTGGCGGCATTCCTCCCGTTCTGTGCGGGTCCGACCGGCCTGGTGCTCTGCTGGGCGGTCTTGCTGACTTACCAGGTTCAGATCCCTTATTTCATCCTGGGGCAGTGGACTGAGGATCCCCATGTTGCGGCAGCGGTCTTTCTGGCGCCGGTGACGGCTTGCCTTCTCAGCAGGGCTCTCAGCATTAGATATCCAAGACCGAGGTCGGGAACCCGGTAGTTCAACAAGCTGTTTTGCGGACGGGTCAACAGTACTCGCATTACAATCCTTGATGGCGCTGAGCAGTGTCAACGCCACGGACGTTCGAACGGCGGGGCTCATACGACTGACACATACCAGTTACGACAGTGCTTCGTGCTGGCAGGTATCCTGCCACGGAAAGCCATTCATTGGTTGCATGAGCCATTTCCGATGGATTGCGGCAATAGGCCTTGAGATCATCGCAGGTATCGATATCCTGTCTGCTTTCTAGTAACTTCACTCGCAAGCAACATTCCTCGAATCTCTCAAGCGTACTATGAAGCACGCGATCGGTGCTCCATTCTATATCCTGGAAAATCCGGCTGCGGTAACTCCTTTCATTCAATGCGATGAGACAATACCCCCCGTCAAGAGCCGGTGCAATTGCCGCGTCGAATTCAGCTAGGGCCTTGAATGCTGCCCGTAGTAATTTGGAATCGAGCCCAGGGATATCACTGCCAATCATTATCACCTGCCGTATGTTAGCTGCGAATAGCTGCGCAAAGGCAGCAGACATCTTTTCCCCGATGGTACCTCCCTGTTGCGGGATTACTTCACAGGATGCATCAATCCAGTTCTGCGGCAATCCGCTTGCATCAAGGCCATCGTGAAACAGAAGAACCGGCAATTTACTTGCTTTGATATTGGATAAGATATCGCTCACCATGGCTTGATACAGGATACACGCGTTTTCATCACCCATATCATGTGCCAGACGAGTCTTAACCCGGCCAGGGATAAGATGACGGACAAAAAGTGCAACGACACTGCCCCTGCTTTTGTTTATCAGCATTATTTACCTCGCTTGGACAGACAGAAACGACTCACCGACATCCTTGACTACGACCAGGGCGAAGCCGAACGGGAACAGCAGGAACAGAGGCACGGCAAACCAGGTCTCACGCCGCCAGGCAAAGACCACCGGCAGCAGACAGTAAAGGAACAGCAGTCCATTCATAAAGATGTAGGGCAGGTTTTTCTGATGATAGAGGAAGGCCAGGCCCGGAACCTGTTCACGACCTCGCACACCGAATTTCGGCGTCCGCTCGAACTCCCCGCCCGCTCGGAACAGCCCCTTCAGCACCGAAAGGGAGATGCTGGGAGCAAGACCTATGGTAAGGGCCGGAAGCAGACATAGATGTCCCAGTTTTGTTGAACCGCTGCGGATTGAATAGAGCAGGAAGTAACTCATGATAGCGCCGCTGGTGGCCAGAAAGAGCGGCAGATCGATGCGCAGAACCTGGTGCAGGCCAATGCCAACCCGCCAGGTTACCGCCGGATAGAGGGTCAGCATGACGATCATGCCCAGAAGCCAGTACATATTTGCCATCAGATGGGCCACGGCCTCGATCTTTACGGCCAGCGGCAGGCGCGCCTTCAACAGCCTCGGCAGGATCTTGCGGGCGGTCTGAACGGACCCCTTGGCCCAGCGCTGCTGCTGGCTGCGCAGTGCAGCCATGGTGACCGGAAGCTCAGACGGCACCTGGCATTCATCGCGGTAGACAAAGCGCCATCCGGCCAGTTGGGCACGATAGCTCAGGTCCAGATCCTCGGTGACCGTGTCAGACTGCCAGCCGCCGGCAGACTCGATGGCGCCCCTGCGCCAGACCCCGGCGGTGCCGTTGAAGTTGAAGAACAATCCCTGCTGGTAGCGCACACGGTGTTCGATGCTGAAATGCGGACCGAGGAGCAGCGACTGGATGCCGGTGAACCAGGAATGATCGGCATTACAGAAGCTCCAGCGGGTCTGGACCATGCCGACTCCCTGGTCTCTGAACCAGGGCATGGTGGCATGCAGAAAATCTGCCGGCGGGATGAAATCGGCATCAAAGACAGCGACAAACTCGCCCCGTGCCGTTGCAAGGCCATTGGCAAGTGCCCCGGCCTTGTAGCCGTCGCGGTTGGATCTTCTCACCACGTTGATGGCGATCCCCTGCTGCTGCCACCAGGCAACCCGGGCGTCCACCAACCGGCAGGTATCGTCGTCGGAATCATCCAGCACCTGGATTTCGAGCCGCTCAGCCGGCCAGTCAAGACTGGCTGCCGCATCGAGCAGGCGTTCCGCCACGAAGCGCTCGTTGTAAAGCGGCAGTTGTACTGTGACCGAGGGTAACTCTTCGGGTGCGGCAAAAGGTGCCGGAGTTGACGTCTCACTCCCTTTCGACTGGTACAGGCAGCGGATCAGCCAGAGCCGGTGCAGGCCGTACAGGCAAAGGGCAAGGAGGGCTACGAAATGGACAGCGGTCAGGGCCGGTATCACTGCTGAGAACCTACGCTCACGCCCTGATCATGCCTGCTCGCAGCTACATATTTGTTTTTGTACATTGCCGTCATTAAGGTTCCTCGGGTTCGGGGCATTGACAGGGAATGCCAAGCGGTTTTTCTTCAAAAAGATACCTGTCAGGACGCCAGGCTCGCAGCGTGCCGGCAGCCCCGACATTACCCGCGACATCCTCGCCCGACACCAGCCAGAACTTTCTGGTCCAGTTCCGCCAGACCCCGGCCAGTTCCAGCCTGCCGCGCCCGTCACTCATCCCCCTGGCCAGGATTTCCGCCCTGGGAGGAGCGTCTGCATATCTGATCAGGGCGTATGACGAGCCGGTAGCCAGACCAGTAGCGTTCAGGGCGAAGGCACCGGTCGCTTCGCGATAGACCAGCTTGCCACTCCCGCCCCCCTTGACTGCGGACCAGGTGGCGGGGTTCTTGGCGAGCAGCAGCAGTTTCTTTTTCCCGCTTGTTGCAGGCGTTTTTGAGCCCTGCTCTGCTGCAGTGCCTACCAGGACTGAAAGAGCAAGCATCAGGGCAGACAGCACCAGCGTGCCCGCGGGTCGATATGTTGGCAGTGAAATCCTCATATCCCGTGCAGCCAAACCCCCTACTGCCCCGGCCGCATTTCCCAGGCAGCCCAGCTTCCCTTGTAGTTGCGGGCCCCAGGCAACCCCGCCAACTGGTGGACCGTCCAGGCATAGGCCGAGCGTACCCCTCCCAGGCAGTAATAGACCACCGGCTTGGAGGTATCCACGCCATGCTTGGCAAGCAGTTTCTTCAGCTCTGCCTGAGGAAGCGGGTGGTGATCCTTGCCGGCATAGAAATCCTCCCAGGGGATGTGGATGGCACCGGGAATCCTCCCTTTGAACCATTCAAAGTTCGATCGCACATCAACCAGCGCGTAGGAGCCTTTTCCCTTCTGGACATCTTCCGTGGAGACGATGAACTGGGGCTTGAGATCCACCTTGTAATGGGTTTTTTTGGCGGCAGGCTTTTCCGCCCCCCTGACCAGCGGCAGGTTATGTGCGCGCCAGGCCTGGAGGCCGCCATTCAGGAGCCGGATGGGACCCTTGTGCCCGAGCCAGGAGAGCAGCCAGACATCATATCCCTCGCTGCCCCAGCTCTTGTCGGCATCACCGTACACCACTACCGGAGTCTTCTCGTCAATCCCCAGCCCGGCCAGAGCCGCAGCCAGCTCGGAGGGCGGAAAGGAGCTGTACTTTACCCCCAAGGCGTCGGTGCGGGTGTAACTGTCCCAGAAAAACTGGATGGCTCCCGGAATGTGGCCGGCTTCCCAGTCGGCCTTGGGACGGGCGTCAAGTATGACCCATTTTGCTGAATGGCTCTTCAGGGTAGACGCATCGATCAACCCCAGATCGGCCGCAAAACAGGTTACGGAGCTTAGAACCATCATGGTTGCTGCAAGCAGGAACCTCATGGATATCTCTTTCAGACTGGTTGTAACAGTAACTGGTGCCGCATGTTCCGTCATTATCTGCATGGTAGTGTTCTCCTTTACCGCGTTGGCTCTACAGCTACAGTCATGTCCGTTACGGCAGTGTGTGCAACATTCTGGTGCAAACCTGTCATCACTTCACGACCGATAACCCAAAGTATAGTGATCCCGGCCTTGACCGTACCGGTGATGGTCCGACTGATCTTTGACTTTCCGGCGCTGCGGCTATGATACGGGACGTCCATTTCCCGTATCCGAAGCCCGTGCTTGAGTGCCCTGACCTGCATTTCCACCGTCCAGCCGAAGGCCTGGTCGGTCATGGCCAATCGCTCCAGGGCCGCCCAACTGATGACCCGCATCGGTCCCAGGTCACGGTAGTTATGCTTCCATAATAGCCGTATCAGCCCGGTAGCCAGCAGATGGCCTGCGCGCTGCTGAAAACTGAGCGCGCTCCTATCGGCCGGAACCCGCCGCCCCAGCGCAAGGTCCAGCTCTCCAGCGGCAACCGGGGCGATCAGGTCAGGGAGTCGCGACAGCTCATCGCTGCCGTCGGCATCGACAAAGGCCACGAGATCCGGCGGATCATCCCGCAGGGCAGCCAAACCTGCCAGACAGGCCCTGCCGTAACCGGCCACCGGTTCGGTGACAACCCGGGCGCCATATTTAGCGGCCACCTGTGCCGTCGCGTCTGTCGATCCGTTGTCAACAACCACAACCCGCGTAATCTCAGATGGCACATTCCCGAGCACTCCCGGCAAGGAGAGTTCCTCGTTCCTGGCCGGTATGATCAATGCTATGGAGCGGGAGTTTGTCATGTCAATTCTCTTTCAGCTTATTGAACAAAAGCCCGTAATGATAGGGCGGGAAATCAAAACGGTTTCCCGCCCCGCAGACGAAACCGGCCGCCACCCCCCAGGCAAGACACTGCTCGGGACGTGGCCGGATCTCCAGAGACGGTCCGCGCGGTGTGGACGGGTCATGGTTCCAGTGGATGGCAGCCAGCACCCCGCCCGGTCTGAGTATGCGGCAGGCCTCTGTCATCAGCGCAACCGGTTGCTCGTGGTGCAGAATGTTGAACAGCAGCGCTGCATCGGCCGAATTGTCCGCAAGCCCTGTGCCCTGGCCAACAAAATCCCGCACTGACGCCTGCACGTTTCTAATTTTGGCGCTATTGCATTTTTCCTGAACCACGGCCACCATCTCCGGCTCGATATCGAGAGCGTAGACGGTCCCCTCTGCAACTCTTGCCGCAGCAAGGGTAAAGGTCCCATAGCCGCAACCGAACTCCACCACGTCTCGTACCCCAAGATGGAGCCCGAAGCAGCGCAAGATAAAATCAGCGTCGAAAAAACCGGACCACATCTGCTCGTCGGGCATACCACTGTCGCGCACCTTCATGAAATAACTCTCCAAGTAAAACCGGCTTTCAATCAGCCACCGCCACAACTGCCTGAGGCCCCTTGAAACGCCGGTAGAAAACCGGAATGAACGATACCAGTAGAATCAGACCGATCCCCAGCAAAGCGGTGAGAGAAACTTTGCCTTTGATCAGCCCCAGCAGGGAACTGGAGAATACGATGAAGGCGATGCACGCCGGCAGCATGCAGACAAAGCTTGCGACCAGATAATGGGCAAACGGGACTTTGGTCAGTCCAAAGGCGTAGTTCAACAGGTTGAAGGGGAAGGCCGGGATAAGACGGGTGAATGCCACCACCTTCCAGCCATGCTGGGCGACCTCGCTGTCGAGCTTTTCCCATCTGGGGCCGGTAAGCTTGGCAGACACCCAGTCGCGGGCAACATAGCGCGCCACCAGGAATGCCAGCGAAGCACCGATGGTTGCGCCGGTGATGGTATAGACCACACCCCAGAAAGGTCCGAAGACGATGCCCCCCACAATGGTGATTGGTAGACCGGGCAGGAACAAGACCGGGGCAAGAGCGTAGACCAGGATGTAGATGGCAGGGGCCAGGGCGCCGTACGAGGCGATCAAGGCCTGCAGTTTTTCCTGCTGAAGATACTGGGCCGCCCCCGACAGGTGTACGCCGGCAACTGCTGCCACCAGCAGGGCCAGAAAGATCAGCGGTTTCCAGGAGCGTTTCTTCGGCTCCCCCTGCTCCGGGATAAATGTTCGTTCTCGTGTCACGGCGTATCCCTCCTTGCGTTTGAAAGCTCTCTTGAGACGAAGCCGGTTCAGATAGGTGAAAGGTGCGCCGGCCCCTTTTTTCTTGCCGGCCAGAGTCTGAACAGGCGCGAAAAGCAGATCGACCAGATGGTTGGTCGGCGTTTGGCTCCCGAGGGACTGGACACAGCCGGCGCAGTAGGTGATGATCCTCCTGCCGCCCGCCTCCCTTTTGCGCAGCTGCCCCCATGAAGCAGCCAGTTCCGGATGCAGCATATCCACAGCCCCTCCCTTGCCGCAGCAGACGGTGTTCCTGCCGCAATGGGGCATCTCCTCAACCGTCAAGCCCTGGCGCTCCAGCAGGGTCCGTACTGCCTGATGCACCGGCTGGGCGTTGCGGATCACACAGGGATCATGGACCGTAACTGTTCCGGAGGCTTTTTCCGGCTGCAGTCCGGATTCGGCCAACGCCTCCCACACGGTTCTAACCTTCAGCCCATGGCCCAAGGTATCGAACATCACCTGGCAGTTGGGGCAGGCCACCAGCACCTCCTTCACCCCTTGCTGCATAAGCCAGCCGTTCATCTCCTCGAACATGGCGCCAACGTACTGCTCGCGTCCCAGGGTGTGGGACGGCTTCAGGCAGCAGTCAAAAACGATCCCCGCGGCCGGATCGACCTTTTTGAGTTCGGCGAAGACCCTGTTGACACCATCGGGACGGGTGCCGGCCAGGGAGCAGCCGGGAAAGAAGATGGTCGTGCACCCCTCAGGCAACCGGTACAGACTGAAACGGCGGGATGTTCCGAGCCGTTCGTAGGTCACCAGGGGCGCATGCTCCGGGTAGTTCCCGAAGCCGCGGTCCACCGCCTCGCGCCGCATCTCCAGGAACATCCCCTCCAGGTCGAGCCCCTCCGGGCAGACCACCGAGCAGAGTCCGCACAGGCTGCATGCGAACGAGCGCGACAGGGACGCGGGGAGAGCCGGGTCGAAGCTGTCGGCAATGGCCTTCGGTGTGCCGTATTTCTTGAGAAAGGCGCACTCTTTCACGCAGTCGCCGCAGTTGGTGCAGCCCGCTTTTGTCGCGGCAATCTGCAGCTTGAGTCCTGGGCGCAGCAGGTTTCCCGTTATATCGCTCATGACATTGTCCTATGGTGTCTTCAGATAGAGCGCCAGAGTGTAGGTCGCTCCCGCTGCGGTGTTCTGGCCATAGAGAGCCGGAACGTACGATGCTTCCAGCCCCCAACCCGGCGCGACCTTGTAGCCCAGCGTCAGGTCGAGCTTGCCGAGGTCGAAGTTGTTCGTGGCCGTGGGGTTGCCGCTGCCGTCCAATTTCTTACCGTTATTCACGCTGAGGGTCCCGTCCAGCTTGGCGCGCGTGTAAAGATGCTTGGTGACATCCACGCCAAATTCAACCAGGTAGCGGATCTCATCGGAGGGATCCTTGTCCCGCCAGCGGTAGCCGATCTCCACATTGCCGTAACCGGGGATCAGGGGGTAGAGCGAGCGGCCATACAAAAGGCGCAACTCGGTGTCAAACTGGCCGTTGCCCAGCGGCAGAGGGTCCTTGGTGTCATAGGCGCCCGGGACCTTCACCAGCAATTGGGTGGAAACGATGCCGACCTTGTCGCTGTCCAACAGTTTGTAGCGCAGCCCAAGGTCCACGTCTCCCAGTCCGATGCCCTTGGTGCGCCTTGCACTGTCTTCATTCTCCAGCCACTTGTAGGAAAGCGAGTTGATCGCAGTCAGATTGTCGAACAGCCCGTACTCGAGGTAATTGCTGACGTTATAGTCAGTGAATCTACCGTTATTGGGCGTCCCCCCGCGGCTTCCGGTTGGACTGAAAGTCTCGTGCGAATAGTAGTAGTTGAAGGCCAGCTTTTCATAGAAGGCACCCTGTCTGGCAGTCCAGGCTCCGGCAAAGCCTGGTACGGCAAAGGCAGTTACGAGCACAACGGTTAGGATTGCCCTGATCGCGTTTTGTTTCATGTTAGAAGACCTCTATAAAGATCGGGGGTGTCATGCTGACCACCCCTGATAGTTTTTGTCATATTCCGGCACCAATCGATGCGGAGTTGTTATGGTCCGCTGATGCGGCCGTCGCCGGTCACGACCGGATACGCCGCACCTTGTATGGACCACTCGTTCCAGGAACCGTCGTAGTTGTAGACGTTGGGATAGTTGAGTCCGAGTAAAATCAGGGTGTAGACCCCGGAGCGGAAACCGCCTTCGCAATGGTTGTAAACGGTTTTGTCGGGCGTAATTCCCAAGCTGGTAAAATGCGTCCTTAGGTCTGCTTCGCTCTTGAGCACTTTTACATTTCTGCCCGTTTGCAGCGTGCTCGCGACCGGCTGACCGGTAGCAGGGTTGATGTAGTCAGTAAAAACTGCGGATTCATAGTCGCTGAATTTTGCATAGGGAATATGTCCCGGTCGCGCTCCTTGATTAGAACTGCCAACATACGGAGTGGTATTTTGCGTCCAGGCACCCGTGGAAGGTGTGCCGGATGTGACAGTCGTGCCGAATCCGGTATATTCACTGGGTGTCCTGACATCTGAGATCACATAGCCGGCCTTGATGACATTGCCGTTGTTGGTGTCGATGATTGCCGCGAGATCGCTCTTGGTGACACGATGGTTTTGATAGCTCGCAATCTTGTACGGTTTGGCACTGGGGATCGGAGTCACTGCTGCCGTGCTGAGGGTCCGGCCGTCGGCATCCTTCCATTTGTCAATACCACCGTCGATCACGTAGGCTGCTGAGTGTCCATATGCTTTCAGTACCCAGGGAAAACGGCCACCATATGAAGAAGTGTCATTATCATAGGCAACAACCGTAGTGTCGGGACCAATACCGTTGTTGGTAAGGATGTCTATAAATTCGGCCGGGGTTGGAATGTCGTAGGCAATTTTCACAGGCTGCCCGTTTGAGTCGACTTTATAGGTGCCCGTTGTCGGGTCAATGACGTTTCGAGAGAAATAAAAATTATTGCGCGGGATATTGATTGCGCCGGGAATATGACCGGCAGCATATTTGGCTGCCGGACGGGTATCGACAATGACAAAGTTTTGATCGCTGGCATGTTGCGCCACCCAATCCGTTGACTTGAAATAGTCGCTCAATTGCGTGACCCCTGCCGGGGGTGTTGCAGCAGTTGCCGTGGAACTGTTGCAACCGGAGAGCAATGACCCCGCAGTTACAGCAACAAGTAACGCCCCCAGAACCATAAAAATGTCTCTGCGTTTCATAGTTGTTTCTCCTTACTAACTGATAATTTTGACGTTGGTGATGTCTATTCTGCTGGATAGTCAGGGTGCCTGGTTCCCCATTCGCGTTCAACTCTTTCAGGCCATTCCCCCCCTGTAAGAAATTTTGGTCATCCTCCAGATTAGCTGGTCGGCTTCTACCGCAACATTACATAGCTGTTTAACTTTCTTCTCCCGTGTTGTTTCGCGGTAACCGAATAAAAAAAGAGGCCAGATCAACCATCGGAGAAATGAATATCTCCAACAATCAGACCTGGCCTCCAGTTTTTCTGGTCAGCCGAGCAATTTTGATAGGGTTCCGCAAAGAATACAAAATCTATAGGGTGCAATCTATAGATTTACTGCCACGTTGTCAAGATATTTTATAAGCCTGTCGACTTTATCTCTACCAAGCCAGTCAACTTTACCTCTACCTTATCCTACACAGCTCTTTGCTGGTGTACTGCGCTGTACAACACGACTGCATGTCAGGCGCCTTCCGATCTTCCCAATGAGTCTGTTTACGATAGGAAACGCCCTGGACAAACCCTCACCCTCCTCAAGGGATAGCACTACGGCCGGCACTGTGCATATTGAGCGGCTTGATAAAGGTAGCGCCGGTAGCATTGCGCACCTCTTCAATGACTTCAGGAGGCACTCCCGAATCCAGGGAGAGAATGACCATCGCTTCGCCCTTTTTCTCTCGACGGCCCAAATTCATTGAAGCAATGTTGATTTCGTGGATGCCCAGAATGGTTCCGATCCGGCCTATCATGCTGGGACGGTCGGCATAGTTGAGCAGCAGCATGTGCCCTTCAGGGCTGAAGTCCATGGCGTAGTCCCTCAGACGCACAATACGGGGCGCCCCTTCAAAAAGAGTCCCTGAGATGAGCCGCTGTTTGCCCTGACCTTCAACAGCCAGGGTAATCATGCTGGAAAAGGCGTCGGCATGGGTCGATTTATGTTCTTCGACGACGATTCCCATGTTTTCCGCGATGAGCGGGGCGTTCACCATATTGACATCCTGATCTACGACCAGGTTTAGAATCGCCGCCAGGCCACAGACCGTAAGCGGTGAGCAGTCATGGTGGGCAATAGCGCCTGTGTAGCTGAAGGTTATCTTTGCAGGGTTGCTGTCGACCAGCTGGACTGCAAACTCGCACATCACCTTCAGAAGGTTGAGGAAGGGACGCATCTGGTCCAAAAGCGTCAGGTCGAAACGGGGGATGTTGACCGCGTTCTCCAGCGGCTTCTCGTCAAGGTAATTGAGTATCTCCCTGGAAACATCCACCGCCACATTGATCTGCGCTTCAAATGTATTGGCCCCCAGGTGGGGAGTCACCACCAGCCTTTGTTGAGCGATCAGTTCCTTCAACAGCTCAGTTTTCGGTGGTTCTTCGCTCCATACGTCCACCGCGGCGCCTGCCACCTTACCCGTCTGCAGAGCGTTCAATAGCGCCTGCTCGTTGATAATGCCGCCACGCGCGGCATTGATCAGGACCACGCCGTCTTTCATCATGGCGATTTCTTTCTCACCGATCATTTTGATCGTCTCGCCGTTCAGAGGGGTATGCACGGTAATAATGTCGCAATTCCTGTAAATCTCTTCGTGCGAAACCAGCCTGACACCCAGATCGTTGGCCCGCTTCAGGGCAACGTACGGATCGCAGGCCAGCACCTCGCACTCGAATGCCTTCAGGCGGGTGGCAACCCGTCCCCCGACTTTACCCAGCCCGATTACGCCGGCAGTCCGCCCCTTAAGCTCATAACCGGTGAATGGGGCGCGCTTCCACTCGCCGCGCTTCAGGCTGGCATTGGCCATGGTTATGTGGCGGTAGAAAGCAAGCAGCAACGCCATGGTATGTTCAGCTGCGCTGTTTGTGTTGCCATAAGGAGCGTTGACCACAATCACTCCTCTGGCGCTGGCGTAATCCACATCGACATTATCGATGCCGACTCCGGCCCTGGCCACCATTTTCAGTTTTAGGGCTGCATCCAGCAGGTCCCGATCCACCGTTGTCCCGCTTCTGGTAATCAGGACTTCAAAATCACCAATGATAGCGAGAAGCTCTTCCTTTTCCAGCCCCAGGCGGATATCCATCTCCACCCGCGAGTCCTGCGCCAACAGCTCCAAACCTTCAGGTGCAATTTCATCGGTAACGATGACTTTCATTCCATCTCCTTGTTTACTTAACGGATTCTATCTTCGACGGCAGGACAAAGAACTTTCAAATTTCCGCAAGCTTCTAATCGGCCCCGCCAGTTTGCGCATCGGAGAAAACCATGGTGCGGACCCGCTGTTCGGTTCGCCACATTGTGAATACAATGAGCATCAGGCCGATCGTAATGGTCGTCAGGGCGGCCAGCGCGACCTTGAAGCCGCCTGTCGCATCATAGAGCGCGCCCATAGTCAACGGGCCGGCGACTCCACCGATCTCGGCCGCAGCGAAGAACATGCCCGTCGCCGCTCCGGCATTACGGCTGCCGACCCCAGGCGTCTCAACAAGGAGGAGCACGGCGATCGTTGTCAGCGAGCCGCGCGATGCACCCTGGAGCACGAGGCCGAGCCCGAGAAACGGCCCCGGAGCGCTTTGCAGCAGTATGCTCGCGCCGCATTCGGCGGCACAGAGGGCGAAGAGTATGGCGAGGCGCCGTTCAGGAATCGCGAAACGCGGCACCAGCAGGGAGGCGAATATTCCGATCATCGTCGGTACCGAGGCCCATAAGCCGGCCGCCTTGGGGTTCATACCGCCGGTTCTCAGGATTTCCGGCAGCCAATTGCTGAGCCCGTGATTGTAGAAGAATAAGCCGACGCTCATCAGCAGTATGATCTGTATGGAACGCATCCCGAGCAGCTCGCGGAAGACCTCGCGTTGCGCCCTTTTCGGCTCGGTCGCAAGGAGTCGATCTGCGGCTCGGTTTACCGGATGTGCGGTGATCGCGAGCCAGACGAGGCTCGCAGTCAAGATAAAGCCTGAATAGACAAATACCGTGGCACGCCAGCTGCCGTGCAAGACGGGCAGGATCACGCTGTGCGTCAACGCAAGGGCAGTCACACTGCCGAGCGCCGAGCCTGTGACATAGAGTCCCATCGCAATACCGCGTTCCTTGCCTGCGAACCAGAGGCTGACTATCTTGGGTGCGCCGACCGAGATCATCGGCCCGCCGAGGCCGAAGAAGGCTACTGCCAGAAACAGGGACAGATTTCCCGTGGCGCATCCCCGCAGCACTCCCGAAACCGCAATCATCAGAGCCGCAGCGAACAGCATCCAGCGCGGCTTGTACTTCCCGAGCAAGGCACCACACGGCATGGCCGAGAAGATGTACACGAGTTGCCAGGCACCCATGACACCGCCGATAGCAGAATAACTGATTCCCAGGTCCTTGGCGATCAGCGGCACCAGTGGCGCCATGCCAGACACGGTCAAACCGAAGCAGAAATAGAGCAGCCACACCCCGAATAGAATCATCCAACGGAAAGGGTGCACAGCCAGATTGACCGTCGGTTCTTGGAATTGTGCGGACATGCGATCTCCTGTGAGAGAAACTTCAGTTTCAGTAAGTGATGACTCTCGCCACACTAAGTCGATACACTAGCTATTGTATCTTTGCCTACTTTGAAGATAGAGTAAAAGCGCTACTACAGACCATAAGCATCTGTTTTTGAATTGTTTTTTCGCAAATATCCCCTTCTTTCATATTGACATGTCCTGTTCTTGAGCGACAATAATTACAAACATCAATACGGCTCGCGAAGAATGGAGGTGAACTACATGTTTAGAATTTCATTAATAATCGTCATGCTTTTCACATCAAACATGTCTTGGGCTCTAGATTGGAACATCTGTCACAAGGACTTAAAGAGCCTGAGAAAAATGTCGCCTACTGAAAATAACGTAAGCAAGATGGCTATCGTAAGCAATCTGTCTACTGCAAGTAATCTGGCAGTTAAATTGCGTGATCTGTACGAGGACATTCAAACACAGAGGTTTGCACACGAACGCTGCAAAAATTCAATAAACGGCACATTATATTGTGTCGACATTCAGGGAAAAATGAACGCCATGCTTTTTGATTATCAAGCAGACCGGGGTAATTTTAATAATTTAATGGCGTCGTCCGGCAAATTCACGCAATCCAAAAAGGAAGCATGTGGTTTTAAATTAGATTAGCTGAGAAGATAGACAGTTATGGCATATTTTGCCGGCAAGCTCGGGCCATGCAAAAACAGTGTTTACACCTCATTTGCATGGCCCATTTGTTCCATGGTTTGCACTCAGGCATTACCATCCCCCTCATCACCATCTTTCTGAGATTACCGCCAATGCCTTAGAGCTTTGAATGGGTGGAACCACTTCATACCGCCTCCTCCAGCAGTATTCCCGAATGATGCAGCCGCCAGTAATACCCCTGCCGCCGCAACAGCTCATGATGGTTTCCGGTTTCGACGATCTTTCCCTGGTCGAGCACGACGATGGCATCCATGTCCTGCACCGTGGAGAGACGGTGGGCAATGACCATCAGGGTGCGGCCTCGCGAAACCCGGTGGATTGCCGCCTGCAACACCGCCTCGGTATTGGAGTCCAGGCTGGCGGTCGCCTCATCGAGGATCAGGATCTTCGGGTCGAACACGAGTACGCGCGCAAGGGAGAGGAGCTGCCGCTCCCCCGTTGACAGCGTGCTGCCGCGTTCCGACAAAACGGTGTCATACCCTTTCGGCTGCTTCAGGATGAGAGGTTCGGCGCCGACCAGGCGGCAGGCCTCTTTCACCCGCTCCGCGGAAATATCCTCCCGAAAAAAACGGATATTGTCGATGATGGTCCCGGAAAAGAGGGTGACATCCTGCTGGACTATGCCCACCGTCTGTCGCAAGGCATCCATCGGCCATTCCCTGACATCTTTACCGTCGATCTCCACGGCCCCGGACGTTACGTCGTAAAACCTGGTTACCAGGTTCATCAGCGATGACTTGCCCGCACCCGATGCGCCGACGAAACCGACCCTTTCCCCGGCTCCGATCGCCAGCTGGATATTATTGAGGACGGGATGTCCCGGCAGGTAGGCAAGGGAGACCTGTGCAAACTTCACACTGCCGCGCACAGGCGGTGCCGACGCTCCCTGCCGTTCCCTGATTTCCGGCTGTTCCTGCAGGGTCCGGGCAATTCGTTCCGAGGCGACAATGGAGGATTGCAGCACGTTGAATTGCTGGGTAATTATGTTGATCGGCTGGAAAAATCGCCGGACATAGCTGACAAACGCGTAGAGCACCCCGAAAGAGACCTCCCCCTGAATAACCGCCCGGCCGCCGAACCATACCAGTGCCGCCACCCCCAGATCACCCACCAGCTCGGTGAGGTTGTTCAGCAGGACGTTTATCCGGTTCTCGAAGATCGTCGCGTCCAGCAGGGCTTGGTTCCTCTCATCGAACCTTTTTTGCTGTTTGGCCTCCTGATTGAAAATCTGGACAATGGCCATCCCGGTCAGGTTCTCGGCAAGAAAAGCAATGGTTGCCGACAAGCGGCTCCGGATCTCCCGGTAGGTCCTGCTTAATATCCTTCTCAGGGAAAGAGAAATAGTCAGGACTATCGGGATCAGGAGGAAACAGTAGAGTGCGATGGGAATATCCAGCCGTAGCATGAAAAACATGATCAGGATCAGGGAAAGACACCCTCGTAACGTATTCGGCAGGAACTGGGTAAAAAAATTGTTGATGGACTCCGTGTCGCTGACAACATTGGTAATAATGCTCCCAGCAGAATGTTGATCGAAATAGCGCAGGGAGAGCTTTTGGATATGTTTGAACAGGTCGACACGGATGGCCCTGACGATGGCTTGTCCTGCGTACTGAAGGAGAATGTCCTGGTAATATGTCAAGCCAAAAGAGAGTATCGACATCCCGAGATACACTGCCGCCATCCAGAGTATTCCTTCGGCATTGGTGTTCGGCACCACCAGATAGCGATCGATGGCCACTTTAACCAGAAAAGGCTGCGCCAGGTCGATGACGACCACGGTAATTACCAGGCAGAGCACAAGGGCAAGGCGAGCCCGATAGATCCGCATGTACGGCAATAGAGTGCGCAGGGCACCCTGTGACTGCAGTTGAGTGCTCATGCCACCTCCTCTGTTAATCCGGCCTGCATGGCTGCCAATCCTTCTGTCAACCCGGGTAGGATGAAAGCCTCATCATCAGTGAATCTAGGCCGCCCGGATGACCCCTCTTCGGTCAAGCCGGCCTGCATCAGCCATAATTTGGCATAGGGACCGCCTGCATTGATCAGCCCGGCGTGGTCCCCCCTTTCCACAACCCGACCTTCATCGAGAACCAGGATCTCGTCCGCCTGCTGGACCGAGCTCAGCCGATGGGAGATGATGATGGTCGTCTTTTTGGGTTTGCAGTTCAAACGGGCTTTCAAACTCCCCTTGTCTCCCATATTTCTCAGGATCAGCCGTTCCGTATTAGTGTCTATGGCACTCAGGCTGTCATCGAGGATCTGGATGGGTGCATCCTTGTAAACTATCCGCGCTATGGCGACGCGCTGCTTCTGACCGCCAGACAGCCGTACGCCCCGTTCACCCACCTCGGTTGCAAAACCCTCGGGAAAGCGCTCGATGTTTTCATAAACAGCCGTAATTCTGGCAGCAGTTTTTACCCGTTCCTGGTCGGGTCTCCCATCTGAAAAGCCGATATTTTCATTGAGTGTGGTCGAAAAAAGAAAGCCGTCCTGCGGCACATACGCCATCCCCTGCCGGAGCCTCGCCAGGGGATACCGGAGAATATCCTCACCATCGATGAAGACTGTCCCTTCCGGCGGATCGTACAGCCTGAGGAGCAGGTCGGCCAGGGTAGTCTTGCCGCTCCCCATAGGGCCGATAATGCCCAGGGTCTGCCCCCTTTTCACGTAAAAGGAGATATCGGTCAGGACATCGCGCTCTGTGCCCGGATAACGGAAGCAAAGGCCGTTCACACTCAAGGTCCCCTGAAGCGGCCGGTCGAGCAGAGCCCCTTCCCGGTCGCGGACTGCAGGCACGACCTGCATGAGCTCTGAGATCCTGTTGAGGGATGCACTTGCCCGCTGAATAACGTTCAGCACCTGTCCCAGGTGCTCCAGCGGGTTACGGAGCAGGGCTACGTACAAGGTGAAGGCGACAAAGTTCCCGATGGTGATCACGTGGGTGATGGTCAGGAAGCCGCCGTAAGCGAGGACGCCGATGAAACCCAGATTGGCCATCAAGGGAACGAGGGCGCCGAAAAGGGAAGAGTTGCGGACAAATCTGATTTTCTCCAAAACGATGGCATCCACTTTCTGCTCGAATTGTCCGATAACCACCCGTTCATTGCCGAAGGCTTTGACGGCTCGGATGCCGCCGATGACCTCTTCAACGGTCTGGGCCATGGAGCCCAGGGCCTCCTGGCAACGCATGGACTGCATCCTGATTTTGGGCCCCAGATATCTGACCAGAACCGGGATGATAAAGAGCGGCCCCAGGCCGGCGACGGTCAGCCTCCAGTCCCCATGCACCACCATCATATACAGCACAGCAGTCAGCATGGTCAGGCCGGCTACCGCCTGGTTGATCCCCATGGTGGCGAATTCCCGGATAACCTCCACATCGCTCAGGGCATGGGAGAGCAGTTCGCCCGTGCTGTGGCCGTGATAATAGGACGGCGAGAGGGTCCCCCATTTCCGCAGCAGGTCCCGGCGCAGATCATAGGTCAGGATGCGCCCCCGGCGGTGAGAAAGGGTGCGCCCCGTCCATGCCGCCGTTACCCTGCCGATACCGAGCAGTATCAGCATCCCTGCGCAGCCTGCCGTATCCGCAACGCTCAGGGTACCATGCTGCAAACGGTCGGCAAAGCTGCCAAGCACCTTTGGAATCAGAACCGATAACACGCTTGAGGTCGCTATAATGACAATCGCAACACTGTAGACAAACCTGTGCCGGTAAATATATGACAGAATAATACGCCAACCCGACATTCGTATCTCTCCGTAAACCCGGTAAAACTGCTCAATTAATTTCCTGGCGATTCCACATACACCTGATCGATGATACTGCTGTCGATCCATCTGCCATAGTCGACGGAGCCGTTGGCAAGACCGGCATCTTTAAGAAATGCCTCCTCGCCTTTGAACGCATCGATCGCTTTCTGGGTAATTTTGGGATACTGGTAGAATATATTGTCAGGATAATCTCTTTGCACTGCGTTCTCTTTCTTTTTAGTCGTCTGAGAAAAAATCCTGATGGTATCTGCCGGATGTGCATCGGCACAGCGAGCTATCTCCAGGTCTATTTTCAGGAGGCGTTTGATCAGAGCCGGATGCTTTTTTAAAAAATCAGAGTTAACAGAAATAGCTGAAGGGCTGGCCCATTCGGGATGGGTTCTTCCATCGAGGATAATCCTTATTGACCCGGTTTCCAGCAAGGGGGTAAAAGTGTTCCTGCTCTCTACGATGGCATCGATATCTCCACGTATCAAGGCCGGTCCGGAAGCTTCGAAGGCGAGATTGAGCCCATCTATATCCTTGAGAGAAAGCCCCTCATGCTTCAAGGCTTTGGCAATGGTGGAATGCCGTACGGTGCCTGTCAGATACGCAACCTTTTTACCTTTCAGGTCCTTTACCGAATTGATCGGAGAGTCCTTCCTCACGGCGATGTCAGAGCCTCCGTTTCTACCAAAGCTGGAAATGCCTATCAACTTGACATTGGCGCCCGATGCCGCTGTGCGCAGGGCGGGATCCGATGCGGTATAGGCCAGATCGAGACCACCGGTGGCCAATGCTGTCATCGCTTCCTGTCCACCGCCGGAAAAGGGGTAGTACTCGACCTTGATGCCATCCTTGGCGAATTCCTGGTCCCACAATCTCTTTTGCTGGCTGAGAATGAACTTCAGATGGCCCGGCGCCGTGCTTCCTATGCGGATCACCGTCACTTTTTTCTCAGTGAGGTCAAGTTTGCCGGACAAAGCGTATCCAACCGCCACCAATACCGTCACCAGCACAAGCCCGCTGACTGCCAGGGTCCTTTTTGATTCTCTCCCGGTCATTCGTCACCCCCGTTTGCTTTCTTCTCGGTTGCCGTTGCCTAATGGGTTGTTGCTGCCCAGGGGGTTGCAGACTTTTCGAACCAGACGAGCAGGTAATTGATTACCAGGCCGAAAATGGCGAGTGCCAGAATACCGGCGTACATTTCCGGAATGCGGTACATCAGGTGGGAGTTCTGGATGAAAAAGCCCAGACCCGACCGTGCCGCCAGCATTTCGGCGCCGATCACCGACATAAGTGAGGATTTGACTCCCAAACGCGCACCCGAGACAATGGAAGGAATACTTGCCGGCAGGATCACTTTAATAAGAAGGTCGATATCCGAGGTACCCATTGATTTTGCGGCCTTGAGATAGAGAGGGTCCACACATTTGACACCGCTTATGGTGTTGATGAGGATAAACCAGACCGCTGCCAGGAAGGTGATCGCGATCTTCGAAGCCTCCCCGATTCCCAAGACCATTATGAACACCGGGAGTAAAGCGAAATGCGGGGTATTGCGCAGTCCCTGTATCATCAGATCGGCGGTTTTCTCCAGCCGGGAGTACCTTCCCATCAGGAACCCCAGGGGAACGGCAACCACAAGCGCCAGGAAAAACCCGGCAAGCGCGCGTTGCAGACTCACGAGGATATGGCCGAACAATTCACCTGAAAGGATCAATTCCTTGAGGGCGATTATTGCTTTCGAAAACGGTGGGAAAAAAATGGGACTCACGATCCCTGTCAGCGGCGCGATTTCCCAGACCCCGAAAAACGCAATGACAAGAGGCAATCCGTATAGAACGGTTCCGAATTTCTCCTTCAAGCTGAGAATCCGGCTGAAAATCCGGCTGAGACTCGAGCCGAGAACCTGTACTGTCCTTGATTTGAGAATTCCGACCGAATCTATTGAAGTCTGATTCAGTCCAAGTTTTCTCAAGATGATCTCCGTCATGTTAACACCTTCCTTTCACGTAATTGCCGTTCGCGGCTGCCGAAAGTTTCCCGTCATTCTAAGTTGATATGGATTTTGTGGTCATAGCGAAGCAAAATTCGAAATCACCTCGGCCACGGAGGGGCCGCCAACCTGCTTCCGCTCTACGGCGTCGTTCTTGTCCTGCAACAGTTCCTTGACCTTGTGCCTGGTCCAGCTGAATTCGGCGGACGACCTGATGTCACTCTTGCAGCGCGGCCTGGGCAGATTGGTGGCAACTATTTCCCTGATGGTGCCGGGATTAGTGGTCAGGACAGCCACCCGGTCCGCCAGGTAAACCGCCTCGTCAATGCTGTGGGTGACAAAGATGATCGTTTTTTTCGTTTCATCCCAGATGCGGAGCAGTTCGTCCTGCAGCGTTTCCCTGGTCTGGGCATCCACCGCGGCGAACGGCTCATCCATAAGAAGGACTTCCGGATCGTAGGCAAGGGCGCGGGCGATGGCAACCCGCTGTTTCATGCCGCCGGAAAGTTCCAGGGGGTAACGGTTCTCAAACCCATCCAAGCCGACCAGCCGGATGAAATGCTGGCTGATCTCCTCCCGCTCCGCTTTGGGAACCTTCTTCACCTCCAGGCCGAACTCGACATTTTTCCGGACCGTGCGCCAGGGAAAAAGGGCGTACCCCTGAAGGACAATACCGCGATCAAGCGCCGGTCCGGTGATTTTCTTTCCATCGATGCGGATCTCTCCGGAAGCGGGCCGGGTAAGACCCGCCAGGATGTCGAGAAGAGTGGATTTGCCGCAACCCGAAGGCCCTACAATGGCGACGAACTCGCCATTTTTCACCTTCAAGTTGATATTGCTGAGGGCCGTGAACTCAGACGGTACTTCCCCGTGATTCTTTTTTCGGTGAAATACCTGACTGATATTCTCCAGAATGATTTTGTCCTCGTCGGTCTCGCGCTTTTCACTGGTTTCCCTTTGCCCGGCGGCCATCTGTCCCTCCTCCATTTACTCAATTGCAACCCGTGCTTCCCAACCCCGGACTGCCGGTAACTCCCGGTTCCCGTTGCTACCCCAGCGCCGCTGCCTGCTGTTTTCTTATTTTAAGCAACTCTATAAACGATTCTGTCCGATTCTGGGTCTGTTCCAGGGCTTCCAGGCGTCCCAGTTCGGCCACCTCGATGATGATCGTCGGGAGTCCCGTCTCCTTTTTGACTATGTCGGCCACCAGCCTGGAGATTGCCGACTGGTAGTTACAGCCCCAGTTGAATCCGCACACGATGCCGTCGGCCCGGGTCTTTTTCGCCAATTCAACCACCCATTTGGCGCGCTCTTCGGCAGGCTTCTCGTAGTTATAGGTAAGGGCGGCCTTGGCCAGTTTTTCATAAGGGTCGCCGGTCTCTTCAACGTCCGCGTACATTTTGCTGATGTGATCATCGGAACCGACGATCACCCCACCCTTGGATTCGACGAAATCACCATTGAGGTTAAAGCACGAACCGCAGGAGAGTATCCTTACCGGGTCGTCCGCCAGTCCGTCCCCTTTTACCGAATGATCGACCCTTTCCCTGACCTCACGGTAGGCTTGTTCCAGAAGCTGCGTCGCGGCCAGCGAATCACCACGGTCGAACCTGCCGGAGGTTACCAAACCTGACAGGTCCGAGCTCGTCACCGGCATGACGGGAGCGGCCCAGGCAAGCTCAACCGTCTCGCGGGCAAATCGCCGTCCCCGGTTAGCCAGCTTGATCTCCGCTCTTAGATCGTCCTCGGTGGCTTGCTTGCCGCGAATCTCGCCGATCTGCTGCACCAGTCTCCTGAGCATGGCCGCGAAATACTGCACCGCCGATTCCTTGTCCTGGGTGATCGGGAAATCGATCAGGGTAACCGGAATGCCATCCAGTCCGTTTCTGAATGATTCGACCGAAAAGCCGATGTCGGTGCAGCGCAGGCAGAGATAGGGCGCGATTAGATCTACCGGGACGAGCTTGGCATCAATCGCCGAAATGGAACCGATCGGGTTGTTGCAGGCATCGATGGAGACTGCATTTCTTCCCGCTTCAAGAATCGAGTTGGCCCTCTGATCCGCGTCCCTCAAACTGAGCCCTTCCTGCATGTCCCTGGCCCAGCCACGCAGCGGACCCGGAACTATGGGGATGCCACCGGCGGCAAAATAGGGATCCACCGTCTGCCCACCCGAAACATGGATTATGGGGGTGCCGGCGGCGTGGGCCTTCAGCAGACGGTCACGCAGGGTAAGTGAAAGGTATCCGAGTTTGATCCCGGTGAAAAACCTCACATCCTTGGAGAGCGTGCCGAAATTATGCCGGGTCCGGTCGAAGGAGTACGGAAACCTCCGCGGCGCTTCTATGGCCATGAAATCCCAGATTTCCGCGGATGAAACCGTTGTCCCGTCTTTGAAATCCAGCCCGGGGGACTTTATGAAATCCTCCCGCAACTCTTCCGGATAGCTGAATCTAGCGATGCTGCTCATGGTTACCCCCATATAGTGTTCAATCCCCTCCCCTTAACGAGCGGAGCCGAATAGTCTGAATTAAGAAGCCTGCCTGCGGACCTCGCAGGTTTTGGCAACCTGCGAGGTCCGGTTTCAGAAAGCTGAACTAAGCTACGTCCGCCAGGGCCAGCCTGGTTTCCAGCAGTTCCACAAAAGCGCCCACCCGGGTCCTGATCCCTTCATAATCGGAACCTGCGTACTCGGTATGAATTTCGAGGACGGAAATCCCCTCGTTGTTCAACACCTTCTTCGCCTCGGCTGCCTTGAAGGTGAAGGGATCGCAATAGCGCAGCGTGTGGTAGATCACCCCCTGGGCCTGGAACTCCTGGACCAGCCTGTTCCGGGTTAAAAGTCGCTGGTCCGTCGCCGCATCGAGATAGGGGAGAGCGGCATGGGGGAGACGATTGGTGTAGCCGTCGGCAATCCCGTTAATGGTAGGCTCCTTGATGTTGACGTCGATGGAGGGGGCGAGTCCCGACCAGATGTCGTCGCCGACGATCCTGGCGCCCGAATTTTCCAGGATCTCGATCAGCTTGGTGTCACCCGGAGGGATCACGCTGCCGGCAATGAAGATACGGACCTTGTCGCCCGATCCGCCGATTACCGGTTCCCCTTGCAGCTGTTTCAGCTCGGCCAGCAGTTCCTGCAAGAGGTCAAGGTAGTTGCTCTTGCAGAGGTAATAACCCGCCTGGACAACCGTGTAGACTTCATGCCAGGAGATGGCCGCGTTGGTGGACGCCTGATAGGTGTAGAGCGTCTTGATTGCTTCACGTATGTCATTGAACAGCTGGACCGACGCGGCAAGTTTCTTATTATCAAGCTTGTTGCCTGAGAATTCTTCCAGCTTGCTGGTGAAATCCGCCACCTCTTTCCTGAAATACTCCTGTCCCTCGGGGAGATGGAAATTCTTCGGCACATCCAGGATGAGTGTGTTGACCTTGAAATAGTATTTGACCACCTCCGCCGCACGATAGGTCTGCAGGCAGGTGCAATCGAAAACGACGAGATCGGAACTTTTTATGTAGGGGTCCTTGTTTTCTTCAAAAAGCCCCACAAGTTCCCTCAAAAAGACGCAATTCTGGGTCGAGATATAACGTCCCCCCTTTTCGACCAGGGTCTCGTCCCCCCCCAGCCCAAGCCGAACCGAAATCAGACCAAGGGCATGGATGATTTCTTCGGGGACATTATAACTGAGCCAACCCACCACCTTTTTCCCTTTCTTCTTCGCTTGCTCTATCTTGCCGGGCCTTTCCTGCACGGCCGCAGCTATTTTCACCAGTGTATTAAGCGGCATTTCTGATCTCCTTTGCGGCGAGCCCTTTGGCAAAGACCGCGGCACCCAGCGCCCCGACCAGCTGCGGGTCGAATGAATCCAGCGTCACTATCTTCGCCTTGAGCACTTCTTCCAGAACTTCCTTCATCCCCTCATTCTTGGCGACGCCGCCGGAGAAGAAGAGATCGCCCTCCACCCCGACCCGGGAAAACATACCGGCGATCCGGTTGGCGATGGAGTGATGGATCCCCTTGACGATGTTGGCCTTGTTTTCCCCCCTGGCCAAAAGCGAGATGGTTTCTGATTCGGCAAATACCGTGCACGTGCTGCTGATCGGGACGAACTCTTCAGCAGACAGCGACAGGGGCCCCAGGTCTTCCAGCTTCACCTCGAAATTATTGGCGATGATTTCCAGGAAGCGTCCGGTACCGGCCGCGCACTTGTCATTCATGTTGAAGTCGGTGACATTGCCATCCTTGTCGAGGCGGATCGCCTTGCAATCCTGGCCCCCCATTTCGACGATGGTCCGGGTGTTCGGGTGCAGGTAGTGAGCACCCTTGCCGTGACAGCTGATCTCGGTGATGATCTTGGTGGGGATGTTCTCGAAATTGATCGATACCCTGCCATAGCCGGTCCCGACGATGTACTCGATCTGGGAATACTCAATCCCCGATTTCTTCAGTATTTCGGAAAGTATCCAGTTTGCCGATTCCTGCATATCCAGCCCTGTTGCCGTTATTGCCGAGTGAATTTCCGTGCCGTTCAGGACAACACCCTTCGCCGTCCTCGAACCGATATCGATACCGACTACAATGCTCATTGTCTTTCTCCTTTTTGGTTTTTTCTGCAGGGGCGGCGCCAGTCTGAACTGAAAGCTATGCGGCTTTCTTCTCTTTACCTATTCTCAATATCTCGATGAACGATTCAATGCGATTTTGGGTCTGCTCCGTGGCTTCGGACCGTCCCAGTTCGGCAACCTCGATGTTGATGGTCGGGATCCCGGTTTCCTTCTTGACGATGTCGGCGACCAGCCTGGAGATTGCCGACTGGTAGTTGCAGCCCCAGTTGAAGCCGCACACGACGCCGTCGGTCCTGGATTTACGCACGAGGTCGATGACGTACTGGGCGCGTTCCTCGGCGGGCTTTTCATAGTTGTAGGTAAGCGCCGCCTTGGCCAATTTCTCATAGGGGTCGCCGAACTCTTCAACATCTGCATAGATCTTGCTCAAATGGTCGTCGGTGCCGACCAGCAGTCCTCCCTTGGCCTCCACGAAGTCGCCGTTGAGGCCAAAGCAGGAACCGGACGCCAAGAGCCTTACCGGGTCGGGGCTGACACCATGCGCCAGAACGGAATTTTTGATCCTATCCTTGATCTCGACGGTAGCCTGCTCCAGCAGGATCGTCGCGGCCAGGGAATCGCCCGAGGAAAAGCGGCCGGTTGTGACCAGGCTGCCGAAATTCGCGCTGGTGATGGGAGGGATATCGGCGGACCAGAAGAGTTCCGCGACCTCACGGGCAAAGCGGCGTCCCCTGTTTGCCAGCTTGATCTCCTTTCTGAGGTCATCTTCGGTCGCTTCCTTGCCGCGGATGGCACCGATCTGTTTCACCAGCCTGCGAAGCATGGCCGCAAAATACTGCACCGCCGACTCCTTGTCCTGGGTGATCGGATAATCGATGAGCGTGAAGGGAATGCCGTTGAAATTATTCCTGAACGCTTCGATGGAAAAACCGATATCGGTGCAGCGCAGGTTCAGGTAGGGCGCGATCAGGTCCACCGGAACCACGCCGGTACTGATGGCCGCGATGGAGCCGATCGGGTTATTGCAGGCATCGACGGATACGGCATTTCTGCCGGATTCGAGTATTTCATTAGCCCTTTGATCCGCTTCCCGCAGGCTCAGCCCTTCCTTCATGTCCCGTGCCCAGCCGCGCAACGGTCCCGGCACTATAGGTATGCCGCCGGCAGCGAAGTAGGGATCCACGGTCTGTCCGCCCGCGACATGAATGATTGGGGTACCGTTTTCATGGGCCTCCAGCAGCCGGTCGCGGAAGCTGAGCGCCATATAGCCAAGCTTGATCCCGGTGAAGAATTCCACATCATTGGACAGCCTGCCGTAATAGCGACGGGTGCGGTCAAAGGCATTGGGGAATCTCCTCGGCGCCTCGATGGTCATGAAATCCCAGATCTGGGCGGCTGACACCTTGGTCCCGTTCTTGAACTCCAGCCCCTCCGTCTTTATGAAATCTTTTTTCAATGCTTCCGGATAACGGAAAGTGTCGCTACTGCTCATGATATGAACCTCCTTTTTTTGTTGAATATACCGGGCGCCTCCCCGCTCCTCCAGGCGGCGCCTATGACCACGGCAGGGCAGTGATCAGGCGGCTTTCCTGACCTGCTTTGCGGCGAGCCCCTTGGCGAATACCGCGGCACCCAACGCGCCGACCAGCTGCGGGTCGAAGGCATCCAGCGTCACTATTTTAGCTTTGAGTACTTCCTCCAGGACTTCTTTCATCCCCTCGTTCTTGGCGACGCCGCCGGAGAAAAACAGATCGCCTTCCACGCCGACGCGGGAAAACATCCCGGCGATCCTGTTGGCGATGGAGTGATGGATCCCTTTGACGATGTTGGCCTTGTTCTCCCCCCTGGCCAAAAGCGAGATGGTCTCGGATTCGGCAAAGACCGTGCATGTGCTGCTGATCGGAACGAACTCCTCGGCGGACAGCGACAATGGTCCCAGCTCTTCCAGCTTCACCTCGAAGTTGTTGGCGATGATTTCCAGGAACCGTCCCGTACCGGCTGCGCACTTGTCATTCATGTTGAAGTCGGTGACATTGCCGTCCTTGTCGAGGCGTATCGCCTTGCAATCCTGCCCCCCCATTTCGACGATCGTCCGGGTGTTCGGGTGCAGATAGTGAGCCCCCTTGCCGTGGCAGCTGATCTCGGTGATGATCTTGGTGGGGATATTCTCGAAATTGATCGACACCCTGCCGTAGCCGGTCCCGACGATGTATTCGATCTGGGAATACTCGATGCCCGATTTCTTCAGTATTTCGGAAAGTATCCAGTTCGCCGATTCCTGCATATCCAGCCCTGTTGCCGTTATTGCCGAGTGGATTTCCGTGCCGTTCAGAACCACCCCCTTCGCCGTCCTGGAACCGATATCGATGCCGACCACAATGCTCATTGTCCGTCTCCTTTTTCTGGTGTGTTGTTTGAAGCCTGCGGCCTCAAGGTGATAGCCGAAAATCTCGCCGGTCCAGGTTCAAATCGCGTAGCTGAACAGCTTCTCAGCATCCAGATGGAACTCCTTCAGCACCTCGTCCTTTATCTGGAGAAAATCATACGAGGCCCGGTCTCTCGGCCTTGACAGCGCAACCGGGAGGATTTTCTTGATGGTCCCCGGCCGGGACGACATGATGACTATCTTGTCGCTCAGATAGATCGCCTCTTCCACATCGTGGGTGACCATGATCATGGTAATCGCTTCCTTCTTCCAGATCCGCTCTATCTCCTTGTGCATGTACATGCGGGTCAAGGCATCCAGGGCTCCCAGCGGCTCATCGAGAAGCAGAATCTCCGGTCTGTTAACCAGGGCGCGCGCGATGGCCGCACGCTGCGACATCCCCCCGGAAAGCTGGGACGGGTAGGAACTCTCGAAACCGTGCAGGCCGACCAGGTCGATATGCTCCTGGACGATCTTCTTCCGGTCCTTGCCGTTGAGCTTTTTCAGGCCGAGACCGATATTTTTTTCCACCGTGAGCCAGGGAAGCAGACGATGATCCTGGAACACTACCCCCCGGTTCAGACTGGGGCCGTTGATCTTCTTGCCGTCCACGAGGATTTCGCCGCTGTAGTCGGTCTCCAGGGAAGCCAAAAGGCGCAGGAAGGTGGTTTTTCCGCAGCCGCTCTGGCCGATGACGCTGACGAATTCTCCCGGCGACACGCTCAGGTTGATATCCTCGAGGACTGAAACCTCCTTGCCTTTGGCAATGAACTTCTTGTGCAGGTTTGCCACCCTGACGGTCCCCGGTTTCTGTCCCATGATTGTTCTCCTTCCCAGCAGATTCAGTTTTGTACCGCGCCTTGCCGCTCCACGGATGGGGAAGTGGTCAGATGTTTCGCCACTGCATGAACCGGTTTTCAACGGTCGTAGCCCAATAATCCAGGGAGAAGCCGATGATGCCTATAATGATGATGCCGACCATCACGATATCCATGCGCCAGTTGGTGCGTCCTTGTCCGATCATGTTGCCGATCCCCCCCGCCGAGGTCGTCATAAAGAGTTCTGCTGCGACCAGCTGTCCCCAGGCGATGTTCAGGCTCATCCGCAATCCGGTAACTATGGAGGGGAACACCGACGGCAGGATGATCTTGCCCATCAGTCTGATCCTGCCGAAACCGAAGATGCGCCCGACTTCCAGGTATTCCTTTCGGACATTCCTTATGCCGTCGAAGGTGCTGAGGACAATGGGGAACGAAGAGCCGATGGCGATAAAGAAGATCTTGGATGCCTCGGCAATGCCGAAAAAAAGGATGATGAGCGGTATCCAGGCAAGCAGCGGCACCTGCCTGACCGCGTTGAACAGCGGCGCCACCAGTTTCTCCAGGGTCCTGGATATGCCGAGCAGCAAGCCGAGGAGAAATCCGCCGGTGATGCCGAGAAGCGATCCGATGAAGAACCTTAGGAAACTGACCTTGAGGTTGAAGGGAAGGATACCCTTCTCCCAGAGCGAAAAGAACGCGCTCGCCACCTTCCCCGGCGACGGAAGGAACAGGGGGGGAACCAGTTCCCACCTGGCCAGCCCCCACCATGCGCCCAGGAGCAGAAGCGGGACAACTATCCCGCGTGCGACCTTTCTCAGCTGTTCCTTGGATGAAATTGTCAGACCCATCAGATGACTCCCTTGCAACCCTAAACTCAATTGGATGCGCCACGCCAGCGGAGGAAATAGGCTTCCACCAATCCCGCCAGGTAGTCCATGATGAAGCCGATGACGCCAACGGTTAGGATGCCGACAAAGACCAGATCGACCTGGAAGATCTGCCTACCCCAGTTCATCATGAAGCCGATGCCGGACGAGGCAGCCAGCATCTCCGCGCCGATCAGCGCCATCCAGGAAAAGCTGAGGCTGATCCGGAGGCCGGTGGCTATGGAGGGGAGCGCGAACGGCAGGATGAACTTGCGCAGCATCCCCCGTCGTCCGTATTCGAAGATCCTTCCCACTTCCAGATATTCCCCGGGCACCCCCCTGACCCCCTCCAGGGTGTAGAGCGCCATGATGTAGAACGGTGCGACGGCGATGAAAACTACCTTGGCTTTCTCACCGATGCCGAACCAGAGGATCAGCATGGGAAACCAGGCATAGAGCGGGACCTGGCGAAGCGCGTGGAAGGTGGGACCGATATACTCCTCGACGGTCTTCGACAAACCGAGCGCCGTCCCAAGGACAATGCCGGCCAGGCTGCCGATCAGGAACCCCGCAAAAACCCTGGCAAGGCTTACCAGCAGATGATTCGCCAGCTCCCCGCTGACGATGAGGTCCTGGAAGGTCTGGGCCACGATCCGCGGCGGAATCAACAGCAGGCTGGAATATAGCTCCTCCCGGGTGACGATTTCCCAGGCTATCAGCAGCAGCACCGGGACAATCAGCCCCAGGGCTTTCCTTGACAACTGCAATCTTTCCAATATCCTCATGTTGCACCCTCCCCTGCCCCCCCGTCATGGGAAGGGTAATGCCGCTGATCCACCCGTTCACCCTAATGGACGATCGCCACTCCCTGTTTCTTCTTGGCAATGGCAAAGATAGTGTGGCGGCTCAACTGTATACCATCCGTGGTCCGGTATTTTTCCAGCTCGATCTCGATGTCCGATTTTATCTGTTCCCTTAGCCACGGCGGCACGTTACTCAGGTAATTGCCGAAGGAACTCGCTTCGATGTGCCTGATATAATCTTTCGCAGTCGAATGGGTTCTTTTAACTGTCTTCACCTGGAGGTCAAGCACCTTAAGATTGAACTTCACCAGCATGTCAATAAGCTCAGTGGTAGTAAGGTGAGGCCTTTCCTGCAACTGTACCAGTTTATGGTACGGATCTCTCTTCAGCACACTGTTAGTGATAAACTCTATGCCTGAATAGAAGTTCAACTCTCTGGCTCCGGTAGTGATTCCGACCTTCCCTCCGGGCTTTAGTACCCTAACTATTTCCCATAAAGCAGCTTCCTTATCCTGAATCCAATGGAAAACCGCGTTCAAGCAGACCACATCGACGCTATTGTCCTTTATGGATTCAAGATCCTCAGCAGAGCCGATCTCGAAAAACGCATTGGGAAGGTCGTTCTTTTCGTTGGCTATCTTGATCCTCTCCTCGAGCGGGTCTATGCCGATATAGGTCCCGGTTGCCCCAATGATGCCGACCAGATGACGACCAAGCCTGCCGGTGCCGCAGCCGACATCAAGAACCGTCGCCCCCTGCCTGACCTCGAGCTTATCGATCAGGGCAACTCCATTATTGAATTGTGAGCTGCTGAGTTCATCGTAACTCTGGGCGAGTTCACTGTTATCAAGAGTTAGAGTAATCGCCATCGTAGCTATTCCTTATTTACTTAGCTCATCTGAATTTGCCTGCAAAAAACAAAAAGAGGCCAAGGATTATCAATCCTTGGCCTCCAGTTTTTCTGGTCAACCATGTCGATATTATGATGTGTTTTTATGTGACTAGTCTAAAATTAAGCAAACCTATCTAATAACTAGAACAATGCCAGATAAAAAATTTATTGTCAATACTTTAATTGCTGTCAATGTTTTTTCGGAGAATCAGTAAGGCCGGTTCCTTTCCTTACTACATTGCCATTCTTGTCATACCTGGCCCAAAAATTTTCCAGTTTGAGTTCCTTCAGCGCGGCCTCCTGGTAACTGGTATCCGCCCACTTATTTATATCGAAGGACCTCTTCACATAGCCCTTTTGAACGGCGAAGTCCAGCAGTCTCTTCAGCTGGTCCTTATGGAAGTCGTCGATTAGGACCCGCGACAATTCATAGGAAGAGTCGTCTCTGTTCGATTCTTTGAGGTTGGCTAAAGGGGTTCCGGCCTGGGACCACAGCTTGAAAATCTCGGTCCGGTGTTTTTCGTCGGCTACATACCTGGAAGCCTTCAGATATACCTTAACAAAACGCTTCACCACGTCTGGGTACTTTTTGGCAAATTTTTCCGTTACATAGACACCGCTCACGGCCCCGGAAGAATCGGGGAACTCCTTCTTGGGGGCTATGTATCTGATGCTGGGAACCCCGGAGTAGAGCACCTTCGCCACCCCGGTGTCCCGGATCCTGGTTCCCACGACGCCGGCATCCACGTCCTTGGTGGACAGGGCCGCCTCGGTGTCGGTGGCCTGCAGGTTCAGCAGGGTCAGCTCTTTTACATTCACCCCGTGCAACTCGAGGGTTTTCAGGAAGGTGTACTCGGTATTGGTTCCCCTGATGACCCCGACCTTTTTCCCCCTCAGCTGCTGGACCGTGGTGATCTTGGAGTCGCGGGGGATCATGATGGTATTCCCCTTGCCGGGGCCGCTGCCGAGGATCAGCCTGGTCTTAAGCCCTGCCGCCACGCCGATCACGCCCGGGAATGCGCCGTTTTCGGAAAAATCGATGTTGTCGTTGGCGAAGGCTTCATTGCACGCGGGACCCTGCCCCTTGAAGAAATTCCACTCGAACCTGATCCCTTCCTTCTTGAACTCTTCCTCAAGAAGACCCTTGGCATGGATGATGCCGAGTGTTCCCCCGATGAAGGCTTTGCCATAGGCCCCCCCGGAGCTGCCGATCCTGATCGCTTTCGGATAATTTTCCGCCGAGAAGGCAACCGATGTGCCGAACACGCCTACAAACAGGCCGATAACCAACAAACTGCTCAAATACGTTTTCATGCGATCTGTCTCCCTCTTTTATTAAGTGGTGCTGTTTAGAACCCGTACTGAAACTGGGCCAGATATTCGTTGACTGCCGGAGTGGTACTTTCCCCGGTCTTGACGTTCCAGTTAACTTGAAGCTTGGTCGTCGGAGCAAAAAACCAGTTAAAGCCTACGGTCCAGATATCGGTGGCATCACCAGCCGAATTCACATTAGGATCAAACCTGTCAAACCTCAGGAAGGGCTGGTAAGTAATGGGATACCAGTCACCGGTGCGGGTCTGGTCCTTGTACGATTTCTGGAACTGTTCGCCAAAGTTGTAAAAGACGGTGAAGGTGTATCCTTCACTCTTGACGGTATTGAACTTTGACGGAGTGGTGGTGCCGTTCTTTATCGTCTCATTGGAGAGCGACGGGTCCTCTCCCCGGACATATTCCAGCGTGAATCCTACCGGCGTGTTTACGTAGGAGAGGTCGACCCCATACCGGTTCTTGTCGCCTTTGCGAGACAAGTTCGTAGCTGTCGTCTTTGTCGTAACCGAGATGTTTTGCCCAGCCGTTGTCGTCGGCACGGTGGAACTGTTGGTCGCGGTACTGGTGGCCGTCGCCGATTTTATCCCCCAGTAGCCGGAAAACCCGAGGGTCAGACCTCTCAGGAAATCGTTGTAGTCAACCGGAGCGTTGAAGGCGACCCTTGCGAAGATGTCCTTGGTGCTGTTGTCATCAACTTTGTTCGGGCCGCTTCCGTTTACCACCCCAAGAGAATAGTTGAATAACGGCACACGGTACTTGTTGAAGCCATAATCAAGGTGGGGGAACAGATCTCCGTTGATCACAACCCCGATGTCACGCTCGTCCAGGGCCAGCCCCTTGGTAAACTGGGCGCCGTTGATCGTCGGCTTGAATTCCTCGGACGCCGTCGCCTCCAGTCCGAAGACCTTCTTCTGCTGCCCGACATAGACCGAAAGGTATGGCTTGGTGACATCATTGGAGGGAAGGATGGAATAGCTGAGATACGCATCCTGGACCCTTAGTGCCAGTTCAGCCCCGCCGGAATTGGCGCCGAAGACATAATCGACGTTTTGTCCGTCAGCGTAATCCTTCAATAAGCTTCCGGAGAATTTTAGGCTTAGCGAGGGTGTACCGAATCCGTTAGCTGCCTTCGGGCCATCAGTCGCCGCAAAACTGGTGGTGGCGGAGCCGCCCAATTTGAGCGCCCTCGTGGTGGTGGCGGTCTTTTGGTCATAATTGGTCTGGAACTGGTCGCGCAGCACCTCCAGTTCCTGCCTTAACCCGTTGAGGTCTCCCTGATTTACCGACTCGTCATCGGGATCCTTCTCGGCCGTCCCACTGGATGCCGGTTCTGCGCTCTGCTGACCACCCTCTTCACTTACTGCCTGCTCAGCCAACGGGTCTGATTCAGCCCCCCAGGAGACTGGCGCCATCAATAAGATAGCCAGCATCGGCAAAACTCCAACTTTCAAAGCTCTCATTGCATTTCCCCTTCAATCCCTTTGCTTCCAGTCGACCGGTCAGCAATAAGTTCCGTGTTGATTTTCGTCGATGTAACCCTTCCGATTCGCAAGAATTTCACTCGCCCTGTAAACAGGCAGGCCAAGGATATTCTCACCGCCTCCGGTTGTACGGTCAGCCACGCCCGGTTGCCCGGTGGCCGGGTTCTGTTTTTATCCTCCTTGAAACGCAGGCGCCCCTGCTGTACCGCGCCCGACTACTCTCACCTCCTTTTTGACATCTGATTATTTGTGACAACAATGGAAAAGCACCCGTCTCCCACTGGATCTCAACATCATCTCTTTTCCATGAGGTCTTTTTATGGTCCAGACAAACGAAAAGAGGCTAAGGAAATTTCCTTAGCCTCCAGTTGTCTGGTCAGCAGTGGTCCGTCACGAACCGGTTTTAAATTGTAAGTTCTATTTTACGATTACATGGCATTTTGAATAGTGTTCCGCCCGGCACCATGAACGATGTTTTTCATGCTTCCAGAAACAGCGCTGTGGAAAGATAACGCTCGCCCGTATCGGGGAGCACGACCACGATCAGCTTCCCCTTGTTCTCGGGACGCCTGGCGATCTGACGGCCGGCGAACGCGGCAGCGCCGCCCGAAATGCCGACCAGGAGCCCCTCCTCGCGCGCAAGCTGCCGCGCGACCTCGAAGGCCTCGTCGTTTTTCACCTTGAAAATCTCGTCGTAAACCCCCTGATTGAGCACCCCCGGGAGAAAGCCGGCGCCGATCCCCTGGATCTTGTGGGGGCCGGGCTGACCGCCCGAGAGTACCGGAGAATCGAACGGTTCCACGGCGACCACCTTGACCGCGGGGTTGCGCGCCTTGAGCACCTCGCCAACCCCGGTCAAGGTGCCGCCGGTGCCGACTCCTGCCACGAAGATGTCCACCTTGCCGTCGGTGTCCGCCCAGATCTCTTCGGCCGTGGTCGCGCGGTGAATGGACGGGTTGGCCAGGTTGTTGAACTGCTGGGGCACATAGGAGTTGGGCGTTTCCGCAGCCAGCTCCTCCGCTTTCTCGATGGCACCCTTCATCCCCTTGGCCCCCGGCGTCAGGACCAGCTCGGCACCGTAGGCCTTCAGGAGGTTACGCCGCTCGATGCTCATGGTGTCCGGCATGGTGAGGATGAGACGGTACCCCTTGGCGGCTGCGACAAAGGCGAGGGCTATGCCGGTATTGCCGCTGGTAGGTTCGATGATGACGGTACCCTTGGTGATGAGCCCCTTTTCTTCGGCGTCCTTGATCATGGCAAAGCCGATCCGGTCCTTGACGCTGCCGCCCGGGTTGAATGCCTCAAGTTTCGCCACGACATCCGCACCGGTGTCGGCGCCGAAGCGCGACAGTCGCAGCAGCGGCGTCCTGCCGATCAGCTCCGTAAGATTGCTTGCAATTTTGGCCATCGGGATCTCCCTTTCGTTTTTCAGAGTAATGAGTGACGTCGCTTTGCCGCCGAAACGAAAAAAGGCCAAGGTATCCTTCCCCATGAGGGGAACGAAGTACCTTGGCCTCCAGTTTTCTGGTCAGCCCCGGCGCGTGCCGGAAAAGCATTGATTATAAGTCGGACAGCGCCAAAACCTGCACCCTATCGATTTAGTAGACAGAACTTGGCAAACACTATAACGAACCCGGCAACCAAAGTCAAGCATTTTACTTGTTAATCCATTTGATTTATAGACTGCCCTGGTCAAGAACGGTTTCTCCCAGTTAATCCTCCCGATGCTCAGCCAGTCAGCCGCCCCCCTTGATTGTTATCGTTGCTCAACAAACCGTCGAACCAGCGAAAAGCCGTGTCGTAGCGAAGGTCGTGTTCACCATCGAAGATGTCGACAAAAAACCGCTTTGAACCGTATCGTTCCAGTTCCCGCGCAAGATCCCAGCTATGGGAGTACGGGACCACCGGATCGAACCTGCCGTGATGCAGCGAAAGTGTTACTTCCGACAACGCCTCGATCTTAAAAATCGGCGAACGCTCCCGGTACTCCCGGTCCACCTCCACTGAGGTACCGGGAATTCCACCGCAGCATGCAGCGACATGGTGTGCATATTCCGGGTTCTGATCGTGCCAGGCAGCAAGGTCGGTTATCGGAACCCAGGAACTCACCCCCCTCCAAAGTGCCGGGGCACTGGCCGCCGCCAGCAGCGAAGTGTGACCGCCACCGCTGCCACCGAGCAGAAAGACTGCGTTACGGTCGATGGGGTACCTGCCCGAGACCAACTCGACGCCGTCGATGATATCCTGTACCGCTACACTCGAACCGGCCGCCTGCCGCGCACGGGGGTTGGAAACCAGGTTCGGTCCCCGGAACTCCGGCAGCAGCAGCCCCCACCCCCGCTCCCGGCAGAAAGGCAGCATCCCGTCAACCTGGTTGTACCGGTCGTGGCTCCAGGTATGGAGTCCCACGACCAGCGGCACCGGTGTTTCGCCACCCGGATGGTAGAAAAGAACCGGCTCAGGTGAGCCATCACGGGACGAAAGGCAGACAATCTCTTCAATTTCCTGAAAACCCATGCCACACCCCGCATTACATCCAGAGAATATTGCCAAGACCAGCTTCGCTAAATTGCGGCGCCGTCCCGCACCAAGCCGGACTCCAGCTCTTCGGTTATCTCGTTCCACTTCAGCAGCCAGGCAGCAAACGCGGTGTCGTCCAAGGAATGCGGAGTGCCGGCCCCGAGTCCCAGAGCCACCAGTCGCGCCAGTTTGCGATAAACACTGCTTAGGTGCGACTGAGGAGCGGACTCAATCACAGTCTGGCGGCCATATTCCCCTGCCGAAACCATCAGGGAATGGGGAACCGACACGAACGGCTTGGTTCCTGCTTCCCGCGTGAAATCGTCCACAAGCGACTGGAAGAATGCCCCAGACATGTTATTGGCGATGACGCCGCCAAACCCGAAGCCAGGCTGGTTTCCCGGGGAAAAGGCGCCCAAGAACAGATTCAGGGTGGTGATGGCTGCATAATCGGCGGAGGTTACCACGAAGAGTCTCGTCGGTTCGCCTTCGTTGCGAAGAAACGGCAGAACCGTTTCGGGCTCGCCTGCGATATCGTGCACGACTAAATCGGGACGGAAACGCGCCATCAGCTCCATACGGCGCACAACGGCGAATTCCGGCACGTTATCCGACTCCCCGTTAGCCCCGCATTCGATGCAGAGAATATCCTGAAAGCCGATGGCACAGTGGAGTTTCGTGTCGCAGCACGCCTCATTGCAGGCATTGACGCAGGCGGCCTTCAGGGGCGAGCGACCCCGCAACAGCCCCGTAGAAATCCTGCGCCGGTCGTATCCCAAATGGGCGACCCGGTATCCCTGCTCCGCCAGCGCCGCGCTCAGATTGACCGCCGTCGTGGAGACTCCGGCACCACTTCTGCCTGTTACCACAAGATGTTCCGTCGCCATATAGCCCTCTTGGTAAACCGTCATACTTCTCCCACCACCAAATGGCGCTTCGATTTCGCACTGCAGCCTTCGATCATTCCTGCCTTGAGGCAATTGAGACAACCCCTCAGCGCGCAGATGCCGCAGTTGTGGGACTGGAACACCGGGATGTTCCTCGAATGCGCCACTCCCATGACCTGCCTGCGCGCCCTCGCTCTCGGCCCTTTGTCCAGTTCCATGCCAGCCGGCACCTGTCCCTCATCAGTCCCACATATTTCCAGGTGCGCCCGCTTGGAGGCTCGGACTGCTCAACCTGTCCGCTGATAGATCGCCGCCACCGCATGATGCCGGTAATAGTGACTGATGCGCCTGAACCCGTAGGGGGTGATGAGACAGTCCAGCTCCTCGTGCGTAAAGGTCTTCGCGCAACTTGCGCACTTGAAGTGGTGGCTGCAGGAGGTGCTGCACTTCGTTTCCTGCTGCCGGCAGCGCACCTCCATCAGGAGGTAGCCGCCCGGCCGCAGGTTCGCAACCACGTTTTCCAGGTAGTGGCGCTGCTCGGCATCCTCCATGATGATATTGAAGACATAGGTGGAGAGCACCAGATCGACCCCGAGCCGGCTTTGCTCCAGTTCCCCGACATCCAGTATGCCAGCGAGCTCCCTTGCTGCTGGTCGGCCCCGCTGGATTTCCACCTGTTCGGGAAGATCGGCCGCATAGACCGTGAACCCGTGCTGTGCCAGATAGACCGCATTGCGCAGGGTACCGGCACCGTAGTCGAGAACGGTATCGGCCTGACTTTGTCTGAAGAATCTGGAGTAGCGGGTTACGCTCGCGGCCGCTTTTGTCATCTGCCCCTCCTCTCAAGCATAAAAAAAGACCAGGGTGTCTCCCATGAAGACGATAACCCTGATCTCCAGTTATCTGGTCAACCGTTATCTGTCAAATGCCGCTACCGTCTAACTGCTCACCCTTGTTCAGCCGGAACTTCTCATTCCTTTCGATCTGAATGATCTTGCCGTCCTGAACGACCAGGGTCACGGTACCGAAGCGAATGGTACGCAGCGCATCACGCAGTGCACGTTCCGCGTCCCCGTTCAGCTTGCCCCCCGGGAGACTGTTGTTATCTGCCATTGCCCACCTCGCAGGGTCCTGAGAATTGTCTATCCGTCGATCAGCTGTTTGTGAAGCGATCTGCCCGAGGACCTCCTCACTTCCCGGTTTTATAGATCTGGTCAAAGCTGCCACCATCTTCAAAGTGGGTCTTCTGTGCCTTCCTCCAGCCGCCGAAGGTGTCGTCGATGGTGACCAGCTTCACCTTGGGGAACTGCTTGGCATACTTCGCGGCGACCTTCTTGTCCCTGGGACGGTAGTAGTTCTTCGCCGCGATCTCCTGCCCTTCCGGGGAGTAGAGGTACTTCAGGTACGCCTCGGCGACCTTGCGGGTCCCCTTGCGGTCCACCACCTTGTCAACCACGGAGACCGGGGGTTCCGCCAGGATACTGAGCGAGGGGACCACGATCTCGAACTGGTCCTTGCCCAGTTCATTCACCGCCAGGAAGGCCTCGTTCTCCCAGGCGAGCAGCACATCCCCCTGGCCGCGCTGCACGAAGGTGGTGGTGGAGCCGCGAGCGCCTGAATCGAGGACCGGCACGTTCTTGAACAGCTTGGCGAGGAAGACTTTGGCCGTGGCATCGTTCCCACCCTTCTGCTTCAGGGCATAGGCCCAGGCAGCGAGGTAGTTCCAGCGTGCACCGCCCGAGGTCTTCGGGTTCGGGGTGATCACCGCCACCCCCGGCTTGACCAGGTCATTCCAGTCCCTGATTTTTTTCGGGTTCCCCTTTCTGACCAGAAATACGATGGTCGAGGTATAGGGGGAGCTGTTATTCGGCAGCCTTTTCTGCCAGTTCTCTGGGATCAGCTTGGCCTTGTCATGGATCGCATCGATGTCGTAGGCTAGCGCCAAGGTCACCACGTCCGCATCCAGCCCGTCAATCACCGCGCGTGCCTGCTTGCCGGAGCCGCCGTGGGACTGCTTGAAGGTGACGTCCTGCGAGGTCTGCTGCTTCCACTTCTTGGCAAAGGCCTTGTTGAAGTCCTGATATAGCTCTCGGGTCGGGTCGTAGGATACGTTCAAGATCTCCTGCTGGGCAAAGGCATTGAGTGGGAGGGTGGCACCGATGAGTGCAAACAGTGCGGCGGAAAACAGACGTTTTTTTAACATGACTACCTCCATTTTACTTGGTCCATAGATTTAGTAGACTAAAGAGACAAATTTTTTTCTTGCTCAGATGCAGAAATTCAGTATGCCCTTCTGGGTCTCTTCGGCGTTATCGATCTTCTGCAGCACATCGGCGAGCGTGGTTCCGTCCAGTATCTTGGCAGTGGCGTCGCGCACTTCCTTCATGACCACCTTGATGCCGCAGGTAAACTCGTTATCGCACTCAGTACACTTGGCGTACGAACTCTCGCTGACGCATGGAACCGGTGCAATCGTGCCTTCCATAATCCGAATCGCCTGCCCGAAGGTGATGGTTTTCGGGTGCCGCCCCAAATAATAGCCGCCCCCCTTCCCTTTTTTGCTCTGCAAGATGCCGTTGTTTTTCAATGCAAGCAGAATCGCCTCGAGAAACTTCTTCGGGATGTTTTCCTCCCGCGCCAGATCCGCGATGAGGATCGGCCCCTGGTCGTACTGCCGCGCCAGGTAGATGAGGGCCTTCAGCCCGTATTTGGTCTTCTTCGATATCATATCTTTACCCTATCAACTAACTAGGATACCTTTTATCATCTCACCACCAGCCTTGTCAAGAATTACTTTGAGCGCCCTCGCTGCCGATGGTCATTGCACACATGCACCTGCCCTCCATCTTTGCGCACTCCCACCTGCCATGTAGGTCTTCCCATCCATAGCAGTATGTGCAATTATTTGCATGAACTGCCGATCGGATGCTCAAATTGCAGAAAAGGGTCAGCTTTTTTAAAGCTGACCCTTTTAGCGTTTCAAGTGCAACTTCCAGGGCTAGGCTCCCCCAGCATGGCACGGGCTCGCGAGATGTCAGGCCGGCTTACAATAATCCTGATTGTGTATCTCTGCGTGCATAGTTCCTTCATCTGGGCGCAAAACAAATATTGTTTGGCCCCATTCCCCCCAATACATCCGCCGTAATCACTGACTATTTACCTGATACAAGCCTTGTTGCAGGCGCAACATGCGCATTCCGATGATGTCGGCCGCCTAATCCGACGGAAGTCGGCCGCCTATTCCGATGAAGTCGGCCACCCCCTGAGGGGGTGTGCCGCTGGGCGAATGGTACTGTCTCACATGGCTTAGGTTGCGTCAATCTTCGTGCGCAGTTTACGCATAGACTCCCCCTTCAGTTCGATTTTGTACGCGTTGTGCAGCACCCGGTCGAGGATGGCATCTGCCATGGTTGGGTCGCCGAGCGCATCATGCCAACTCGCCACCGGAAGTTGACTGGTTATCAGGATCGAGCCTCTCTGGTAACGCTCGTCGATGATCTCCAGCAGGTCCCGCAGCTGCTCCTGGGCAATTGGTGCGATCCCCAAATCGTCCAGGATCAGCAGTTCGGCCTTGGCGATCCCTCGCATGACCTTTTTGTACCGGCCATCGTGGCGCGCCAGTTCCAGATCCTGCACGAGTGCCGGGAGCCGGTGGTACGAGACAGTGATGCCGAGACGGCATGCGTTGTGGGATAAGGCGCAGCCCAGCCAGGTTTTGCCGACCCCGGTTGCTCCGGTTATCAGAAGGTTATGGTGCTTCTTCACCCACTGGCAGGTGGAAAGGCTGGCCAGGAGGGCGCGGTCGATCCCTCGGCTGGGTTTGGTATCCAAGTCCTCTATGGCAGCGTTCTGGCGCAATTGGGCTCCCTTCAGCCGGGTGGCAAGTTGACGGTTCTCCCGCTCCATGAACTCCATGTCTACCATTAGGGCCATTCGGTCTTCAAAGGGGAGGTTGTGGGTCTCCGGGTTTTCCAACTGGGCACGGAACCCCTTCGCCATCCCAGTGAGCCGCATGCTGTTGAGTTTGTCGATGGTCGGGTGGATGAGCATTCGTATTTCTCCTTTGTCTTTCAGCCGTTGCCGGATCTTTGCCGGGTCGAATCGGGGCATGTTCGCAGGTTAGGCAACCTGGCGGTGACAAGCCTTCAGTGATAGTAGCCGTTACCGCGGATGTTCGGGTGCACGACGGGTTCCTTTGCAGGAAGGTGCCCTGGGAGCGGTTTCGACTCTAGGCCGTTGGCCAGAATTGATTTCAGGCTGGTATAGCTGGTTCCCCCGATGGCGAGTGCCCTTTCGCACCCCGCCTCCACCCGCTCCTTGCCGTATTTCTTGGAAAGGGAGATGACACCCATGCAGGAGAGGAACCCCTGCTGTGGATGTACCTTGGTGGCAAGGATGGCCTCCACCAGCCTTGCCGTGGCTCCGCCGGTTTCCGCCGCCCACTTGATCAGGCGCGCCGGGGTCCATTCGGCATACTCCTGATGAGCTTTCGGCATATGCTCGGGAGTAGTCGAATAGCCTCTCCTGTCGTCGCGCAGGTGACTGGCGACTCTGTTGTTGTTGAGGAAAAGCTCGACGGAAAGGAGAGTTAGCCGTGCGTCCAGGATTTCGTTTTTGAGCTTATGTGGGGCGCTGTAGAAATGATCGCCAATCTGCACATGGTAATTGATACCGAGGCGGACCTTTTCCCAGTCGGCGTATTGGTAGTGACTGGCGGGCAAAGGGGCAAGGGCGGGACGGTCCAGTTCGGCAAAAAGACTTTCCCTGGAACCTGAGATTTTTCGAAACGGTTTGGCATTGAGCCGTGTCAGCAACTCGGCAATGGCTTGATTGAGTTCGTCAAGCGAGAAGAAGGTTCTATTCCTCAAAGCGGCCAGTATCCAGCGCTGCACCAACTGCACGCCGGCTTCCACTTTCGCCTTATCCTTGGGTTTTCTCACGCGGGCGGGCATGACTGCGACATTGTAATGGGCCGCGAGTTCAGCATAGGACCGGTTCAGTTTCGGTTCGTACCGGCATGGTTTCGAAACAGCGCTACGCAAATTATCCGGGACGACGATAACAGGCAGCCCGCCTAAAAACTTGAAGGCCCGGACATGGGAGCCGAGCCAGTCAGGAAGCGATTGGGTCAGAGTAGCCTCGGCGTAGGTATAGGAGCTTGCCCCCATGACGGCCACAAATACTTGGACCTGCGTCACAACGCCGGTGAGCGGGTTAGTGAGTGGCGCCGTCTGGCCGCAATAATCGACGAACAGCTTTTCGCCGGCCACATGGCTCTGCCGCATGCAGCAATCGATTCGGGCGATGAACTCCCTGTACAGCTTGCAAAACTGTGAATACTGGAAGCCGGACGGGTCGCCTGATTTGTACTCGTCCCATAACAGGGCGAGAGTAACCCCTTTTTTCGTCATCTCCTTTTGCAAAAGGGACCAGTTCGGCGGGACCCTAGCTGTCTCAAGAATGATGGGTGGATACAGCAGGCGCTCTACCGCCGTGTCGTCCAGACCCTCCGGCAAGGGCCAAGATAGTCCGGCTGCGGCGGCCCTGGTGAGGCAGTCGGCCACGGTGCTTCTTGCAAGCGAGCAACTTTGGGCGATGGTGCGGTTGCTGAGTTGAGATGTCCATTTCAGTCGCAGGATTTCTCTGATTTTTCGCATTGGGGTTCTCTCCGCGGGCATCTGCTTCTCCTTAACATGTAGTGTCAAGGGGGGAGCATACTCCTGTTGAAATTACCCAGCGGCGAAAAGAGGGAGGAGGGTTCAGGGGGTGGCCGAGATCAATCGGAATAGGTGGCCGACTTCAATCGTATTGGGTGGCCGACTTCAATCGGAATGGGTGGCCGACTTGGAGCGGAATACGCACGCAACACATGTGGTTGCCAGTTTGTACCATAATCGTTTACGATGAGCTCGCTTAAAAACAAATGGTTAATGTGCAAAGATTTGATTATAACTTCTAGGCTTTTCTCGATGTCAAGCTGAGCTGAGATTCTGGTGAATGAGTCTAGTTGAGATGGAGTTTTTTGTGCGTTAATTATAATATTATGTTTGTGACCGGCATCACAATATTTTTTCCTTTCCGGTTGTAATGTAACTCAATGTTCGAATGAAAGGCATCGATTGCTGTATTAGCAAAGCGTAACACTTCAATGGTTTATTCTTCATAGATCTAAAACCATTACGGTATACTAACAGATTCAATTCTGAACCAATCATAAGATAAAGATAAACGATAATACTAAACCATTCGTGAGAATGGGACGGAAAGCCTATTGGGTCTTACAGAGACAGCCGGGGCCGAAATATCTTCCAGATATTCAGGCCCCGGCTTTTTTGCGTTCGACGCCTGGGCAAATCATTCTCTTTGACAGGGCGCACAGAGCGGTTAGCACGCCAGTCGAACGTGGGCATGAATAGACCCACCCCTTTGTCAAGGTAGCACAGCCGACTTCTCCGCCCGGGTGACCTGCTCCAGCACCCATTCCAACGCATGGACTGCTGCCATCCCTTACGATTTTAGCATGTTAAGGCATGCTCAATAAGCAAACATTCTAAACAAAAACCGTGCTCTCACCTGAAGCGCCGCGCAAAGATTATTCCTGTTTTATCCGGAAAGCCAAAAGGAGATCCATCAACTGCTGCCTCGCTGTCGCTACCGAGCCAGAATAGTCTGACACTGCGAGTGTTCAAATTTTATACAAATCTGATCACAATGTGGCTTAGGCAACTCGGTTTAGTCGAAGCTCAAAGTCAAAACCCCAAAGACGTTGCCATGTTATCGGTTGTTAATCTCGGCACCAATCATGTAGATGGCAGGAGAGGCAGGCATCCCTGCTTGCCAGGAGGTGAGAGAAGCACATCAAGGGGTTGGAAATTCAAATTCCTGTCGTAGTTCGTAATCCGAGCCGGTAATTCTGAGTCTCAGAGACCGTAATGTCCCGAAACGTGGGCCTCTCTGACAACGAAAAGCATCAATGTAGAAGAGAGGGATTTATCAAAAAGGAGGTGAGAGTGGCAGCTTAGATGCCTAAAGAAGTATCGATTTCACAAAGGAGGTTTTTCACGAAAAAGGCCATCAGATATCCGCAGTCCAAACTTACATGTAGGGGCAAGAACATGAAAAGGCAGCTAGAAGGCAGCTAGAACGCATAGCCGCAAATACGGCAGAAAGCTCCATTACCTTACCGCGGCTTACCTTTTAGGTTATGGTTCTGTTACCGCATTGGAGGAAACCATCATGACTAAACATAAACTGGCCCTCTATAGTATCCTTACGACTCTACCGCTAGCCTTCAGCATTGTGCCAGCTTTTGCAAACACAACATGGAACAATAACGATCCAAATGTGACTTGGATTACCGATCCCATGAATGACGTTGCCAATGACGGCGTCCAGCCATCTAAAGGAAAGGACATTCTTAAGGTTGGAATGGACAATGACTCGGTAAACAATCAGTACGTTTTTCGGATGTATCTGAACGGAATAGTGCCGAACATGACCGACGTCGGGACAATTTACAATATTTATTTTGGTGCTACCCCCTCCCCGACTGGTCAGAATAGTGACTACGTGACGTACTCGTTTAGTTGGGACAGCATCAGGGGAAAATATTCCAAGGCATCTGCTACCGATTTAGATTCTTTGGCATTCAGCCAGCCCGACAACAAAACCCTTGAATGGAAGGCCAACAAAAATGAAATTACCGGTAGCATTTTATACTTTATGGGGGCCACTACCGACTCGACCGGGCAATTAACCGGCACCCACCCCTACGACATCACCGCCACCCCGATCCCGGCAGCCGCCTGGCTCTTCGGCTCCGGCATCGTCGGGCTCATCGGCATCAGGCGCAGAACTCAGGAACGCTTCACCGACGAAACACAGAGGCGGGCATAATATCATGCAAAGTTAGACACTTGGGCAGAAGACTGGAGCATGCAAATTCCCGATTCAACTTGCAGTGCAGCTCCAAATATCAGAAAAGGGCCAGCTTAAGTAAGCTGACCCTTTTTTTGTTTCCTTTTCCAACGAGGTTAGACTTGGCAGCCAAAAGTTTGCAAAGTGTTGACTTTATCTTTGAACCGGACCGGTCACGCCTGAACCTGGTGCAAGGAGAGTTTCCGCATCAGGTCGTAAAGGGTGGGCCTGCTCACGCCGAGATCCTCGGCTGCCTTCAGGATGTTCCCCGACTGTCGCTCGATGGCGGCCAGGATCATCTCGCGCTCCATCCTCTCCCGCGCCGCGCGCAGCGAGATCTGGTCGGTCTGCTTCTCCGGCAGGGGCTGGGGCTCTATGTCGCACCCCAGATCAAGCGGCCCGAGCGACGCCCCCTCGCACATGATGACCGCGCGCTGCACGCGGTTGCGCAGCTCCCGCACGTTGCCGGGCCAGTTATGCCTTCTCAGGAATCCGGCGCCGGCCGGGGAGAAGCGGAAGGCCTTCTTCCTGTTCTCCTTGGCGTAGAACTCGAGAAAGTTTTCAGCGATGAGGAGTACGTCATCGCCGCGTTCCCGAAGCGGCGGAAGCTTGATGGTGATGACGCCGATCCTGTAGTAGAGGTCCTCCCGGAAGCGCCCCTCGGCGATGGCGCGCTCGATGTCCACGTTGGTGGCGCAGGTCGTCCTGGAATCGATGGAGATCTCCTCCCTCCCCCCTACCCTCTGGAGGGTCCCCTCCTGGAGAAAGCGCAAGAGCTTCACCTGCAGGTTCACCGGCAGCTCCCCGATCTCGTCGAGAAACAAGGTCCCCCTATGGGCGTAGGTCAGCTTCCCCTGCACGGCGACGTGGGCTCCCGTGAAGGCCCCCTTCTCGTGCCCGAACAGCTCGCTTTCCAGCAGGTTCTCGGGAATCGCGCCGCAGTTGATCGGGATGAACGGTCCCTTCCTGCGCAGGCTCGCCTCGTGGATGGCGCCGGCCACCAGCTCCTTACCGGTGCCGCTTTCGCCGGTGATAAGGACCGGCGCATTGGAGGCGGCCACCTTGCGGATGGTGCTGAAAACGGCCTGCATCTCGGGACAGGCGCCGATCATGCCCCACTGTTCGCCCGGATCCGCCGCACCGCCCGGCGTGCCGCTTTGCTCCTCGATGTTGGCCAGGTGGAAGGCGCGGCCGATGATCACCTTCAGCTCGCTCAGGACCGGGGGCTTGGCGTAGAAATCGAAGGCGCCGGTCCGCATCGCCCTGAGGGCGTTTTCCCGCTCGCTGTTGCCGGTCAGCATGATGATCTTGACCGCCGGGTTGATCCCGAGCATCTCCTCCAGGCAGCGGAACCCCTCCACCGAGCTCTCCACGTGGGGGGGGAGGCCGAGATCGAGCACCACCACGCTGGGACGCTCACGCCTGAAGCTCGCCAGGGCCTCGCGCGCGTCCGCTGCCAGGAGCACCTTGAAATCCTGATTGAGCCCCCATTTCAGCTGCTGGCGGATGTCCTGGTTGTCATCGACGATCAGTAGCTTCTCCATGCTCCCCCCTCATGCCGCCTGTGTGACCCATCCGACACTACTCTGCGCCGCACCCGCCTGGAGCCAGACGGTGAAGACGGTGCCATCCCCCTCCACGCTGGCGACCTCTATCCTGCCGCCATGCGCCGCGACGATCTGGCGGCACTGGTACAGCCCGATGCCGAGCCCCTGCTGCTTGGTGGTGCGAAACGGCGTGAACAGATCCCTGCGGACAAAACGGGGCGACATGCCGCAGCCGCGGTCCGTAACCCGGATATAGGGGGCACCGGCAAAGCCCACTTCGGCCAGCACCCCGCCCTCTCCCTGCGACGCCTCGATCCCGTTCAGGAAGAGGTTCAAAAGGACCTTCTGCAGTTCCTCCTCGTCGGCCAGGGCGACCGCCGGGACCCCGCGCACCGTGACCGCGCTCCCCCCCGCCAGGCGGGCGCTCCTGTCGACCAGGGAGAGCAGGTCGCAGGGGCGCAGATGGAAGAGTTCGCTCTCGCCCAGATTCTTCAGGCGCCCGATCAGGCCGAGCATCTTGTCCGACGTATTCCTGAGCGACCCCAGCATGTCCTGCTGAAACTCAGGGTTGTCGAGATGCTCTCCCGCGTTCTCCACGATGAGCGAGATGGTCGCCGCCAGGTTTTTCAGGTCGTGCACGACGAAGGTCGCCAGGTTACCGACCGCCTCCATGGAGCGCGCCTGGGTCAGCTCTTCGGAAAGGCGCTGATGCTGTATGGCGATGGAGGCCTGACGGGCGATGGTCTTCATCAGGTCATAGTCCTCGTAGCGGTATTGCTCTTCCCGGACCACCTGCTCTCCCAGGGCGATGAACCCGGTGAGGAGGTCCGACTGGAAAAGCGGTATCACGAAGGAGATCCGATGCCTCGCCAGCAGTTCCCGGTTCTCGGCAAGGATCCCGGGATTGTCATCCCTGCTGCAGAATACCCACCCCTTCTGCTTCAGGAAGCGCACCAGGGAATTATCCGGGGCAATGGATTCATCGAGCTGCTCCATCGCCCGTATCGAGGTGGCGCAGTAGAAGCCGCACCCCTCCTGGTGCTGGAACACGGCGGCCCCGCTCACCCCGAAGATGTCGCAGTAGGCGGCGAGCACCCTTTTCAGCAGGTCCTCGCCCGACTCAAAGCTGGCAAGCCTCTGGGTAAGGCCCAGCCACTGGGCGCGGTAGTCGTACTTGCTCTGGTAGAAGTTCTTGTGCAGGAGCACCTTGATCTCCCGCTTCACCCGCTCGGAAAGGAGCAGCAGCAGCAAGACCATGCCGGAGAGAAAGGCGCAGGAGAGACTCAGCACGCGGGGAAACAGCGGGCCGAAGTATTTCATCCCCTCGCCGAGCGCCCCGAGCAGCACGAGGTAGATCGCGATGACCGCGATGACGACGCTTTTGAGCTGCACCTTCTGGGAGACCTTGACACGCGCGCCCCCCCTCCAGTGGATGCGCGCATAGGTCATCATGGCGGCCGCGACTACGAAGAGCAGGGAGCGCAGCGGCACCAGCTCCATCTGGAGCGTTCGGTACAATAAGGCGTTACTGTAGTAAAAGACCAGTACTGCAAGCATGCTGCCGAGAGCCACGATGTCGAGCTTCACCCTCCAGAGGGCGTCGGGCGAGGCGTTCACCAGGGTCGCCTCGAAATTGGTCAGGGCCGTCACCAGCAGAACCAGGATGCCGACGTAGTAGTAGTACCCGATGTCGGTCAGAAACAGGATGCGCTCGGAGGGGAAATCCGGGGCATAGATGAGGGCGCCGTCCGGATAGATGGCAGGCACCGCGACGAGCAGCAGGGAGGCTGCCGCGACCAGCCGCATCTTGCCGCTCGATGCACCGGGCCCGGTATCCCTGGCGTAGCTGAGACTGCAAAGAAGCCACAGGGCCGGCAGTAGCGCCTCGACGAACAGCGAGCACCTCTTCCAGGGGATCGCTTCGGCGTAGCCGCTCACCGCGCCCAGATCGCACAATTCCAGGAGGGCCGTCGCGATGAGGGGCGCTACCAGGATAAGTCCGGCACGGTTGCGCTCCATCTGGAGCATCCGCACCACGCAGACGAGCAGTACGGTGATGGCAAAAAACGTGATTACCACGGTCACCTCATTTCCCGGCCAGGGGAGCGCCGCGGCGCTTGCCCCGTCTGATATCCCCGGCGCATCCTTGCTAAAACGCTCCTAGAGACTCCAGATCCTGATCCCCGCCTCCTTCATCAGCTGGCGGTCGTACATCCCCTTCACGTCCACAAGCACGGGGCTCGTCCCCATCATGCCCGCGAGATCGGCCGCCGTGAAGCGACGGTACGCCGCGTGGGCCACCGCCGCGACCACCGCAACCGCGGGCCTCATTTCCGCCTGCGGCACCAGGGTCACCCCGTACTCGTGCAGCGCCTCCTTGGGGTCGGCAAGAGGGTCGCAGACCTGGACCTCGACGCCGTAGTCCTTCAGCTCATCGATGATGTTCACCACCTTGGAGTTCCTAAGGTCTGGGCAGTCCTCCTTGAAGGTGAGGCCCAGCACCGTGACGACGGAGCCCAGCACCGGATGCCCCGCCTGGATGATCTCCTTCACCGTTCGCTGCGCGATGAACTTCCCCATTCCGTCATTGATCCGCCTGCCGGCGAGTATCACCTGCGGGATGTACCCCATCTTCTCCGCCTTGTGGGTGAGGTAGTACGGGTCGACCCCGATGCAGTGCCCCCCGACCAGACCGGGGGAGAACTTGAGGAAGTTCCATTTGCTCCCTGCCGCGGCGAGCACCTCGCCGGTATCGATGCCGAGCCGGTCGAAGATGAGCGCCAGTTCGTTCATGAGGGCTATGTTCAGGTCGCGCTGGGTGTTCTCGATCACCTTCGCCGCCTCGGCGACCCTGATGGAGGAGGCGCGGTGCACCCCCGCGGTCACGACCGAGCTGTAGACCTGGGCTACGACCTCCAGGGTCTCGGCATTCTGGCCGGACACCACCTTCCTGATCTTGGTGAAGGTATGCTCCTTGTCCCCCGGATTGATCCGCTCCGGGCTGTAGCCGACGCAGAAGTCTCGCCCGCTTTTCAGCCCCGACACCCGCTCCAGGATCGGGAGGCACTCCTCCTCGGTCACCCCGGGATAGACGGTGGACTCGTAGACCACGATGTCGCCCACCTTGAGGGCGGCGCCGACCGTTTCCGAGGCACGGCACATCAGCCTCAGGTCGGGCTGGTTGGCCCGGTCGATCGGGGTCGGCACGGCGACGATATGGAAATCGGCGCGCTTCAGATCCTCGATGCTGTCGGTCAGCAGGATGTCTGCGGCCTGCAGCTCCTCCGAGGTGACCTCCCCGGTCCGGTCGAATCCGGAGCGCAGTTCGGCGATCCTGGTACTGTTGATGTCGAAACCGACGGTCCGGCGCACCTTGCCGAAGGCGACCGCTACCGGGAGCCCCACATAACCGAGCCCGATAACGGAGATGATACGACCTGAACTCATTGTTCCCTCCCCTGTGTACTTGTTTCAGCAGGCCTCGATTGCCTGGCTGATCGCCGCCCATCCATCAGCCGCGTTGCATCACCTGTCGACAGGAGCGGCTTTCCTGCCGCGAATGTCGCGTCCTGGAGGACGCTCCTGCAGGGGTCCACAACTCCCGCCCGTGTGCGGGTTCCCATCCCCTGGTGTTCCAAATCCGTCTTGGTCCGTCAACTCGGGAGAAAGGCCTGTATTGCCGGGTAGAAGTCGCTCACGAAGCGCTCCCCGATGGCTGCCGCCTGCCGTTCGCTCGTCTCGAAGGGGACGGAGATCCTGATGAATGCGGCGTCGCGGCGCCGGTACAGGACGGAATTGGCTATCTCGGCCACCTTGAGCGAGTACTCCTGCGAAAGGCTCTCGCCGCGCACCTGGAACCAGTAGAGAAAGAGTTCCTTGCTGTCCCCTTTCTGGTACACCGCCCTGACCAGGTTCAGTTCCCCACCTGCGGCGGGCATCCGGGTACGGGCGCTGGACACCTCGAACCAGCCGCTCCCCGGCAGGCAGTGCTTGGGGGAATGGATTTCTCCGCTTTCCTTGCCGCCGTCGTGATAACCGATGTAGAGCTCGACCCGCTCCCCCTGCGCATTAACGTACTGCCGCATCAGGACGTCGGAAGCCTTGAGGACCGCCTGCACATCGGCCGAGAGACTCGATTCCCTCGACATGCGCCATTGGCTCACCGCGTTCGGGAACTGGTCGAACGGCTGTTTCATCGGCACACCGAGGTCGCGGTGCAGGTTCAGGTAGAGCCCGGCGGCGATCAGCACGGCATAGACTGCTACGAAGCGGCTCCTGTGGATCACGGACTCCTCCTGTCGCAGCCGTTCAGCCATGCGCCGAGGGAAACCAGCAGCGCAATCGCCACGACGAACACCGCCATACCGGCGAATTCATGGAAAAAACCCTCGGCGGCCCGCGCCCCCCAGTATTGCGCCAGAAAGCCGGTCCCGATAACCCGGAAGGCGTTGGCGCAGATGGCAATCGGGATCGAAGAAAGAATCAGGATCAGCCGCTTTAGCGTGGTTAACCTGAGAAAGAATGAGTAGGCGACCGCCAGGGCCAGAAGCGAGATGAGGGACCTGATGCCGCTGCAGGCGTCCGCCACCTCCAGTGTCGTTGCGGGGAGCATGATAATATTCCCCTCGCGCATGACCACGACACCGGCAAGCTTCAGGAAGGCGATGGATGCCTTGGTCACGAAGAGCTTGAGCGGAAAGGCGACCGAGTCGTAGACGATGTACGGCAGTGGGATCATGAAGAAGAGGTAGCCAAGCGGCAGCAGCATGAGCCGGAACAACCTCTTCCCGAAGAAGAACAGGGTCATGCCGGCGAGGGTGACGACCAGTGAGCTCCTCATGGTGAAGTACTCGGTGGCGAGCCACCCGATCACCAGCTGCAGCAGGCCGCAGGAGAAGAGCGCAAATCCCGGCCACCAGGGCTCGACCGAAACCTCCAGCAGCTCACGGCGCCTGACCTGGACGAAATATGCCGCGATGAGCGGGACCACGAACCCGTGAGAGTAGTTGGCGTCCTCATACCACTGGTGCGCCATGTCCGGCACGACGCCGCGGTAAAGGCCCGCCAGGATGAGCATCGCGAGGAGGAACCAGATCCGGTAAATTTTCAGGGATTCGCTAAAAGTCATGACCCGGCACCTTCGCTGACACATCCAGATATCGCCCGTATTGCCCGTATCGCCCACCCCAAGCCAAGGGAGAGCCATGGTAACTTACAGGGGCAAAACAAGCAACAGCAAATTAAAATACTGTGTGTTTTTCCTCACCAGGCCAGCCCGGCCAGTCTTTCTGGTCTGCTGGCGGTTATCCCGGGTACCGGGCAGCTGGAGACAGTGTGACGCTCCCCCGGCACAACTGCCAGGTGCCGCTACTTTCTTTCCCCCAAGGCTCAAGAAAAGACCTGGCAGTCAGCAGTATTACGGTTGACATACTAGCGCCAATGATTAAATCTCAGCAATTACGGGCAGATGGCAGTGCGAAACCTTCCGGCACTGTCAAGAATTACTCCGTGCCGACTGCAATTTACGACATATAATACATTTTTTTAACATTTACGCAACTCCTGTTTTTCCGGCATGCAATTATGTGATATTAATTACCACATATACACCTCGGAGGCCGAGCCAATGACCGGTGAAACAGTCCAGCGACTGAAACATGAGAGCAGCGTCATCAGCAGCATACCTTTTTTCTCGACACTGCTGCCAGAGGAGGTTGAACAGGTCGAACAGCTCTTCAGAAAGAAGCGCTATGCCAAAGAGCAGATCGTCCTTTACGAGGAAGACACTTCCAATTACATGTATCTCATCTATTCGGGCAAGGTGCGGGTCGTGAAGCTGAACGAGGAAGGGAAAGAGCAGATCATCACCATCCACAAGAGAAACGATTTCTTCGGCGAGATGTCGCTTCTGGACGGCAAGGCCGCACCGGCGACCATCATCGCCCATGAGGATGCGATCATCGGCTTTCTTGCCAAAAACGATTTCGATGAGCACCTTTTAAGTCACGACGGGATACGCCGCAAGATCATAGACCTGCTCTGCGGCCGGCTCCGGGATTCCTGGGAAATGATCAAGATTTTGAGCTTCAACGCGGAGAATGCCCAGGATCGGGTGGTCTCGCTGCTGGAACGACTGGGGGATCTCTACGGGGTAAAGGACGACCGCGGGGTGATCATAAACGTGAAAATGACGCACCAGCAGATGGCAAGCTACGCCTCGGTGACCCGGGAGACCATGACCCGCGTGCTGAAGAGCCTGGAGAAGTCGGGGATGATCGGCATCCTTGATAACAAGGCGATCCTCTTGAACAAGGGCTTCTTCGAGGCCACAGGCAAAAAGGAGCCTGTCAGGGTCACTGCCCTTTACTGACGGCTATAAGGCGCGATTGGCGAAGGATGGGGAACAGTATTACGAGTATTTCGTGAGGACCTTTTGGCCGAGGTTCGACTTGGCCGGTGTGCAGAGCGCCAGTTCCCAGTACCAGGAGATCAGCCAGGGACTGGAGAAGGCAGTCATCCATTTCGTGCTGGAGAAGTGCGGGCATAATCAGGTGCAGGCGTACCAGATGCTCGGCATGAGCCGCAACACCCTGCGGGAGCGGATCAAGCGCTACCGGATCGAGGGCGGAGCCGAGGGGAATTGAATCTGCCCACTCTGGCAACTATTGGATCTGGACACCTCCGGCACCGAAGACGGCCGACAACGAAATACCGAAATCGGCGGGCACGGCTCCCGCAGGGACATTGCCAAAGGATATCCTCATCACCTCGCCTGAGCCGAAGCCGTTGCTACTTGGCAGGATAACAATCGACCCGTTCACGTCCGGCGAGGAGGCATTTGCAGCTACCCCCGACGGGGTCGCGGACGTTATGCTTGCGCCTGCCGGCATGGAAACGATCAGGTTCAGCCCAAAGGCCTCTGACGAGGAAAGCCCGGCAAGCGAAACGGTGGCGACTGCGGTGCTGCCACTGATTACGGTGTTCATGGATACCGTTATGGGCACCGTTACCACCACGTTAGCCGACTGGCCCACATTTTTTGCCGCATCATAAGCTTTGGCGGACAAGGTGTAACTTCCCTTGGAAAGGAGAGAGATGTCCCAGTTGAAATTGTAGGGTGCACTGGTCAGCGTACCCTGAAGAACATTATTTACGTAGAACTCGACCGTGGCAACGCCAACGTTGTCACTGGCACTTACGCTGACCGCCGTTATTCCACTCACTCTGGCAGGAGCAGTAATCGAGACCGTTGGTAAAACCGTGTCGCCACCTGGCGCAGGAGTGGAGTCTCCGCCACCTCCGCCACCTCCGCCACCTCCGCCGCAGCCCACGAGGGACAACAACAAAATTGCCAGGGGTGCTGCCATCACCTTGAAAAATCGCATAGTCTCTCCCCTTCTGACTGTCGTTGCTTTACACTAAGAAGGCGACGCTTCTTGTGCGCCGCCTTCGTTATTTTCACAGATTTTACTACACGTATCGTCAATTACAAAGCTACAACAATTTCCCGACTATTTTCGAGAGGATCACCACCACATCGCCAGTGTCGACTTTTCCGTTGGGATGGGACCTACCATTGATATAGGGCGCGACATCCAGTCTCTCCAGCTGCGTACTCGACAGCGTTGACCTGCCTGAAGCGATCTGCAGTGCCAGCTGCGCATCGAGCAGAGTGAGGCGGGCCGGAGTAGAGGTAGACGGTTCCTGCACAACTATCGAAGTCGTTGCCGCCGAACTGTTTCCTGATGTGTCGGTAGCCCGTACGGTTATCAGGTTGCTCCCGATGGCGAGGCCGGTAAGCGGGAAGCTCCAGCTGTTGCCGGAGACTGCAGCCGCAGTAGCCAAACCGGAACCCACCTGCACCGTGACACCTGCGACTGCGCCGTTGTCGGTTACCGAGCCCGAAATCGTCAGCGAGGTTTCCGTAGACGGCGTGGCCACGGGATTGATGCTGAGTATGGGGGCGGCGCTGTCGTTAAAGACCGTTACCGTCGCATCGACCGACCGGCCACCGTTCCCCGCCGCGTCGTAGGCTGTTGCGCTCAAAGTGTATGAGCCGTTGGCCAGTGCCGCCGTATTCCAGTTGAAGCTGTAGGGTGCACTAGCCAGCGTAGCCTGAAGGGCATTATTTACGTAGAAGTCGACCCTGGTAACGCCTACGTTGTCGCTGCTGTTGGCGGATACCGCCACCGACCCGGCTACCGTGCTGTTATGGGCCGGGGAGGCAATTGAGACTACCGGTGCGATGGCGTCATTGAAGACGTTCACCGCCACGTTGGCGGACTGCCCTTCGTTGCCGGCGGCATCATAGGCCTTGGCCATCAGTGTGCAGGAGCCGTTGGCATAGGTACTGGTGTTCCAAGGAATGTTATATGGGCTCGTCCCGTAAACACCGTAGATCGCCCCGTCCAGGTACAACTCGACCTTGCTGACAGCCACATTGTCGCTCGCATTGACCGACACCGTCACCGAACCGCTCACGCTGGCATTGCTTGCGGGGGCCGCTACGGAAACCGTCGGGGCGGTCGTGTCTGCGGATGCATTATAAACGGTGACAGGAACAGAAGTTGATTGCCCCGCGTTGCCGGCTGCATTGTACGCCTTAGCTGTCAGCGAATAGGAGCCGTTGGCCAGGGTGGATGTATTCCAGCTGAAAGTATAGGGTGCGACGCTATCAGCCCCTTGCAGGACGCCATCTAGATAGCATTCGACCTTGGTCACTCCAACATTGTCGGAGGCGCTCATGGAAACGGCAGTAGTGCCGCCTACCGTCGCATTCTCTGCAGGCGCAGTGATGGTCGCAACCGGCGCTGTCGTGTCAGGAGTTCCCTGGCCCGCCAGTAGTTGGAAGTAGGTGGTCCCGATACGGGAGCCGTTGATGATGACATCGTCGATCCACCACCGGCTGTCCAGGCCGCCGGTTGCGGCGCTGACGCTTCTGCGGTTCCCCCCCAGCACGAACTTGTTGTAGAGGTGATCGAAATTGAGTAGCCGGTTTTCTCCGGCCACCGAGAAGTGCCCTTTTTCCACCCCGTTCTTGTCGTAAATCCAAAAGTCCGTACTGCCATCCTTGTTGCCGAGCGTGCCTATATCGGATGCGACCTCCACCCCAAACCAGTCGCCTGAGCTGATGTAGGAGTTCACGTCCATGTTGTTGCTGCGCAGGGGTCTGTTCGATACGGTTTGAGAATAGGTGTAATTAGGCGTGGTGCCGGTAGGTATGTAAGTGTTTTCTGAGAGGAACAGGTTGTTAGCGTAAGAGCTGCCCCCTCCCATGAAGTTGAAGATACTAAAGTTCAGCCCGTACTCGTTGATGATGTTATCGGCGGCAGAAACCTGTATTTTTTCCGAGGAGGTTCCCCACTGGCTCACGCTGGTGAATCCGGAATCCAGGTCAAACAGCTTGACCACCTGTACCGGATCGTAGCCGCCGGCAACACAGCCGTTTCCCGGCGTGAGGCAATTGTTGAAGAAGGTGGAGCTTACCTTCATCATGAAAAAGGCATAGATCTTTTTGTAGCCGCTTTTTCCGCTGACTCCGTCACCGAAGAAGGTAGCCAGCCGTTGCGCACCCAGACCCGCCATGGTCGGGTTTGAAGCGTTGGTGTTGTCGTTATCCCCAATGTCCATCACCAGCGACTTCCCGGTTCCCTGCCAGGTATGGGCAGGGCCGTGGTTGGCGACAAAGAGCGGCCACTGCAGATTGGTACCGGTCTTTGATCCGCTGCTGACATGCTCACCGGCGGCGAACTCGGAGATTCCCTGGACGGAATTGTCGTTGGTGAGTTGGATATACCAATTACCGTCCAGGTTCCAGACCCGGCGTACCGTCGCAGTGGTACCGGAAGTCCCGCCGGTGATCACGTCACCAATGGCAAAGGTTCCGCTGCCCGGGGTGTACTGGAACGACAACCCCTTGTTGTTCCACAGCCCCCAGATCGACTTGGAGCCGTCAATCTTTTTCGGAAGCGTAAAATTGGAGGCGCAGGTCGAGCAACCTGCGGATGAATACCACTGTCCTCCCGGTGTCCAATCCTGCAGTTCGTCAAAGGTTTCCACGATGTCGAACTTGCCTTGCAGGGTCTCCTGCCAGGTAGTTGCTTTACCGTCAACGCCATGAAGCAGTAAAGCCAGCACAACCGCAATAATGAGTTTTAGGTGGTTCATGATCGTTTTCATTGCATTTCCTCTTTTTTGTTGATGCAAAAAAAACAGAATTCCGTTAAGTAATCCAGTGCCGCACCGGTGTCCTGAAACCCCTAGGTAAAGTGGACCTCACACGGCGTTACCTGCAGACCTCTTAAACCTCATAAACTCGTTGCTGCCGACTTAACTGCTCATGCTGAATCCATAACCGAATGGACCTCTATCTATCCCAGATCACACAAAAAAACCGGGTCGTCTAGTGTTTGATGACTAAGTCATCAAGGACATTTCGGCGACCCGGCTGTCTCAGGGAGACCCTTGGGCTTTCCGTCCCATTCTCGCGAATGGTTTAGTATTATCGTTATGGTTGATTTAGTTGTCGTTTCTGCCTATGCAGAAGAATAATATTCATTGCTGGCCACTCGCGTGATTTAAATCACAGTAACTAAAGGTTTGTGTCTAGCTTGCATCTTCCTCCTCTAGCCAAGAAAGTCCGTTTTCCAGATCCTTCATCACTTTGTGCAACCGGGATGCCAAACGTGCCCTATCGACAACCCACTGGAAACACGTAAACAACAGCCAACAGTCGCCCTGTGGGCTTGTATACTCGCTGAACAGCATAAGTCCCAAGTGACCTCTATTTGCCACGTCATTACCCGCAGTTAGACCTAAGATTGCGGTTTTGAACAGTGCGAACCGATTGAACAGCAGGCAGGGACGCACCCCCGCCCCACCACCGGCTGTCCGGCCACCGGTCGAGCCGCTGACGCTTCTGCGGTTCCCACCCAGCACGAACTTGTTGTAAAGATGGTCGAAATAGAGGAGCCGGTTTTGACACCGTGCAATAATCGCGCACCACGCGCCCTTGCCGGGCGCACCCAAAAAAGAAAGAAAAAAAGGGCACAGAAAACTCCTGTGCCCTTCAATTCACGTTCTGCATTTTGCTTTGGGCGTTTTGCCCGAGGAAGCATCCTTCTTCTTTTCAGCGGCCCTCGATTAGTAACTCCGTCAGCGTCATCGGTATCTGGGTCAGACTCCCACCTGCTTAATCTTGGTGCAAAGTCTCATCCTGAACGGGCAGATACGGCCCGGGTCATCGTCCTGACTAAGAGGTTTTGACGACGATTGCGTTTACCTTGGCATTTCCCTTCTGACCCGTGAATTTAATAGTCAGCACGCCGTTTGTGACGCTGACGGGTATGGTAACGTCGTAGGCGGCGTTTTTACCGACCTTGGCGGCCAGGTCAAGGTTGCTGATAACCGTAGTGCCACCGAATGCTACGCTGAAGACACGCCCACCTGCAGCATAGTTGGCAAGTTCCGCGAACTTAAGCGTTACCGAGTATTTGCCTTTGGTGAGCGGGATGCTATAGGAGAAGCTGCTGCCGTATCTCTCACTTTGGTACAGTTTCCCCTCGGTGGTCCCTGTGATCGTTGCGGTCGTGGAGGCGCCGGCCCCTCCACTGTACTTGGTATCGGCGAGATAGGTGACCCCGGTGGGACTGAGATACTGAGCAGCGCCGGCGTTAGCTGCAAACACTACCTTACCGATGGTTGAAGCGGTAAAGCTCGCGGCAATGGTATGGTTGGCGGTGACATTGCTAAAGCTATAGGTGGAGAGCGCTCCTTTCGACACGCCGTCAACCGTGACAGCAGCAATTTTATAGCCGGTACTCGGGGTGATCGTGTAGGACTGGCTACTGCCTGAAGTCACGCTGACCGTGCCGGCGGGGGAAATGGTGCCGCCCGCCCCGGCACTTGCGGTAATGGAATATTTGGTGACCACAGCCAGGTTGTTTACGGTGACGGTCGTCGCTGAGGAGGTCCCCACGTTTCCTGCTGCGTCGTACGCTTTAGCCATCAGCGTATAGGCGCCATTGAGATAGGAGGCGGTATTCCAGGAAATGCTGTACGGGCTGGTCCCCGCTACGCCATAGATGGCCCCGTTCAAGTACAACTCGACCTTGCTGACCCCCAGGTTGTCGCCCGCATTGACAGAGACCGAAACGGTGCCCGCGACAGTAGATCCGCTGGCTGGGGCGGTTATGGAAGCCGTCGGGGCAGTAGTATCAGCGACGGTATTTTTGACGGTGACCGGAACAGACGTGGATTGCCCCACGTTGCCGGAAGCATCGTAGGCCTTGGCCGTCAACGTGTAGGAGCCGTCGGCCACTGTGGATGTGCTCCAGGCGTAAGCATAGGGGGAGGCGGTGTCAGTCCCCTTCAGGGCACCGTTCACGTAGAATTCCACCTTGCTCACCGCGACATTGTCAGAGGCACTTACCGAGATGGTAGTAGTCCCGGTCACATTGGCGCCGCCGACCGGCGACGTAATGGTCGCAACCGGCGCTGTCGTGTCAACGGTTCCCTGGCCTGCCAGCAGCTGGAAGTAGGTGGTCCCGATACGGGAGCCGTTGATGATGACATCGTCGATCCACCACCGGCTGTCCAGGCCACCGGTTGCGCCGGAGACGCTTCTGCGATTGCCGCCCAAGACGAACTTGTTGTAGAGATGATCGAAGTGGAGCAGCCGGTTTTCTCCGGTCACCGAGAAGTGCCCTTTTTCCACCCCGTTTTTGTCGTAAATCCAGAAGTCGGTACTGCCATCCTTGTTGCCGAGCGTACCGATATCGGACGCGACCTCGATACCAAACCAATCACCGGAGGCGATGTAGGGGTTGGCATCCAAGTTGGTTCCGCTGCGCAGCGGTCTGTTCGAAACGGTCTGAGAATAGGTGTAATTCGGCGAGGTGCCGGTAGGGACGTAGGTGTTTTCAGCCAAGAACAGATTGTGAGGGTAAGAAAGCCCGCCGCCTCCGAAGTTGAAGATGCTGAAGTTCAGCCCGTACTCGTTAATGATGTTGTCGGTGGAGGAAACCTGTGCCGCTTCCGAAGAGGTGCCCCACTTGCTTACCGTGGTGAACCCGGAATCGAAGTCGAACAGCTTGACCACAGAAACCGCATCGTAGCTGCCGGAAGTTTGTTTGAAGAAGGTGGGGCTCACCTTAATCATGAAAAAGGCATAGACCTTTTTGTAGCCGCTTTTCCCGGTGGCTCCGTCACCGAAGAAGGTAGCCATCCGCTGGGCACCCAGCCCGGCCATGGTCGGGTCTAAAGCCTTGGTGTTGTCGTTATCGCCGATGTCCATTACCAGCGATTTCCCGGTACCTTTCCAGGTATTTGCAGCACCCTGGTCGGCTATGAAGAGCGGCCACTGCAGGTTGGTGCCGGTCTTTGAGCCGCTGCTGACACGCTCACCGGCAACGAACTTGGAGGTTCCCTGGACGGCATTGGTGTTGGTGAGTTGGATGTACCATTTACCGTCCAGGTTCCAGACCCGGCGTACCGTCGCGGTGGTACCGGAAGTCCCGCCGGTGATCACATCACCTATGACAAAGGTTCCGCTGGCCGGAGTGTACTCGAACGACAACCCCTTGTTGTTCCACAGCCCCCAGATCGACTTGGTGCCGTTGATGTTTTTGGGGAGGGTTGAGTTGGAGGCACAGGTCGCGCAACCGGCGGATGAATACCACTGCCCACCCGGTGTCCAATCCTGGATTTCGTCGAAGGTATCCACGATGTCGAACTTGCTTTGCAGGGTCTCCTGCCAGGTAGCTGCTTTTCCGTCGACGCCATGAAGCAGTAAAGCCAGCGCTAAAGCGATCATGAGTTTTAGGTGCTTTTTCATTGTTGTAATTTGCCTTTTTTCCTAGTTTTTTTATGCGATGAAAACATTTCCGTATGCACCGGTTTCCTGTAAAATCCAGGTTGGTTTCGCGACCCAGGGCTTTCCCTGCCAGACCTCTTAGACCTCATAAACCCCCCTTTCGTATGCTGCCGGCCTAGATGCCTTGCCCGAAAATCGCGCAAAAAAAGCCGGGTCACCTAGTGTTTGATGACTCAGTCATCAGGACATTTCGGCGACCCGGCTGTCTCATAGAGACCCGTAGGCTTTCCGTCCCATTCTCGCGAATGGTTTAGTATTATCGTTTTGGTAGATTTAGTTGCTCGGTTGGTTCCGATGCAAGTTTAGTGCATTGTACTTCACCCGGCCCGGATAATGTGTGACGCACGTCACAAAAACCCCTCTTATGGCATTAGTTTCTCCTAAAAGCCAACGAGCAGCCGGCAACTCGTCTTCCTGCCAGAAGCAAAGCTGTCAAACAAACTACTCACCGGCCGCCGAGAAACCATTGACAATTTTTTATTTTATTGTATTGTAACGTATTTCAATCCCTCTTGCACACAAGCTGTGTCGTACGTGGGCAAAGCGCCTTCTCTTGCCGGTAAACGTAATTTCCAGAACAACTACCAAGTTCACCCAAATGCCATATATACCCGATAAAATCAAAGCCATAGCGAGGATCTGCGCATACCTTCTGGTCTTCATTCTGACTGTGGAGACATGTGCAAGAATCGAGGACAGAGTCACCTATGGAGCTCCCTTCTTCGGACGCTATGACGCAGATCTTTTGAGAAGCAGCGAAAACGGCATACCTTGCAACGTACCTAATGCAAGGTATGAAAAGTGGAGCAACAACAGTTTAGGGTTCAGAGGCGCAGAGGTAAGCTTGGGAAAACCGGTCGGCATGACTCGGGTGGTGTGCCTCGGGTCATCCGAGACGTATGGACTATACGAAAGCAACGGCAAAGAATGGCCTGCACAGATGCAGGAAATTTTGCCGGGAAAAGAATTTCAGGTCATCAACAGCTCCGTAGTCGGATTGAGCATAAGCAATTATGACGGCTATGTGCGAAAACACGTGTTACCCCTCAAACCTGACATCGTCGCCATGTGCATAAATCCGCTGTTTTACGCGGTGAGCCAGCACAGAGCGACGAGGCGCATCAGGCCTCTGATACCGCACCCTACCGGCAAAGTCAGCACGTTCTCCCTTGCCAGCCAGTCACGGGTTCTGCCAAAGCTCAGACAGACGGTCAAACAGGCCGCAGCAACCTATTTCCCCGACATCCTGAAGAAGTACCAAGTCAATATTTTGCAGTCAGAAATAAAAGATCTTGAACAAACAAGACTCAAAGGTGAAAAGCCAAAAGACTCGGTTCCGGAACGTTTTGTAGAAGATTTCAGAACAGAATTGGAATCGTTCATCAAACTTGCCGAGTCGGAAGGCATCACGCTGATACTTATAACTTACCCTTCGCTAATCAGCTCCCAGAACATGAGTCAACTCCCGGAGATTTCGCTCGACATCAGGAGATACTGCATTGAGTACAGCCTGACCGGGATGGTTGATGTCTTTGACAGGTTCAATTCCGTTATTCGGTCGTCAGCGGAGAAACATCATATCAGCCTTGTCGATATGAGTGCCATTGTTCCAAAATCTACCGAATATTTCGGGGACTGCGTTCACTATACGGATCGTGGTGCACGAACCATAGCTGAACATGTGGCGCAGGAAATACTGAGCACTGCTTTAAATTCTCCGAGCACCGGCTCCAAAAACACAGAGGGGTGCAGATGACTTTGACTTCACTGCCGTTCCTTCTATTTCTTGCCGCGGTACTCCTGCTGTACAACCTTGTTCAGGGAAGGCATCGGTGGGTGGTGTTGCTGGTTTCTAGTTACTGTTTTTACGCCTGTTTCAAACTGCCACATCTGCTCGCTGCCTTGGTTGCCGTCACGATCGTCTCTTATACATCGGCCTTGCGGATCGCCGGAGAGGCTTCGTCGAGAAGAAAGTGCTGTTGGTTCTGGTCCGGGATCACCTTAAATCTTGCCATTCTCATCGGCCTGAAATATGTCCCGTTTTTCATCGAACACACCAACCGCTTACTGAGCTCAAGCGGCTCATCTTACCAATTTGCAGCCGTCAACCGACTGGTGATAATCGGAGTTTCTTACTACGTGTTTCAGGGGATTTCATATCTGGTCGACGTCTACCTTGAGCAGTTGGAGCCTGAAACACATTTAGGATGCTTCGCCCTCTACATCGGCTTTTTCCCTAAGCTTCTGCAGGGACCGATTGAGCGAGGCGGCAAATTATTGCCGCAGCTACATCGACTTTCGCCCACCTCGTGGGACAACTTGTTCTCAGGAATCAATCTCTTCATGTGGGGGCTTTTCAAAAAAGTGGTGGTGGCCGACCGCCTGGCATCACTGGCGGACCCGGTGTACAACAACGTCACCGGTTATTCAGGAGGTGCGTTTTTTCTTGCCACCTACGTGTTCGCGTTCCAGATATATTTCGACTTTTCCGGTTATACCGACATGGCATTAGGCACCGCTCGCTGTTTCAACCTGGGATTGACACAGAACTTCAATGCACCTTATTTTGCCACGTCCACAGCTGAGTTCTGGCGACGCTGGCATATCTCCTTTTCCAGCTGGATTCTGGACTACATCTTCAAACCGCTGCAGCTTATCTTTCGGCAATGGCCCCGCATCGGCACTTCTGTCGCCTTGATTGTCACCTTTCTTGCCTCCGGGATCTGGCACGGTTCAAGCTGGTGTTTCCTTATCTGGGGATTGCTGCACGGGTGCTATCTGGCGTCCGCCAACTTCATAAAAAAGAAGAAACAAAAGCTGTACAAAAGGGTCGGCATAGCAAAGAGCAGGCTGCTGCAACCTGTGCAGATCTTTTTCACCTTTCACCTGGTCTGTTTCGCGTGGATATTTTTCCGGGCTGCCAGCGTGCCCGATGCACTCTACATCGTAGCACACTCCTTTCCCGACCTTGCGCAGTCCCTCCTTAGCACCGGTCGCGTGACTCTTTACGGCTCGGCAAGGGAGTTCGTCTACGCCTTTTTGTTAATCGCACTGGTTGGAATCGTGGGACAGCTGGATAGATTTCTGGGAAAGAACAGCGAGGCGGCAGGTCCGTTTCGGTTTATGCACGAGACTCCCTTACCGATAAGAAGCACGATTTATGGATTCATGTCCTATATGATTGTATTGTGCGGCGCCGGCACACAAAGCTTCATTTATCTCAGGTTCTGAGGACCATCTGGCGACAAATCCCCTTTCCAGAATCAGTCACCCGCGGCTCGACCTTCCCTTTCCCGCAGCAGTATCCTAGCCACGTCGGCAAGCTTTCTGGAAAACAGAACCGCTCCTTTTGCATTCAGGTGAGAGGCGTCCAAGAACATACTACTGTCCTTGCACACCGTGTCACCTTCGTAGTTCACGTATCCGAGGTTCCTGGTTCTGCAAACCTCGCTGATTTTCTCAAGAAACTCCGAGCGGTTACTCAGGTAGCCCAGTTTCCGATAGTATTGCGGAGCAGTGAACAGCACCGTTTTGATGCCGTTAGCCGAGGCATAGGCTATCAGGCTGTTGAGGTACTTGAGATCTTTGCTGTCGATCGTTTTCCGATCCTTCCTGATTTTCGCAACATCGAAGACAAAGGGGTTTTGGTTCGTTTCCAGTCTAGACCCATTTGTCATGTCAAAGTCAAAAGCGTTTTTACCCAATCCGTGGTGTAGCCAGTAGGTAAGGTACATGGTGTTGTATTCAACGTATTTGGTCAGAGGCAAGTAGTACCACAGGTAATATCGCTCTGCGCGCACGTTGTCTTTGACAACAGCCCTCACCCATTCGTCATCGAGGTACGGCAGGTAGAAATGCATCTTGAAGGGATCCAAAAAGGAGTTGCGTGCGTCAAGGGCGTATTCATCCACCTCGATCAGCAGCAGTTCAGTGCGGTTTCCATTGTTGAGGAATCTCCGTAGCATGATGAGATTGTCGGCAAAGCAGGCACCCTGGACGCCCAGGTTCACCCCCCTTTTCCCGGTCAGTGTCCCGATGGTCCCGACATCGGTACAGTTTTCCGCACGCGACGACCCGATGACCGCAAAGTCATAGACCTGGTTGCGCTGATTCATGATCCAAAATGGCTTCTCCATCTTGAACTTGTCGGTGGAAATACGGTCCAGGTATCCGGTGATTACGGACAGTACCACCAAGACCACCGCGCCCAGGATGGCCAATTTGATAGACAACTTTGTCATGCGGAGCCTCTCTGGACCAGGCGGCGTTCTTGCTTGACCCTGGTGCTTAGAACTGTACGTAGATGAACTCAGAGCTGCCATGGAACGATGACAACAGCAGGATCATCGAAACTAGGGCCAAATAACAGGACCATCTCAGATAAATCGGCGACTCGGACAGACGTACCTTGCCTCTCAGAAAACCGACCGCCAGCATGATCAGTGTGGCTGCGACCACAATCAAAGCGTCATTGCGACCGAAGATGTTAATCAGCTTGCTAGACTGCGCAAAATTAAAATTCCCGGCCAGTAGTTCCGGAAGGCTGCGCGAGATAAAGCAAGCATCCGGCAATGAATTGGCTCGGAAAAAGATCCAGGCGAACGTCACCAGGTGAAAGGTGGCCGCGGTCTGCAATATGGTTAGTAACTTCCCCTTGCCCAGGCCAAAGAGGCCATGAAGCTTCTTCTGATAGGGCTTCAAGAGCACCGAGGTCGCCAGGTAGGCACCATGCAGGAACCCCCATGCCACGAACCCCCAACTGCCCCATGCCACAGTCCCGACACCACGAAGGTCACCAGCAAAGCCGCGGGGGTGCCGATGCTGCCGGACGATCTCCAACACATTTGTAGGGGCTTGAATATGTAGTCGAGAATCCAGCGGGAAAAAGAGATGTGCCAGCGCCGCCAGAAATCGGCGACCGATGTCGCCAGGTATGGCGCGTTGAAGTTCTCGGTGAGATCGATGTTAAACAACAAGGCGGTGCCGCGGGCCATGTCGGTGTAGCCGGAGAAATCGCAATAGATCTGTATGGCATAGCAGTAGGTGGCCAGTACCAGCGAGATCCCAGAATAGGCGTGCACGTCACCGTAGGCCGTGCCGACTAGGAGCGACAGCCGGTCCGCGATGACCAGTTTTTTCCAGAGTCCCCAGGAAAAGAGCACCAGACCCGCCCGCGCATTCTCATAATTAAAGAGGAAGGGCTTTTTCAACTGAGGCAGCAACGCCCCCGAGCGCTCTATCGGCCCCTGCAGCAGCTTGGGGAAAAAGCACAGGTAAAGCGCAAAGTAACCGAAATGGGGCTCGGCTTTATCCGTTTCCAGATAGATATCCACCAGATAGGAAATGGCCTGGAAGATGTAGTATGAGGCGCCGACCGAGGCGAGCACCGGAGCCGGCGGAGCGGAGACTTCGGGTAAAAAAAGGTGCAGGACGGCGTTAAGGCCGGCGCCTAAAAAGGGGAGATACTTCAGGAACACCAGGATACCGATGTTCACAGCTATGCCGGCGCAAAGCAGCGCCTGCTTCCCCCGGGGAGTCTTGTTTCTCTCGATCCCGAGGCCAGCCAGGAAGGTGAACGTCGTCACCAGAAACAAGACCGGAAGAAGGTACGGGATCTTGAGCGCCGCGTAGAACAAGACGCTGGAGGCAAGAAGCACGGGCCAAGCGGGTCGCCCCCGGGTAAGACTCACCAGCAGAAACACCGCAGGAAGGAAACAAAGATTAGAGAGTGAGTTGAACGGCATCTCAGACTGCCGCGTTCTTGCTCTCGATACCACGGTGCAGATCGCCAACGTTTCTGAAGGTGAGCAACTCCTTCTGGCCGAACTTGATGTGGAAAGCCCTCTCCACGGCAACAATCAGATTGACGTGGGAAAGCGAATCCCAGCCGTCTATGTCGTTGCTGGTGGTTGCCGGTCCGATTTCGATGTCGTCGTCATCAAACACCAGGCGAAAGATACCGTTTAATTTTTCCATGGTTGTCATGTTCAGATCTCCAATGTAGAAAGGTCGCCAGTGTCCGTTCCCAGATACCTGGCCTTCAAAACCCGGCGCATAATCTTCCCGCTCTTGTTTTTCGGAATCGCGTCCACTACCAGGATCTCCTGCGGGGTGGCGATCGAGGAGACCTTGTTCGAGACGTGCAGCCTGATCTTCAGTTCGAGGTCGGCTGACCAGCTGTACTGGCGGTGCAGATTTACGAAAGCGACCACCTTTTCAAAGAGCAGTTGGTCCGGCACGCCAATCACGCCGGATTCGGCTACCTCCTCCAGCTCAAGTAGCGCGCTTTCCACCTCGAACGGGCTCACCAGGTGCCCCGCGGTATTAATGATGTCGTCGCTTCTCCCCAGAAAAAAGAAATGACCGTCGGCGTCCCGATACGCCGTGTCCCCTGAATAGTAGTAACCGTTTCTGAATTTCTGCTGGTACACCTCGTCGTGGTTCAGGTAGGTAACGAACATGGAAGGCCATCCCGGCTTGAGACACAGATGTCCCTGCTCCCCGTCCGGGACCGGGGAGCCGTCGTCGGACAGAATCGCCGCCTCGACCCCGTCCAGCGCCGTGCCCATGGATCCCAGCTTGATCTCCAGCCCGGGCCGGTTGGTGATCATGATGCCGCCGGTTTCCGTCTGAAACCAGGTGTCATGAACGTCCTTGTCCAAGGTTTGCCTGGCCCAGTGGATCACCTCGGGATTTAGGGGCTCGCCAACGCTGAAGATATGGCGCAGTCCGGTCAGATCCCGGCCGGCAAACACAGAGGCGTCCTCGCGCATCAGCATGCGCAGCGCCGTGGGCGCGGTATACCAGACACTCACCCGCTCCTGCTCCAGAACATCGAACCAGGCAGCCGCGTCGTAGCCCCCGGCGAAATGGAGCTGGGTGACTCCAAGGCTCATAGGACCCACCATGCCGTACGAAATCCCGGTGACCCAGCCCTGGTCGGCGGTGCACCAGAACAGGTCGTCCTCCCCAAGGTCCAGCACCCGACGGGTGGTGCCGCTTTGATGGAGCACGCCGTAGTGCCGGTGCAGCACCCCCTTGGGCTTGCCGGTCGAACCGGAGGTGTAGTGTAGTACCGAAGGGGTCTCGGGACCGGTCAAGGGAGTTTCATAGGCGGGCGAGGCGGCAGCGAGCAGCCTGTGGTAGGAGAGGATGCCGTTTGCCACATCCTCTTCGCCATCTACCAGGATGACATAGCGAAGGTGAGGCAGCTGATGGCGTATGCGAAGGATCTTTTTGAGAAGACTCTTCTTGGTGATGATCCCTTTGGCCTTGGCATCCCCCAAGCGATCGATCAGCGCCTCTTCACCGAAATTGGCAAAAAGGGCGCAGGTAATTAACCGGAGCTTCAAGGCCCCCAGGAAGGCGACGAACTGCTCGGGCATCTTAGGCAAAAAGGTGAAGAATACGTCGCCCTCGGTGAAGTCTAGCGCCTGCAGGACATTGGCGAACCTGTTGGTGCAGGCGTCAAAGTCGTTGAAGGTATAGCTGATGCGCCGAAGATCCGCCGTTACCCAACGTATGGCTTCCTTATCGCCACGACCGGCCAGGCATTGCAGCGAGGTACAGATATGTCCGATGTTGTATTGGCTGTTCGAGAACAAAGTGTCAGCTGTTGGCATTTCGGGCTCCGTTTGGTTTTAAGTGGCGGTTATTTGCTAGCATAAATTATCCAGATAAAGTAGCTCCCAGCAAGGACGGTAATCTCGCAAAAGTCAGAAAGTTCCTCGTCGTGTGACCAAAGGGAGGCAGCCCCGCCTCAACCTCAACCTCAACCTCAACCTCAACCTCAACCTCAACCTCAACCTCAACCTCAACCTCAACCTCAACCTCAACCTCAACCTCAACCTCAACC
>Ga0209125_1000130_pt1 | contig 129323 bp, 85 predicted proteins | sample BarGraIncub1131A_FD_184503 | JGI IMG/M metagenome (GOLD analysis project Ga0209125, IMG submission 184503) | Arctic peat soil microbial communities from Barrow, Alaska - Barrow Graham LP Incubations 11-31A (SPAdes) (version 2) | ecosystem: Environmental > Terrestrial > Soil > Wetlands > Peat... | reverse complement strand
ATTGCCTTATTGTCCTTATAAATTATACTTCCGTTAGCTTTTGCAGGAAATGTTATTTGGGCAATTCCTGTTACTAAAAGCGGATATACAATTCCTGTCAGGATAGTAAAGAAAAGAAATATTTTTAATGCTATAATGAACGTTTTCATTTTTAAAATCTTTACAGGTTAATTAAAATATCAATAAGCTTAATCCCAAAGAATGGAGCAATTATCCCTCCTAAACCAAAAATAAGGAGATTGCGTGATAATGCTGCATTTGCTGAAACAGGTCTGTAACGCACCCCCCTTAATGCAAGGGGGACTAATAATATTATGATAAGCGCATTAAAAATTATAGCGCTTAAAATAGCACTTTGAGGTGACCCAAGGTGCATAATATTTAAAGCTGAAAGTGGACCCACACCATTTTTACCTGCATAAAGCGACAGGGTAATGGCAGGGATAATTGCAAAATATTTGGCCACATCATTTGCAATACTAAAAGTAGTAAGCGAGCCACGTGTCATCAATAATTGTTTACCTACTTCAACCACTTCAATTAACTTAGTGGGATTACTGTCGAGGTCAACCATGTTTCCGGCTTCGCGTGCAGCCTGCGTACCTGTGTTCATTGCAATTCCTACATCAGCCTGAGCAAGTGCAGGCGCATCATTTGTCCCGTCACCTATCATACCCACCAAGTGACCATTTGCCTGCTCTTCCCTGATACGACGCAATTTATCTTCGGGTGTTGCTTCAGCCATAAAGTCATCCACACCTGCTTCGGCTGCAATAGCGGCTGCTGTCAAAGAATTATCTCCTGTAATCATTACAGTTTTGATACCCATTTTCCTCAGTTCAGCAAAACGTTGTTTTATGCCTCCCTTTACAATATCTTTCAGATGTACAACACCCAAAACCTTGTTATCTTCTGCAACGACCAGAGGTGTAGCTCCCTGTCGGGATAAATCTGATACGATATCCTGAATTTTCTTTGGATAAAATCCATTATTATTATTAATAAAAGTACGGATGGCTTCTGCGGAGCCTTTGCGGATGTGGTGATTTACCCCGTCTTCAGATGTATAATCTACTCCGCTCATTCGTGATTGAGCAGTAAATGGAATAAATGTAGCATTGAGTAAATGCACCTCCCGACCCCGTATATTGAATTTTTCTTTAGCCAGCACAACAATTGAACGTCCTTCAGGCGTTTCATCAGATAAAGATGAAAACTGGGCAGCATCTGCAAGTTCCTCTACTGTTATATCTTCTGCAGGAACGAAATCTGTCGCCATCCGATTACCAAGTGTAATGGTCCCTGTTTTGTCGAGTAGCAAAACATCAACATCCCCGGCAGCTTCAATTGCACGACCACTTGTAGCAATAATATTGCGTTGCAAAAGCCGGTCCATACCGCTTATTCCGATTGCGCTCAGTAACCCCCCGATCGTAGTTGGAATTAAACAAACCAACAGCGCTATCAAAACAGGAATAGTTAAGTTTTGCGACCCGGACATACCTGAAGCCACAAGACTGTATCCAAAAAATGCCGGTAGTGTCACAACTGCTAAAAGAAAAATGATAGATAAACCTGCAAGCAGAATCGAAAGCGCAATTTCGTTGGGTGTTTTCTGACGGTTAGCCCCTTCAACCAATGCAATAATGCGATCTATAAAAGTGTTTCCGGGGTCACTCGTTATTTTAATTATTATTTTATCACTGATCACCTTGGTTCCACCTGTTACAGCCGAACGGTCACCTCCACTTTCGCGTATTACTGGTGCTGATTCACCGGTGATGGCAGATTCATCAACGCTTGCAATGCCTTCTATGACTTCACCATCAGAAGGTATTACCTCCCCGGCTTCGCATACTACAATGTCTCCTTTTTTAAGGTCAGTTGCAATTGTGGAAACAATTTGTTTTCCAACCATTTTACGAGCCATAATTTCTGTTCGGCTCTTACGTAAACTTTCAGCCTGGGCTTTCCCTCTTCCTTCAGCAATAGCTTCAGCAAAATTGGCAAACAATACTGTAAACCACAACCAAATAGCTATCTGAAAGTTGAAGTATGAAAAGTTACCCTGGAAAATACCTGCAATAACAATGATGGTTGTAAGTACCGAACCTATTGCCACCATAAAAATTACAGGGTTCTTGAGTTGCAACGAAGGTTTTAACTTGGTCACACTATCTTTTGCTGCCTGAAGCAATATCTTTTTATTAAACAGGCTTATTTTTTTAGCACTCATTTCTTTCTAAAATTAAAAGGTTATACCATTATTCATTAGCAAATGCTCAACTATTGGGCCTAGCGATAAAGCAGGAAAATGTGTCAGACCTCCAACAATCAGAATAACGCCGATGAGCAAACCAATAAATAAACCGTTGTCGGTGCGGAAGGTACCTGCCGAAAGAGGCGTTATCTTCTTTTGAGCCATGCTCCCGGCAATTGCAAGTACCGGAATAATGATACCAAACCGACCTATAAGCATTCCAAAAGCTATTGTAAGATTGTAAAAAACTGTATTCGCATTCAAACCTGCAAAAGCGCTTCCGTTATCTCCGGCAGCAGATGAAAACGCATATAGTATTTCAGATAATCCATGCGGTCCGGCATTGTTCAGGCTCGATAGCCCTAAAGTACTGGCCGAAGCCCACGCCGAGAAAGCCAGTATTGCGATATTAGGAGCAAGCACAGCAATCATGGCCATTTGCACTTCAAACTTCTGAATTTTTTTACCAAGGTATTCGGGTGTACGACCAACCATCAATCCGGCTATAAATACAGTAAGGATGATAAATATTACGATCCCATACAATCCTGAACCTACTCCACCGAATATAATTTCGCCCAACATCAGGTTAATCATTGCAATCATCCCGGCAATAGGTGTAAGGCTATCGTGCATTGCATTAACCGAACCATTTGACACATCGGTTGTTAGGTTTGCCCACATTACGCTATTTGTAATGCCTAACCGCATTTCCTTACCCTCCATTAGGTGTAAATGTCCAAATATGGGATTTACAGCATATTCAGCATTTAAAGCAAGACCTAGTCCCACCACACACAATATAAGCATGGCGCTAAAAATAGCCCATCCTTGCCGCGGAGAACCAATCATTTTCCCATAGGTGAAAACCAAAGCTGCAGGAATTAGTAAAAGGGCTAACATTTCGAGAAAATTGCTAAAGGGTGTAGGATTCTCGAAAGGATGTGCACTGTTTGCATTAAAAAAACCACCTCCATTTGTTCCCAATTGTTTTATAGCAATTTGAGAAGCAGCCGGTCCCATTGGAAGTTGTTGCTGATGTGCTCCCTGCAACGTCTGAACAGTTTCGTAATGATTAAAGTTCTGAACAACACCCTGACCAACCAAAACAACTGCTAATACTATTGCTAAAGGTAATAGCACATATATTGTACTTCGGGTTAGATCTGTCCAGAAATTACCAATCTTGTCTGTTGTTTTCCTCGATAGTCCCCTGATGAGCGCCAATAAAACAGTAATCCCTGTTGCTGCACTAACAAAGTTCTGAACCGTAAGCCCTATCATTTGTACGAAGTAACTCAGGGTTGTTTCACCAGCGTAACCTTGCCAGTTGGTGTTGGTTACAAAACTTGCTGCCGTATTGAATGCCGAGTGCCATGATACATTAGGAAGGTTTGCAGGATTCATTGGAAGATGCGCCTGTAAGACTTGTATCAGAAACAAGAAAACCAATCCAACCAAATTGAACAGCAATAGCCCAATAGCATATTTCTTCCAGTTTGTCTCTTCTTCCGGATTAACATTTATAAATTTATAGGTCAGTCTTTCGAGCCATCCGAAAACCGGAAGCATGATATGTTTCTCTCCTGAGAAAACTTTAGCCATGAAACTGCCCAAAATAGGCGCTAAGCCTATCAGTAGGACAAAATATAGTATTACTTGTATGAAATCTTGAGTGGTCATTTATTTATCATTTTATATGTTTATTAAATCGCGCAAGTTGGTTAGTCAGCCAGCCAAGAACAAATAGGAGCGCTATACCACCAAGGAACTGAAATATGATAATTAACATCGTTATTCTCCTTCATTTTATTAAAATTTTTCAGGATTAATAAGCGTGTACAATAGGTATCCGAATATAAACAAAGCGATAATGGCTCCGATTACATACTGTGTAGAAAGATTCATTTCCAGAGGACTGGATCTTACTGTTAATAATGTCAGTGCATTCATAATTTTCCATTTTATTATTTAACAAAAATAGATCTGGATTTATAAGGGAAACGTAAGGATTTTTCCGGTTGTATAAAGATTTTATAAAGATATCAGATATAGTCGCCGGAATAATTACTTTGCAAATTAAATCATGATTTAAATATTGATATCAAGCTGTGTAGTAAATGTATTTGCGTTTGTATTCGTTGAATTATACAGCGCTTTTTTGTTGTTGTAAATATCATATCCAAAAATCACAGACACATTTTTGGAGAAAGACCATGAAAAGCCCAAACTCAAAGCCCCCAGGTAGTTTCGGTTACTTTGATAATCCACTGCAAACCAAAGTTTGTCAGATATTTCAGTCATTGTTCTGTCCCATGATAAAAGAACACCCGATTGTTTTTGGACGCCGGTTTCATCAGTAAGCAACTTCTTGTTGCCCGAATAATATCCAGCTGAAAGTCTGCCAATTACGGGTATAGTTTTCGCAATCAACCCATAAACGATATTGTAATTGGTTAGGTTGGTTTTTAAACCAACATTATAAGCACCAACAGCAATTGCGGGTGAACCTTTAAATAACCCACTTTCTGGAAAACCAACTTTTCCGTTGAAGTAGATGGGATGATCGTCATATACATTATCTCCCATCGATAAATAATCAACACCAACTTCGGCTTGAAAGTTTTTAAAGGGCGAGACACCTGTTGTCAAGCCTAAATCATACATTCCTGCACCACGAATTCCATTCACTTTCTGCATTCTAATGTAATTATCCATTCCCAGATGCCATGATTTAAACCCCTGAAAATCAACTGAAGGAATCCAGATTATAGAAGAAGGTGTGGCTTTCGCCACATTAAGTGACATAAACAAACCAAATGATGCCAATACTAATAGTTTTGTAAGACTCTTTTTTACATTTTTCATAATTGATACTTTTTAAAAGATTAAAATTTACTTTTGAATAATTGCCTTAATGAAATAAATAAAGTTATTTGCTTAGTTATTCATATTATCCGAATTAGTGTGTCTATCATTATTTTGGAAATATTTATAACGGTTGTCTAATCTGAAAAGATGTCCAACCACCCATCCCAAACCAAAGAGGAGAATTATCCCGCCAAAGAACTCTAATATGTATATTAAATTAGCCATTGCATTTTAGGATTCAAAATATTCCGGAAATAAAAGTTGGTTTATGTGTTGCATTCAAGATTTTATTATTCATGTCTGACGTTTTTATTTAGAATACAAAAATACATTGGAATATATAAGGGTTTTGTAAGGATTATTTGTTGAGGTGTAAAGATTTTATAAAGAAGAGATCAATGGAACTTGCATGTCTGTCAGCACAAAAACACTAAATTCCAAACGAAAAATTAATTTTCATTCCGTGCATAATAATTTGACTTATGGCTGAAAAATAGATAATTTTACATCAGTTTAGATGCCTGAAAAAATAACTGAACTAATTTCAAATCCAAATATACATCTGCCGGGTCATTCTTCTACATCTTCCTGAAGAAGCAGATATAACTCTCCTCTAACCAAAATATTTCCTGATTATATCCCGATTCTTACCCGTATTTATGCCGTATACGTGCATACGGTATAAATACGGCCTAGATACGGCTTAAATACGGCTTAAATACGGCTTAAATACGGCTTAGATGAGAATTATCCTTAAGTTATCCGGGAGTTGTATGAAAATATAATATAAATAGTCTATCAATCTTCAAATCAGCTTATCGCTTGATTTTTATAAAGGTACGACATTTTTTTATTAAAGTAACAGTCTTCTGAAAAAAAGAATTCTAAACAAGACCATAAGAATTTCAAAAAAAACAAACCCTGGAGTTCCGTTTAATTGATAAATATTAACTGCAGAAGGATAAATAGTGGAACCAAAATGCAAAACGACCAGAGCAAATATCCAAAGAAAGAGGGCATTTTAATTCCGTCATCTTCTGCAATGACCTGTATCATCATGTTGGGGGCATTGCCAATGTATGTGAGGGCCCCCATAAAAGAAGCCCCCATCGTGATAGCGAACAATGTTGAAGGAATTATCCCGGTCATGTATGCATGATCTGCCATCCCCAGCGAGGCAGCAGATGCAGCAGCAGTATGAAAGATGATCAGGAAAGCCGGCGCACTGTCAAGAAAGGCCGAAAGCAAACCCGACATCCAGTAATACATCACATTGTTGGGATGCCCATTTGAAGAAAGACTAGCAATGATCAAGTTTAATGGACCATCACTCCCTGCATGTAGCATGGCAATAAGCGGTGCCATACATACAAAAATTGCTGCAAATATTTTACCTACCTCCCTGATGGGATGCCAACTAAATTGATTAGCTTCTCGGGTCGCTTTCCGTGTAATCCTGATCGAAACAAAAGTGATGATCATCAATGCAACTATTTCAACCAATTCGCTTGCCGGCATCGGAACATGATATACGTAGAAAGCAATACCCCAGTCCTGACGCGATATCAATACTGAAAAGATTACTCCAACAAGCAAAAGAAAATTCCATCCCCCTTCGATTTTAATAACTTGTTTTGTCTTAGAAGCAGGTTTTGCAGTTTCCTTTTTATAAAAATAACTATCCATGAAAAAATAAACAACAAACAAAATAACGCAAGCTACAATTGTTGGTGTAAGTAATCTGGAGAGAGACCAGAAGAAAGGTACTTTACTGATAAATCCCATCAGAAGTGGAGGATTTCCAATCGGGGTAAGCGATCCGCTAATGTTTGCAACTATAAAAATGAAAAATATAATGGTATGAACCCTGTAAACCCTCCAACTGTTGGCACTAATTAACAGACGAATCAGTAATATTGCTGCCCCTGTCGTACCAAGCCAACTAGCCAATATAGCGCCAATAAAAAGAATAAATGTATTAAGGCGTGGATTACCTATGAAATCGCCCTTCAGATTGATACCTCCGGTTATAGTAAAAAGAGAAAGGAGCAGTATAAAAAATGGTAAAAATTGTTCAAACATCACAATAATAAGGGTATGCAAACTAATTCCAAAACCATATGCTATACCTATTCCGGTCAAAGTAATTGCAGCCCATGTAAAAGATACTTTTCCATAATGTTTACTCCAGAATTCAGGAAGAATCAATGGGAAAACAGCAATCGAAAAGATCATTCCAATGAATGGTAGCGCCCAAAACATGGATAACAAGGCTCCATTTAATTCAAGAGAGGAAGTATTGAACAGTTGCATATTTTATAAAAGGGAAGTTAATAGCGGTTAAATTAGTCTTGGGATTTGAATTAAAGAAACCAATAATATGAGCAATAGTTTCATAATTCTATATTTACCAGTAAAATGTAAAATAAAAATACACTAAAGAGTCAACCTGGATAAAAAAAGCACCTACAAAATAAATTGTAAGTGCTTGAATTTAATTTAGTCCGGGTGTTAAGACTCGAACTGACGACAACTTGCACCCCATGCAAGTACGCTAGCCAACTGCGCCACACCCCGGTCATATACAAGATGCAAAAGCAGCATTTTGTTCCAAACCTGCTTGTCTTTTCTGGAAAAAAAATCATGCCTTTATATCCGGTTGAATCGGAAGTGTAAAGAAAATGGTTGATCCCTTATCAATATTATGCTATATCGAGATATGACCTCCCATGGATTCGATAAAATTTCTGGAAATGGTCACTCCTAATCCCAATGAACCGGAACCAGGTTTTGTGTGATCCTCGCTAGCTTTAAAACGTTCAAAAATTTCATCGGATTTTTCTTGCGGTAAATCCCTGCCATCAGCCATAACGTAAAACTCAACGACTGATTCTTTTTTGTCATATCCCAATTCAACTTTTCCATTTTAGTTTTCATTATCCTCCGTATTAATTCTTGGATCCATATTGTGGGAAGAATGATGCGGATTTTCTAACCGGAAAAGATATCCGACCAGCCATCCTATTGCAAATAGGAGAAGCACTCCGCCTATAAACTCTAATATGATCATCAAATTATGCATCGCGTTTTAAGAATATAACTCTACCAATATTAACAAAAGTATTTCGAAAATGTGTAAGGAACAAAAAAAAACGGAAACTCCATGAATGATAAATAAAACAAAACATCAATTCAATATTTTTCAAAATCCCTGGTTATATTTTCACGCATCTTCAGGACTATTTTAGGCTATCGCCCAAAAAAAGTCGACTACTATTTTTGTATCTCCCTCATTCAGTTTTCTTATTCCGGGAATAAATCCAAATTTATCCCAAATTACAAATCGTATATCTAAAATCGAAAACCTGAGAAGTTCCCAATTACTATTTTTACTGAAGATACATCTGATTAAACAAACGAAGGTGGGAAAAAATAAACGCCATACTTTTTTTCTTTTGTACCTTAATGGCTTGTAGCTTCCTTTCTTATAAACTCCTTTAGATCTCGTGCGGAGATATAGATGGATATATTAACTTTAGCCAGCACACGCATGACTCTTTGGAGATTATTCATGGCGACGTGCAGAGTAATCTGCACATTTTGCACTGCGATTTTATTTACAGGTGGTTCTGTAACAATACATAAAGGATTTAATATCAAATAGGGAGAATCGAAATGAAAAATATTTTAATATCACTTCTTTTACTTATTTCAAGTATTGTTTTTAGTCAGGATTTGAATGCTCAGAAAAACCGAGAAAAAATTAACATAAACCGCGAATGGAAATTCAAACTAGGCGATTATGCCAGAGCAAACGAAGAGGCATACAATGACAATGATTGGAGTAATATTAATTTGCCACATAATTTCAGTATTCCCTATTTTCAGTCAGCACAATGGTATACTGGGAATGGATGGTATCGCAAATATATTGAAGTGCCTGCACAATGGAAATCCAAAAGGATATTTGTAGAATTTGAAGGTGCTTTCCGCGATGCACAAATTTTTGTAAACGGGAAAAAGGCAGGAACTCACCGAGGTGGTTATACCGGTTTTTCACTGGAAATAACTGACCTGGTGAAAACCGGTAAGAATGTTTTGGCTGTCAGTTTAAATAATAATTGGAATCCTCGTTTGGCTCCCCGCAATGGCGACCATAATTTCACAGGTGGTATTTATCGCGATGTTTATCTGGTTGTTACAAATCAGGTGCATGTTACCTGGTATGGTACGTTTGTTACCACACCCAATCTTTCAAAAGAATCAGGTGTGGTCAATATCAAGACGGAAATACGAAATGATGGTAAAATATCGAAGAATTACACATTGAAAACCGATATTGTCGATGCATCAGGAAAGGTTATTATATCAACTTCATCAAAACAGTTAATAGGTCAAAATAAGACCGTTGAATTTGATCAGACAACTCAACCCATTAAAAACCCAAAACTTTGGAATCCTGAACATCCAAACATGTACAAGTCAATCAGTACAATTTTGGATGGGAAAACAGTTTTGGATAAATACGAAACACCTTTTGGTTTCAGGTGGATGAAATGGACTGCAGACCAGGGGTTTTTCCTTAACGGGGAACATTACTATTTCCGGGGTGCAAATGCACATCAGGATCACGCCGGGTGGGCTAGTGCAGTCACCAATTCTGCTATCCTTCGCGACGTTGGCATGATCAAAGATTGCGGTATGGATTTTATCCGCGGATCGCATTATCCACACGATCCATCATTCTCTGATGCTTGCGATAATCTGGGCGTATTACTTTGGGAGGAAAATGATTTCTGGGGTTCGGGAGGCACTCAGAAAGAAACAAATAATTGGTATGAAGGAGCAGGAGCATACCCCATGAACAAAGAAGATCAACCTGACTTTGAAGAAAGTGTAAAGTCAGATCTTCGCGAAATGATCCGTATCCATCGTAATCATCCATCCATTATTGTTTGGAGCATGTGCAACGAACCTTACTTTACGGGTAGAGGCACCTTGCCCAATGTTAAGATCTTTCTTAAAGAACTTACCAAACTGACACATGAACTGGATACAACCAGACTTGTTGGCATTGGTGGTTGCCAAAGGGGCGATATAGACAAGATTGGTGATGTTGCCGGATATAACGGCGATGGAGCAAGGTTATTTATGAATCCGGGGATCCCAAATGTGGTAACCGAATATAGTTCTACTATTGCCAGACGTCCGGGGAAATATGAACCGGGATGGGGTGATTTACAGAAGGAAAAATTTGCATGGCGTAGTGGAGAAGCAATTTGGTGTGCATTCGATTATGGAACCCGTGCAGGTGATTTCGGACTCATGGGAATGATCGATTACTTTAGAATGCCTAAAAACATGTGGTACTGGTATCGTAACGAGTACAAGCATATTGCACCACCTGAACCGGCTGTATCGGGTGTTCCTGATAAGTTGAAACTGACCGCTGATAAATTTGTCATCTCAAATACCGATGGCACTGATGATGTTTTTCTAATCGTCTCAGTATTAAACAAAGAGGGTAAACAGCTGAGTAACTCACCGGATGTAACTTTACAAGTCGTTTCGGGTCCTGGCGAATTCCCAACCGGAAGTTCAATAACCTTTAGTAATACTTCAGATATTTATATCCGGGATGGTAAAGCTGCCATCGAGTTCCGTTCCTATTACGCTGGAAAAACAATAATCAGGGCAACATCCATGGGTTTGAAGAGCGACTCATTAGTGATTATTACAAAAGGCACTCCTGTTTTTGTTGAAGGTGTAACGCCAAAAGTAACCGAACGTCCATATGTTCGTTACACAATTCAAAAAGAAGCGGTGAAAAGCAATTCTAAGGTAAATATTGCCTTTCAGAAACCAACCCGCGCGAGCAGTGAAATGGAAGGGAAAACAGCTAACCGGGCGAATGATACTGATAAATTAACACAATGGCAGCCGACAACGAGTGACCCATCAAAATGGTGGCAGGTAGATCTGGAAAACCTTTATACAGTGTCGGAAGTGAATATCACCTTCCCCTCAGAAGAAACCGGTTCATATAAAATTGAGTTATCGAAAGACAACCAAAACTGGGAAACCATTACTGGTCAAAAAGAGGGAAACAGCAATGAAAAAATTCGGAAACACCTCACAAACAATAAAGTTACTGGACGTTTTTTGAGAATAACATTTTTAGATTCTGCAAACAAAACTGTTGGGCTGAACGAAGTGGAAATTTTAGGAAGTCCAATCAATAACTAAAAAGAATAAAATGCTATAAGTGGATCCAGTTTAATAAATATAAAAATCCAAATAATGTCATCTAATCGTTAAACACATAAATAAATTACAAATGAAAACACTTTCAATCATTACTTTGCTATTTGTATCGGTAATCTTTACACCACTTTTAGCACAGGTAAAGCAAGCACAGAATCCTATTATTTATGCGGATTGTCCCGATATGTCAATGGTGCGCGTTGGCGATACCTATTACATGTCCAGTACTACAATGCACATGAGCCCCGGAGTACCCGTCATGTCTTCCAAGGATCTTGTCAATTGGAAAATAGTGAGTTATGCTTACGACACCCTGGGCAATATTGATGCGTTGAACCTTAACAATGGCAAAAATGCTTATGGAAAAGGATCATGGGCCAGCTGCATTCGTTACCATAATGGATCTTTTTATATTTCCACTTTTTCTTCGACAACCGGTAAGACCTATATTTATTCTACCAAAAATATTGAAAAAGAACCATGGAAAGTATTGTCTTTCCGTCCTTCTTATCATGATAATACCCTGTTTTTCGACGATGACGGACGCAATTATTTGATTACCGGAGCCGGCAAACTCAATATTATTGAACTGAAAGCGGATCTTACCGGTATAATACCTGGATCAGAAAAGGTGCTAATCGCTAATGCCAGCGCACCGGCAGGACCCAATATCAATCTGGGTGCCGAAGGTTCCCAACTGTTTAAGGTGAATAATAAATATTATCTGTTCAACATTACATGGCCGAGAGGTGGCGTACGCACAGTTGTTGTTCACAGAGCCGATAAAATTACTGGCCCATGGGAGGGCAAGGTTGCACTTCAGGATCTTGGAGTCGCTCAGGGTGGTATAGTGGATACTCCTGATGGCAGATGGTTTGCCTATTTATTCCGCGATAATGGCTCAGTTGGTCGTATTCCTTATCTTGTCCCTGTTAAATGGGAAGATGGCTGGCCCGTGTTTGGCGTTAATGGCAAAGTGGCTATGACCCTTGATCTTCCTGCAAGTAAAGGCTTAATACCCGGCATAGTAGCTTCCGACGAATTCACCCGTGGCAGAAAAGATCTTGCTCTTCCTTTGGTTTGGCAATGGAATCATAACCCTGACAACAAACTGTGGTCGGTTACCCAACGGAAAGGTTATTTACGCCTTACCACCGGTCGAATTGATACTATTTTTACACAAGCAAAAAATACATTGACCCAACGGACCATTGGACCTGTATGTTCCGGTTCAACTTCAATTGATGTATCAAATATGAAGGAAGGTGATTTTGCAGGACTTGCCCTATTACAACAGAAATTTGGTCAAGTTGGGGTTAAATATGCAAATGGAGTTAAAACAATAGTGATGGTTAATGGCTCAACCAAAAAACCTGTTGAAGCCCAAAGTATTCCCTTGAATCAAAAATCGGTTTATCTTAAAGCTGAATGTGATTTTACTGACAAAAAGGATCTTGCCAATTTCTTCTACAGTCTGGATGGCAAGACATGGACTCCAATCGGATCGCAACTTAAAATGGAATACACATTGACTCATTTTATGGGTTATCGGTTTGGTTTGTTTAACTATTCCACTATGAATCCAGGAGGATATGTCGATTTCGACTTTTTCCACATTAGCGATCAAATAAGTAAATAAGTGTAATGAAAAAATCATATGTATAAAAAATTATCATTTTTCACCGTTTCAATTCTGTTTTCCTTTTTGTGTATAAATAATTCTTATGCACAGAAATTGAAATTAAATGACCTGGAATATTTTGAGACACCCGGGATAAATGTGTTTGTTTTTAGCAACCAGTACAATGGCATGTTTTTCGATGAAAAAACTGCCGGTATTGAATTGATCCATCATGGTGTAAGAACTTCAACAGGTGGCGCTATAAGGCTGCAAAATACTCCAGAACAATGGGACCTGATACCAAAAATAGTCAGCCGCAAAGTCGATAAAACAAACAACAGCATTGATGTTGTACTTCGCTATGAGGACTATGATTTTAATTCCCAGATTAATGTATCTCCCAAGGGGAATGGTTTTGTTATCAGCGTTATTTTGGACAAACCTTTGCCAAAAGCTCTGGAAGGTCGTGCCGGTTTTAACCTCGAATTTTTACCTTCTTCGTATTTTGAAAAAACTTATCTGGCTGATGGAAAGCCGGGTGAATTCCCATTATACCCGGCCGGTAATACGAAAATGAAACCGATAAGTGAAAAAATCCCTCAGTTTGCAGGACACACCACGTTTGATGACCGCGGCCTGGGCGAGTTCATTGTACCCGGTCCTATTGCAACTGGTAAAACTATTGTATTGGCCCCTGAGGACCCGGAACGTTATGTAAAGATTCAGGGCGAAGATGCTGAATTAATGCTTTTTGATGGCCGCAATCTGGCACAAAACGGATGGTTTGTAGTGCGTAGCTTACTCCCATCAAGTAAAACCGGTAAAGTACTTACCTGGTATGTCGAACCTAATGCGATACCAAACTGGAAAAGAGCGCCGGTCATCGAATTCTCACAGGTCGGTTATGCTCCGGGTCAGGAAAAAGTTGCTGTTATTGAATTAGATAAAAATGATTCACCATTGAAAACAGCTTCACTTTTCCAGGTCACTCAGGATGGCAAGTTTGTAGAAAAACTAAAAGGCGAAGCAAAACCCTGGGGTAAATACCAGCGATATAATTATTCAAAATTCGACTTTAGCGCTGTAAAAGAAGCAGGTCTTTATTTTATTCAATACGGCAATCAAAAAACAAATACGTTTGCCATTGGTCCAAATGTTTACGATGATATTTGGCATCCCACAATGGATGTATGGTTCCCGGTACAAATGGACCACATGGAGGTAAATGAAGCTTACAGAGTTTGGCATGGTGTTCCTTATCTGGATGATTGTCTTCAGGCGCCAATCAATCATACCCATTTCGATGGCTATTCTCAGGGTCCTACTACCGATACCAAATATAAATCGTTGGAACGTATTCCGAATATGGCAATAGGTGGCTGGTTCGATGCCGGAGATTTCGATATTCAAACCGGATCTCATAACAACGTTATTTCTAATTTTGTCGATGCATGGGAAAAATTTAAAATCGATCGGGATGAGACCTATGTCGATCAGAAAACCCGCTATGTCGATATTCATCGTCCGGATGGTAAACCTGATATTTTGGAGCAGATTGAGCATGGCACATTAAATTTGGTTGCCCAGTGTGAAAATATCGGACACCCCGTAAGAGGAATCGTCGTTCCTAATCTTCACCAGTATCATCATCTGGGTGATGGTTCTACTGAGACCGATAATCTTCTTTACAATCCTAATCTAAAACCATATGAATCGGATGGTAAATCAAGCGGGACGATGGATGACAGATGGGCCTTTACAAACCGTAATTATTCATTGGATTATGAAACCGCTGCAGCTTTGGCTGAATCCGCAAGAGCACTCAGGGGTTTCAACGATGGTCTTGCAGACAGGGCTTTAGCCTCAGCAGTAAGGCTGGTGGAGGAAGCAAATGCCGCAACGAAGAATACTGCAAATACGGGCAGCCCTGCAATGGGCAGAGGCGGTGATATGAATGCTGACCTCCAATTGTATATTACGACAAAAGACAAGAAATATGCTGACAGGTTTCTGGAATTAATCTGGCCATCACTCGATAGAGCAGCTGGCAGAGGTATCCTGGCAGCATTGCAGGCTTTGCCCTATATGGACAATGCCTTTAAAACCAAGCTTAGGGATTATGTTGTTAAGTATAAGGAATCCACTGATAAGGATGCCAAAGAAAATCCATTCGGAGTGCCCATGTCAGCCAGAGGCTGGGGAGGGAATTCAGGTGTTATCAACTGGGCTATAACCAATTACTATGCATGTAAAGCTTATCCTGACATTATTAATCCCGAATATGTTTATAGAGGCCTTAACTACATCTTTGGATGTCACCCCTATTCCAATATTTCTTTCGTTTCTTCAGTAGGTACCATTTCCAAGAAAGTGACTTATGGCAATAACAGAGCAGACTTCAGATTTATTGCAGGTGGTGTTGTTCCCGGTTTATTATTGCTAAAACCTGACTTCCCTGAAAACAAAGAAGACTGGCCGTTCCTTTGGGGCGAGAATGAATGTACCATAGGTATTGGTGCAGCTTACGTCTTCTTGTCAAATGCGGTAAAGGATTTATCAGGTAGTTCCAAATAACAAATTGAGGGTGATAATTTGAAATAGTAGTATAAATTGAATTATCACCCTTACTTTTACATAAAGATATAGTTATGAAATCAACGATCAGTATTATTTTTTTATTTCTCCTTGTTTATACCTTAAAGGCAGAGGATGGCCACAATCTTTGGCTTCGGGCCAAAAGCACTTCGACTGTCAAAGTGGTAAACTCAAAGAAATCAGCGACTCTTGATATTGCACGACAGGAATTGCTGCAAGGTTGGCAGGGCAAAGCACAGGCTTCAATCGCTTTTACCGTCAAACCCGATAAACTGATTAAAGGTGATGGTTTTAAGTTGAGTTCCACTGGCATTCAGGCAAATACCGATCTGGGTATCCTGTATGGTGTTTATGAACTGTTGCGTCGCCAGCAAACCGGAGAGCAAATCAAGGAAGAGGTGATGAATCCATCTTATGATCGGCGTATACTCGATCATTGGGATAATATTAATGGAACCATCGAACGTGGATATGCCGGTCGTTCTATTTTTTGGCGACATGGATTAGATTCACTTGCCGTAACGGATAAAGACATTGCGCTCTGGAAAGAATATGCCAGAGCCAATGCTTCTATAGGTATTAATGGTTCAGTACTCAACAATGTCAATGCATCACATTTGATGTTGACCCCTGCATGCCTTGAAAGGGTGAAAGCAATAGCCGAGGTATTGCGTCCATATGGCATAAAAACCTATTTGTCTGCTAATTTTTCATCACCCAAGTTAATTGGAGGCATAAAAACATCCGATCCTTTAAATCCCGAAGTCATTAAATGGTGGAAAGACAAAGCAGCAGAGATATACAAATTGATCCCTGATTTTGGTGGATTTCTGGTGAAAGCCAATAGCGAAGGACAGCCTGGTCCTCAGGACTTTGGACGCACCCATGCTGATGGAGCCAACATGATGGCCGATGCCTTGAAACCCTTTGGTGGTATTATCATGTGGCGTGCTTTTGTTTATACCGCTTCCAATGAAGATCGTGCGAAACAAGCTTATACAGAATTCATGCCGCTCGATGGACAGTTTCACGATAATGTTATTGTCCAGGTTAAAAACGGTCCGGTAGATTTTCAGCCGCGCGAGCCATTTAGCCCGCTGTTTGGAGCGATGAAAAAGACTTCCCTCATGCCTGAATTGCAAATCACGCAGGAATATCTGGGACAATCAACTCACCTGGTATTTTTATCAACAATGTGGGAAGAGTTCCTTAACAGCGACACCCATCAGGAAGGAAATGGCAGTACTGTTGCCCGTTGTACAGATGGTAGTATTTTCCCACAAAAGTATACGGCCATTGCCGGGGTTTCCAACATTGGACAAGATGCCAACTGGTGCGGACATCCTTTTGCTCAAGCCAACTGGTATGCTTTTGGCCGGCTTGCCTGGAACAATAAGCTGACCAGTAAACAGATTGCAGATGAGTGGGTCAAACTCACCTTTTCTCCAAACGTCGCTGCCAATTCCAATCAAACCAAATTTTCAGCCGAGTGGACGACCAATTTCCTGAAACCGGTTACGAAAATGATGCTTGATAGCAGGGAAGCAGCTGTAAACTATATGATGCCCCTGGGATTGCACCACATTTTTTCAGCAAATGAGCATTATGGCCCGGGCCCCTGGTATGCACCAAAAGGAGTCAGGAAAGACTGGACCCCACCCTATTTTCATCAGGCCGACACGCTTGGAATTGGTTTCGAACGTACCAAAGCAGGCAGCAATGCCGTAAGCCAATACCACGAGCCTGTTAGTTCGCAGTTTGCTGATCTGAAAACCTGTCCCGATATCTCTTTACTGTGGTTCCATCATTTGTCATGGGATTATAAGATGAAAAGCGGGAAAACTTTATGGGATGAGCTTTGCTATCATTATAATACCGGTATACAACAGGTTCGGGAATTTCAGAAGATTTGGGATAAAACAAAACCTTATGTGGATGCTGAGAGGTTTACCCGTGTGCAGAGCAAACTCAACGACCAAAGTCGTAATGCGCAGTTTTGGAAAGATGCCTGCCTGCTTTATTTTCAGCAGTTCAGCCGTAAACCAATACCTGCAGATATCGAACGCCCGACAACCACTATGGAAGAAATACTTAAAAATGATCAGAAAAGACCAACCAGAATAAATTAACAAATATTATAATGCATCCACATCCTGTAGAGACGCAATATATTGCGTCTCTACAGGATGTGGACAATCAATGAAAATTCGATAATAATTTTAATATAAACGGATTCAGTTTCCCGAACTCTTAGATTATTGCGTACTAATCGCAGGCTAACCCGTATCTGTCTCCCCCCCTGGAATCGGGAAACACCGCGGACAGCAACCACTCCACTACCTAACTAATAATGCTGGAAGAATAATTTTATCATGATAAAATCATTCCATTATTTCCAATGAATCTAAATCTTTTATTCTGTAATATCTGTAGGCGATTTCCCAAAATATTTCTTGAATACCGTGCTGAAATACCCTACACTGGCAAATCCACAAAGCTCGCTTACTTCAGTAACTGTATACTTGTGATCCTGCAATAGCTCCAATGCATAATCTAGACGGACAGTTTTGATAAAATCTACAGGAGGTTGATCGGTAAGTGTTTTTATTTTTTTATATAATAATGAAGAACTGACATTCATCGCTGATGCAAATTCATCTTTACCAAATTCAGTGTTTGCCATGTTTGAACGAACAACCGAATACATCTTTTTAAGGAATTTGTCATTCAGCTCGTTGACCAAAATCGGTTCGTTATTGTTTTCAATAATATGTTTAAATGCTTTTCCTCTGATAGCTTCTCTATTTAGTATAATTGTTTTCAGCCGTTGCTGCAGAAGCGACATATCGAAAGGCTTAGTCAGATAATCATCGGCGCCCAGCCCCAAACCATTCAGCTGATCACCCTTCCCTGAGAGTGCTGAAAGTAAAACTACCGGAATATGCGACGTTTCATACGTCGATTTTATTAGCCGGCACAATTCAAAACCATCCATTTTTGGCATCATCACATCTGACACAACCAGATCAGGTATATTTTTCTGAATGTTTTGCCATGCTTCTTCACCATCAGCAGCAGTAGAAACCTCAAAATACTCCTTTAGGGCATGTTGCATAAATTTGCGCAGTTCATCATTATCTTCAACAATCATGATTCGCATTACTTTAACCAAACCTTCACTTTCGTGATTTAATGGCACCAAATTAATGCCATTCAGCAAATTAGCTGAAGATGTTGTTTCAGAAATTGTAGTATGTGGTTTTTCTTCTTCAATAACTTCTTTTAATGGAATCACTATTTGAAATGTGGAACCAACATTCTCCTGGCTTGTACAACTCACATCGCCCTTATGCAATTGAACATATTTCCTTATTAAGAAAAGACCAATCCCTGATCCCACAATTTTTGAATTTATTGCATTTTCACCGCGATAAAATTCTTTAAACAAATGCTGTTGAGCCTTTTTACTTATCCCTATTCCGTGATCTTTCACCTCTAGCATCCATTTTCTATCACTGGATTTCAATTCAATATGCACTTTACTATTGGGATGTGAATACTTTATCGCATTTGAAATTAAATTATCAATCACTTTTTCCATCATCGTTTCATCAATTGCCGAGATATAATTCGATTGATACGAAACAAATGAGAGTTCTATATCCTTGGTTTTGGCATAGGATTCAAACATCGAAATTCTATATTCAATAAACTTAACAATATCGGTCATCACAAAAGATAACTGCCCTTTACCCAAGTCGACTTTCTGAAAATCCATAAGCTGGGTAACTACCGATGAGAGCCGTCTGGCCTGGTCAATGGCTATACTCAGGTAATAATTTCCAGATTCTGAAAGATTTTCCTCCTTGGATAACTCTTCAATAGGAGCTTTAATAAGCGTCAACGAAGTACGGAAATCGTGTGCGGTATTGGAGAAGAAACGCATTTTCGCCTCGTTATGGTATTGATGAAGGAGATTGATATAATACGTTAATGCAAAGTAGATGATTGTGGAAATAATGATTAATACAAAAATAATAAACCACCAGGTGCTCCAAAAAGGAGGAGTGATTTTAATGGAGAGCGTGCGCTCATCTATTAATTGAGACAACGAGTTATTGTACATCCTGATTTTCAAGGAGTAATCATTGTTCGGAATATTTGAATAGGTGATCACACGATGATTGGTTGGCTGGCTCCATCCTTTATCAAGACCTTCCATTTTCCATGAAAATTTTGATCCGGCTGCAACCCCAATGGGTAGAAGTTCTAACGTGATTGTATTTTGATTATACTTCAATTTAATCTTATCTATACTATCGATGGGTGTAGCTAATTTCATGACTGAATGTTCCCGGATCGAACGTCCGGATATACTCAAATCCTGAAAATATATTTTCCCGTTTGACTGAAACTGCTGAATTTTTTTAGGATTGAAAATAATAGCCCCATTATTTGTTCCCCAAGCCATATCGCCGTTCCGAAGTTTGAGATGTGCGTTCCAATTGAAGGAGACATGTGATAAGGGTAGAATGGATGAATAGATGAGTACACGGTTATTATTGGGGTCGAACCGGCATAACCCGTTTTCGGTACCTAACCATAAATAACCATCTGAAAAAGCAACACTGTTGACAAGATTGGAGGGTAGTCCTGACTGGCTAGTGAAACTTACTTTTTCCCCACTTTTAGGGTCAAATTTTATTAATCCCTGACCACTGGTTGCAAGCCACACAATACCCTTTTTTACCAGAATATCATGAACCAAACATCCATCAATTAATTTTCTCACTTTACCGGATCGTTTATCTAAAAGAGTCAATCCGTTCGTAGACCCAAATAACATCTGATCCGGATTCAATTCCCCAATTTTATATAACGATGGGTTAGCATATTTCTGAAATTTATTTTCAGCCACATGATAACAGATAGCTGGACCAGTTACCCCCCCAAACCAAATGTCGCCATGGCTGTCTTTAAAAATATCGAATACGAAGTCATTTGTTAACGGAGACCCTTGCCCTTTTTCAGTATAATGAGCCAATTCCTTTCCGGTTTTCTCATCAATTACATAAACACCCGAAGAAAAGGTACCCGCCCAAATATGTCCTTTGCCATCTTCACACATGGTAAGAAATACCTGAGCCTGTTTTTGATTATTATCGTAAAAACTTTTCCATCTGTTATTTTTCACATCCCAGCAACTGATTCCATTGTTGGTAGCAAACCAAATGTTACTCCTTGAATCTTCAATAATACAGTTTACATCGTTATTTACCAATGAATTTGTATTATTGACCTGATGAGTCAACTGGTTCACGAATAGCGATTTTTTCTCATAGTAAGATACTCCCCCACTATACGTACAAATCCACACGCGGTTATTCTGATCATTGAAAATATCATAAACGCCATTTCCTCTCAGAGATGAAGGATTATTGTCATTTTCTTTAGAGATATTTAAAACACGATCACCTTTTTTGTTGATTTCCCAAATGCCTTGCCCATCAATGCCTATTAAAAGAGAAGAATCAGAGATCGTTTCAATAGCTAAAATAGGTTGTTCAGGGAAAGATTTGATCTTTATTTTAGTTAAAGCTTTAGTTTTAAAATCATAATAGAAAAGCCCTTTAGATGTTGTTCCTACCCAAAGCCTGTTCAAAGACTTATCAATAAAAAGTTTGGAAATATTAGTATTAGGAGGAAGGATTGTATTTTCATAAATAGAAACACTCTTCTGCGTTTGTGTATCAAATATCGAAAATCCTTCCCTTTTTGTAATGATCATTTTATGAGCAGCGTACCAGATGGCGTTCCAAATCCTTGAATTTTCGTTAACTATCGAAGTTAACTTGCCATTCTGAGATTTAAATAGCCCTACCGACGTCGCTATCCAAAAAGTATGCTGATCATCAATCAGAACTGTTTCTATACTTATATTATTATTTTTCAATGTCTTCCTCAGATTCACAAGAAATTCAAATCGATCAAGCAATCTATTGTAATAAAAGATCTGGCCGTTATTGGTATAAGCCAAAAGAAAAGAATTTTTATAAACCAGCTTTACATTTATCGCATTTGGTGTCTCATATTGCAGTTGATAAATCCGGTAATCATCATCTGTAAGTCGTAAAATTCCGGTTATTGAAGATACCCAGATAAAGCCATTATTGTCTTTGACAACACTATTGGCTTCTCGCATCGATATTCCATATAACGAGTTGATGTTATAGAATTTAACATTTGTGGAATAAGCGATCGAAACTGAAAAAATAGCAATTACAAATAGAATTAAATATTTTTTTTTGCTAGTATTTTCACTGTTCATGCTTTTCTGATATTGGATTAGTTTTTCACAAAATAGTGCGTAAAGTTAATCAAATATCAATTTGTTTTACTTTATCAATCTAATCCTACGCTAACACGACGATCTATAAATAAAAAAATCTCAAACCGGAGAGGTTTTGGCCTCTCCAATTTGAGATTATGTTTAAACGTGTTTACTTATTGATATTTAAACGGCACAAAAGTTTCAAGCTTCATACCTCTGTCACGCAATACAATCGTATCTTTAAATGAATGGGTTGTTGGCGTAGTGCCAGTGAAATTCACCTGATAGCTAAGGCGCATTACATCACGTTTAATACCCCCCCATAAATCACCATCGGTAACATATTGACCTGTTCCTGTAACAGTATAGGTTGGGGTTGTATTGGCAACATTGGCAACAGTAATCTTCCCTGTATTGTCAACAGTGAGTTGCAGATCATACGGTAGACTGGTCAGGTTGCCTTTATTCCGGGTTGTCAGTGACATTTTAACAGCGCTCAACGAAAGGCTCGACATACTGACCACCTGATCAGATTCAACATATTTCTGGTGATAAATCAAAGTTGTATCCAGTGCACTTCCGGTTGCAGCATCTGTTCCGCGACGCAGGTAATTACCATGCCATGGGTTGATATACTTAACCCCATAAAGGATGTAATTCTTCGGCGTTATAACCCAATTTGCAGCAATAAAAGGACTTGGAGCCGGTAAAGTTGTTTTTCCATTTAAAATTGAGTCGGCATTGACAACTTTAGTCATGCGCAAAGGAATCACATACGTATTCTTCAGTGAAAGAGGATCTGCAAAAAAAGCATCGGTTAAGTGTACTTTTATGCCTGCCGACATGACTCCGGAAGTAATCACAATCTGATTCGAAGGATCCAGTGTATAATAATTTGCCGGCATTGGCAAAACAAGAGCTCCGGTTGCACTGTTAAATTTCAGATTGGCGGGTAACGTATTATCAACAGCAACAGTGATAGTCACGTTTTTAGAGTTAGTGTAAACACCACCCATTGTTGCCTCAATATAACAGTCGTGTGCATTGTCCCCGGAGTTATCAACCACATAATCCTTTCCGAGCTCAATCGTCCTCACCGGTGATTGGTAAGGAAAATATACCGTCGTATAAATAAAATCCGGAAAGCTGTTTGGATCATTCTTACACGAAATAAAGAGTAAGAACATGATCATCGATAAAAAAGTTATCTTCTTCATTTATTGAATTTTTAAATTATTGTTAACCTTACCAACCTGCATTTTGAGATAGATTTGATTTCAATACTTCCTGATAAGGTAATGGACCATAAATCATATTAATAGCATAAGGTCTGTTTTCAACGGTACCAAATGTAAAAGTAAGATTATCGGCTGAAATATTAACCCCGGTTGCAGGTTGAGTCAAATCAGCTTTCCAGCGACGCAAATCCCAAAAACGGAAACCTTCAAAACTCAATTCAAGACGTCTTTCATTGCGGATTAACGTTCTCATGTCTGCCGTTGTTGTGATTGAGGCCAAATATTTGTCGGGCTGAGCGATTCCGGCTCTTTTACGAATCTGACCAATGACATCCCTGGCTGAAAAAGTGTAAGCACCCTTACCGTCAGGACCCCAGGCTTCATTCGCTGCCTCGGCATAGATCAGGAACATTTCGGTATATCTGATTTTGGGAACGTAATGTACCTTAGTTAGCTGCGATGCAGGGTTCATTTTGACATCTTCACGCATCAATTTTCTCAGATAATAGCCGGTTCTGGTAGAGGTTTTAAGGTAATTAACCTGATCGCCGGTCACAGAACCCGCGTTGATCGAAATGACTGTAGAGGCTAAAGTTGCACCGTTATACACGATGTATTTCGCTAAACGTGGATCACGTCCGGCATATGGGGTTGCAGGATTATAACCGCTGTTAACCGCATCGGTGATCGGATATCCATTGGCCATCGGAAATGCATCTACCAGGTTTTGAGTCGGGTTTATGCGCCCGTTCCCAAACAGAGATGGAGGAAAAGCATTGAGTTCTAATGAATTTGCAGCACCTTGTTTGGCGCCTCTCCACAACATCTCTTTTTGATCTTTATTAGCGGTGGTTAAGCTGACGGCGTCAACATTAGTTCCGGTATACCATACCCCACCATTCGGGTCAATATTTGCAGGGAAGCCGAGCAAAGTGATCACATCACCGGCATAGGTTGCAGCATTGGTCCATGTTGTCACGGTGTTGACTGCAAATGCAGGGCTGGCAGCAAGCAATGCAACCTGAGCCCTGATTGCTTTTACAGCACGTGCTGAAATACGCTGATTCTCCCAGGCGCCAAATACCCTGTTGTAGTCTTCCATTGAAGTACCAACATATTTTGCCGGTACCTGTGAAATATTAGTGAGATCAACATAATCGAGCGGAAGATAAGTTTCAGCTCTGCTCAGGTCGTTGTAGATCAGTTTCAAACAATCATCAAAGGTATTTCGTGGTTGTTTGAAATTTGAATTGATATCCATATCTACCGTATCGAGAGGAACGCCCAACAACTTGTTGCTGTTATCGTAACCGGCATGAGCCTGTAAAAGATAATAGTAGAAGAGACCACGAAGCGCATAGGCTTCACCCTTATGCATATCAACGTAAAGTTTCTTCGCATTGGAGCTGGTATACGACCAATCAATCTTGTCGTTTTGACCCAAAAACTTGTTCAGGTACATGATAGCAGTATAGGAATTTTTCCATTGCTCCATCGGATTGTTCTGTGACGACCACATACCGGTTCCCATTTGCAGGAATGTACTGAATTTATCATTGGTCACCGCATCGTCGGTTGCCACCTCGCTAAAGGAATAACTATTCGTTGGTATCCGGTTATAAGCAGTCATCAGCAATCCTTCGGCAAAATTTGGATCTTCATAGATTCTCTGCAGTGTACTATGGTTGTCGGATGCGGGTGAGAACATATCTTTCACACACCCTGCAAAGACCAACATAACCATAAATAATATTAGAATGTTAATTTTACGCATGTCAATTTTTTTTAATGTGAATCACAATCATTAAAATTTAGCACTTAACCCGATGTTAAAATAACTCATCTGAGGAGAGTTAGCAACTGTCAAGTCCAGAATTTTCCTGTTTTTAGAAAAAGTGTACAGGTTGGCTGCATTGATATATACACCACATTCCCTTACGAAAGATTTCATTAAAAGATTTCTTGGCAAATCGTAGGTCAGCTGTATTTTACTTATTCTCAAAGCATCGGTTGAATAAAGCCAGAAAGTATTGGTTTGGTTATTGTTGGTGTTCGAAATGGAACTTAAACGGGGATAAGTTGCAGTTGCAGCAGTGGCCGGAGTCCAGCTATTTTTAACAACTTCAGAATATTTCACGTCACCGTCAATCCAATAATAACTACCGTTTTTAATACCACTTCCACCACTGTTTCCTATTCCCTGAACGAACAATTTGAGGTTCTTGTATGCAATAGAAAAATTCAGCGCATAATTAAATGGAGCATTATAACGACCAATCATCTTTTCATCCTGTTGATTGATGATTTTGTCACCGTTTTGATCCTGATACCTGATATCACCTGGTTTTACTGCGCCAAAAGCTTGTACAGCGCTATTTGCGATATCCGTATTGGTAGTAAAGAAACCCTGGCTCACCAATCCAAAAATAGCATCCGTTGGTTGGCCTGTCCGGTTCCGGTATTTATCTCCGTACAATTCATCCCTTACCAGAGCCTTTGAAGTAATATAGGCAACGCTAACTCCAAAATTGTATTCAAAAGCGCCCATCTTCTTGTGCAGATTCACAATTACATCAATTCCTTTACGCGCATCGCTGTTATAGTTGGTATACGGTACAAAGTCACTGTAATAACTTGGGTACAGATTAAACCTCTGAACAGGCAAATTATCGATTTGGTTTGTGAAAAGAGAAGCGTCAACAGTCAATAAATTTTTGAAGAATGATCCTTCCAGATCAATGCTGAACTCTTTTCTTTGAGAATAACCAAGATTAGGACTTGCGCCATATCTGGACCAGGTACCTGATTGGCTATAGGTGCCATCAAACCAGCTATAATTGCCACCAGCGGCATAATAAGTGGGATCATACAAGAAATAACTGGAAACGTCAACATCCTCATTAAGAATACCGGCCGAAGCAGAGAGTTTTAAATGATCTATAGCGCTAATTCCTTTCATAAAGCTCTCATCACTGATCAACCAACCAATACTTGCTGTTGGTGAAAAGGCTGTACGGGTATTGATGGGTAATTTCGTAGAACTCACGTAAGCGCCGCTAAAATCAAACCAATATTTATGCTTGTAATTGTAGTCCAACTGTAAACCCAGATTCGAATTTGTTTGCGTCTGATACACACCACTCTGAGTGATACCCGTGTAATTAGCCAGCAAAATAGCCGTAAAATTATGAACATCATTGACCGTTCTAACATAATTAAACTGTAATTGACCGCCAATATCACCGGTTTCTGCAGTACCACCCACATTTTGTGTACCGGAACGGGTATCTGTACCGTATTTTGTCAATCCGGTTATTGAATCACCCACGGCGCTCCAGGTTGGAGTATAGGTCGAATAGGTATTATTGACTGATTGGTTGAACGAGCTAACATAGTCAAGAAAAATTTTGCTATGGAATGATAATCCTTTCACCGTATTTTTCAAGTCAACATTTATGGTGTTCGAAACCTGGAATGTACGGCTTATATTTTGGTTGTAGCTATTTGAAAGTAAATCGGCAAAAGGATTGGTCTGGTACTGTTGGGTACCGCCAAAAATGCTGTTGCCATTGATGATGTACTTACTGTTTTTGGCCAAAAGCAATGCAGCGGCGCTGGTTGGCATGCGGCTGATCAGGTTCGTAGGCAACAACGGTGAATACTGCCAGGGCATGATGGATGCTGCCTGGGCATAATAGTTGCTCAATACCGCGGAACCGCTTACAGGTGCAACATTAACCAAACCGGTTTTATTGCTTCCTACAATTAACGAACCGTCAATCGTGCTGGTAACATTGCTGTTGACTCTGATATCGACGTTAGCCCTTAAATTAAACCGGCTGTTTTGTTCATTGTTTCCCTGACCTACTTTCAACAACGAGGTATTGGATGACCAACCCATATTGGAATAGAATTTTGCATTCTCATTCCCTCCGGTAAATTCAGTCACAACATCCGTATTGTATTGATACTTTTTAATATAATCCGGTGAATAATAATCAACACTGGGATAACGGTAAGGGTTTCCGGTCTTATAATTGGCGATTGTTGCGTCAGCATATGTAACAGGAAAGCCGTCATTGGTACGCGCCTGGTTGTAATAGGTCATGTAATCTGCAGTTCCTAAATAACTGGGCAATGACTTTGGAGTAGAGAGGCCGGTATTAACCGTAACGTTTATTTTCCGGTTGTTGGCATCACCTCTCTTGGTTGTAATCAAGACCACCCCTTTTGCCGCAGAAGGGCCATATAAAACGACTGCATTGACGCCTTTGAGATAAGATACCTGGTCAATTTCATCCATTTTTATATCATTAAAACTTCTGGGTATCCCATCAATCATCACCAGCGCTCCGGCCATTCCCCAGATGTTGTTTCCACCTGTTACACCGGCAACCTGACCAGCCAATCCACTGGCAACGTCGCGACCATAGTTAATAGGTAAATAATCTGAAGGGTTCACCACATTGATGGTTCCGGGAAGATCCTTACTGTCGACTTGTTGAAAAGCGATATTTACTTTTCGGTCGCCCATATCCTGATCCAAAACAATACTCGTGAAGTCGGAACCAATCTGCATTGTTTTTGATTGAAACCCTTTTGCGGTTACCAATATAGATGAAGTTGGCAGAACCGAAATACTGAATTTTCCTGATTGATCAGTATACCTTACAATTCTACCCTCATTTCCATATACAGCAGCATCTGCAACAGGCTTCCCATTTTTATCAAGAACGGTTGATTTAACCGTTACTTGCTTGACACTCTGCCCTCTCATCGTTCCCGGTAAGAAAGTCAGCATCACACAAAAAATTGCTAATATCTTTAAATATTTCATTTCAAACTGTTTTAAATTATGAAATCTTTGGTTAGTCATATCCATTGTGCATTGAATAGTCTGACACAATATCCACAACGTTACTTTTACCAACCCGGATTTTGACCGAAACCAGGATAAAGGTTCACTTGATTTGTCGGTAAAGGCAACCAATAGTGTTTGTTTTCAGCTACCCGTATAAGGAAAACCGACTTCCTTATATTAAGGGGTTTCCCGGTGACGGGGTCGCGATCAAAATCAAGCGCGGTTTTAACACGGTATCTCATATCTGAATTCAGCAACCATCTGCGTAAATCGCAGAAACGGATATTTGCCTCCATCATTAATTCAACGGCACGTTCCTTGATCAACATATCCATGAAGTGTGTCTGGGTGTCGAGGTATCTGGCATCAACATTGGGCACTGTGGCCCTGTTTCTGACGATGTTTACCGCGGCGGCAGCTGTCAGTGGATAACCAGGTGCAGTGGCAACTGTTGCATTGCCATAACCCCATAACACTGCTTCTGCATACATGTAATAAACATCAGCCAGACGGAGATAGGCAGGATGTACTCTTCTTCCTATGTTATCAGTTGGATTTGCGGTCAGATTGATAAACTTCTTGATCATGTAACCTGTCCGGTTTCCGGTAGCGTCATTACGATAATTTCCACCGGTATAAAGATTGGCATAACGTGCATTTGGATTTCCAGCTCCCTGAATAATGCGTTCATTATCAATACAAATAAACTTGTAAAAACGTGGGTCGCGACCTGTCCATGGATCAGCCGGATTATAGCCTGATCCTGCGTCGTTAATCGCTAATCCGTTGGCCGTCCCAAAATACTCTGCATAATCGGCTGATAAACTTACATCGTTTCCAGATATATTTCCACCCAAAATCGATGGAAACCAGACACCACAGATATCACCAGTTCCACCATACAAAGGGGTAGTAAAAAGGGCCTCTTCATATCCCGGCATTTTAGTATCCAGGGTATAAAAGTTGGTCATATAATTTGCCCAGCTTGATAGCTTATAAGGTGCTGTTCCATTATCGGTTAAGGCAAGGCAACTGGCAAATGCAGCTGCTGCTTGTTTACACATATCCGTATTATAACTAGGAGTAGCGCTTAAAGCATTGTTGCCTGTCACTCCCGCATTCATCAACGGACTGGCTGAAAAAAGTAAATCTTTACCCAGGTATGCATAAGCTGTTGATTTGGTGATGCGTTGCTGATTATTTCCAAGCGTTGTCTGACCCACTACGGTATTGTCCCAGTTTGCAGGAAGTAAAGCAGCTGCGGCTGCCAGGTCTGTGGCAACTTTAGCAGCTGTTTCCTGATAAGTCAAACGGGGTAAAGTCAGGTTTCCTACGGTCAACACTTTGTCAATGTAAGGAAGCCCGCCAAAGAATTGCATGAGTTGAAAATGGAAAAATCCACGGAAGAACAAAAGTTGTCCTTTAATGATATCTTTTTCCTCCTGAGTGGCGGTTACCAGCCTGTCAATATTTTGTAACCCAAGGTTTGCTTTACGAATGCCATACCAGGCGCCGTCCCACATCGATTTATTCCCCCAGCCGTCATTATTGTTCCAGTTGCCTCCTGAGCAACCTCTCAGATAGCTTTGACCCCAGCCATTACCATTGTACCAGCTTAAGTAATCGCCATTGTCAAAATGGGTATCCATCCGCCAGGTACTATTTGTCGTTGCAATATGCTCATCAGCCAAATCCCAGGCGCAATCATAGGTAGTCTTGGTATAGTCCGGGGTACACATGTACAACTCTTCCGTAAAACCCTGGAAACTTTTAAAGGTAGTGTAAGCATCGCTATCGGAGATAGTGGCTTCAGGTGCTTTGTCCAAATATTTGGTGCATGACATCATTCCTGTTCCCAGGAGAAGGGCGCATGCAAATAGTATACTTTTTAAATTTATTTTCATTGCTTTTTAGTTTTACAAAACAATATTTACACCTAAATTATAACGTCGCACGGTTGGGTAAGCTGAAGAGCCACCAAGATTTATTTCGCGATCGTCAGGCAATTTGGTCCATAATAAAAGGTTATCACCATTCAAAAAGATTTTTAATGATTTTAATCCCAACTTTTGAATATACTTGGAATCAAATGTATAGGCTATTTCAGCATTTTTCAAACGCAAATAGGATCCGTCGTAAGCGTAATAATTACCGGTACCATTCAAAGCAGTCACTAAACGCGGGACATAGGTTTGGGCATTGGGGTTATCCTTTGACCAAAAAGATCCCTGTTTATAGACAACATCCAAAAGATTAGCGAAACTGGTTAAATTAACATTACGGGTTATATTGTTTACACCATAAAACTGAACGGTTAAACTAAATCCTTTATAGTCAAGACCCACAGTAGTACTGTAAGTATTTTGTGGTCTTTCGGGATAACCATAAGGTGCATTATCATATGTATCGATTACGCCATCGCCATTAAAATCGACGAAATTATAAAAACCAGGCAATTTATTGTTGTCATAAGCATTCCATTGGGTACTTCCATATACCTGATCCCAGTTATTGTAGAACTTACCAATTAATTGTGAACGATATTGACCAATCTGAAAGCCTTCAGCTGATTGGTAAGCCGGCAACAATTTAGGCTGGTCCATCGAAAGCACTTTGTCCTTGGCATGGGTCATATTGGTATTGAGAAATACGCGTAATCCGTTGTTGAATCGTTTATTCAACTTTACTTCCAACTCGTATCCCTGAGTCATCGTCCGGCCAAGATTGGCTGACGGAGCCGCTCCGCCAAAATAGTTAGGGATGGCCTGTTGTCCACCGGTCATCACGATATCGTAACGATATTCCTGGAAGACATCAGCAGTTGCCTCAATGAGCCCTTTAAAAAAGCCCGTTTCCAATCCAATGTCGGCTTTTTGAACCGTTTCCCAATGGATATTTGGATTTCCGATAACGGATTCTCTATACCATTGATATGGACTTATTGTGTTACTGGCTTGACCCAGTCTTGCTGCGCCGCCGTAAGCAAATTGTGAAGCATATAGCCAACGACCTGCAATATTATCATTTCCAACAAGACCGTAAGAACCGCGGAGTTTAAGTTTGTCGATCCACTTGATCGGTTTCATGAAATTTTCATTGGTAATGGTCCATCCGGCTGCGGCTGATGGGAAGAACTGGAATCGGTAGGCATTACTGAACTTCTCAGATCCATTGTAGGAACCATTTATTTCTATATGGTATTTGGTTGCATAATCATAGGTTGTTCTGAAAACCCAATCTTCACGATAACTTGGGAAAACAGCACCGGTAGCGTTATTATCGCGACTGAAAAGCCCCAGGGCCGTAATCTCGTGTTTCCCGATTTTCTTGACATAGTTGAGTCTCATCTCATAATACAGCTTACGGTATGTGGAACCATTTTGCATTGCATCAGCACCCGTTGTCCATCCATTGTTTGGAATCACGTAATCATATTTATTGGTTCCCGTAGTATGAAGCCATACCTCCACACCCTGAGGGCTAATATATTTCTGAATGTCGCCGCCATCATTCAAACTTTTGGTCGAAACATACGTATTATCCATTGCCACCTTACCGGAAAAAGTTAACCCAGGGGTCACCATTTTCAGGTCCTGGTTTAAGGTAAAGTCTGTGTTAAACCGGGTAGTGTAGGTATTGTATATACCGGAATTAGACACACCTTCGACCGAATTGACTGCCTGAACAGGTTGTGGCTGCCAGTAGCCCCAAGCCCCATCCTGGTATTGTACCGGATAACCATTGGGAGCATTGCCATAAGCTGATTGCCACATGGTATATTCAAATGCGGTGTTGGTGGTGGTTTGCTTATTTCCATGAAAACCGGAAATGTTTGCAGCCAACGTGGTGGTGGGTGTCAGATTGATGTCAAGGTTGCTATGGAAGTTCAACGCATCGTAACCGTATGCTGGAGTATACCCTTTGCCATTGTTCCTGACATTCATTAAGTCGCCTTCATGCAAATAATCCATGGAGGTGAAATATTTAACAAAATTAGAACCTCCGGAAACAGTGATGTTTTCTTCATTCGACATCGTGAAATTTTTGAACGAAGCAGACTGCCAGTCAACATTGGGATATAGATCAGCCTCAGTTGCATTTGCAGGAGTCCGATATTTCTCTATCATTGCGAAAGGCATAAACTTACCCCAGGATGTGGGGCTTAACCCTAATTCATTTTCAATGACCATATCCCGAACGTGAACTGCATCGTAGGAGTCGAGTTTATTCGGCAATCTTGAAGGGACCTTCATTGTTGAATTCGCTTTGATACTGATATTCGCTTTACCCAACTGACCCCTTTTAGTAGTAACCAGAATAACCCCGTTGGCTCCTTTTACTCCAAAAACAGCTGTTGCAGAAGCATCCTTTAATACAGAGATGCTTTCAACTGAGCTGATATCCAAACCGGCCATAGGACGTTCAATACCGTCAATCAAGATTAGTGGACCGGCAGCATTCCAGGTACCTTGTCCACGAACATAGATCTGAGGATCTTCACCTCCCGGAGCACCGTTACCCGATAGTGTTATAACACCGGGGACATTTCCGGTTAAGGCAGCGCCAAGTGTAGTGATACCCCCTGTTTTTTCCAGAGTAGCTGCATTGGTTTGCGCGATAGCTCCAACAACACTCTCCTTCTTTTGCTTACCATAACCAACAACGATGGTCTCGGCTAACTGAATGCTATTGCTTTTCAATGCCACAGTAACAAAATTAGTTCCTGTAATAGGAACTTCCTTGCTTTCCATTCCAATGAAGGAAACAATAAGTGTTTGTGCCCCTGTCGGAATACTTATTGTAAATTTTCCATTTGCATCTGCTACTGTAGCCACTTTTGTATTTCCCTTAAGAGATACTGTAGCTCCAACAGCAGGACTTTGTTCTTCATCCGTAACAATTCCCTTCACAACATTTTTTGTTTGCGCAAATGCTGTTGAAGTAAATAATAGTATGGATAAGAACAAACATATTGACAGCAAAGGTTTCCATCCATTAATAAGAAAAGAAACAGTTTGATGCAATTTCCTGACTTGATTTTCCATTTCGCTTTTAGATTTATCTTATTTGTTTTACGATGTTTTTTTTGATTATTGAACACAGATTAAATTGAGCGGCGCTCAACATTCCAATCTCATTTGGATTCTTCTTGCTAAATCGACAGAAGAATGTTGGTAAGATAAATAATTCCCCATTTTGTAATGTTCTTTTTTGCTCATACGCTTTCAGTTTTAATTAAGAATTTATTTTAAAGTGCTATTATTTTGAGATTGCAAATTCATTGTATTAATCGGGAGGAATGTAGTTGAAAATTTCCCTACCCAATTATTGTGGTACACAATTTCATTATTTCACAATTATCTTATCATACCTTGTATGATAATAATCGTAAAATACTACCTAAGTTTATTGGGATGTAGAATGCTCTTTATTGTGAAGTGTAAAAAGAAAGAGCAACATGTAGAACACACGTTTAATTTTTTGAAATTCTTTAAAAAACTTCAAGAGTAATTTTTTCTTCATAAACTTTATTTTTGAAAGGGTGTACTGTAAAATGATTTTATTAAAGGGTAAATGTATGTATGGCCTCCAACATCGGATTCCAATTTTAGATATTCCATTTCCAATTTTAGATAAATCTGCTTTTGCATTTTAACAGGTCTTATTTTGAAGCGTTTACAAATTTTTTAAAAAATTAAAAAAAGGTCATCCGAACTTAAGCATGTGCACATTTCTTAATGTTTTTTTAACCTATTTTTAACTCCTCGATTAACAAGTGTATCAAGAAACGTGAATTATATTTAAAAAGTATTCAACTTACTAAAAATATTTACATAACCTAAAAATGGGGTCAGGCATGGGGTGACCCCATTAAATGTACTCCTTTAGGCATATACAGTGACCCTTTGGACATGATGGCCGAATCACTGGAGGGTTATGAGTAGAAACCTGGTAAATGACTTACCCATTCTCCGAACAATTTGGGTACATCTGCAGAGCCCTATCCACAGCTATTCCGTTGTATAGTACGGAATAGGTAGGCAATAAGTGCGGTTTATGAGCGGTTTATGAACGCTTTATGCCCAAATCGAATATAAGTCATTGACAATGTGTCTACTTTTCATCTCCCAATGGAAACTAAAGGACCATGACACCTCTCCCGGATCACTTCCAGAAAATTTACAGACAATCAGCAATCATTATATTGAATACAAAAGCGAGACGATCCGGAATGGATCGTCTCGCTTTTAGTCAAATATAAAGTGGTATTTAATATCCATCATTAAATTCAAAAAGAAGACGCCTTACTTAATATATTCACAAAAACAGGTTCTTTACCCTCCATTTCTACTTTTACTTTCATAGTACCGGCTTTGCGTGTGGACTGAACAATGACCAATGCTTTACCGAGATAGGTTGGCAACTTATTACCAGCAAATGATTCGGAACGACGCAGTTCACCATTGTCGATACCCAGGAGTTTTCCTTCGCCCTCAATAGAAACGGTCATCATTTTATCATCTGTCGATACCGGATTTCCATCGACATCAACAAGGCTGATGGTGATGTGCGAGAGGTCCTGACCGTCTGATTTAATTTCAGTGCGATCGGGTTCCACAACGATGTGATCGGCTCCTTTAGCAGTTACCAGTTTGGATTGCGCCACTTCCTCATTCCCATTATAGGCTTTTGCTTCCAATCTACCTGGTGTGTAAGGTAAATACCAAACAATGGTATTATTGGTAAAATCAGCTGTTTTTTTCTTCCCCATTGATTTGCCGTTCAGAAACAACTCAACACGTTCACAGTTAGTAACTGTTTGTACCTGTATGACGAGTCCCTGATAACGTTGCGGGAAATTCCAGTATGCTGCAATGTTTGGCCATTGCCAAAGATCTCTCCCGTGGTCTATATCAAGTGATTGATCTGCTACGGCAATCGCGACCATCGGCTTTGAATTCCACATAGCACGGTGATAAGAGGCGCGAGCCTTTTCGAACATGCAAATATCAAACAATCCATTGGGCCATCCTTTGCTCGGCCAACCTGCTTCTCCAATATAATCCACACCCGGCCAAATAAACCCGCCGCCGATGAAATCGTTTGCCGAAACGATATTCCATGGGTTAAGAGGGGTGTAGCTGCGTATATTACCCTCCTCGCCACTGTAAAAGGGAAGTTCCTCTGTGACCATGAATATGCGGTTGGGATAAAGCTGATGATCTTTTAGCATTCGGGCTTCCAAATAGTTATAACCAATTAAATCGGTCACATCTGCAAAGTCCTGACTGCTTCCATTTTGGCATGCAAGGATAGTTGGGCGTGTCGGTTCAGATTGATGAACAAAGTCGCGGAGCATGGCTGCCCGCTTATCATTTTCTACTCCCCCACTCGATTCCGCTACTTCATTTCCAATGCTCCAAAGAACAACACTCGGATGATTCCGGTCACGAAGGATCATGTCGCCTAAATCGCGTTGCCACCATTCGTCAAAAAGCTTTTGATAATAACCATTCCCGGCCTTCCATTTATCGAAAGCCTCATCAATCACGATAAAACCCATTTTGTCACACATATCCAAAAACTCTGGTGACGGGGGATTATGGCTACAACGGATTGCATTACAACCATATTCTTTAATGATTTGCAAACGGCGCTCATAGGAGCGATCGGGTATAGCCGTACCCAGAATACCGGCATCCTGATGAAGACACATTCCTTGCAACTTAATGTGTTTGCCGTTCAGAAAGAATCCTTTATCCTTATCAAACTTGACAGTACGCACACCAAATGAAGTGTAGTAAGCATCTACAACCTTACTTCCTACCTTTATGGTTGTTACCATATCATACAAGGTAGGTTCTTCAAGTGTCCATAGTTTCGGGTTAGCCAATTGTAATATTTGTTCAATATTGGTTTTACCCTTTGCTGCTAACGTTACTTTTTGTTCTTTAGGCTGAGCCACTGGTTTGCCATTGGTATTCATTATACTTTGCGATACCAATGCAGTTTGAACATGTTCAGAAGCATTATCGATAGTTGTCACTATTTTTACATCTGCCGAACCTTCTTTAACAACCGGAGTTGTCACATAAGTACCCCAGGTTGCAACATGTACTGGTTTTACTACTTGTAACCAGGCATGTCGATAAATACCTGAACCGGTGTACCACCTGGCAGCAGAAGCAAGTGTGTGGTCCACTCTTACCGCAATAACATTCTTTTCTCCGAATTTAAGGTAAGGTGTTAAATCGTATTCAAATCCTATAAATCCATAAGGGCGTAAACCCAGTTTCTTACTATTGATATATACTTCGCTCTGATGATAGACTCCATCAAAAAGAACAGACACCTGGCTACCCTTATAGGTCTTTGGCACCATAAATGTCTTTCGGTACGACCCAATACCTCCGGGGAGATATCCTGCAGATCCGCCTGCACTCATATCAAATTTTAACCCGATACTCCAATCGTGAGGCAGTTGCACATCATCCCATTTTGAATCATCGAATGCCATTTTCATGGCATTCGAATTATCTTCCAGTTTGAATTTCCAGTCGAAATCGAAATTTTCCTTGATGCGGTTGTTCTTCTGTGAAAATGAAATGAGGGGTATCATTCCTAATACCCCCCAAACAATCAACTTTAATAATATTGTCTTCAATTATTTCATAATTATGGATTCACAACCAAAGCTTTTCCATTATACTTGACGCTTTTATTGAACTTTAAAGATGGCATGTTGCCTGCTCCATTGTTTTTGTCAACTATAACAATATTGAAAACCTTATCGGTCGACATTCCTTTAAATTTCCCGGTTCTTGCACCAATTGTCAACTTCTTTGCTTTATCATTCCATTGAAATTCAATGGTTGAAAAAGCTCCTTTTTCATAATTGTAGTTGTCATTTTCGTCTTCATACAGCACGAATTTACCATCAGCGCCCGGATAAACACGGATCTCAAGGTTGTCCCATTTCTTCTCTGTTGCATATTGAACTTTAGGACCAAATGGAAGGATTGAACCTGCTTTTACATACAGTGGAATAATATCGACCGGAGTTTCTTTATTTACTTTTTGCCCTCCTGATATTTTTTCACCTGTCCAGAAATCAAACCAATTGGTTCCTTTGGGTAAGTAAACCTCTTTGGTTTTAACGGCGCTGAAATCCGCAACTTTTGTAGCATCCTTTTCATTCGTCTTTACATACAAGGGAGTAGTTATCGGACATACCAGGAGCGATTTGCCAAACATGTACTCGTCGGTAATGTTCAAAGCATCTTTATCGTTGACAAAATCCATCATCAATGCACGCATCATACTTGAGTTATGTGCCGTGATATCCCAGGAGGTTGAATAAATGTAGGGAAGAAGACTGTAACGCAGATTGATTGATTTCGCAATTGCGTCGTAGATTGTTTCACCCTTAGCTCCAAACTGAAAAATCTCTCGGGGAGCATCGGCACCATGCGAACGCATCATTGGACAAAAAGCACCAAACTGGATCCACCTTACATAAAGTTCACGATAATCAGGATCAGCAAGTTTTTTAGGATACTTACCAAGAAAAAATCCACCAATGTCAGAGTTCCAATAGGGATTTCCGCATAGTGATAAATTAAGACCTGCTGTAATCTGACGTTTCAACACATCCCAGCTTGCCTGTGTGTCACCGGACCAGGTATTTGCGCCATAACGTTGTTGTCCGGCAAAGAGAGATCGGGTAAGAATAAATACACGTTTGTCGGAAGAAACTTTCCTCTGATGATCAGAAACACCACCAACAGTCATTAACGGGAAGGCATTACGGACTTTCCTGAACGACCCGAGATAGGTCTTTGTATCCAAATCAGTGGGTTTGAACTGGAGATGATCAGGCTCGGTAGAGTCCATCCACCAACCGTCCATGCCCAGAGAAAAGATGCCTTTGTTCAGTTGATTCCAATAAATATCACGGGCTGCCGGGTTGTACGGATCATACACTCTCACTCCCGAAGGGTGCGTGAGATCGGGAGGCCATGCTTCCAGTCCCGATTCGGGCCATGTCTTAATATTAAACAACATGCCGCCTTTATCAAGCAATTCGTAAGGTTTGGTCTTTGGTCCAAATGATGACCAAATCGAGATGATCATGTGAGCATTCAGTCCATGAACTTCATCAATCATCTTTTTGGGATCAGGATATTCGGGGTTGAGAAATTCCATGCTATTCCACTGGTAGTTATTTCCCCAATACTGCCAATCCTGGATGATGCCATCGAGGGGCACTCCAAGATCCCGGTACTTTTTCACAATACCCACTACTTCATTCTGACTTTTGTAGCGTTCTTTACTTTGCCAGTAACCAAAAGTCCATAAAGGAAACATGGGAGCCTGGCCGGTGAGATCACGCATTTGGCCAATTACACCATCGGCATTGCCACCATACATGAAATAGTAATCCACTAAATCGCCCACTTGTGAATTGAAGGAGGTTTCCTCATTATTGTCAAGAAAAGTAGTCGGGGAATAGTTATCCCAGAAGATCCCGTAGCCCTTAGTGGATTGGAAAAATGTGATTACATCATCCTGATTTCCCTGGATCATATTAGAATACTTCAGATTACGTTGTGATAATTTCCCGTTTTGATGTTGACCCATTCCATAAATTGACTCCTCAGGGCTTAATACAAATGGCTGATAAACGCTGAATGTTTTGACTCCGGCATCGTTAAAATCGGTAAACTTAGCACCAGACTCTTTCTCAGCTAACAGTTTTTCGCCGGCAAGAGTAGAATAGGAGATCATACCCGATTTCAGGTTGAGGTCTACTTCGATCTTGTTACTCTTCATCGAAACAACATCATTTTGATCTTTGATCGAAAGATTAATTTTTTGTGGTTTTTTAATCACTGACAGGCTCTCTTTTTTGAAAGTTGTCCCAACAGGTGATTTTAGCACCCGCACATCTGCGGCACCGTAAAACTGAATTTCTACATCGATTGAATTGATCTTAGCTTTTACGCCGTATTCTGTTTTCTGATAGGTCTGTGCCTCTCCAATAGTCGCAAAGACAAGGGCCACTAATGTTAGAAAAATAAAATTTCGCATCGTATTCATATTTTTGAAGTGTAATTTATATTCTTTACTTTTTTTAGTTACTAAATTTCCACCAGTCGAAATTAAACATCAGATCATTGCCACTGGTAAATTTCAGGTAAAGGTCATGGATTCCCTTTTGCTTGCTCACTGTACAATTTTTTGTACCCCAATTCTGTATACCCCCTGTGTTTTCAACTAAGCAAGTTCCGATTAATGGCCCTGTAAGGCTGTCCAGATAGATCTCAATCTTTCCGCCATTGGTTGCTGAAGCTACACTGGCCTGAAAGGATTTTGCACCCTTTTTAAAATCAACGCTTCTAACTTTGATGTAATCGCCATTATTGATATCGGTCACATAAACACCAGCTTCTTTACTCGTTTCAGTTTTTATACCCGATTCAAAGGCAATTGTTTCAGCTTCATTTCTGAGATAGGGATTAAGATGACCAACACCATTTAACACACCTTCCTTCGTCATATTAAATATTGGGATGGTGCCATCGGCATTATATTTAAATTCCTCAACACAGACCGAACGTGTGAATCCTCCACCTCCGGGCAATGCTCCACTGTGATAGAAGAAGTACGATTTCCCTTTATAATCAATGATCCCTTCGTGGTTTGTAAAACTCCCACCCTGTCTGGGCATAATGGCATCACGATAAACCCATGGACCGGTTGGACTGTTGCTTGTGGAATATGCAATATGTTCAGGGACGCCACCGGCTGCATATAACATATAATATAACTTATTCCGCTTACACAACCAGGGAGCTTCTTCGAATTGTGTTATTCTTTTGGGATCACCGGTACGTACTCCAAAGCCTTCGTTGGTAAGTGGAACCTTTACAATCTCTCCTGAATAAGAAATCATATCCGGATTCAGTTTCACATAGTAAAGGTCCGGGTTTCCCCAATATAAATAAGCCTGACCATCGTCATCAATAAACACGGTTGGGTCAATCTGACTATTTAAAATTAACGGGTGTCCCAAAGCATCCTTAAACGGTCCGGTTGGGCGATCAGAGACACCAATACCAATTGCCATCCCACCTGTGGTTTTAGTGATGGGGACATACCAATAAAACTTGTTATTTCTGAATACACACTGTCCGGCCCAGGCATCTTTCTTAGCCCAGGTAAAGTTATTTAAACCCAGTGGTGATCCATGATCGGTCCAGTTTACCATGTCGGTTGTAGAAAAGCATCTCCAATTTTTCATCGTAAAATACTTCGAACCATCTTCGTCATGCCCGGTATAGAGGAACAGCGTGTCTTTATACACCATTGGTGCCGGATCTGCTGTATAACAGGTTTGAATAATTGGATTTTGTGCATTGCACACATTCGGCATCAGGCTTGCGACCAACAAGGATGCAAATAAAATTCTTAAATATTTCATATCTAGTTGAGTAATCATTTTTATTTTTTTGCAATCATATAAGGTTGAAGAATTCCGATATACTTTGTTAAAAGTTCCTTCAATGCGGGCATATTAATTCCCCCTTCACGTAAACGGTTCACTTCAGATGTAGGGGGTATACGCATTGGAACAAGTTCTGCAGATTCCAACAGATTAGCTGCAGTTTCTGTCAACATTAACCCCTCTTTCCAGGAGGCATCTGATTTACCGAGCCAGGCATTTCCTTTATTTACAACCTCTGAAACTTTCCCTTCCCGGTCAGGTATAGCTAACAAAACATCACTACTCCTCTTTCTGAAGAAACCCATGACAGCCGCAGCAATCGAAGGATCGCGTACAGTTCCGTCTTCGTAAAAAACGCCATGTACAGTGCCCCATCCCTTACGTACGATCATCAATTCCCAAATATACCAGCCCACACCTGCTTTCATATGCTCTTCGAGCGTGACATCGTATGGATTTGCGCGAGCAATGCATCCAATCTCACCGTTGATAAGCGGTTTACCAACACTGTCAGCAAAATGTTTTAAACGATCAATGTTACTCCTGATTTTCTCACGGGTCTGGCTGTAGTCATGAAATTGAAGCACATCAACATAACCGGCCAGTTCCATCATCTTTTCAGGATAAGCAAACCCTATCGTTATTGGAGTCTTTTTATCCAGTTCATGGAAAAGCTTCGACATAAATTTAGCGTTTTCACACTTGCTTTGAAGCAGTGTGGCAGGAGTTGGAGGATAATCGGGTTCATTCATTACATCCCAGAATTTTAGTCCAGCCTGGTTTGAAAGCGCATCAACCAAAAATTTAGCCCATTCTCTTCCTTGTGCACGAAGGGTAGTATCATTAATCCATTTACCGCTTCCGACACACAGCATTACACCAATTCCTTTTTTATTACAGGACGCTGTAAATTTACGCAAATTGTCTCTCAGTAAATTTTTATCTTTAGCTTCTACATAAACCTGATAAGGCAACATGATCCGAACCTGATTCAAATTAAGGCTTTTTGCCAGATTCAAATCGAATTCGGTAGTCTTTTCATCATATTGAAGCCAACAATCAACGTGATGACGTTTTGAATCATCATTGGCAGGTGTATAATTAAATCCCCTGATATACGAAAGATCATTTTTCCCTTTCGAGCCGGAGCCTGTTATTTGTGCCTGTAAATCTTTAGAATTACCGACTATGAATGTAACGCAAAGAATAAGTGATAAATACCTTAATTTTTTCATATTAAATCATTTTATTATATTGAAAAACTGCAGATACATCTGTCAGATTATTTCACCTTGGGTCCAATAATTTGGTAGTTACCGCTTAAGTGCATAATACTGAAAAGATATAAAAGACCGTCATAATAAGGATCGAAGTACCCATCTGAATAAGGTTCGAGTTTAGCATTCCACAAAGCATCTACAAACTTCCAGCTTTTGGCTTGCGTTCCTATGATAGATGCTGCCGCTGCAGTAGCCACAAATCCAATCGAATGACGGAGTTTCTTAAATCCGCCTGCCTGAAGAATCGTCTCAGGTAGCGTACCATCCGGATTAAACTGATCTTCAAAGGTATCAATTCCTCTACCATAAAGAAAACCTTGTAAACGCTTGGCATAATCCTGTTTCCATTGCTGATCTTTGGCATACCAGGAATAATCCATGGCAATGTTCATCGGAACCCGCCATGAGTCATACCGGAAAGCAGAAGCCATTCTACCCCTGGTTCTGGGAGCGCCGCTAAACTCTGTATTATCTGCATTGAGACCGGTAACAGGATTACAGGCCCGGTGCAGATAAGCCCGTGCAGTATCTGCACAATCCTTATAAAACTGTTCGTGACCATCTTTGGCATATTTGGCCCAGACTTCATAAAATGCCGGTAGATGATACGAAGGGTCAGTCCATTCGTAGCCACCTTTATCGGGTGTAAAAGTAATCTGTTTATGTTCTACATTAATCACATTCATGACACCTTCTGTGCCGTTTTTGCTCCACATGGCATCAAGTATTTTCCTTGCTTCGGCATAATAATTAATCCCCGTTTTATTACCCCACCTGTTTGAAGCAAAAAGCAGATCAGTCACAAAATACAATTCTCCATCAGAGGCAGAGCCTTCAGAATTATGCTTTAATGTTTCGGGCTTAATACTCCAGGCAAAATAAGCATCCCGGGCTCCCCCGTGATGTTGCAGGTTTTTGGTAGTCCAGCGCCAAATACGGTCAAAAACAGCTTTTTTATTGAGCTGAACGGCAACCATCATTCCATATGAAAGCCCTTCTGTTCGTGCATCGTGGTTCTTTACGTCAGAAACATAAGCCATGGAATCGCCTACTTCGAAATACACTTTGTTGGGTCCTTCAAAAACATCATGATAGGCTTTGGCAAGTTTAGCATCTATATCGGCCTGTTTATACCCAGCTTCACGAAAGACATTACGGTATTTACCTGTTTTGATTGCCCCTTCTTTCCAGGGTTTCATTTTGCCCCGTTGATCCTTTACATCTTTGGTGGTATCGGAGGGGATTATGTTTCCCCCAAAACAGAGGGTGAATATTGTAAAAGTCATTACAACCAGACTACTGATCTTTTTCATACGATAATTGATTTATGCTTTTTATTAATCTTTTTAAGATGATTATTTTTTCGAAGTAAAGGTAAATTTGTTGATTGTAAACAGCTTGTCATCACCGGTACCCACAAATCGCAAATATACATCGTGACGGCCAACAGTTTGAATAGTTTTAGCAGTGAATTTTTTAAATTCAGTTAAACTGCCAGTATTTTCAATTTTACAAGTTGCAATTTTTTTGCCTTTATCGATTGAATCGAGCCATACCTCAACAACACCACCTTTTGTAGTACTGGCAGCCATTATTTCGATCGAAGCCGAAGCTTTATTGTATTCTTTGTTACCGAACTCAACTCCGGCATATAATGACCAGTCACCGTTGTGAATATCATCAAGAACTGTAGTACCGTCAGCTAAAACAGCCCGTTTAGTGCCAAATTGATTTGCAGGACATTCCGCAAGAATAGGAGAATAAGCATCCCTGTATATATAGAGATCAAAATAAGCGGGATTGCCTGCTACGTATAACCCTTGCCTGTTTCCACACCAACCGTTATAATTTCTGTTATAGCTATCCATGGTTGCAACATTGATGGCTTCACCTACTTTGGTCCAATTCGTACCATCGGGACTGAAATAGCCGGTAAGTAAATGATTTTCCCTATATATTTTTAGCCATAAAGTATTGCCAATCGTGTTTTTAGCCTCATAACTTGTTTTATCGAAACTGAAACATATTACTTTGTTACCCTCTTTATTTACAGAACTATAAATTTTTGCAAACATATTCTCGGCGCCATTTATAATTCTAATCCCTGCCTCATCAGTCGTAGCTTTTGCATCAAATTCCAATCGGGTAATCAAAGAATAATTATGTTCCGGATCGGTTTTTATAACGGTATTCGCCTTTACTGCGCTTTTTGGACTTAACCTAAGCCAACCCTTGCGTTCAGTTATCGAAGAAAGTGCTGAAGGTGTGAAACCCAAAAATGACCATTCCGGATTTAATTTATCGGTGGTAAAGAAATCTGATTTTGGTACCATCCATGGAATTCCACTTGAAGGTAGATTAGGAGCTGTTTTAGGAACATTTAACGGATATTCAACTACTACATCATTGTTTGCATCATAATGTGCCTGATTTAAGATCCCTTGTCGTCCCTGACCGTACCATTCGTTATTGTTAGCCCTTGCCCAAACAGGGTGGAGCACCCAACTTGTTCCATCTTTCAGTTTGACAGCAGCAGAGCTATGATTTGGGCCAAAGAAAATTGCAGAAGATTTGGCTGGATCTTTCTCGTTAAATAAATCCACCGGAGTTGTCCAGGCGGCTTTATCTGCGGTAAGTGTTTTACTTCTGAGCACTTTCTGTCCACCCGATACGTCACGGGCGCATGAGTAGTAATAATATCCATTATCTTTCCACATTACCGGACCTTCTGCCCAGCTAAAAGGGAAATTTGCACTTTTGGGATTTAACCAATCTAAATTATAAACGACACCTGTTGGTTGACCGTCATTGCCTAATTCTACAATACCGTTATTGGGTTGTCCGTTTTTTACAATCATATACCATTTCCCATCATCGTCAACAAAGATAGAATTGTCATAACCTAATCCGTAGGAAAGTTGTGAAGGATTTTTCACCTTTACAGGCATAGACCAAGGCCCTTCAGGCTTATCTGCACTCACAAAATACATGGTGTTGGCGCGGGAGAAGTAATCCCAATATTTATTATTAAACAAAACCATTTGTCCTCCCCAGCAACCTGCTGAGGCTTTATCTTCATAGCCTGCCCATTCAGCAGATACCGGCTGAGCAATGGCTTCCCAATGCACCAAATCGGTAGAATGATAGATTACAGGAGTTGGATTGAAGGAAGATCCCGTGGTGTAAAAATCATCTCCAATCTTTGTTAAAGTACAATCTGAATGATCACCTGGAATCACAGGATTCATATAGGTCTTAAATGATATAGATTGGCTGAATCCAGTTGAAGTTTGCAAAAAGCAACACAATATTCCAATAATAATAATTGCAAATGTCTTTTTCATTTTTTTGAGGCAGTAAGATTTGAATGAATATATTTTAAAATGAAAACCATATTCATATTTTAAATTTTCCTTTACCAATTAATGCAAACAAGATCTCAATTATATTTTAAATTGAGATCTTGTTTGCGTCATCGTAAAGCCAGGCTTTCTCTGTTAATAAAATTATAGAATTGTAAGTTTCAATGTTTTCAGATCTTTGCTGTCTGAACTTGTTCCGTACATTAATTCATAGTCACCGGCATGAACTCTCACTGTGTTGGTAGAGGTATCAAACCATTCGAGTGACTTTGAAGGAATTGAAATCGTGGCAATCGCATTCTTTCCTGCAGCAACATCAACACGTTTAAATGCTCTTAAGGTCTTAATCGCGCCATCAGGGTCATTTAATTTGTGTAAATAGACCTGAACGACTTCAGTACCATTGCGTTTACCTAAATTTGATACAGGAACAGTAAGTTCAACCCCTTCATTAGTTTGAATTTGAGACTTGTTGATTTTGGCTTCTCCAACTGAGAATGTAGTATAACTTAAACCAAAACCAAATGGGAACAATGGGTCAGTCGTCATATAGCGATACGTACGTCCTTTCATGTTATAGTCTTCAAAAGCAGGTAACTGCTGAATGTTCTTATAAAAGGTAAGGGGTAATTTTCCTGCAGGATTATAATCGCCAAACAGTACATCGGCAACAGCCTGACCACCTGCCTCGCCGGGATACCAGGCCTGAAGGATTGCATCACAGCTGGTAGTTTCAGGGACAAATCCCATTGCAGAACCTGAGCAATTGACAAAGATGACTTTTTTACCTGCTGCTTTTAATGCTGCAAGGCAATTACGTTGTGGGAGGGGTAATTCCATATCAGTTCTGTCACCGCGGCTAAATCCGGGGAGTGTAACCGGCATTTCTTCACCTTCCAGTTGTGAATTGATACCACCTGCAAATACGACAACATCATAACCTTTTAATTTTTCAATCAGTTTGTCGAAATTAACAGGAACTTCTTTGCCCATATTAAAGTTCAGACTGGCATCAGTATTAGCTGTTTGTACAAAAGTAAATTCGATTTTATACTCTTTACCCTTCTCAACAGTTAAAGGAATCCGGACTGCTCCACGGCTTCTGCCCGCTGGATTATTGATTGCCTTTCCGTCGACTAACAGTTCAAATCGGCCTCTAGATTCGTATTTGAATACGATTTCACCTGATTCAGCAGGTTTAAAGGTAGTTTCATATTTACCGGAAAACTCGGTCATATTGACTCCCTGACCAAACTGATGTGATCCCAGTGTTGTCAACTGAATTGGGCTGACAATCTGATCAACGGTAACAACCGTTCCTTTTAAATCGCGGTTATTCCAGTAAGTAGCCTTAATACCGGGCTTTCCATCAATGGAACAGTTACCGATTAATGTTTCTACGATTTTGTCATCAACAACCTCACAGGCCTTGTCGTAGAATATTTTAGCAGCCGGTAGTTTAGTTTTTATTCCGTCTAATATGGTAGAAGTTTGATTTGGCGTTCCATTATAATTTCCCCACAATACACGTTTCTCATCGGCATTCGGTCCAAGAACGGCAATCTTTATGTTTTTATTCAAAGGTAACGCGTTATTCTTATTCTGCAGAAGTGTCATTGTTTCTCTGGCCATATCTAAAGCCAGTTTCTTATGCTCATCTGAATTGACCACCGACATCGGGATCTTTGACCATGGAACGATATTGTTATCATCCATTTCACCTAAGTCAAACCGACCTCTTAAAAGACGGAGAATACTCTTGTTGATATCACTTTCTTTAAGCAGCCCTTTTGCTACAGCATCAGGTATTTGCTTATAAGCATAACCTGCACACTCCACATCGGTTCCTGCCAATACAGCTTTAGTAGCTGCATGTGTATTATCTGAAGATACTTTAGAATTTCTCACAAAATCGGTAATGGCGCCACAATCTGAAACGACCAGATATTTAAAGCCCCAATCTTCACGAAGGATACGTTGCAATAATTGTGTACTACCGCAACATGGTTCATTATCCAAACGTTGATAAGCACACATCACTTCGCGGACATCGGCATCCATTACTAATGTTTTGAATGCAGGTAAATAAGTCTCGTACAAATCACGAAGTTTCACATCGTTGATATCAGCTGTATGACGTGTTGACTCAGGACCTGAATGAACCGCAAAGTGTTTTGCACAAGCCAGCAATTTTTTATACTTAGAATCAACCGGTCCCTGTAATCCATTGACAACAGAAACACCCATTGTTGCGGTCAGGAATGGATCTTCTCCATAAGTTTCCTGGCCACGACCCCACCGTGGATCACGGAAAATGTTGATGTTGGGAGTCCAAACAGAAAGACTGTTGAATCGTTTGTCTTCAGTTCCCTTTCTGATGTTTTCATTGTATTTGGCACGGGCTTCATCAGACACGAAATCAAATACATGAAATACCATGTTGTTGTCAAAAGAAGCGGCCATGGCAATGGGTTCCGGAAACACGGTAACATTTGTCTGGTTTGCATATCCATGTAAAGCTTCACTCCACCAGTTGAATTTCTTTATTCCCAGGCGAGGAATTGCTTCTGAAACATCACACATTAGGATGGCTTTTTCTGGTATGGTAAGCCTTTTCATTAAATCATTAGCCCTTTCTTCAGAACTCAGGAGCGGGTTCTGATAAGGCAATTTCTGCCCAAAGGACAAAATTGAACATAAAAGAATCGTTAAAAGTAAAATTCCATTTTTCATTGTTGGTGTATTGTAGTTAACATTTTATAAGGTTGTTATTTGAATAGGGTATTTAAAAGACCCATAATCGCATTTGAAAAAAAACTAAAAAATCCATATGAGTTAATAAAAATCACACGTTGTGTTAATACTGGAAGTAAAAGTAGAAATTGGCGTCCTCAAAGATATTTAATTTTAGATATTCTATTTCCAAATTTGGATAAATAACAATAGGCCATTTTAATGCAACATTGTTTTGAAGGAGGGGCTCAAAACATACAACATGCTGTTAATTCGTATTTTAGAGTATATTATCGCCCGTTTCTGTTATATTGCAACCCATCAGACATTATGGTTATTCCATCGGAAGACAATCGGTTGTCGCCGGAGATATAACTGTCCAATATTCCACTCATTTTGGTCACCTCCCGCAGGGCTTTAGTGTACCTTTCGTGCTACTTTAGCGCGAAAGGTGCGCGAAAGGTGTACGAATGGTGCACCAATCGTGTGCGAAATGTCCAAATTTTTTCATCTGTTTCTGTCCTGTTTCTGTATTTTGTCCCTGGATATTATCTCCGTTTCTTGCTGATGATACAATACCATTAAAAAAGATAAGGTAGAAAAAGAGTTATCTTTTGCCTACCTTATCTATTGATATTATGCCAGGAAGAATAAAATTTAAAACAGATTCTATTCCTGTTCTTTTATTTCAAAGTGAAAGTTGCTTCCTGAGGTTTTGAAATGCCCAGATCAACACTTCGTTTAAGCGGTGCGGCGCCTCCTATAGTAACTTTTATGTCGCCGGCTGAAAGAACACTTTTCCCATCATTATCAATGTAACGCATCATTTCAGGGGTTACAGTAAAGTGAAGTATTGTTGATTCGTTGGGTTTCAGTTTTACACGTTTAAAGGCTTTCAATGAAAATAATGGTACAGATATTTTGGTGTTTAAGTTGGTAATGTATAACTGGGCAACTTCGTCGGCCACCATTTTACCAGAATTTGTTAAAGTAACATCCACATTAACCGGTTGATTTTTCTTAACACTGGTAGCTGATAATTTCAGATTGGAATAGACAAACTTTCCATAGCTGAGTCCATAACCAAAGGGGTACATGGGTTCGGCAGTCATATAACGATAGGTTCTTCCGGCCATGGCGTAATTTTCATAGGCAGGAAGTTGATCGAGTGATTTTGGGAAAGTAATAGGTAATTTGCCAGAAGGGGATACTTTACCAAAAATAAGATCGGCAGCTGCATTTCCTCCTTCTTCACCCGGATACCAGGCCAAAAGGACAGCATCAGATAATTCATGTACCTCAGACAGGTTCATTGGACTGCCACCGGTAATGATAGTAATGATTGGTTTTTTATTCCCATCACGAAGTTTCTTCAGGAAATCGATCTGGTTCTTTGGCAGGTTATATTCCAAATGGTCGCCAAAGGTCGAAGAAGCGATAGATTCACCTTCTTCACCTTCAATCAGACCAGAAATTCCCAACACAACAATAATAGCATCGCTGGCTTTGGCTTCATCCGTGGTCCAATCGATTGGATTGAGATTATCCCTGTCTAATAATATACCAGGACGATATTCTAATTGACTTCCCGGTTTTATTCCCGAAGCAATCCCTTCGATATACGTTGAAAATTGTGTCGTTACTCCAAAATAATTACCAACCAGGACATCCACGCTACCTGCATTGGGACCGACTATAAAATATTTGGCCAGATCATTTTTCAAGGGAAGAACCCCATCGTTTTTCAGTAATACCATCGATTTCACGGCAACTTCTCTGGCCAATTGACGATGTTCGGCACTATTAATTACAGAAACCGGAATAGAGTTATACGGATTAGAACCTCTTGGATCAAAAAGACCTAATTTAAACTTGGTTTTTAATAAAATGGATAAAGAACTATCGATCTCAGCCTCAGTGACCAAACGTTGTTTCACAGCATCTATAAGACCGGGGAATTCGTTACCACAATTCAGATTAACTCCGGTCTTTAAAGCCATTGCTGCAGCCTGAGCCACGTTGGCAACGACCTTGTGTCCTTCATAAAAGTCGGTTATGGCCCAACAATCGCTGACAACATGACCTTTAAATCCCCATTCTTTACGAAGGATGGTGTCAATAAGATAATTGTTGCCACAACATGGCTGACCATTTGTACTGTTATAGGCGCACATTACGGCTTCAACCCCTGCATCCACTAATGATTTAAATGCTGGCAAATAAGTTTCGCGTAAATCTTTCGGACTAACAACAGCGTTAAATACATGTCGCAGTCTCTCAGGTCCGCTGTGAACGGCAAAATGCTTGGCACAAGCAGCAACTTTAAGATATTTAGGATTATCACCCTGTAAGCCCTTTACAAATGCCACACCCATACTTGAAGTCAGAAAAGGATCTTCACCATAAGTCTCCTGACCTCTACCCCATCGTGGATCACGAAATATATTGATATTCGGAGTCCAGAAAGTCAAGCCGCCAAACTTTTGACGATATCCATGAGAAACAGCAGCATTAAACATGGCACGGGCTTCATCTGATATCGCGGTGGATTCCCGGAGTGCTAATTCAGGATCGAAAGTAGCACCCAATCCTATTGCCTGTGGGAAGACGGTCGCTACTCCTGAGCGTCCAACGCCGTGTAAGGCTTCATTCCACCAGTTATAGGCAGGTATGTCGAGTCTGGGAATTGCCGGACTATTGTACATCAGTTGATCTACCTTTTCCTGTAGTGTAAATTTCGATATCATGTCTTTAACCCGAACTTTGATCGGTTGAGACGGATCAAGAAATAAAGGTCCCTTCTGAGCAGATACAGAGGAAAATAAAGCTAACAGTACTAAAAGGATTAAATTAAAGCGGTTCTTCATAATATGATTGGATAAAACATTTACCATTAAACTGTTCGTATTAATTTTTTTCAATAATACGATAAATAAATAATAAGTACAAATATAATTAGAGTTGCAGTATCTCGTAACCGATTGCATGTTTTTATTCATTTTATTGTAATAACTACGCTAAGTATGTTAGTACTTTATTTATATCATGAGTAGGAGTTAATGTAAAATCAAACTCATACAATTTATTTTATGCAACTGATTGCATAAATTTATTATTTATATTTATATTTGCTACGATTCTAAAAAGCCATGAGAGTAAAGGAAATTACAATTTACGATATTGCTGAACATTTAAAGATATCCACAGCAACAGTTAGCAGGGGCTTGAAAGACCATCCGGCAATCAGTCAGAAAACAAAAAAACTCATTCTCGAAACTGCTAAAGAAATGGGTTATCAGACCAATACTTTTGCAAGAAACCTTAGAAGACAGAAAACAAACACGATTGGTGTTATCGTACCACGACTCAATAGCGGCTTTATGTCAGATGTACTGGCTGGTATGGAGAAAATAGCCAATATTTCGGGATATAATTTGATTATTTCTCAATCCCTTGAAACAGAGAAAAAAGAAATATTAAATGCAGCAACGCTCTTTAATAATCGTGTAGATGCTTTAGTTGTATCCTTATCTTACGACACAAAAAGTATAGCACATTTTGAACCTTTTCTGAAAAAGAAAATACCTGTTTTGTTTTTTGACCGGGTTTTTACACATAAGGAATGTTCTACTATAGTCATTGATAATTATAAAGCCGCTTACGAGATTACCGCTCATTTAATTTCACAGGGATGTAAAAACCTGGTTCATGTAACAGGGAACTTATTACGTAATGTATATTTGGATCGTTATCATGGGTTTAAACAAGCGCTTAAGGACAATAAGCTCACTTTTAATGAAGAAAATCTGATTATCAATAATCTCACTCCCGAAGATGCGCTTGATGTATCACAAAGAATACTTAAAATGAGCCCGAAACCAGATGCTGTCTTTGTATCCAGCGATCTATGTGCTGCAAATATCATGTTGGAATTGAAAAAAAACGGAATAAAAGTCCCTTCTGACATGGCCTTTGCAGGATTTAATAATGACCCTTATTCAAAACTGGTTGAACCCGGCCTGACAACGATTGATTATAAAGGATCTGAAATTGGTGAATTAGCCATTCAGATTATGATTAATCAATTAAATCACTTACAAAATATGACCATAACCCAATCAATCGTTTTGGGCCATGAACTCATCATCAGACAATCCTCATTAAGGCTAAAATCAAAAAAGCAATAATTAATCGTCATATTAATACTTTTCCAAATGAAACATTCGCTACATCCGTTTAAATTAAATCAAAACAAATCCATCATTAGATGGATTTTCGTCCTTATTCTTATTAATTTTTACTTTCTGGGATTCGCTCAAACAGGCGCACCTATTAACACATCGGAAAAAGGATTAAAAGACTATTATAACAAATATTTTCCAATAGGTGTAGCTGTATCTCCACAAGTTTTAAAAGGACCTACCGGTGAATTTATTTTAAAAGAGTTTAATAGTATTACTCCGGAAAATGCAATGAAGATGGGACCTATTCATCCTCAGGAAAATAAATATAATTGGACTGATGCTGACGCAATGGTAGATTTTGCAGTAAAGAACAACATAAAGATTCGTGGACATAACCTCTGCTGGCATCAACAAACTCCCCGATGGTTTTTTAAAGATTCGCTGGGTAAACCCGTTTCAAAAGAAGTTTTATTGCATAGGCTAAAAGACCATATTACAACGGTTGTTTCCCGTTATAAGGGAAAGATCTATGCCTGGGATGTAGTCAATGAAGCCATTGATGACGATAGTACTAAGTTTCTTCGTAATTCTGAGTGGTATCAGATATGTGGTGAAGATTTTATAGCCAAAGCTTTCGAATATGCCCATGAAGCCGATCCTAATGCAAAACTTTTTTATAACGATTACAATACAGAGAGGCCAGAAAAAAGAGATCGGGTCTATAAACTTCTGAAGAAACTGAAAGATGCAAAAGTACCCATCGATGGAGTTGGCCTTCAGGCACATTGGTCTATTTTTGAGCCATCTGAAAAAGAACTCAGAGCTGCTTTAGATAAATTCTCATCTTTGGGGTTAAAAGTTCAGTTCACCGAATTAGATATATCTGTTTATCCCTGGGAAAAAGATAGAAGGGCAAAGAAACCAAATGAGTCTGATGTCTATACTCCTGAACTGGAAAAGAAACAATCTGCGCAATATCAAATGGTTTTCAATGTTTTCAGAGCGTATAAAAAGGTAATAACAGGAGTTACTTTCTGGAATATATCGGATAAATATACCTGGTTGGATAACTACCCGGTACCCGGTCGTAAAAATTATCCTCTTCTCTTCGACCAGAATCTTCAACCAAAGAAAGCCTTTTGGGAAGTGGTTAATTTTAAAAAATAGCACAAATCAAATCTGCTCCCATTTCGATCCACTCAACAAAATATAATCAATGAAAAAGACAATACTATTCATTATCTTTTCCCTTTCTCTTTTCCAGATTAAGGCGCAGAAGATTTCAGGTGATGACAATTATATATTGAAAAGTAAGGACAAAACATGCTTTACACTTTTTGAACCAGGTAAAACGGCTCCGATTTGTATCAGCTCTTCGGATTGGCCCGGAGTAATACGTGCTGCAATTGACTTACAAGGAGATATTGAAAAAGTGACCGGTTCAAAACCTTCGATAAATAAAGATGTTATTCCGAAAGCAACGAATATCGTGATCATCGGAACGATTGGGAAAAGCCCCTTACTGGACAAACTTATAAAAGAAAAAAAGATTGTAGTTGATGGCCTGAAAGGCAAATGGGAAAACTTACTCATTCAGGTTGTTCAAAATCCTTTGCCTGGTGTGCAGCAAGCATTGGTAATTGCCGGAAGTGATAAGCGGGGAACTATTTTTGGGATATACGATTTATCAGAAAGAATAGGTGTCTCACCATGGTACTATTGGGCCGATGTGGTTCCTGAAAAGAAAACAGCGTTATATATAAAAGCAGGACGCTTTACACAATCACCCTCTGTAAAATATAGGGGGATATTTCTGAATGATGAGAACCCGGATCTGAGCCGTTGGGTGGCTGAGAAGTTTGGCACCGTCAAACTCGGCACGGATCCACCGATGCCGCGAGGGGTTGCAAATTATAACCATGAATTTTATTCCAGGGTGTTCGAGTTACTCCTTCGCTTGAAAGCCAACTACCTGTGGCCGGCAATGTGGAACAATGCTTTTAATGAAGATGATCCTGAAAATCCACGTCTGGCTGATGAGTATGGTATCGTAATGGGCACTTCTCATCAGGAGCCCATGCTCAGGGCACAAAAAGAATGGGACAGAAGATATCAACGAACACTTGGAAGCTGGAATTATATCAAAAATCCCGATTCTCTGCAGTCTTTCTGGGCGAATGGAATCAGAAGAAATAAGAACTATGAAAGCATATTAACAATTGGATTACGGGGCGCTAATGATACAGAAATGGCCCCGGGTGGTCCTGCAGCCAATAAGACACTGCTTGAAAACATCGTGGATGTGGAGCGAAAAATTATTGCCAAAGAGATAAATCCTGATGTAACGAAAGTTCCGCAATTATGGTGCCTTTATAAAGAAGTTCAGGATTATTACAATGCCGGCATGAGGGTTCCCGACGATGTTACGCTTTTATGGGCTGAAGACAACTGGGGGAATGTGCGTCGTTTACCGACTCCTGAAGAACGGAAAAGGAGTGGCGGAGCGGGAATCTACTATCATTTTGATTATCACGGAGGTCCACGGAGTTATCAATGGATTAACAGCAACCCTTTACCCAAAATCTGGGATCAGATGTCGCTAGCAAAACAATATGGGGCAGACAAGGTCTGGATTGTAAATGTCGGACATTTAAAAGGATATGAACTACCCATCGAGTATTTCCTAAAACTTGGATGGAACACAGAGAAGCAGAAAAACAACAATATCAATGAATTTACTGAAAAGTGGGCTGAAAGGGAATTCGGAGCTACATACGCTAAAGAAATTGCAGGCATTGTTTCAGCATATGCCAAATTCAATGGCCGACGCAAACCTGAACTGCTTGCTCCAACAACTTACAGTATGACCAATTACAAGGAATCAGAAAATGTAGTCAAAGAATTTAATGCTATTGCATCAAAGGCTGAAGCGCTTTATAAAAAAATGACTCCTGAAAAGAGAGATGGCTTCTATCAGGTGGTTCTCTTCCCGGCCAAAGCCTGTGCTTTAGTCAATGAATTCTATCAGACAGCCGGAACGAACATGTTGTATGCAAAACAAGGCAGGGCTGCAACCAATGATTATGCTGATAAAACCCTTCAGCTCTTTTCAGCCGATACCAGTTTAATGGGATATTACAATCGTATTTATGCCTATGGCCGATGGGATCATTTTATGGATCAGTCACATCTGGGTTATAATTCGTGGCAGGACCCTCCGGTTAACAGTATGAGAGCCATTAAACTAAATCATATTGAATTGCCGGATAGCGCTTTGATGGGTGTGGCTATTGATGGCTCCGAATCAGTTTGGCCTGGGTCCGCAGAAATTGCGCAGTTACCCACTTTTGTCCGGCTCGACAACGCTACCATTACAGAGAAATACATTGATATTTTCAATAAAGGCAAAATCCCCTTTACTTATTCTATCCGTGTTAGCAAGCCGTGGATCGTTTTATCCTCTAAAGATAATGATTTGATTAATAAGGAAAAACAAATTTCCGTCCATATTGATTGGACAAAGGTACCGGCCGGTTTCTCGACTGATACTATTACAATATCAGGGACCAAAAAACAAGTGAAAGTGGTTGTCAAAACTTTTTATGATCAGAAACTGCAAAAGGAAAACCTTATAGGATTTGCTGAGGAAGATGGCTATGTTTCGATGGAGGCAGAACATTATATGACCAAAAAAGATGCAGGTAACCTTAGTTGGGAAAAGGTTGATGATTATGGTCATACCTTATCCGGAATGAGGGCTACTGCTCCAGCAAATGCACCTGAAGCCAATCCCGGAAAAGACGCTCCATGTCTGGAATACTCCATGGTTTTGCACGATATGGGAACGGTTAATGTAAAAACATACTGCAGTCCTGTATTGAATTTTATGCCGGGACGTGCCATCCGGTATGCGGTCTCCTTTGATGATCAAAAACCACAAATTGTAACACTCGTTCCCGGAAATTATAATGCCCAAAATGGAAACAGAGATTGGGAGAAAGCAGTTTCAGACAATATGCGGATGAGTAATTCAACACATACCCTTGCAATAAAAGGGACCCATGTTTTGAAAATCTGGATGGTGGATCCGGGAGTTGTGCTTCAAAAAATCGTCGTTGATTTAGGTGGAGCAAAACCCAGTTATCTGGGACCTCCCGAAAGTGTATTTAATAATTTGAATAAATAAAACCACTATAAAGCATGGTCACTTTATCAAGTTAAGTGACCATGCTTTTTTAGTAACCATTTTATTTTGTAGTTGCAGATATTGGAAGACCAAAAACCGAGAATTCTCTTACTTCAGGAAGCGCCTGACCGGGTGTTACAGAGACACTCAGACGTACATAACGGCATTTGACAGGAGCGAATTCATCAAACTCTACGTTGTTAACAATTGCGTTATCCGTTTTGTCTACAACAGTAATGTAATTATTACCGTCAACAGAAACCTCTATTTTATAACGATTTGGCTGAGTGGTTGAATTGGCAGTTTGTCGTTTGGGAGGGAAAAGCAAGCGGCAGGATTGAACAGTGAATTGTTGTTCGGCCGGCAGTGTCGCGGTATGACCTAAGTCAAGCCTGAGCCAGGGAGCTGCATCACCTGTTGCCGGCTGCCAACCCGTTCGGGTGCTATTATCAAAGGCATATGGGGCATTCTTTCCCGGAGCCTCGCTACTCACCGTATATAACTTGTCGATGGCAAGGGGTAACAGGCCCAGGCTATTGTCTTTCCAGGGTGTCGCTTTCACTCCGGGGTTCCATTGTGGGGTATTAGATGCGCCCTTGATAAAAATATTTCCTTTCGCATCGAATCCTACCGGATCCATTCCTATTCCCCTTTCCAACCCCTTCATGCCATTCCAGTTCAGGTAAAGAACCGTATAAAATGCCCATAATGATCCGTCGGGACCGGCTATGATACAATGGTGACCGGTTCCTGAGATGAGGCCTTCCCTGTTACGCAGGATAGGACTGCCCGGATAGTATGTAAAAGGTCCAAGGGGTGATTTTGAAGTGTAAACGCCAACAGCATAGGTTCTCCAATCTGTCCCGGCTGCAGAATACTGCAGAATGTAAGTGCCATTGTGCTTGGTCATCCAGGGAGCCTCTATCCAGCTTGCATCACTGTATTCATTCATATCACCATAACGCTCCCAGATATGGGTATTGTTAAAGCTAAAAAAGTGTTTAGGTGCACTCACAAAACGGGTAAGTTCTTTCGGATTGAGTTCTACACCGTAGATACCGTTGGTAGCCCTACCTGAATAATACATATATACGCGACCGTCATCATTAACAAAAACCATTGGATCGAATAACAACTTCTTTTCACCTTTCTCATCCTTGAAATCACCGATATATTCCCACGGGCCGTAAGGCGTTATGCTTCGTGAAAAACCGGTGTCGTTTCCAGTCATATAGAAAAATCCTTTATAACGAAATACACAAGGAGCTACAATTCGCTGCCCGGCAGGAAGAGTCATAGCCAGTCGTTTCCAGTGCGAAAGGTCGTCGGAAGACCACACATAACCGCCACCTCCCGAACAATATAACCAGTATTTGTTTTCATACTTTATGACGGTAGGGTCACCAACTGACTGTCCACCTTCAAGCACGACCGGATTAATGTAATGCTGCCCGGATTTGAAATTTACTCCACCAGTTTTCTGAGCAGAGATGAACTGACTACTTCCAAATAAAATCATCAGGGACATCACTATCTGAGTGATTTGTCCCGGTATCATGTTTGACATTTTAATTTTATTCATTGTTTTCATTTTTAGGGAACAGGTTGAATCAGACCATAATTTTAAATTTCAATCTTTTTACCAGGTCAACTGAAACAGAGAGATTCCCTGTCTTGGAAGATTCAGGGATAGCTCCACCAATCCGTTTTTTACATTTTCCCATGATGGAGAATTAAACATCTTTAAGGCCCCTGCCTCTTCGAGTGTTTTGTATTGCTCAGGAGTGGGATTCTGAGGTGAACCCATTTTTTTCCATACTTCATAGGAATTGCTGTTTTTATCATCTATCCGGTACTCATGAACCAGAACTTTTGAAGGGACAAGACCCGAAACATCGACTTTGACAGAAGAGGCATTTGCGGGCAGGTCGTTGTCGCTGTAGTTCCATACCATAACCGATACACAATTTTTATCGACAGAAGCCAGTGCATTGATATCCGGTTCAACTCCCTTCACGCCTGTATCACGCATCATATTTATATCATAGATGCCACCTGAAACAGCCACTCGTGTACCACTCATCATGCCAAACATGCGAAATATATTAAGCACCGGTTTGTCGATACCGTTGGTAGCCAAATCCCTGTATCCATTAAACCATGGCTGATCTTCATATTCAAAAGCCCATGTAACGGCCCCTTTGAAATTTACCTTAAAATAATCAGCCAAAGCATACTTTCTGGCAAAGATAGCAGCCTCATAACTTGGATAAAGGGTTCCGTTGCGATAGCTGTTGGAGGGGGTTTGAACCATGGAACAGGCTGCACATCCTTCAGGATCGGATTCTCCGATTATTATCGGAAGGTTCTTAGCTTTTGGAATAGAGGAAACAATTTCAAAGCCCCTGCTTACATCCTTTAGCTGATAATTGATATTCATCTGAACGTGCCCGTCAACGATTTTCGGAGAGCCTTTAGCATGAAATCCAATATAATCGAGTGGAGACCCTATCTTCCCGGTTTTATAATTTTTGCCATTCATACAGTGATCGATAAAACTTTTCAACCAGAAGGCTGCTTTGTCGTCCCTGGGACTGGTAGTATGGGGTCCACCGATAGTGGTGGCAGGACATGCTTTCTTCACAGCCCAGGCAGCATAATCATACAACTTAAAATAATCCTCCATAGAACCCTTCCAGTAATCGATATTAGGCTCATTCCAGACTTCCCAAAACCAGCTTTCCACTGCTTTTTGTCCATAACGTGCAATGCAATGTTTGGTAAGGTTATAGACCAGATCGGCCCATTTATCATAATCCTTAGGAGGATAAGCCCAACCGGTTGCAAATGTCTTTGGCCAGTTATGCCGGTAAGGATTGGGATGGGTGGATAGGTCTTCCGGCATAAAGCCCAGTTCAACCAGAGGCTTTATTCCGCGTTCGATAAAGGTATCCAGAATTTTGTCGGTAATGGACCAGTCATAAACCGGATTACCATTCTTGTCCTCAGTATATGCATTGGTTGAGCCCCATTTGAGTGAGGCAGTGCCATCTCCTGATGTGAGAAGATTATGGGTGCGTATATGTACCGGGACTGGACTCAGTGCTGAAATCTCTGAAAGAAGTTTTTTTCCATCTTTCATGTAAGTGTAGTTTGGCTCATCATACCCAAACCAGGCCCATGCCGGATTCATGGGTCCTGTCTTAACCGATAGGTCCACTTTTAATACTACCGCATCATGACTAACCTGTCCTTCTGTTTTCTGGGCATATGATTTGAAACCACTACCCAATATTAGAAGTCCAATACTCAATCTTAGAATAGAATACTGGAGAAATGATTTTTTTATCATTTTTTCTTCGTTTAAATTTTAATTCCCCTTTGTCAAATTAAGAACTCCTGCCGATAAAGGCTCAACAGTTATTGTGACACTATTTGCATTTGGAGTAATTTGCATCTTTTTCATTGACACCGCATTAGGAGCTTCCATGGAATTGGCTGCCTTGAGTGAGCCAGGTGCAAAATATTCGTATCCGGCTTCTTTCAATGACTTCCAATCTCCCCCTATAGTCAATTCGATACTGTTGTCCGTAGGATTGACTATTTTGACAATTATACTCTTTCCATTTTCAGAGAGAGTCGTGTTAACACTTAAACTGCCGGTTTCTCCGGTATAAGCAAGACGATATTTCGAAAAATTGTCGTGCCATAGCTTAGTTATAAGGTAATTCGGCGCCAGGAAAAGTCCTTTATAATCAAAATTGATAAAAGCGTTGTTCCAGTCAGGTGAATCTGTACGGCGGATAAACAGCGCTGCTGCACCCATTGCAACAACCGGATGCTGTTCGCACATGTTCAAAAATCCTCCTGCAAAAAGACCGGTACGCCAGTCGGTGCTGTTTAGATTCCACTCAGAGATAAATAGTTTAATATTTGGATTGGGACCTGCGGCAATCATATCGGCATACTGCTCATATTGCGTGGCAAGTTTCCCGGGACCTGTGGCATATCCACCCTGATTTTCATAATGATGCAGACTGATATAATCAAAAAACTCTCCTGACCGAGTGATGAGTCCTTTATCGTTATCGGTTCCGAATCCACCACAAACAAGTATTTTAATGGAGGGGTCTACTTTGCGAAGTGCTGCAGAGAATTCTCGTACCGACGCCTCATATGCATTAATACCCATCTCCCACATCTCGTTGTCTATCTCCCAATACTTCACATTGTAGGGCTCAGGATGTCCGTTAGCGGCTCTTACACTACCCCATTTACTAGTGGCAGGCTCGTTGCAATAGGCTACCCAGTCACAGGCTTCCTGTAGAATAGCGGCATGTTCTGAGACAGGTCTATCATGTCCGATATTCACAACCAAAACAGGTTCAGAATTGATCTCCCGGCAAAGTCTCATTAATTCATCTGTTCCAAAATCACTTTGGTCGTACATCTGCCACATAAAGTGCGATAAACGTGTTCTATCTTTCTGAGGACCAATTCCCCATTTCCAGCTGTACTGTGCGGCATAGCCACCTCCAGGCCAACGGAGACAGGTGGGACCAAGTTCTTTGACAGCTTTGTAAATATCGGGTCTGAAACCACCCAGATCAATTCCGGTTTTTGACATCATGCTGACCTGATCGATGTTAACAATGCCTCCCTTCACGCCAATGGATAAATCAGCATCCCCGTTGAATTCTCCGGCCTCAAGGGTGAAGTCATATTTCTGCCATTTTAATCCCGGCTTGCCGAGTGTCCTGACAGCTTTGTTTTTGCCTTCGGAAGATAACGCTATTGTCAGTTCTGCTTTTCCGTCACCCTTTGCCCACAAGGATCCAATATACTTTTCACCTTTCTTAATTGAGAAAGGGCCCTGTAAAACACCGGTTATTTCTGAACCGGCAACTATCTTCTGGGAATAATCCATGTTCACGGCATTCCCTTTTACCATTTCAAATTTACCTTTGCCGAAAGATTTCCACTGTGGAGCCACATCCGGATTCTTTACGACTAAAGGCAATCCGTTAAGATAAATTTTCTTACCGTCAGCAGAGCTTATTTTTATGTTTTGAAACTGTGCTTCCGTATAATTAACATTGAATGCTATGTAATTAGTTTTATCACTTTTAATCAGGTCGCTGCAAGTCAAAACCTCTTTTCCGTCCAGGAATACGACGACATTTTCTCCTTTACAGTCTATTCGGAGCTTATGCCATGCTTCGGAAACATCTATCAGACCTTGGCTGATTACCACACTTTTAACCGGCTCCCAAACTGAGACCGAAGTAGTTTTACCATCACGCCCCTGACGTTGAGACACTTTTTCCTTCTCTATTGCAAATGTTGCATCTTTGGTCTGCTGAGGATTACGAGGATTTGCAGATTCAAACTTGGGATCATGTATGCGGAAACGGTATTTATTACCCGGCAGGTTTTTGAATTCAACACTCATATCAGCAAAACCACCGCCCCACATATGTCTTTCAAGTTTGTAAGAACGCCATTTCAAATCTGTGTTGATGATATAATTGTCATCATCCACCGTAACCAGGGGTATTGGATGTTCAAAAAGCGTTGGAGAAATAAGGGTCTTGTTGTTAACGCCATTCCACCCGTCAAAATATCCATCTTTCTTAGGTATTCCATTGTACTGCTCAGGTTCAAACGAACGTTCTGAAATCATTTCACCATACAATCCACCGTCGGCAGAATAATAAATGTGTTCAAAAAGTTGACCGTAGATTTTGGAATCTATAATTCCTGAAGGAGAGCCGGACTTAACGTTGATGTTAACTTTTTGGGGTTGCTGGGCTATTATCATGTTGCATAGCATGATCGCCAGTGCGAACAACAATATCTTTTTCATTTTTAAAATCGAATTAAATAGGAATGAGTAATCTTAGTAATCTTTATGCTTGCGTCATAAGCATATATGGGTAATTGCCAAATAGTGGCAATTACCCATAAATAACATATGAAACGACAGGTTATTTAGTTGCAGTAACTTTATAACCTAATATTGAAAGCATTTTCTCGCCGTATCGCGTTCCAAATGTTCGATAACCTTCAGCGAGGAAATGCAGATGGTCTTTAGCACATGGACATCCGGCGGAAGAAATAACGTATGAATTGGGAATTACTAAAGGGAGTTTTGCAATGTATTTGTTCATGCTTGCACAAGCACCTCCTTGATCAGCATTCACTACTTCGCCTGCAAGTAAAGGTATAGAGTTGGGCTTGAGGTCAAGATCTCTCAACAGATTGTCATAAATAACTTTGACTTTTTTAGTCCATAGAGTATCATTGGTATTTGATTCACCCTGATGAAGCAGTATACCCTTGATGACACCTTTCTTCTGTGCCAATTTTGCCATTTCAAGAAGCTTTGCATATGGATTTCCATCATATTCTTTAATAATATTAGTCATCCATGATGCGACAGTTGGAGTGTAGGTCTGAAAATTATCCTTATCGAACAGTTCTATTTTGCAACCGGCAACCGCAACATTAATAACCCCTACTTTGATTTTTTTGGGTAGGTTTGCAATCAATGTTCTACCAAAATAATCAACAGGAGTCAAACCTGTTCCACAACGACACAATGGAGGAACTGCGGTATACCAATTTCCTTTGGTCCTGTTCAATTTGGGACAATCGACAGTTGCAAGAACCTGAAATCTACTATCTACGGTAGTATCCTGTGGTTCAATTTTAGCATTACCCTCCATGTTTGACTGACCAAAGCACAGATAAATTTGAAAATTCTTATCCTGCGAAAATGCGTGCATATTTAAGAAGAGTAATCCTACTAATACGAACAAGCTTAGTTTTATTCTCATTTTGGTTGAATTATTTATTGTTAATTAGTTAATTAATTTTATTATCACATTCTTTGATACAAGCATTTCACCTTTCAAAATCGTTTTCAGTTCTTCAAACCTATTTTTTAGATCGCAAAACATGTCCTTAATTTAAAGGAACTTTCCGTAAGATGCGAACATTAAATACCCCTCCTGCCGTGTTTCCTGTTGAAGATTGAAACTTTACCTCAACTGATTTTTTCCCGGCAATCATTGAATCCGGTAATTGATATTCGTTATTAATGAAACCGGAACTATTCACTTTACCGGAAAGGTTTTCAGTTACTAATTTTTCTCCATCAATTAAAATATCAAATTGACGTCCCCCTGTTTCACCACAACGATAACGAACCAGAAGTGATAGTTTGGTTTCGGTATTTGTACGCATGACGTAACTAACAAAGCCCCCCTCTCTGGCATCACGATAGAATTCGTCCTGATAATTACCGGTTCTGGATTTCGAAGACTTTAGCTGGTGATCTGCTTCGGGTTGTTGTTGTCCAGGAGCAACAGCATCAATTGTTCGCCTGTCTAAGAGAATTTTTACTTTTTCATTGATAGCCAATGAATCAACTACCTTCTGGTACTGATTTTTTGTTAAAGCCATCCAATACATCATGTACCTGGAATCGTGTATACGAAAGAATGGTTCTAATACTAATCGGTAATCTGAATCAGCAGCAAACAATCCTCTTGTTGTAAATTTCAAAGGCTGTCCCTTTACCGGATAAATCTTTGATAACAGGGTTGAACGTTCACTAACCATAACCGGATCTTTATCCAATGGAACTAAGGGACCGTTTGCAATATGCCCCCATCTGCTATCATCGGCAATTAGTCCTTTCATATCCTGAGTGCCGGTTTTAGCTGCCAACATAATTGGACCATGCATTACTGCAACATATTTTGAAACATTTGGAAGTTCCTCTAACCTGTTTTCCATTGGCATAATGACTTTTACAACATCTCCATCTTTCCAGGTACGACTTATCGGCACATAAGAGGAAGGATCTGAAGAAACGGTTAATGTCTGATTTCCAACAACAATTTTAAACTTTTTTGCAGAAACCCAATTCGGGTGGCGAATCAATAATTTAAAGAAGGTTGGTTTAGTGGTATGAATTATTAATTTTGAAGATTCCTCATCAGGAAAATTTGTTTGCTGGGTAATTGTGACGCCCTTCTGTTTCCATTTAAGTTCTGAAGCAATAAAAAGATTCACATAAAGAGAATCTGAACGATGCGTATAAATAAACTGTCCATATTTTCCGTGATTTTCCATGCCGGTACCGACACAACACCACATGGCCTCGTTAGGAGCAGAGTAAACTCTGTAATGTTCAGGTCTGGCTGGGGTAAAATAGACATAACCTCCATGGTCTGGATGCTGAGTCGATAAAATATGGTTATACAATGCCTTTTCGTAAAAATCAGCATAACGAGCCTCAGGATTCATTCTGAAAAGTCCTTCGGTAAGTTTTAGCATATTATAGGTATTGCACGATTCAGGACCTTCCCGGTCTGTAATAAAATCAATATAAGCCGATTTCTGGGGGAAAAACTCCCTACGACTGTTTCCGCCAAATGCCAGTGTTCTATTTTGAGTGACTGATTCCCAAAAGAATTTCGAAGCAGTGTTATAGGCAGGATCATTGCTTTCTTCAGCGATGCGTTGAAAGCCAATTGCCTTTGGCACTTGAGTATTGGCATGTTTGTTATCCAGATTATCATTTTTAGCTGCAAATGAATTGAGGATAACTTTATGAGAAAAGCGTTTAGCCATATTCAGGTATTTTTTGTCCCCCGAAATTTGGTAAGCATCTGCATATACTTCATTCATTCCGCCCTGTTCATTTGCCAGCATGGTTTCCATTTGAGCATCGGAAAGTTTTTCACACAGGCTTATTCCCCAGTCGCAAAATTTAAGGAACATTTCTTTTGCCGTTTCATTGTTTCCATATACCCAAGCATCACGCAACCCTGCATACATCTTGTGTACATTATACCATGGGGCCCAACCATCATAGATAGCACCGGGATTTCCATTTTTTATTTTTAGCCACATAGTTTTCCCATTAGGCACGCCCCCAAGATATCCAATAAAGTCTGGGTCTTTAGAGTTTGCTTCCTGGCATTTCTTCAGTTCACTGATCATACTCTCCATACGCTCTTTACAACGCATGTCGCCGAGAGCTGCATAATTCATGGCCATTGCAGTAAGGTAATGGCCTGCCATATGTCCATCTAAGCCTTGGCTCTCCCAATTACCATAGTTCTCAGCCTTCTTCGGCAACCCGGCAGCTTTCAGATAAGGAGCCAGGAATCGGTTCACGTCATATTTTAGCAGGGTTTTAAGATTCAGCTCCTGGGCATGTTTAAAAGGACCATCCAATAGTTTTACATCTCCAAGCGAGAATTCATTAGAATACAATTTATCTTGTGCCCAAATAGTATTACATACTCCTACTGATAATAGAAGGATAATTCCAAAAATTTTTAATTTCATTATTTTTCTTATTAAAATTTAATTATAATATTTTTCCCGTTATAAGGGACTTCCTTTTTCAATGCGCTGTAGTTAATGTCAAAGCCATTTTTTTCGTTGACAAAAACAATATTAAAAATGCGTTTCTTTAAACAATTCGCAAAATCACCCTGCTTATTACCAATGGTCAGGGTCTGGTGTTGATCGTCCCAACTGAAAGGCACAACCGTGAAGTGTCCTTTCTCATAGTTGTAATTGTCACCTTCGTCTTCATATAATTCGAACTTGCCATCTGCCCCTTTATAAATCCTTATTTCGAGTGTATCGGCAGGTTTTTGTCCGGCATACTGAATAAACTTACCCATTGGGATGATGGAACCTGCTTTGACAAACAAGGGGATTTTCTCCAGTGGAGCAGCCGTTTTTATCGTCTGGCCTCCTTCAAAACGTTTTCCGGTCCAGAAATCGTACCATGCAGATGATTTTGGAAGGTATACATTCCACTCACTAACATTAGGTTCAGTGATCGGAGCTACCAGCAAGGCTTTTCCAAACATATATTCATAAGGCTGATTCAAAGCAGATTGATCATTTTTGAAGTCCATAACCAAAGGTCGCATAATCGTGGAGCCGTGTTTTGTTACCTGCCAGGCTTCTGAATAAATGTATGGTAGTATTCTATAACGCAAGTTTAGCATTTTTCGCATGTTGTCTTCAACCTGTTGTCCATATTTCCATGGTTCTGTTTCTGATTGATATCCATGAATACGAAATATAGGATTTAAAGTGCCCCATTGGTACCAACGAGTAAGTAACTCCTGATATTTTTTATCGGTATATTGTGATGAACCGGGTCTGAAAAAGCCTCCAATATCGGTTGTCCAATAGGGAAAACCAGTGATTGTAAAGTTTAACCCGGCTACTATTTGGCGCTTATAGGTATCCCAGGTTCCGCCAATATCGCCTGACCAGTTGATGACCCCATATTTTTGCTGCCCTAGAAATGCTGAACGTGTAAGGATACAAACCCGTTTGTCGGATGTAGTTTTGCGTTGTCCTTCATAAACTGCCTGACTGACAAATAGTGGATAGGTAAGACGATAAAAGTCGCCTAACCCTAAGTAAGTTTGTTTACCTTTCAATCCATCATTCTCCGGTTCAGTGGCGTCCATCCACCATGAATCTACCCCCAATGAAAAGAGGTTATCATTTAAGGCATTCCAATGGGTCTCCCGTGCAAGCGGATTCAAAGCATCTAACCAAGGGCTTCCGGGTATAAAAAGCTTTTTGGCTACATAATCTTTACCTATATCCGATTGTTGATTCAAATTCTCCCAAACCGAAACAGTAAAATGGGCATTCAAATCATGCAGTTCTTTGATAAAACCAGCCGGATTAGGATAATGCGTTTCATCGAATTTCATAACTCCCCATCCATATTTCCCCCAATATTGCCAGTCCTGTACAATCACATCCATCGGGATGTTTCTTTTGCGAAATTCCTTCACGGTTTCTACCAGATTTGTACCCGAAGTATAACGTTCGCGACATTGCCAAAAACCATAAGCCCAAAGTGGAAGCATAGGCACCTCTCCTGAAAGATTCCGGTAAGTGGAAATTACATTGTCGGCGGAAGAGCCATAAAACACTACATAATCAAGTTCTTTCGCATTAGGCGATCGGAAAGTGGTAAGGTTATCCTGAAGTTTCCATGATACCTTTGGATTGTTGTTTGACTTGCAGACAATCTGAATCTGGTGCTCTCCTGCCTTTAAATCTACAAGGGCACTCACAGTTGGCGGAAGCCACTGATTACTCTGGTCAATACAAGGTTTCCCGTCGATAACAACATATTGGCGGTTGCCCATATCGCCCAAATCGAGGAATATCGAATATACCCCATCCTTTGTTACGTTAAACTTACCCAGATAAAGTGACTGATTTTGCGATACTTTCTGAGTGCCTGATGTAGTTGTAACTTCGGCAACCTGGTTATTACCGGTGGTCGATTGTTTTTGCTTTTCGAGGGTTATAAAATTATCATTCGGATTGAAATCGGTAAGTCCATACTGATGCCAAAGCAATCCATAGCCTTTGCTTGAATAGATAAAAGGGATTGAAATCTGTGAATTAACCTGGGTTAAACGTCGGGTAACATTTTGTAAATTATAATGTCCATCCTGAAATTGTCCTAATCCAAAAAGACACTCATCGGATGGTGACTCAAAACTTTGCTGTGCCACAAAGCAAGGTTCACCCTTTACAGAATCGGGCACTAGTTTCCTTGAATCTACTTTTTCATTCAGAAATATTTTTCCTGTATTGTCTGCAAAAGACAGTTTACCGGATTGTTTATCCAGAAATACTGTGATGTTTTTTCCTTTTACTTCAAGTTTTGAGGGTGAATCAGAAACCTTAAACTGCGGTACGGGTACTTTAGAAGTAAAAATAAGTTCAGGCACCTGGACTTCAGGCTCTGTGTAGAATTTGATTCGAACCGCATTTTCTGTCAAAGGACAAATACTAAGTGTCCCACCTCGTAAAGTAACGTTTACTTTATCGTTTACCTGTTTAAAGCTTTTCACAACTTGACCTTGACAAAGCACAGGGAAAAGACTTAATAATAAAAAGTATTTAAGTTTCATTTTTTTTGTTTTATTTCTTAATCATTTGTCACACGAAAAATATCATTCAATATTATTGAATTTTAACCTTAACCATCTTCAAATCCTTTGCATCAGAACTGTTTCCATACCAAACCTCATATTCGCCGGTTGTTACAGCCATTTTCCCACTGGCCCTATCGAAAAACTCAAATGAAGTATTCGAAAGGTTTATGGTTGCCTGGCGGGTTTTTCCGGCAACAATCTCTACGCGCTGAAAGCCCTTTAATGTTTTAAGCGGGCCATCGGTGTCGTTAACTTTGTGTACATAAACCTGAACGATTTCTGTTCCATCACGTTTGCCGGTATTTGATACAGGGACTGTTAACTGGATTGTTTCGTCAGATTTAATTTCAGATTTGTTCAACTTTGCATTGCCAATCGAAAAGGTGGTATAACTTAACCCAAACCCAAACGGGAAAAGAGGATCTGACATATAACGATACGTCCGGCCCTTCATAGAATAATCTTCAAAATCAGGCAATTGTTGCATGTTCTTGTAAAAAGTTATAGGCAATTTACCGGATGGGTTATAATCACCAAAGAGTACATCGGCAATAGCCTGACCACCTGATTCACCGGCATACCATGCCTGAAGGATGGCATCGCAGCTTTCGGTTTCGGGAACCAATCCAATAGCAGAACCGGAACAATTTACAAAAACGATCTTCTTACCGGCTTGTTTCAAAGCATTTAAGCAATTACGCTGTACTATCGGTAATTCAATATCCGTGCGGTCACCCCCTTTGAAACCGGGTAACTCTATTGGCATTTCTTCACCTTCCAACTGAGAAGAAATACCACCTGCAAAAATCACAACATCAATACCTTTCAGTTTTTCAATAAGGGCATCGTATTTAACCGGAATTTCTTTCCCAAAATTAAAAACCAGGTTGGCTTCCCAGTTTTCCGATTGTTTGAAACGCACCTCTATTTTATATTCTTTCCCTTTCTCTACTTTAAAGGGAATATGAGTAGGTACAGATCTCCATATATTAAATTTAGAGAGTGTTTCACCGTTTACAAGCAATTCAAATCCTCCAATAGCTTCCAGTTTAAAGACAATTTCACCGGACTCGGTTGGCTTTAAAACCGTTTCGTATTTTGCAGAAAACTCCTGCAGATGGACACCTTTGCTGAATTCATGTTGTCCGGCACAGGTTAATTTGATCGGATTAATGATCTGATCTGTAGCGACAACATCGCCTTTAAAGTCCCGGTTGTTCCAGTAAGTGGCTTTGATCCCTGCCTTACCATCCATCATACAATCGCCAATATAACTTTCTGTTATCTTATCATCGGTGATGTCGCATCCCATGTCATAAACTATCTTATCTGCAGGTATCTTTTTCTTAATACCATCAAGTATGGTTATCGTACTAAAGGGTGTGCCATTGTAATTACCCCACATAAGAGGCTTATTATCTGCATTTGGACCTACTATTGCAATCTTTTTAGATGATGGCGAAAGGGGTAAGATGTTGTTCTTGTTTAGTAGGAGCGTCATTGTTTTTTGAGCCATCTCCAACGCTAATCGCTTGTGTTCATCGGAATTGACCACAGACATCGGAATTTTTGACCAGGGGACCAATGCATCATCGTCCATTTCTCCCAGGTCGAAACGACCGATCAGTACACGCATTAAATGTTTATTGATCTCCTCTTCCGTAACTAACCCTTTCTTTATAGCTAAAGGTATATTTTTAAAGGCATAATCATAACCACACTCAACATCGGTTCCTGCCAATATCCCCTTGGCTGCAGCATGCGTTGCATCGGAGGATACTTTATGACTTTGATAAAAATCAGATATGGCTCCACAGTCAGAAACTACCATGTACTTGAAATGCCAATCATCACGTAGAATATCCTGAAGTAACCTGCCATTACCGCAACAAGGCTCATCGTCAAGCCGTTGATACGCACACATTACTTCACGAACATCTGCTTCCTGCACCAATGATTTGAAAGCAGGAAGATAGGTTTCCCATAAATTCCTTGGATCAATATTGTTGAGGTTGATGGTATGGCGGCTCCATTCGGGGCCTGAGTGAACAGCATAATGTTTGGCACATGCCAACAGCTTCTTATATCTGGAATCGGCAGGGCCCTGTAGTCCTTTCACTACAGAAACACCCATACGGGATGTCAGATAGGGGTCCTCACCATACGTTTCCTGACCCCGACCCCAACGAGGATCACGAAATATATTCACATTTGGCGTCCAAACTGAAAGGCTTAAAAAACGTTTATTTTCTAACCCTTTTCTTCTCGAGTCATTGTACTTGGCACGGGTTTCATCTGATACGGCATTGAAAATACGATATACCAGTTCATCGTCAAACGAGGCAGCCATTGCAATTGGTTCAGGAAAAACAGTGACCTTTTCGTTATTAGCAAGACCATGTAAAGCTTCGCTCCACCAGTTGAATTTTTTAATACCCAGACGTGGAATGGCTTCAGAAATATCGCACATCAGGTTTGCCTTTTCATTTAAAGTCAAACGGTTGATCAAATCTTTTGCCCGTTGTTCGGAACTCAGTATAGGGTTTTGATAGGGAAATTGAGCCCATAGACTTCCTGACAACATAATCCCTATCAAAACTAAAAATCCTTTTTTCATGCTAAATTGAATTATTGTAAAGGTTTCAAAGAAGCTGCAAAACCTCCCCTACGCAGTAATTTAACATTTACAGAACTTGATTTATCAACCACCATATATTGGGTAGCAAAGTCCTTATCATGTTTACCGTCGGATATTAAGGTTAACTTATATTTTAAACCTTCAGGCAAAAATTTAAAGGTAAGCGTTTTGTTTTTCTCAATTGGTTCTGCATTGATCCCACCTATGTACCATGAATTCCCTTTCTGTCTGGCAATTATAATATCCTTGCCAGGGTAACCATCAATCAATTTGGTGTTATCCCATGCATTGGGTACTTCTTTCAGGAATTCTTTTGCAGCATCGGGAAGTCCATCATAACCTTCAGGACGATCGGCCATATCCTGAAAACCGGATTCAAACACCACGCTTAACGCTAATTCATGTCCATACGATGTAATGTGAGGATATTGGGAATTGGTAAAGGTCACAGGAGTATAATCCATCGGCCCCACCACATTTCGTGTAAAAGGAAGAATGGTATTGTGTTCCGGTGCTGTAGAAGTAAAGTCTGGTCCATTATTATACCATTCGGCGCCACGAACTCCTTCTAAAGTCATCAGTTGGGGATACGTACGAGACCATCCACGAGGCACTATACAACCGTGAAAATAAACCATTATTTCGAAATCCGCTGCATCATCCAGTATATCAAGATAATATTTAATCATATCTTGCTTCTCACTTTCAAAGAAATCAATTTTAACTCCTGCAACGCCCATTTTTTTGAGCTTTGTAAATTCTTCTACCCGGCTTTCATGGGTAAGCATCCGGTCTTTGGGTGTAGCGCTTACATAAGTGTGTTTTCCACCTGAGTTGTACCAAAGAAGCGGCTTAACCCCTTTTGAAAGAATGTATTTTACGGCATCCTCCAGATTGCCCCCATTGCCCATTGCATCCCATTCCCAGTCGAGAAGGGTATAGGGCCAGTTCATACGAGCAGCTAAATCGGCAAAATCGCAGACTATTTTATAATTTTTAGTGCCATGATTGCTTGACCAATAATTCCAGGAAGCAATTCCGGGTTTAATCCAATCGGTTTTTTTGACAACAGCAGCAGGCGAAACGTCGTCTACTAATGTTGATTCAACAATATCCGAAAGGCTACCCATGAGGATCAGACGCCAGGGTGAATTCCATGGTAGGCTTATAGAAGGTTTAGATTCTCCCATACCATTCCCATCTTTAGGATTAGGAAAAGTAATTTTATACCTGGACTTATCGATTATATTACTCAGTTTCGAACCACAATAACTTCGGTTTACATCGGCTTCGTGAATCAGATACCAGCAAGCATTATCGGTTGAGCTAAAAAGTGCCGGATAACCCCATTCTTGTTGTACATTATCATCATTCATTGAACGATAGAGTCCTTCATTAGCCGTATTCCACTTTTCCAACCATTGCTTTGTAACCTGTGGAATTTGATAAGAAGTCAGTTCATCTTTGACGATAAATGAACCATTCTTCTCAGGGAATTCATATCGAAATGCAACTCCATCGTTATAAGCCCGTATTATTAAATTCAATTTAGCTTTATCAGGGTTTTCAAAAGAGACCACAATTTCGTTAGCCGAATTACTACATTGAGCCCGTTTTCCATGTAAAACAGAATATTGATCATTAATTACAGTAGGCTTTCCTGTTTTCAGATATTTCAGATCCTTCGAAAAATCCTGATCACTCCGCGACAGACCCAGTAATATTTGAGGAATTACCTCGTATTTTTTGTTGTCCTTATTGTAATTTACCTTTATATACCATTCACCTTTATCTGTATTTTGCTGGTTGTAAAGCTCAACATTTATCTTTTGATTTGGCGAGACAATGGTTACCTTTTGCGAAAACGCAGCTAATGAGCTTAGTAAGATAAACCCTGTTATTATTTTAAACTTCATTTATTTATTTTTTAATTCCAATCTTTATTTGCGTAAATGAGTGTGCAGGGAATGAGTAAGTGAGCTTATTTTTTTCTGTTGTTAATTCTTTTGATGCTGGAATATACTGTCCTTGCTGATCAAATGTAAATGGGTCTTTAAGTGAGTTTCCTCCAACTGTCTTTGCTTCAGCTTTTTCCGCAAACTCCCCAGCGTTTGCAATGATTTCAGCAACTATGGCTTTATCATTGTGCCTGTTTACTACATTAACATAAACAGCATTTGCTTCTTTCGAGTACACTGTCGTAACATCCAGATAAGGAATTCCTTTATATTTTGCTGTATTAAAAGTATCGCATACTACATGTGTATCAAGAGATTTACCCAAACAATTGGTTGAAAATAATTTGAAGGTGTAAAACAAGGGTGTTTTAAAAGTTCCTTTTTCTTTGTCGTCTTGAAGCAATGATGTGAGCATTGTAAAGTTTGCCATTTTAACAATATCGGCATGGCGGATAAAAGAATTGAAACTTTGCGCAACCGGCAGAACGGATAATAAATTTCTTGCCCCTATCCCCCACTCATCAACAGAAATGTAGAGAGGCTTTTTAAAATCATTCATGGCTTTAACAGCATCAATTTCATCTGCCGTAACCCGAATCTTTTCTTCAAAATCCATTGCACTTTGTCCCATGAAACTGTAATAGTCATCCGATTTATCCCAGTAGCGATGTATGGAAATATAATCGACTATGTCACCAAGACCTGTAATTATCTTTCTATTCCATTCTACCCACTGGCCGGTGCTTTCGTAATAGGAGGACCCCGATGCTACCAGTTTAATTTTGTTATCAACACCTTTCATTGCCTTTGCAGCAACCTGTGCAATCTTGACGTAATCCTCAGCGTTTTTATGTCCCAGTTCCCAAAGCGCTCCATCCACTTCATTACCCAGATCCCATATTTTTACATTGTAGGGTTCAGGATGTCCATTCTTTGCACGTAAATCCGAATAGTAAGTTCCTTTCTTATAGTTGCAATACTCAAGCCAGTTGCAGGCATCCTGAACTGTGGCAAGTCCAAGATTTACACAAACCACATTTTCACTGCCAATGGCCTTATTTAATGCAAGCCATTCATCTGTTCCAACCTGATTAGTTTCCAACCCTCCCCATGCAAGGTTAATACGGGCAGGACGCTGGTTCTTAGGCCCTATACCGTCCTGCCAGTTATAACCCATGACAAAATTACCTCCAGGCCAACGCATGTTGGTTACTTTTAGCTCTTTTGCCATCTCGACATAATTCTTTTTGAACCCATCCTCATTTGCTAGCGGTGAAGAGGGGTCATACAAAGTTCCATACATGGTATTTGTGCTTGCCGTATCCGTCGAACCGGCTCTTCTCCCAGTATGGTGAATGGGTTCCATGAAAACACCATATATTTTAGGATCGATATCCCCAATGACTCTGTCAATATCAATTTTTATTTTTGCCGTTTGGGAAAACAAAGTGAGTGGAAGAACCAGCAATACATTAATAAATATTTTTTTCATAATAAATTAAATTTTTACCAAGAGATAATTATTAATCATTGATTATTAATATTTTATCAAATAAATTATTGTTGTATTCCTAAACCTCGTCCTGATATTCAAATATGATTATTTGAAACTCACCCAATCAATTTCGACATTATTATCATCCAGTGGCTGAACAACAATATTGTGGATTCCGGGATAATATTTGGATATTGCTGCGCTGGCCAAAGTCCAATCTTTGCCTTTTGGAATTTGGATTTTCGCAACCACAGGGCCGTTGACATCATTTAACCGGATTTGAATAGCGCCGCCTGTCTTTGAAGAAGCCTGAACATTAACCATTTTTAAATTCTTTTTCCCAAAGTCAACGCTGTTAAATTGTATCCATGCATTCTTGTCATTAAATGTGGACTTCCATCCGGCAAACGTATTTAGTGTATCCAGAAACGCAACAGAGACTCCTTTATCGCTTTTAGCTGTAAATCTGTCAATCTGTATTTGTTTGGATGCCAGGGTTAATCCTGCACCTCTTAAGGTCGGGATAACTTTTCGGATCGAACCGTCAGTGTTGAAAAATAAACTGTCCATCCTGATTGACCGGTTCTTATCAAATTTTGGTGATAAATCATTATTATGATAAAACAAATACCACTGGTTTTTAAAATTGGTAACAGATTGATGGTTGGTCCAGCACCCTGATGCTGATTCATCCATGAGCACACCGCCAAATTTAAAGGGACCCATAGGACTATTGCTTACAGCATATTCCAAACGTTCGATTTTATTTTGTACGTGGGGATACGTCATGTAGTAAGTACCATTGTGTTCGAATAAAAAAGGACCTTCGATAAGACCTACCGTTGGCAATCCTTCAAGCACTTTTACATCAGAAGCAAGCTCTAACATGTTTTCCTTCAGTTTTGCTGCAAAAAATTTACCTTGAGACCAGTATAAATACCCTTGTCCGTCTTTATCGATAAAGACACATGGATCGATCCCCTTCACATTTTTAATGGGTTCTGCCTGGGGCACAAACGGACCAAATGGTTTATCCGCAATGGCAATACCAACGGCAAAACCTCTTCCAGAACTGGCCTTTTGACCTGCCGGGAAATAGAAATAATATTTTCCGTTTCTGTAAATACAATCCGGAGCCCACATATTATAGGCCGTAGAATCAACCCAGTTTACTTTATATTGGCTTACAATCATACCATGATCCGTCCAATCTGTAAGGTTAGCGGACGAATAAACGTGGTAATCTTCCATACAAAACCAGGCCTGACGTGCCTTACTTCCAACCGGAACAGGAATATCATGGGAACAATAAATATAAACCCTGTCCCCAAATACCCTTGCCGTGGGATCAGCACTGAATCGAGTACGAATGAATGGGTTTTGAGCCATTGCATTAATGAAAAAGAACAAGGACAAAAATCCAAGTAGCAATAGTTGACGTTTATAATTGCTCATAAAATAAAATTTTTTAATTTTTTGTAATGATACACAAAATTAGGATATACCGCAAATTCTACTTTTAAATTTAGATAATCGATTTTCTATTTTAGATATATATATCTGAGTTAAATCTTTGTATCCTCATGAATAAAGTTGACTATTCATAAGAAGTTAAAAGAGAGAAACAAAGGGATAAATCAGGAATCTAAAATTAGAAGGCCCTGGATTGCAGATTTACTGCTATCCAGGGCCTTTCGAATTAAAAGACAAATATTAGATTAATAACCAGGATTTTGATAAGCAGCTTTATCGGCAGCGCTCATATCCATGCCATCAAGCTGACCTTGTGGAATAGGTCGCAGATATAGATTAGCCGGAATTGCCCGTGTTACAGTTACAATTGTATGATCCCCATTGGCGGTACCACAAATTTGGTATGTGCCGGCAATAGCTGCCCATGTTTGCGTACGTACCAAATCGAACCAGCGATAACCTTCACCATAATATTCACGTGAACGTTCTGCCAAAATATAATTGATATCTATAGTTGCAGGTGTGGCAGCAATCATAGCAGCGCTATTGTCTGCCACTTTGGCGACATTACCATTTTGGCTAAAGCGCCATTTTCCGGCACGTGCACGAATAACATTAATCAAACCTTTGGCAGTACCATCATTTGCAAATGTTCCGGTTACAGCTGTTGTAGCTGCACCCTTCACAGCTGCTTCGGCAGCAATAAAGAATAGCTCAGAGAATTTGGCAATAGGATAAGGACGAGTGCTACCGGCATTTACCCCTGGTCCCAGTCCGCTGCCATTGTCGGTACGGTAAGGTCCAAGCTTCCAAAGACCCGGATACATCAATCGGCTTATGCCGCTCGGCCCTACAACATAATCAGCTCTTCCAGGTAAAACACCTGCTCCGACATTGCTTATACCAGCGGAACCTGTCGCAGGATAAACAATAGAAGGATTATCAGTATCCAGGAAAGACAGTACTGCATCGCCCGGAACAATCAGCATACTATTTGCATTCACCAAAGAAGGTGTTGCGATGCCGGCTAAGTTCCAGTTGCCACGGTATACAGTTGTAAAAGTACCGTCATAACGTGAATCATTTGTCTTGTCGGCAAAAGTGTTTGTAAATACACCAATAGGAGGAGCCATACGTACCCAGGGACGTCCCAGAGCTTGAACAGCTGCACGCTGGACAGAATTAACTCCAGAACTTTTCAAATTTGTATAGTTCCAGGTCAACATCCAACCGGCAAAGTTATCAGGAGCTCCACCGCCACCATAGGTAAGACTACTTACATTATAATATTCGCTTGCTTGTGTATGGTCGGCATACAGCATACATTCATTATTGCGGTCGTTTGATCCCACATTAACATCATAGTATGTTGGCTGTAACCCATAAGGTCCCGGATTAGCAATGGCAGTTGTTGCCAAATCGTAAGCCATTTGAAAATAATTTGCAACTGTTTTTCCGTTAGGATCTGTTCGGTCCGAAGTTGGATAAGTAGGAATATTATTGGGGTTTTGTAACCACCAGGCGTAGGTCAGGTAGGCCTTTGCCAAGAACAAACGGGCAGTATTTTTAGTTAATGTTCCGGTTAGCCGTCCTGTTGAAGGCAAATTGTTGATAGCTGTCAACATATCAGGGAATATGGCTTTCGTATAAACCTGGGGCACTGTGTTGCGCTTAGAGACCCTAACTGGAGCTGTGTTAAACTTCAGTTCACCTGCTCCCAAATCCAAAGGAACGCCACCAAATGTTTGTACCAGCAAGAAGTAATCGAACGCACGCATGAACTGGGCTTCAGCAATCAGCGACTTCGCAATAGTATCCGAAGTTCCTGCTCTACTGACGTTTACTGCGTTAGCATTTTCAATGATACCGCTGGCGGTATTGATGTTAGGAAATACGTTTCCCCACAATACATCGCTACGGCTACCGGCGGCTGTAACAGACCCAACGCCTGAAAGGTCCATATCCTTAAAGTTTGCATCTGCACTCTGGCCCCATGTTGCTTCATCGGTACCGGTTTCGAGTGTGTTATAATAGTAAGCCTGTCCGTACATATTGCGTAAGTTGGCATACAGTGAAGTTACTCCTCCCCTAACACCTGCTTGTGTTTTGAAATATTCGGGTGTAAAAATACTGCGAGGCTGTTCATCCAGAATGCTCTTGGAACACGCCATCAGGAACACCGTCATCGCCACTGTTCCTAAAATAGTTTTTATATTTATGTGTCTCATGATTATGTTTTTAACAATTTTTTAAAATGACATATTCAAACCAATCAGGTAGTTATGAGTTGAAGGCGTGTTATAGCCTACAGTCAAAATACGATGGTTGTAAGAAGCTACAGCCGAGTTTCCATCGCCGTATGAGTTGGTTTCGGGATCCATACCGGATTGTTTGTGGTAATCCGAGAACAATATCAATGGGTTCTGAACAGTGGCGTAAATCCGCAGTTTTGATAAACCGAATTTTTTAATCCAATCTTGTTTGACTTCATACCCAAGTGTTAGGGTACGTATTTTCACAAAAGTTCCGTTGAAGTAACTCAACGTACTTGCATACACTGGATTATCACCACTCAATACGCCGTCGGGAGTTGGATACTTGGCGCCTGTGTTGGTTGGTGTCCAGTAGTCCACCTGGATATTCCCCCTGCGCCCAGTCAACAAATTGAGATAACCAGCCGGACCATAGAGGGTACTGATGAGGGTACCACCGTATTGAAAGCCACCGACAATGCTCAGGTCAAATCCTTTGTAGCCTATATGGGTATTGAATCCACCCTGCAATTTGGGATCGAGCTCCTTAATTTGCCGATCGGCTGGACCAATTGCCCTTGTTGGTGAACCATCAGCGTTGTAAGTGCCGGTATATTGTATCTTAATCATACCTGCCTTTGCACCCGGTTGTAATATTTGAAGATATTTATAATCCGGATCAGTCGTATTCCAGAGTCCAAGTTTATTATATTCGTATACATTATTCAGGGAATAACCTTTAAACCAGGAGTTGGGTATGTCTTGGTTTGTTCCTGAAGTAAGGGCAGTCACCTTGTTTTGATTCGTATACATGTTGACCCCGATGTCCCATGTCCAGCCATTGTGATTTTCCAAAATCACACCGTTAAGTGAAAGTTCAAAGCCCTTGTTTTGGGTTGACCCTACATTGGCCGTGTAACTTCCCACACCCGAAGTGGAGGGTAGATTAACACTCATCAAAAGATTTTTTGTATCCGTTATATAGTACTCTGCAGTACCCGTCAAACGACTCTTCAGAAGTGAAAAGTCTAAAGCGAAATTATTTGTGACAGAGAACTCCCATCCTAAATTAGGGCTGGGTAGTGTGGATACATTGTACCCCGTGGCATAGGTAGTGCCAAAGTTGTAAGGTGCAGTGTTTAAACGTCCAAGTGTAGAATATGCGTTAACAGATTGGTTCGAAGTTTGCCCGTAACCCGCACGCAATTTCAAGGCGTCTATCGCTGTGATACCCGTCATAAACGATTCTTTCATGATATTCCAACCCACAGATAATGCAGGATAACTGTGCCACCTATGTCCGGGTGCAAGCCTTGAGGAGGCATCATCGCGGAATGTGGCGCTAAGCATATAACGGTCATCGTAAGAATACATGACCCTTCCCATCAACGACATCAAGCCACTCATCGAATATCCCTGGCTATTGGGACTAACCGTAATGTCGGCTGCAGCTGCTTGTCCCAGATTATAGAACTGGAAGGCATCGGCGGGGATGTTTTTAGCCGACATACCGGAATTGTTGGACATTGATTGCTCGGTAGAGTACAAAGCAACCACGTTCACTTTATGCTTCCGGGCAAATGTACGGTCATAGTTCAATAAGTTTTCAATAGTCCAGTGGGTTGTAAGAGAATTACTGATACTGGCAGTTGAAGGGTTATCAGGTGTTGAACTGAAAACTCCCACGCCGGTATAATTACCTCCGGTACTCATACGAAAGTCCATACCAACGTTAAGGCGATACTTTAAGCCCTCAACACCGGGGATTTTTAATTCACCGAAGAAAGAGTTATAGGAACTAAAGGCCTTGCTTTGATCTTTCCATTTATCTCCCAAATTGTTTATCACACCTTTTGTATATATCCACTGTTTATCCAAAGGCATCTGTACTGTTGTTTTCAATGAACCATCGGCGTTAAATGGATTTGCAATAGGCGACATACTTAAAACCCCATACATTCCTAAACCGGCGCCGTCAGTAAGGCTATAGTTATTGTTTGTAGTGACGCCAACATGGATATAGTTGCCTATCTCCTGGTCAACGGAACCGCGCATATTATAACGAATATAGTCCTGACCCGGTATTACAGCCTGATCTGCATAGTAGCCCATACCGAACATATAGCTACCCTTTTGCGTACCGCCTGAAACACTGACATCATGGTTTGTTTGTATCGCAGTTCTATAAAACAAGGACTGCCAATCAGTATTTACAGAATTGGATTCATCTATTCCATTTGAATATATTTTGGCTGCTGTGCGGAGAGCTACAAATTGTGGTCCGTTCATCATTGGGTAATCAATCGCTTTTTTTATGCCAACATACCCATTGTAGGTAATATGGGCATCTGCTCCTTTTGTCCCCTTGTTGGTGGTTATCAAAATTACACCATTAGCCCCGCGCGATCCGTAAATGGCGGTTGCTGAAGCATCTTTCAGGATATCAATACTCTTGATATCATTTGCACTTATGTCACTGATAGACCCGGCAAAGGGAATACCGTCGAGTACGACCAAAGGGTCGTTGGTAGCAGTTAGCGAACGGGTACCACGAATACGGATTTGCAAAGTAGCCCCGGGTTTGGAATCAGTTTGTTGCAAATCCACCCCTGCTACACGCCCTTGCAAAGCTTGGGTGATATTAGGCGCTGGCATTTCGCGTAACTCAGTTCCTTTCATTGAAGCAACTGAACCGGTTACAGATTCTTTTCGCTGGGTACCATAACCTACCACCACTACTTCGCCTATTGTAACTACTTCTGCCTGAAGACTAACATCAATAACACGCATTCCTGCTACAACAATCTCCTGTGGCAGAAAACCAACAGATGAAAAACCCAATACAGATTTGGTAGAAGGTACATCAATGTTATATTTACCATTGATATCAGTAATTGTTCCTTTGCTTGTTCCTTTTAACTTAATAGTGACACCAGGTAATGTATTCCCTGTTTGATCTTTTACAGTACCATTTACCTTAATGGTCTGACCAAAGCCTAAGAACGAAAAAAGTAACATGGGTAACAATAAAATTGCCACCTTTAAGAGTCGATTTTTTTTCATTTAGTTGTTCATTTTAAATTAGAAAATAATGTGAATTTGAAAAAATGCACTTCGTCAGTCAACAAAATGTTGTCTGTGGTTCTTAACATATACAGTCATTACAATTAACAGATTTGAACATTTGTAACTCTTTTCCAATTAATCCTTTCATCCTATTGAGTAGTTCCATTTTAGCAACGGAAAAGTGTTCAAAACTTCCTTCAGATTTAAATTTAGTTATAGAAGATCTGTATTGTTTTAAAAGAAAGAGATTAGAGATTAAATCATACTTAAGCAAACGGCGGTAACTACTTTTAACATTAAGGCATGTTACTAGTAATGACGCCATTAAAAAATTTATATTAACTCGTAAATTTATATTAGGTAACATTTTCCTTATTACGATAAATATTAATAGCAGCAAATATAATTATAGTTATAATACTTTGTAACCGATTGCATTTTTTTTTCTCCAATTTAATGTCATAAATACGCTAAGTAAGATGATATAACACATGTATATTTTTGATTTACTGATTATTGATTGATTTTCAGGTACTCTGAAATATTTGATTTTTTTATACATATTAAAATCTCCTCGACCTGTAAATAAATAACTCATTTCTTTGGAATTAAAGTAACAAATCACTGAATTCAAAAATATTGATATTCTGGTTCAAATGAAAACCGAAACCAGTTTAGTCTTGAAGCTTAAAACTTAGTGTTTAATTTATCACACCTAAACTTATTAATTATATTGTAAATAAAGCATAAAAAGCAATCTTCAAAATTATAATGGTGTAGATTTACGTATATTTATACTTAATCCAATCATTTAATGCAACTGATTGCATAATTTAATTTTTATTTTGATATTTCCAACTAGATAGCTAAAGAAATAAATCAATGATTCCTATATTCTTACAGGATTTTATACTAAATTTGGGATCAGTCTGTAAAGTTGGTCAAAAACTGACGGATCGGTTAAACCCAATTTCTAATACGAATAGCCAAAGAACCAGAAAACATGACTCCCGGATGAAGATCAAACAAGGACCCGACAATTAGTAGATAATCAGGAGGTGTTCCGTACCTGTTCCGTACCATTAGCCTACATGCAGCCTACCTGTTCCGTATATATAGTACGGAACAGGTAGGCTGCATGTAGGCTAATGGTACTTTATAGGGAGGGAGTATCTACCAGTTGTCTGTAAATGGTGTGGAAGTGATCCGGGAGTGGTGTCGGGATCTGTCCAGAAATAAAAAAAGCACCTACAATGTTAATTGTAAGTGCTTACGTCTCATTATGTCGGAGTGGTCAGACTCGAACTGACGACCACTTGCCCCCCAGGCAAGTACGCTAGCCAACTGCGCCACACCCCGATCGTTAATAGGATGCAAAAGTAGCATTTTTTTCTAAACCTGCTTGTGTTTCCAGGAAAAATATCATGACTTTATCTCCGGTTGAACCGGAAGGGTGAAGAAAATAGTAGTTCCCCTATTTATATTATTCTTAATCCAGATATGACCACCCATTGATTCAATAAAATTCTTTGAAATAGTCAATCCTAATCCCAGTGAACCGGAACCTGGTTTCGGGAAATCCTCGTTATCTCTAAAGCGTTCGAAAATGTCATCGGATGGTTCATTGGGCAAACCTTTGCCATCTTCCATTACATAAAACTCAATGAATGTGTCTTTATGTTCATACCCCAATTCAACTTTGCCATTTTCAGAATACTTTAGTGCATTCTCAATCAAATGAAGCAAGACACTCTTGAATCGTTCGGGATAAGTTTTTATATAGCAGACAGGTTTGGTTGGTTGCAGATTCAAAACAAGTTTATGTCCTTTTTTAATTGCCTTCTTGTTATCCGCACAATACTTAGTATGAACTTTTTGAAGAAAATCATTGACCACTACCTTTTCAGGATCCTGTTTAATCTCCCCTGATTCAATCCGGGCAATCTCAAAAATCTCGTTGATCAGAGAAAGTAAAGATTCACTGTAATGGTGAATGACATCAATATATTTTTTCCGTTCACTACCTGGTTTACCCTTTTGTCGTAAGAAACCAGAGAAACCCACAATTGCATTTAAAGGTGTCCTGATTTCATGAGAAATATTGGCCAGAAAAGCAGTTTTCAGTCTTTCGGATTCTTCCGCCTTGTATAAATTATGGTCTAATTCCATCTTTCCAACTTCGAGTATTGTCATCTGGTCAATCAGAATCTGATTTTTCTTAAGGATCAATTTATTCTGTCGTTTTATCACTATAAAGGATAAGAATATCAAACTATATCCAATCACAATAAATAAAATCCAATTCCCCTGACTGTCAATCATTTTCAGATTTGATCTTAAATGATTATCCAGGAAAGAGTTATCTGTGAGCAACTGTTTCATCCTGAGTTCCCTCCGCTGCAGTTCTGCTTTCCCGGGTAACGTTCTAGCTAAAACCCTTTGATGTGAAATGGCATTGCTGTCTTTTCTATCATGAAGCAACGAAGCATATAAAACAGCAGATTTATAGTCACCGGACTTGGCATATAGTGTCGATAATTTATTAAGTGCATCTATTTCAAGATCAAAAAACTTATTATCCTCTGCAACTTTTAAAGATTCATGAATTACCCGGACTGAAGCATCATTATTGTTCAATTTGTCAAGAGCCTGTCCCTTAATAAAGAGACTGCGACCAAGATCCAGTTTGTTCCCACTGATTTTAGATTCAGTGATGGCCTTATCAGCCCAGTAAACACACTCGGCAGGTTTAGATTTCAGATTGTTTTTTGCGTTGGTATAATAGGTTGCTACTAAAGAATTATTTGACACGAAATCACTATTACCCGCAGAGGCAGGAAAAGAAGTTATCACCAATAATATGATAAAAAATATAATCTTCATTCTTTCGTAATTTGTTCTTTAACAGTTTAATGTGATATTCCTTATCATCGCAGTTGTTCAGTTTTTTTGTTTCCCTGTGAATAATGCACTTACTCAAGATCATTAAGGTTTCCTGAAATAATGTGAATGAGCTCTGGCAGTTTGGATCCCAATGAGTGAATCCCTAAAAATCCTTCTGTTCTTTTTATAATGAGGTTTATTCAACATGGCTTCATTGATTGGATGGGTAAACCGGAATACCGAACCATTTTCCGGTAATGAATCAACCCATATTTTCCCACCAAGTAGTCCCACGAGATTTTTGGAAATGGAAAGGCCAAGACCAACACCTCCAAAACGACGTGTAAATGAATCTTCAACTTGCCTGAAACGATTAAATATGATCTCTTTGTTTTCGGGCTTAATTCCAATTCCGGTATCCATCACATAAAAATACAAAAGCTCACCTTCTCTTTTTTCGATTCCAAATTCAATCGTCCCTGAATCCGTAAATTTCAATGCATTATCAAGGAGATTTGAAATGATCTGGTTTAACCTCATTCGGTCGGTATATAATTCAAGATCATGAATATTAGAGGGCAGTTTCAAATCCAGACAAATTTTATCTTTTTTCTTTGAAGTATTTATTCTCAAAATAAATGTTTCCTCTAATTCCAACAATAGCTCATCAACCCGGCATGGGCCCAAAGAAAGTATGAACTGCCCTACCTCTAACTGTGCAATATCAATGATGTTGTCCATGATATCCAATAAGATTTCAGAATTAGAGATAATGTGATCAATAAACTGTCCACTTTCTTTTTCTTCAACATCGTCGAATCCGAGTAATTCTGAAAATCCCATTATTGCATTCATGGGTGTTCTGATTTCATGTGACATATTAGCCAGAAATACAGATTGTAACTTTTCAGATTGTTTTGAACGTTGAAGTGCGTCAGTAATATGTTCTTTTTGTATAGTCAGTTTTTCATTTCGTTCATTGAGCTGCAAGTTTACATTCCTGATAACACGGTTATGCCTGATAATCAATATGAGTAAAAAAGAAAAAATAACAGATCCAAGCAATCCAATAAACATCAGGAGCCTCTGTTTTAGAACAATCTGGTTATGATCTTTCACTTCAGCCATATTTTCCCGGTTCACTGTCTTGAGTGATTCTATTTGTTGTTGGATCTCGTCATTTCTGTAAACCATTCTCTTCTCGACCAATTGACTATGTACCCGAATGTTATACACACTGTCATTTAATGCGTTATATTTTAAAGTATACCGATAGGCTTCAGCATAGTTCTTCTCCTTTTCGAAAACCGTTTTTAAATCATGAATTGCAGAAAGTCGAAGCCGGGCTTGATCGTAATTCTTAGCCAGTTGAATAGCATTCAGTAATTCAGTTCTGGCTTCAGGATAATTGGCTGTTTTCAAATAATAAAGGCCACTAATCCTGGATATGGCTGCACGAATAGAAGGATCATAATTGCCCTTTACTAAAAGACTTGTGGAATCAAGTAGACTTTTTACTCTTAAATATTGATTATCGTTGAGGAGGACCTCGGCCTCTCCACATAGAGATTCAGCCATTCCAGGTTTATTACCGGCTTTCAATTCAATTTTATAAGCCGCGGTGTAGTTTTTTAATGCTTCCTGAAATTCACCTTTATTAATATACACCTCACCAAGGTTTCGATGAGTTAGGCCGGAACCAGCTAAATAATGTATGTCATCACTCTTGTTCAATGCCTTACGCAAATAATCCAAAGCATCAGGATAACGTTGCCATCCTGCAAACATCATCCCAAGTTTGTTCATCGCCCAAACATAACCTCCGCTGTCTTTGAGTGAATCACAGATGATAGCTGCCTTATGATAAAATTCGATTGCTGACTGAAATTTTCCACTAGCATTATACCAATCGCCCAGCGCAAGACTGGAACGTGATATTAAATAAAGTTTTTTGGATTTACGGGCTACCTGATAAGCATCATCAAAATTGCTGAAACTGTTATTCAAATCAGAGTTAAAGACATGTACATATCCATTTAGAATAGCTAAATCGACTGTAATCGTATCATTTTCCAATTTCCTTGACAAATTGATAGCTGCATCAAAATAAGGAAATGCCTTTTTGTATAACCCCTGGTCACTTTGAATAACACCCTGATATTTAAGTACACTGATCTGTCCTCTTATATTACCTGATTGCAGAAAATATTTATTTGATTTTTGTAAATAAGTCAGTGCTTCGTTAAAACGATATAAACGATATAAAGCAACACCAATAATCAATGATGAACGTCCTTGTAAATTTACATCTTTAAGATTATCTGCAAATAATTTGGCCTTAAATGCAGCCGCTAAGCTCAATTCAGGTGAAGAAAAGAGATTTTTTTTTGCTTGTATAATTTCATCCGCTACTTGCTTCCTGATTGTATTATTATCTCCAGAAGTGTTTGCAATATTTGAACCATAGACGTATCCACTTGCAAATAAAAGTATTGCAAGCATAACTAATATTCTTATTTTCAATTTCAGATGCTTCATTCTCAAAATTAAGTCCAAAAGGTATGCAACAAGAATTACATCCTTCAAATGGTTAATCCGGAAAAAAGGGAAAAGTAACCCTGAAAATAAAAAATAATCCTAAAAAATAAAATTATTTATTCAATGGTATAGCGCGATATTCCTACTGGATGTTCATTAAATATAATATTCTTTAATTGTATGTAATGATCTGCATTATGTACGAAATCTATTTTTTCAGTATCGATTATCAGTATTTTCAGATCTTGCTGGGTTCTAAGATATTCCAGATATGCATCCTGAATTTTGGCCAAGTAGTCACTGACAATATTTTGTTCATAGCTCCTGCCCCGTTCCTTGATATTGCTCTGTAATCTTCCTACGCCCGCATGTAAATAAACAATGAGATTTGGTTTGGGAAGATTGGGCAAAATAATTTGAAACAATTTCTGGAAGAGGGCATATTCATCATTCTGCAAAGTACTCCGGGCAAAAATGAGTGATTTGTTGATAAAGTAATCGGCTATTGTAACAGTATGAAAAAGATCGTGAGCGGTCAACTCCTTTTTGAGTTGCTGAAAACGTTCAGCCAGGAAAGAAAGCTCCAGAGGAAAAGCATATTTATCGGGTTCTGCATAGAACTTCGGCAGGAATGAGTTGTCTTCAAACTGTTCAAGTATCAGCCGGGTATCAAATTCTTCCGATAACATGTGGGATAGCGTTGTTTTCCCTGCTCCTATATTTCCTTCAATGCAGATATAGTCGTAATGTGTCATAGTTTTTATAAGATGTAGGGTTTTAATGCTACTATTTCAAGATTGTCGGGGCATTCATTCAAAAGGGTAATTATGGTTTTCTGAAAGACAGGATGAATAAATTCAGCGGCTATTTCACAGAGTGGAACCAGAACAAATTTACGAATTTGAAGATGGGGATGTGGTATTGTGAGTTGATCTGTCTGAATTATTTTTGAGCCCCAAAAAAGAATATCAATATCAATGGGTCGTGATTCATATTCAGTGGTTAATGGGTTACGTGTACGGCCAAGTTGCTCCTCGATCTTTAATATTATATCCAAAAATTGAAAGGCATAAAGTTCGGTTGTCATTTTGACCGCAATATTCAGGAAACTTTTAGCATTTGACATACCCCAGGGTTCAGTTTCATACAATGAGGAAACCTGCTCGACAGTGCCGGCTTTACTATTCAATAAACTGATGGCACTGTTGATGATTTTTTCCCTGTCATCAATATTTCCACCCAGAAGTAAATAGACTGTTTCCATATTTTGTGTGTGAGCCGATTGCATCATGACTGATTGAATCTCCGGCATTGTTCGATCAATATTCTAATTTTAACGGCATAAAGTTTATCCTCTGCCCAGCGAACAGCAAGTTGATTTAAAGTTGGAGCGCTTCCACGTTTTACATTACTAAAGTGTTTATCAACTAGTGGCAGATTAAGAGGCAAAGTCGATCCATAGGCCTTAAGGTGTTGCACATGTGCAATCACCCCCTCACGCATTGACAGATATTTGTCGATCTCCTGCGACCCTTCAAAAGCACCTATCCCGGCATAGTTATTCAAATCAGGAGGCACTATGCCATCAAATTTTAAAAATCCTGTTTCAAGACACATCTGGCAAAAAGCAATATCATGATTCACCCCTTCTTTCTCGGTAGCCGATACATATTCATCAACAAACTCTTTAACAGCCAGGCTATCTACCTGGTGATTCTGCGACAGCAAAAAAGTGATCATTTGTTCGGTAGATAGTGTCCCTTGACCCATAATCTTTATTGATCGCCCTACAGATTCACGGATTCGCTCATCGGCGGCTTCATATGAGGGGGTATGAAGAAAAGCGGAATCCAGTATGACGGGAGCTGCCATCATTTTCTCAATCGAATCGTCTAAGGCTTTTTTTGCTGCCCTGTATTGAGAATCATCTTCATAATATTTTCCGGTTGAATATAAGTAGGTGAGTGAAACAAACAAAACCATTAAAAGCACAATCCATAGCGTGATGGGATTCCGGCTCAGGGTCTGATCCGACGCTGATTTTGGGAATATTTTTTTGAGAAATAACTTTAATTCTCTTACACGGTTTTGCTCAGTCATGCTTATTCGTGGAATTACTTTTATCCTTACAAATGTAAACTTTCTCATTGAAAACTTACTTGCATGTTGATAGCTTTTTGGCTTATCTTAGTACTTTCATTTCTTAAACAAACAAAAGCTCTAAATTATAATCTTTAGTCTTTATGAAACAGTTTTTTAAATTCATGTTTGCTTCCATGTTGGGAACATTTCTCACACTGATTATCACTTTCATCTTGTTGATTTTCATACTTGGGGCAGTTATAATGGCCAGTTCGTCACCCGACACCTCGGTCCCTCAGAATGCAATACTCCGTTTAACCCTGGATACGCCGATACCTGAGCGATCATCCAATAATCCTTTCGGTGATTTAAGTTTTGGTGGACTTAATACTCAGCAGGCTCCCGGACTTTATGAGACAGTGAATGCAATAAAACATGCAAAAACGGATAACAACATTAAAGGCATACTGTTGGATCTGGGAAATGTACCTGCAGGTATGGCAACTGTTGAAGAAATAAGGAATGCATTGATTGATTTCAAAAAATCGGGCAAGTTTATCCTGGCATACAGTGAGATCTATTCACAGAAAGCTTATTACATGGCGACTTTAGCAAATAAAGTTTACCTGAATCCTGAAGGTGCGTTAGACTTTAGAGGAATATCAGGTGAAGTAATGTTTATGAAAGGGTTGATGGAAAAGTTGGATGTTCAGATTCAGGTGATCCGGCATGGTAAATTCAAGAGCGCTGTTGAGCCTTTCCTTTTGGACAAAATGAGTCAGGCCAATAAAGAACAGACTTCATCGTATATCAATGCACTTTGGAAACAAATGTTGCAAGGTATTTCGCAATCACGAGGATTGAGTGAGGAACAATTGAATAAACTTGCTGATAATTTAACTGGATTTACACCCGAATTAGCCCTCAAAGAAAAAATGGTTGACCAGCTGATCTATAAAGATCAATTGTTGCTGGAACTCAAGAACAAGCTTAACATTAAAACCGATAAAGATATCAGTTCCATCAATCTTGGAAAATATGTCCTTGCAATTGAAAATAAATCAACATCATATTCTAAAGATAAAATTGCAATCATCTTCGCTTCCGGCGATATCGTTTCGGGTAACGGTGATGAAGGCACTATCGGGTCTGAAGGAATTTCAAAAGCCATCCGTAAGGCCAGACTAGACAAAAATGTAAAAGCCATCGTGCTGCGTGTGAACAGTCCCGGCGGCAGTGCACTTGCAGCTGATGTTATCTGGCGTGAAATGGTTCTGGCCAAAAAAGAAAAACCGGTTGTAGTATCGATGGGCGATGTTGCTGCATCAGGAGGCTATTACATTGCGTGTGCAGCCAACAAGATTTTCGCAGATCCGAATACTATCACTGGTTCTATCGGAGTATTTGGCATCATTCCAAACTTCCAGAAAGCGCTACAAAACAAATTAGGAATCACTTTCGACAGGGTTTCAACCAATAAACATTCAGACTTTATTCCGGTAACCCGATCAATGGATACAGAAGAGCTGGGCATAATACAAATGGATATTGAACGTATTTACAAAACTTTTATCGGACATGTTGCAGAAGGAAGAAAAACAACACCGGCTTTAATTGACAGTATCGGGCAGGGAAGGGTCTGGAGTGGCGTTGATGCAAAAAGGCTAAATCTGATTGACGAGTTTGGTGGCCTTAACAATGCTGTGGAAGAAGCTGCAAAACTGGCCAAACTAACCAAATACAATATTATGAGTCTTCCTGCATTGCAGGATCCGTTTACCAAATTGGTTCAGCAATTAACGGGTGATTATAAAGATGCCAGTATCCGGACCGAATTGGGAGAGTATTATGGGTATTTTACTTATCTGCGTAAACTTGCAAAAGCTGATAAAATACAGGCAAGGCTACCATTTGAAATGACAGTAAATTAAATCATTTAGAGAAAGAGGCTGCCCGAAAAGACAGCCTCTTTTTTAACATTTAAAATCCTGTCAAACTTTTATATCTTTTTACTTTTTTTATTGAATCAGGCAAGCTATAGTCACCATCATACACAGCCCCTTCCCAGTCGCCATACATCGCATTTGGCAATACTATAAACCGGGTTCCAAACTCTTTCTTTAATTTTTCAACGACATTAAACCGATCCTGAACCGATTGTTTTCCATCAAATGCATCAGAAAAGTCAGCCAGGTTATCTCCGAACAGTAAAGATATATGGCGGGTTTCTTTGATCTTTGCTCTTCTGATTTCCTTACTGGAGGTCTCACCTCGCATCAATAAATGATCAGCATCCGCTAAGTTGAAACCAGCACTTTTAAGATTTTCAACAGTAGATTCCCTTTCATTTTCTTTGCGGTTTGTAACAAAATAAACTTCAACACCATTCGAACGTGCATATTTAAGGAAATCTAGAGCCCCGGGAACCGGTCTTGCGCTGGCTTTGGTTATCCAATCTTCCCATTTGTTGGGATAAACTAGTTTTTCAAGAATACATTTTGCCTCGTAAGGACTATTATCCAGAACCGTTTCATCGATATCGAGTACTACACATCTTGGCATATTGACTTTCTTATTATCCAGATCACGGTCCAACATGAAATGGGCAAGATTGTAAGCTTGATAACAAAGTGCACGGTATTCGGCTGCAGTTTGTTGATAGACAATTGCCATCACCATGTGTTCATTCGGATTTGAAATATCACGCGATAAGGTATCCGTTAGCGTCTTCGTGTAGGTATGGTTCTTTACCTGTTCCTTGGTTTGCTTTTGCTTACATCCCGAAAAAACGGAAATAATCAGACATATTGCAATAAATCTGTTCACAATCATTGTTTAATTTTTGACAAAGATAGACATGAAAAAAGCCGGAGTATTATACCCCGGCTTTTTTATTTAAAATTATGTTATGTTATTCTTGTGAGAAATCACGTTCTGCTAAACGCTTGTAGCCATTGTAACGCCACAATGCATTCTTTTGTGCAGCTGCGAATAGTTCAGCTGCTTCTGCAGGAACTGACTTAGACAATGATGAATAACGAACTTCGCTTTGTAGGAAATCCTGGAACTTAGTCCAATCAGGTTCTTTTGAATCAAGTTGGAAAGGATTCTGTCCCTGCTCTTCGAGCATTGGATTGAAACGATACATGTGCCAGTAACCTGCTTCAACTGCGTGCTTTGCCTGTGCCTGTGTACGGCCCATACCTTCGCGGAGACCATGGTTAATACATGGAGCATAAGCAATGATCAGTGATGGTCCCGGATAAGCTTCGGCTTCTTTTACTGCCTTCAGATACTGTGATTGACTTGCGCCCATTGAAACCTGTGCGACATAAACATAGCCATATGACATTGCCATCATGCCTAAATCTTTCTTGCGTACACGTTTTCCTGATGCTGCAAATTTTGCTACAGCACCAATTGGAGTTGCTTTTGAAGACTGACCACCGGTGTTCGAATAAACCTCGGTATCTACAACCAAAACATTTACATCTTCACCTGATGCAAGTACATGGTCTAATCCGCCATATCCGATATCATAAGCCCAACCATCGCCACCAAACATCCATTGACTCTTCTTGATGAGGTATTGTTTAAGCTTAAGAATTTCATTTGCCACGGGTGATTTTTCTTTTTCAAGACAAGCGATCACCTTAGCAGCTGCCGTTTTTGAAGCTGCTGCATTATGCATACCTTCTATCCATTCAGTGAAAGCAGCCTTAGTTTCAGCGCTCATACTTCCGCTCATTTCAGCTTTCATCTTGTTGACAAGTGTGTCACGCATCTTGTTCACAGCAGTTGCCATTCCAAGACCGTATTCAGCATTATCTTCAAACAATGAATTTGCCCATGATGGACCTTGACCTTCAGCGTTCTTACAATATGGAGTTGCCGGAGCAGAACCACCATAAATTGAAGAGCAACCTGTAGCGTTGGCTACCATCATTCTGTCACCGAATAACTGAGTGATTAACTTAATATAGGGTGTTTCACCGCAACCAGAACATGCTCCTGAGAACTCGAAGAGTGGTTGAGCAAACTGACTGTTTTTGACATTCTGATCTTTTGGAACGATGCTATCTTTATAAGTAACGTTTTTAACCATGAAATCGAAATTCGCAGCTTGTTCCATCTGGCTTTCGAGTGGTTTCATTACCAATGCCTTGGTTTTAGCAGGACAAACATCTGCACAGTTACCGCAACCTGAACAATCAAGTGCAGTGACCTGCATACGGAATTTCAATCCGCCAAATTGTTTTTGAGGAATAGCATTCAATGTTACAACACCTGCTGGCAGTATTGCCATTTCTTTCTCATCCAATAGGAAAGGACGGATAGCAGCGTGAGGGCATACATAAGAACACTGGTTACACTGAATACAATTTTCAGGAATCCATTCAGGAATAGTAACTGCAATACCGCGTTTTTCATAGGCGGCTGTACCTGCAGGGAAAGTACCGTCTTCACGGCCTTTAAATGCACTTACTGGCAGATCATCACCCTTGAGTGAATTGATAGGCTCCATAATATTCTTGATGAATTCAGGAATATCACGTGAATCTTCAACTTTAACAGGAATAAGGTTTTTCCATTCAGCCGGTATTTTTACCAGCTCAACATCTCCACCTCTGTCAACTGCAGAATTGTTCATCGAAACAACTTCTTCACCCTTACGGCCGAAGCTCTTGATGATGGCTTTCTTCATGTAAGTAACTGCCGTTGTGTAAGGAATTACATTGGCAATTTTAAAGAAGGCACTTTGCATGATCGTATTTGTACGATTACCAAGACCAATCTCTTCTGCAATACTGGTTGCATTCATGATATAGAACTTGATATCGTTTTTAGCCATATAGACTTTCATATCATCCGGTAAACGTTCCAGCGTTTCTGCAGGGCTGTGCGTACTGTTCAGAAGGAAAGTACCCCCCTTTTTCAGACCCTTTAATACGTCATATTTTCCAAGGTATGAAGGAACATGGCATGCTACTAAGTCGGGAGTATTGACAAGATATGGTGAGCGGATTGGGCTGTCACCAAAACGAAGATGCGAGACCGTTATACCACCTGATTTCTTAGAATCGTAAGCAAAATATGCCTGGCAATATTTATCGGTCGTATCACCAATGATCTTGATTGAATTCTTGTTGGCACCAACAGTACCATCAGAACCCAAACCGTAGAACTTAGCCTGGAATGTACCTGCTGTTGCAAGGTCAATTTCAGGAATTAATGGTAACGAAGTGAACGTAACATCATCAACGATACCTACTGTGAAATGATTTTTAGGTTCATTCATTTTCATGTTGTTGAACACTGTAATCATCATTGCAGGTGTAGTATCTTTTGAAGAAAGACCATAACGGCCACCTACGATGAGGGGACGGTTTTCTTTATCGTAGAAAATTTCCTTGATATCAAGATAAAGAGGATCACCTGTAGCACCTGGTTCCTTTGTACGATCAAGAACAGTAATTCTTTTTACTGACTTAGGACATACATTAAAGAAATACTTAGGAGAGAAAGGACGATAGAGGTGAACTGAAATCAAACCTAATTTATCGCCTTTAGCATTGAGGTGGTCAATGACTTCTTTGATGGTTTCACTGATTGAACCCATTGCAACAATAATGTTTTCAGCATCAGGAGCACCATAATAGGTAAACGGATGATATTCACGACCTGAAACTTTACTCAGTTTCTGCATGTAATCTTCAACCATATCAGGAACAGCGTCAAAATAAGGATTTAATGCCTCACGACTCTGGAAATAGATATCCGGGTTTTGAGCAGTACCACGAGTAACAGGATGTTCAGGATTTAAAGCACGATCTCTGAATTCCTGTAATGCATTAAAGTCAAAAAGTTTTGCCAATTCATCGGTATCCGGAACTTCAACTTTCTGAATTTCATGTGAAGTACGGAAACCATCAAAGAAATGGAGGAATGGAACGCGTGACTTAATTGACGCAAGATGTGCAACAGCTGCAATATCCATGATTTCCTGAACACTACCTGAAGCCAACATTGCAAAACCAGTCTGACGAACTGAATAAATATCCTGGTGATCACCAAAAATTGATAACGCCTGTGCTGCTATCGCACGTGCTGAAACATGAAATACTGCCGGGAGTAATTCTCCTGCAATCTTGTACATATTAGGGATCATCAACAAAAGCCCCTGCGAGCAAGTATATGTACTGGTTAAAGCACCAGCTTGCAGTGAACCGTGTAAAGCACCTGCGGCACCAGCCTCAGATTGCATTTCTGTCACTTTAACTGTTTCCCCGAATATGTTCTTACGTCCGTTAGCTGACCATTCATCTACGTATTCAGCCATCGTTGATGAAGGAGTGATCGGATAAATGGCAGCTACTTCGCTGAACAGGTAAGCGATATGTGCTGCCGCATAGTTACCGTCACAAGTGATAAAGTTTTTCTTTGTTGTCATATGCTATTTAGTTAATCTGCCCGATTTTATAAATGATAAGGGACCCGATTTAAATTTCTTGCGAAATTACTATTTTAACTATTATAAAAAGACGAATTTTGAATCTTTTCAACTACCCTGATCATAATTTAAAATGAGTAAAGATTACTGTTATCATCTGAATAAAAAGGGCTTTGATATTCTTTTTCCTGAAAAATCATCGTCACTGTTAATTGCTTAACAATTAAGTTATCAGCCTTTAGAAAATCCAAATTGCAAAAAAAATATATTAATACAAATGCCATATATAAAAAATCGAAACACTCAAATATTCATTTACTTTTCGGGAAATTACAAATTTTTAACATCAAACCTCGCCTTTATCACGCAAGAAAATGGGACTTTTTTACAGGTATACCTGTTGAAAACTACACTTTCAACTGAAAGCCTTTCGCTATCTTTGTGCAATTATAATGGTTATGGAAACAATCGAAAAAATATATAAAATCGGATACGGCCCTTCGAGCAGTCACACGATGGGTCCGCGTAAAGCAGCTGATATTTTCATCAATCAATATGCAGAAGCAGCCCGTTTTCGGGTTACGCTTTATGGTAGTCTTGCAGCAACCGGGAAAGGACATTTAACAGACAAAGCACTTTTTGAAATATTTGGCAAAGAAAAACTGGAACTGATCTGGGAACCCATTGCTGGATTAGTACAAATACCCTGTATTGAAAGGAATGCCTTTGCCGCTGCCCGTGCAATGGATTCATGTGCATATGCGACCTTGTCTGATGGAAAACACAGGGTTAGCTTTGATAAGACCGTGATTACAATGAAACAAACCGGGAACGATCTACCCAGTTTATATAAGGAAACTTCTGAAGGTGGATTGGCCTTATTTTGCAGGTAGGCCTGATATATAAATAAAAAAAGCTGTTTCATGGTATTGAAACAGCCTTTTTTTTGAAAGCAATCTGAAAACTAACGCAAAAAATTAAAACTTAAAGGGAAAAAGCATTCGTTGTCACCTCAACGCATTATTCTGAAATTCTTTTTAATATTTGTGATGCTTCTTTGTTATGTGGATTTGAAGAATTATTTATCTGAACAAGCAACGTTTTTGCTTCTTTGACCTGATTATTCTTTAAATAACTCAAAGCCAGATACCATTGCGCATTTTCAACAAATAAATTATTCTTTTGATCAATAATATATTTAAATTCCTTGATGGCTCTTTCGTTCTGATTGGTCTCGACACTGGCCAGGCCTGTATAATATCTGATATAGATATTTTCAGCATCTTTATCCAGTATTTCATTAAACAGAACCAGGGCGCCATTATAGTCACCTTCCTTGTATTTTGTCATCGCCTCATCATTATTATTACCGGCTGAACGCGTCAGGTTGTGTGCATTTTCACCCGAATAATACATTTCAAAAAGCGTGTTATTGGTATATTTGACAGGTTTCATCAAATGAAAGGCGCCGCCTAGCAATATCAGGAAAGTAATACTGGCAGCTACCATGTACCAACGTGAATGGAATGATTTCTGAGCAGGAAGTTTAACCTGAGCTTTTTCTTCATTCATCGCTCTAAAGAGTTTCCGACGCAGGTCGATGATATCATACTGCTTCAAAGACTCGTCTATCTCAATGTCAAGTTGAAACTCATGGTTAAGTTTTGGGTTTTCAACCAAATCCTGTTCAAATTTCAATCTTTCACTTTCAGACATTGGACCAAATCGATACTGTTCAATGCTCTGACTGTGTGAGGTTTTTTTAATCATCAGTGTAAAGTTTTAAATAGTTTGGGTCATTAAGTATTCTTGTTTTCAATTCTTCTTTGCAATCAAATTTTCGGGTCTTTGCATATTTTTCCGTTTTATACCCCATGATGTTTGCAATTTCACGCAGGGATATTTTTTTTAGAAAAAGTTGAATGACCTTCTGGCAGTCATCACTCATATTTAAAAAATGCAATTGATAAAGTTTATTTTTCTTTTTCTCAATATCATAAATTTCTTCAATTGTCGGTTCAGGGATCTCTGTTATGGTTTCAAAATCAACAAATTCATTTTTAAATTTTTTCCTTTTTTCAAGTTGTTGCATCCAAATATTCCGACAAACAGAATAAAAAAAGGTTTTAAAAGTACTGTTTAATTCAAGTTGATCAATCATTATCCTGTTATAAACGATCACTAATGCATCCTGAAAAACATCCTCAGCGTCCTGACCAGTTCCGGAATTATTAATGATCAAATGTCGTGTCATTGAAAAGTATTCTTTGTACACATATTTAATGATGTTTTCCTTTCGTAGTCTTAACCCTTCAATTATCGCTTCATCTGAATAACGAATCATCCCCATTGCTCCTTAATCCATCTTTTTTTAAAAGGTAACCCACCTTTTAAAACTTTTTTTCAACATTTTTTTAATTTAGAGTCATTATGCCTGATTGTCACATATTTGTTTCTACAAAAATCTTTAAAATGTCTTCAAAATCTTGTACTAAGATACAGTAAAAAAGTTGAACATGGCAAATTTTAAAAATAATTTAAAAATAATTTGATTTTTGGGGTTACCTTTTTCTTTTTTCTGGATTAAGATAAAAGAATTCCCTATAAATTCTAAATGATATAAAATTTACAACTAAATTTGAAACCAGATGGGCAAAAGAAATTTATTCAAATTAATGGCCATAGTTGCATTGATTTCCTTCATGTCAACAACTCAGGCTCAGACAGTTACTGTAACCGGCAAATACCTTTACCACAACGACAGCCAATCACCGTTAGGTGGCATAACCGTAACACTTTTAAATCAAACCAATCAGATTGTTGCTACAACAGTAACAAATACTGATGGAACTTATTCATTTACAAACGTACCCAATGGCGATTACTCGATAAATGCCAGTACGGATAAACCGTCACTCGGTTACACAATGCAGGACTGTTTTAAAGTTTTGATGCATCTTTCAGGTTTTATGCCTTTAAATAGTATTCAGCAATTGGCAGCTGATGTTGATAAAAATAATGTTGTTGATAAAAAAGATTTAAATCTGATGCTGAGCTCCTGGTCCAAAAAATCGGCATCATTCCCGGCAGGAGATTGGGAATTTGAAACTCCTCATTTTACAGTAAGGAGTATGAAGAGTACATCGGTTGATAACACGGGTGGTCCTGATATCCCCATTCCTCCTTCAAGCGGTACTTCTACGGGAGATATGGGTACAATCTATGTACCAGGCAGTAAAAATATTTCAACGATTAATTCAGATTATGTGAATACCAATTATGCTTTCAACTCCAGTGTAGAATTACCGGTTAAAATTACTTCTGCCGTTCCTGCAACCGGGTTTGGATTTAGTATCAATTGCCCTTCCAATTTCAAGATCAGTGAAGTCATTCCTTCTATTCAAGGATTAAATATCAGCATTTCAGGCCAGACCATTTCAGCTAACTGGCTGGATCCGAAACTGGGCACAATGGCATTGGATAATAAAACAACGCTATTCACCATTAAAGGTAAAGCTACCGATGCCAATGAGTCTGCATTCACATTGGTTGGCAACAATCATCTGATCAGTAAATCGGGCGAAATTGTTTACTCAGCCAATATCGATTTACCAAAACTTTCTTTACAAAACAGTGAATCCTTTGCTTTTGCCCTCAAAGGAAACTTCCCTAATCCTTTTGCAGGTTCAACAAAAATAGTTTACACACTGCCTGCAGCCGGCACTGTTGAAATGAAAATATACAATATCCAGGGTCAGTTGGTTGCTACACCAGTTAATGGATACCAGGAAGCCGGATTAAAGGAACTTCCTTTTAGTGGCAATCAATTGCAATCAGGCGTTTATTTCTGCACCATAAGTTTAAAGGGTGACAAAAACTACTCTGCAACTTCGCGTATGGTACTTGCAAGATAAATCAATAAGCATACAATAAAAAAGGCAGCTCAATAACTTGGGCTGTCTTTTTTATTGTTCACGCTCATATACAGCATGATACATGCTAAATCATAAATTTTAATTTGTTCAGAATTTACATATTAAAAGAATTTCACAAAGTCTTTAAAAAAAGATGGAAATTTAACAACCCATATCTTAATATATTCAATCCAATACTTAACTTTACGCCCTAAAGTAAACTACATTCCAAGAATAACTAATTCCATAATTAAGCATGCCTAAAATCTCAACCTGTAGATTTTATAATATTGACTATTCATTTGGTTGGTTATCTCTTTCGATTATATTTATATTAATTTCCCTTCAGGTTAGAAGTACACCCTCGATTAAATTAAATAATCCAAACAACATTCAGGTAATTCTCCGGCAGGCTACAGCAAAATTTAATCAAAATAAACCTGAAGAAGCAGTCAATTTACTTTTACAAATCAAATTGAATCCTTCGACACAAAAAGAGCAATTAATTGCTTTTAGTGTCAATGCTTTGTTTGGCGATTGTTACAGAAAGATGATTAATAAAAAAGATATTGCACTTCAACATTATTTTGAAGCAAAGAAATGGGCCGAAAAATTAAAAGATTATCGCAGGCTTGGTGAGGTCTATCACAAAATCGGTCTATGTTCCTATGAAATGGGTAAATCGGATGATGCCCGAAAAGCATTCACTTCAGCAATAGAATGTAAGACCCGTACTTTTGGAAAAGACCATATTTCGCAGGCATTGGAATACAATGGACTGGGTAATGTCTATTTTTTTACGCACAATTTTGATCTGGCGCTGATAAACTATAAGAAAGCATTAACGATTGCCGATAAAGTGAACCAGTATGGCGAAGATAATGCAATGTTTGCACTAAATGTTGCTATCATCTATGCAACCAAGGGAGACTATGACAATGCTAAAAGTTATTTTGACCACTCGATTGAAATAAACAAAAAGAAATATGGAGAAAAGAGTGCCGAAATCGCTCAGGTATATTTAAATATGGGTGGATTTTCATATCAGTTTGGAAAACCAAATGATGCCTTTGAATATTATACGCGTGCGGAGGCGATTTTAAAGACCGATCCCGTTCAAAGAAGAAATCTTGGTGTATTATACAACGGTAAGGGAAATATTGCATCGGATCAAAAAGATTATGCCAAAGCTTTAACTTTTTTCCAGCAAGCATTGAGAATATTTAAAGATTATGCGCAAAGCGCTCAACCAACTATCAACCTGATCTATGTCAATCTTGGATATGTTCTCGAAAATCAGGACAAATATCAGGAAGCGCTTAATTCTTTATTTACAGCCAGAAAAAACGATTCCAAATCACCACTTGTAATTAGGATTGATCGGAATATTGCCGGTATCTATGACAAACAAGGGAAATTTTCTGAAGCTCAGAAATATTATTTATCTTCAATTAGTAATGCCAAAAAGATAGTTGGCCAGGATCTTGAAGTTGCCTTTTCATCTTATAAATATGGTGAATTTCTAAATCTGCACCAAAAAAATGGATTGCCTTTCCTGAACAATGCCTTAAGTATATTCTCAAAATATTATGGCAATAAAAATCAAAATGTAGCTTTAGTTTATAATTTTCTAGGGACTTATTACACGAGTAATAATCGGGATTATTCAAAAGCCCTTGAATATTACCAAAAAGCGCTGATATCTTTTGAAGAAAAATTTACATCTTACGATATTTTAAAGACTCCAATAGTTAAAGAGGCCTATCCATCATTTGTATATTTTGATATTCTACAGAATAAGACCATCACACTGATGAACAGTTATCGCAGAGGTCAAAGAAATACTAAACTACTTAAAGCGGCAATGTTCTCCGGAGAACAGGCTTTGGTCATGTTGGATAATATCAGGGATATCTATACTTCAGAAGACTCGAAATATGCGATCAGGGAAAGAGCCCAAAAAATATCATTGGTCCTCATGGAACTCACCGCTGAATTAAATAAAACCATAAAGAAACCAATATACGATAAAGAGGCTTTTCGATTTTCTGAAAAAAGCAGATCTGCTGTCATGTTGAGTTATCTGCGTGAAGCCGAGGCTCGTCAGATAGGGAAAATCCCCACTTCTTTACAATCTTATGAGCGTAATTTAAATATTGATATTGCTGATTATCAAAAGATGATTTATGATCAGAAACAGTCTAAAACACCTGATAAAAATAAACTCGAATCATTTGATAAAAAGTTTTTCCAGCTTAATCAGAAACACGACAGCCTGATACGAATCATGGAGAAGGAATACCCTTCCTACTACAGTTTGAAATATGACAAAAAAGTTATCAGTCAGGAAGAAGTAATGTCCAAACTCACGAAGAAACAGGCTTTTCTGGAATATTATGTGAGTGATACGGTTTTATTTTCTTTTGTGATTACGAAAGACATTCTTCGTATGAATAGGATAAGCATGACTCCTGAAGTCAAAAACCAGATAAAAACTTTAAAGGAACAACTTACCACAGTGGATCCTTCAAAAATCAATCAAACAAATTATACATTATTTGTAAATGCATCCCGCAGCTTGTATCGCGAGCTTTTGGAACCCTTTAAAAACGAGATTGCCGGAAAAGACCTGATCATTGTCCCCGATGGTCAATTGCTGTATATTCCTTTTGATGTATTATTAACCAGGGAACCCAAAATGACAGGTTTAGATTACAGGTCTCTCCCCTACCTGATTAAGGAACACGCGATTAACTATGCGCCTTCTGCAACCATCATGTTTGGACGGAAAGAAAAACATGAACGGCAAAAAGTCGACCTTGCTGCTTTTGCACCTACATACGATAAGAATTATCCATATAAGAACCTGGTTTTTGGGAATACTGATTCGGTGATGACCCTGTTCCCTATCCCCGGTGCTCTGGAAGAAGTAAACAAAGTATCGAAGATTTATAAAGGGGATGTGATTATCGGACAAATGGCCTCAAAGGAAAGGTTTAAGGCTGATGCACCAAACTATAATATCCTTCATCTTTCTGCACATACCATCATTGACAATGAAAACCCGATGTATTCCAAACTTGCCTTTACCCCCGACACGGTCAAAAAGGAAGACGGGTTGTTGAATACGTATGAATTATTCAACATGAATCTTCATGCTGAACTTGCCATCCTCAGCGCCTGTAACACAGGTAACGGGAAAATGCAGTTGGGCGAAGGTATTATCAGCATTGCACGTGGTTTCTTTTATGCAGGCGTACCTTCAGTCGTAATGACACTTTGGTCGGTAGAAGACAATTCCAGCGCTGAGTTGATGGAACTTTTCTATAAACACCTCACCGAAGGTCTTCCAAAAGACGAAGCCTTGCGTCAGGCTAAACTCGATTACCTGAAGCAAAGCGATCAGTTAACTGCATTCCCTTATTATTGGGCCGGATACGTCAACATTGGCGACAATTCTCCGCTTGAAATCAGCCAGAACAAGTATCTGAATTATATTCTGGCCCTCGCAGCAGTTCTGCTTATCCTGGCATCTTTATATGTTATAAAGAAAAAAAGAAAAAATTAATACCCCTGTTATTTAATAGTTCGTTTATCCTTTTCGATCAAGCGTTAACACCCCGAATTTTTCATTCTCCAGCTTTAAATTCTTCACCATCTTTTTCTTTTTGGAAAAAGTCTTTTCAATTGTGTCATAATTGTAATACAATTTAAGGATAAGATGAATATAATGAGGATTTAAGCTGGATATAATCCGGGTATAATTTGGGTCTTAAAACCCACCTTATACTCAGCTTATACTCAAATTATACCCAAGTTATACCCACCTTATCTCTAAATTTTCTATCCATTTTTTTAGAAAAATGTCAAGAAAAACTGTTCATGATTGAACGGGTTGAATCGTGAAAAAAGAAGCTGAATGCGTGAGGAATCAAGAATTATAATGGCCGTTTTTTTTATTATAACTTTGCAAAAAATGAAACTGTGTTTTATCCGTCCAATTTTGAAGACAAATTAAGTTTCACTCGTATCCGTGAAATGGTAGAAGAAAAGTGCTTGAGTTCGTTAGGAATTCGATTGGCTAAAGAAATGTCATTTTCATTTGACTTTAAAAAGCTTCAACGCAATTTACAACAGACCGATGAATTCAGGCAAGTTCTGATATCGGGCCGGTCTTTCCCCTCGCAGGATTACTTAGACGTGACGGATGAACTGAACCGCATAAAAACGCCTGGCGCTTTTATCTTTGCCGATCATTTATTTGAATTGCTTATTTCGTTGAGGACTATCAATGAATGTCTACAATATTTTAAAAGCAAAGAAGCTGATAAATTTTCCCTGTTGATTGAATTGGGCCGGAATATTTTTGTCCCGACAGAGATCGTTGCAGCAGCGAACAGAATTGTTGATGATAAAGGAAATATAAAAGATTCGGCCTCAGAGCAATTACATACTATTCGTCGGAGTCTTTTAACCAAGAAGGCACTGATCGGAAAACGGATTGCACAGATCATGCAAAAAGTGAAGACAGATGGGATGACCCGAGACGATGCCGAGGTCACCATCCGTGATGGCCATCTTGTAATTCCTGTAAACGCCGTTAACAAGCGCAAAATTAAAGGCTATGTTCACGATGAGTCTGCCACCGGACAAACTGTATATATTGAACCTGCCGAAATAGTCGATCTGGGCAATGAACTCAGGGAACTGGAACTGGCAGAAAAACGTGAAATCATCAAGATTTTAACGATCATAACAGACTTGATCAGACCCTGGATTGAAGATCTGGAAAATGCATACCATTATTTAGGGGTTATCGATTTTCTGAGGGCAAAAGCATTGTTTGCACTGGAAATTGGAGGAGTAATTCCCGAGCTGCAGAAAGCACCAATCATCGACTGGCGCAAGGCTTATCACCCTTTATTATTACTATTACACAAGGCACAACATAAAAAAGTTGAACCTTTGTCAATCACACTAAACCAACAAAACAGGATTCTGATCATATCGGGACCCAATGCCGGAGGGAAATCGGTTTGTCTTAAAACGGTGGGTATTTTACAGTATATGCTCCAGTGCGGATTGTTGATCCCTGTTCATGAATCATCCGTTGCCGGTATATTCAAAGATCTTTTTATTGATATCGGCGATGAGCAATCACTGGATAATGACCTGAGTACATACAGTTCTCATCTGATGAATTTGAAGCATTTGCTTAACAATTCCCATAACCAGATGCTCTTCATGATTGATGAGTTTGGTTCGGGAACCGAGCCTCAGCTTGGTGGCGCTATCGCAGAAGCAGTGCTTGAAAACCTCAATAAACGTGAGGCATTTGGTGTTGTTACAACCCATTATGCCAATCTCAAGATGCTGGGAGGTACACTACCCGGAGTGATAAATGGCGCTATACAATTCGATGTTCAGCATATTCAACCCCTCTATCAACTCCAGATTGGTAAACCCGGAAGTTCATTTGCATTCGAGATTGCCCGAAAAATCGGGTTCCCTGAATCAATACTCGAAGAGGCGATTCTGAAAACTGGTACTACACAAATAGATTTCGACACGCAACTGCAGGCATTGGAACAAGAGCGGAAGGCACTTTTTCAAAAGCAACATGAACTGGAATCGGCAGATGACCTGATCACAGAAATCACCGAAAAATACAGAGACCGGCTGCAAACGCTTGAAGATTCTACTAAGGGAATCATCGAAAACGCTAAACGACAAGCTAAAGATATCGTTCAGAATGCAAATAAACTGATTGAAAATACGATCAGAGAAATTAAGGAAGAACAAGCCGGAAAAGAAAAAACAAAAATAGTAAGAGAGAAAATAGAAACGTTTAAAACTGAGTTAGAAAACAAGAAAACAGAAGACTTCGTTCAAACAGTCAAACAGCTGGATAGGGAAATCAGGTGGACAGTAGAAAAAGAGGAAGAGCCTCAACCTGTTATAACCGGCAAACAACTTAAGATGGGTGATAGCGTGAGAGTCACCGGTCAACTTTCAATAGGCCAGATCATCAACATTGCGGGAAATAAAGCAGAGGTTGTCTTTGGACAGATGAGAATGCACACCGATTTAAACAAACTCGAAAAGGTCAGAAAGCAGGATATCAAAAAAGAGAAGAGCTTTAGTGAATCGGGCCGTTTTAAAGGCATCATGAGCGATATTAATGACAAAATGGCTCACTTCAAACTACAGCTCGATTTACGCGGGAAACGAGCAGACGAAGCATTAGAAGAAGTCAGACATTATATTGATGACGCAATTTTACTTTCAGTTTCCGAGGTAAGCATACTGCACGGCAAGGGGAATGGGGTATTGCGGGATATCATCCGGACCTACCTTTCGTCAGTTCCGGAAGTTAAAAATTTTAAAGATGCAGCGATGGATATGGGTGGAAATGGAATTACCATTGCATTATTGCGTTAATTGGCACGATATTGGCGCTATCAGTTTTAGTGAGGGACTGCCAGTTCACACGATTAGATTCAGCTTAAATAATGGAACCGGATAAAAAAAAATCAAGATTTGGTATACGCTTAAAGATTAAAGAGTTATTAAATACGATTAATCTGATTGGAATAGTTTTGGGCGGTATAGGAGGAGTTATCTATTTTCTGAATGCTGATACCATAAATGGTACATTTCCTATCACCTCGAACTTATATTTAACGATACTGTGGGGAGCATTAATCGGTTTTCTTCTTGCAGATATTCTATACCAATCCATCAAAAAAAGGAAAAAATAATATTCGCCAGGATATGATCAGATCAGATCCGATTCCTTTCGTATTTTATTTGAGAGTGATGCAACAATAAGGTTATACGAATCATCGATCCAGCTCAAAATAAGTTCATCACTCACCGATCCATCAAAATAGACTGTGTTCCAGTGCACCTTGCTCATGTGGTAGCCCGGCTTAACACAATCATAATGTTCACGCAGGTAAATAGCATGTTCCGGATCGCACTTCAGATTAGCGTTATCGGGTTTGTCAAGACTGATTAATGCAAACATTTTCCCAGCCACTTTAAAGACCAGTGTATCCTGATCAAATGGAAAACTTTCGGATGAAGCTTTCTTGTTTAAACTGTATTCACGAAAAAGTTCAATATTCATAAAGCTTAAATTTATAATTATCCTATGGATTAATATTTTTCTTTTTATGAGGAAATAATCCCCATAACAAAAATCAGACCTAAATTGCATATAACTTCAACAACCTATCATACAACACAATAACCATTGATATAGATAGGTGATTATTTGATAAAAATAGTTTAATTTTGCCCTCTGGTACAGTTTTTTCAAGAAAATAAATCAGACAGACCAAAACTAAAACAATATGTCATTAAAACAAAAAACATCTGACCTCAAGCGAAGAATGCGTGAAGCATTGCAAGGGGGCGGTGAAAAGGCTATTTTAAAACAAAAAGCGACGGGTAAAATGACTGCCCGTGAGCGTGTAATTGCACTGTGCGATCCTAAATCCTTCAACGAATACGATTTATTTGTTGAGCATGCCGGAAGAGATTTCGACATGGGGGACAAATATCTTCCGGGCGATGGTGTAATCACCGGTACAGGCACAATTAACGGCTACGCTATATGTATCTACGCACAGGACTTCACCGTTGCCGGTGGATCTCTGGGTTGGATGCACGCAAAAAAAATTACCAAGATCATGGATTTAGCCATGAAATTGAAAGTGCCTATTATCGGTATCAATGATTCCGGAGGAGCACGTATTCAGGAAGGTGTAAATTCACTGGCCGGTTACGGAGAAATATTTTATCGCAATACACAAGCATCAGGCATCATACCACAAATTTCTGTGATCCTGGGACCCTGTGCAGGTGGAGCTGTTTATTCTCCAGCCCTTACCGACTTTGTGTTTGTTGTGGATAAAATATCCAAGATGTTTATTACCGGTCCGGAAGTGATCAAATCAGTTTTAGGTGAAGACATCTCGATGGAAGATCTCGGAGGAGCACGTGTTCATGCAGAAACTACCGGCAATGCACATTTCTTTGCTGAAAGCGAAAATGAATGTTTTGAGCAAATCAAGAAACTCTGCAGTTTTATTCCCTGGAATAACACGAAAAAAGCTGAACCATTTCCTAAGAAACCACCCCGTACCCGTCAGTACAATATTGATGAAATATTCCCTGCAAATCCACGCCAACCCTATGATGTTCGTGATTTAATCAAATCACTTGTTGACGACTCAGAGTTTTTTGAAAGCCATGAATTATTTGCACAGAATATTGTTGTTGGATTTGCCCGTTTAGCCGGACAGACAGTTGGATTCGTGGCAAACCAACCCTTGGTATTAGCCGGAGTACTTGACTGTGATTCATCTGATAAAGCAGCCCGATTTATTCGTTACTGCGATGCATTCAATATTCCACTTGTCACGATTGTTGACCTTCCCGGTTATCTTCCGGGCGTAGATCAGGAGCATGCCGGTGTCATTAGACACGGGGCAAAGATTTTATATGCCTATTCAGAAGCAACGGTTCCAAAACTCACTGTAATTACCCGCAAGGCTTATGGTGGAGGATATATTGCAATGTGTTCACATCACTTACGTGCCGATTTTGTTTTTGCATGGCCAACAGCTGAAATTGCTGTAATGGGTCCTGAAGGAGCAGCAAATATTATTTTCAGAAACGAAATTAAGAATGCTGAAAATCCTGACGAAATGCGAAAAGTGAAGATTAAAGAATATAAGGATAAATTTGCAAATCCATATGTTGCAGCTGCATACGGATATATTGACGCCGTAATTGAACCACAGGAAACCCGCAATCTCCTAATCCATGCTATCGAGATTTCTTCTAACAAGAACGAAGTAGGACCTTCAAAGAAACACGGCATTCCACCATTTTAATAACAACAGACATTATGTCAGTACATCAGGAAAATGAAATATTTCAGTCGTTGGCTATAGATGATGTGATCTATAAAACCAAACTAACCCGTAAGTTCATGAATCGCAAGTTTTATGAGCCATTGGATCCAAAACAGATCTTATCTTTTATTCCGGGCACTATCCAGGAGATAAAAGTAAAAGTTGGGGATAAAGTTAAAGCGGGTGACACATTGTTGGTACTTGAGTCGATGAAGATGTATAATCTTATGAAGGCTCCTCAAAATGGTGTTGTCAAAATAATTAATGTAAAAATTGGAGAACAAATTCCAAAATCATATCTGATCCTGGAGCTTGAATAAATACCTTTCCAGAATAAAAAAAGCCGGTAAAGTTTACCGGCTTTTTTTATTTAAATAAGATGTAAGATGTTTGTTAGACCTTGAAAACTTTATTTGATTCATCAATGTGATCTAAAATCTCGAATTTCCCCTGGGCAGTGACTGCTGATGTAACCAAAAATGGAGGGATTTCGTCCCAATCTTCTCTTAATTTGTTGGTGTAATTTTCAATATTTGTAACTAACTCAGTTTTGGTCAGTTTATCCGCTTTTGTAAACAACATGACAAATGGCAATTGAGCTTCACCCATCCAGTTAATAAACTCAAGATCAATCTTCTGTGGTTCGAGCCGAACATCGATAAGAGCAAATATGTTCATGAGATTTCTGCGTCCTGAAAGATACGAAAAGACCATCTTTTCCCAATCGGCACGGGCTGCATGTGAGGCTTTGGCATAACCATAACCCGGTAAATCGACCAGAAACCAGCTATCGTTGATCAGAAAATGATTGATAATTCTTGTTTTCCCTGGTTCACCCGATACTTTGGCGAGTCCTTTTTTTCCAGTAAGCATATTGATCAGTGAAGACTTTCCGACATTTGATCTTCCAATAAAAGCGTATTCCGGAAGCTGAGTTTTAGGACATTTTTCCAGAACAACACAACTCTGGGTAAATACTGCTGTTTTAATTTGCATAATTATTTTTTATCTCTCAAATAGGTTGTAACATGGCGATCGATCTTCTGATCATAAATATCGCCAATTGTAATAATAATACCTGTTTCTTCGACATCTCCAAATGGATAATTCATTGCTGTTCCAAAGGATTTCATCGTTGAAGAGAGGCTCATATAAGCATTCACCAATGGTGGTATGTTTTCACCAATGGATCTTATTTTGTGTATCAAAATCTTGTAGTCGGCTTCAAAAGACCCGCCATTTAAAATAGGTTTTAAAACACTTAATGGAGTTTGAATATGTAATTCCAGCTCTTTAATCGGCCAGACCAGATTCTCACTATCGCCAAAATACACATCCAGGAAATAATGAATCAAATCACGGGCTTCGCGGTTAAACTGGGGATACATCGTGAATTTTCCAAAGAAATAACGAACTTCGGGGTTATCAACGATGATAGCTCCCAATCCATCCCATAAATTATCCAATGAATACATCCCTTTTCGGAGACTGTAAGCCGGTTGATATTTGGGTTGAACAAATGATCTTCCCAACTCAACGGTAATGGGCAAATAGTTGCTGATGAATTTATCTGAGTACTCGAAAAGATGTGCCGTCGGTGTGTGAACCCTCCCATCTGCTTCACGTTTTAGATTCTTACAATGCAAGAAACGATATCCGCCAACAATTTCTTTTTCTCTGGGATTCCATACAAACAATTGTTTAAAAGCATCATGACTGCCTGTATCGAACTCGTCCAGATCAATTTCCTCACCGGTACCACCTCCTGCATCACGAAAAGATACTTCTCGTAATCTCCCGATTTCACGAACAATATTTGGAGCGTCCTGATATGTTACAATATAAATCTTATTGTGGCCATTATTTGTGTTGCGTACTAATGTTTGGTGAGTCAGTTCTTTTTCAATTAACTCTCGTTCAACAGGCGAAATTATAGGTTTCATTGTTTGATGGTTTTTGGGACATCATTTTCATTCCAACTTCAATCAGCTATTATTTAATACATTCTTGAAAAATTTCGTCCTGTAATCAAAGTGTAACGTTGAAAAAGGCCGATTTATTATTTTCAAGTGCGTAAACATGTTGCTTTACTTTCGATGCCCAAACGATATCCGGAAATCGATTGTCAAAAGTAGTCCAGGGAATTGGCTTTCCAAAAATAATATGCATACTTTTATCATGCTGTTTATACATTTCATCCACCAGATAAAGCATTTCGATATTTGCTTTTATCCCCAGGCGCTTACGCCAATTTGCAAGATTATAAAACCATTCTGAGTTACGACCATTGATATGAACGGGAATAATGTCACGTTTATAAGTTCTCGCCTTTGTAATAAAAGTTTTCTTCCATTCCATATCAAATACTTTGCCATTCTGCTTCCTCGAACACAAACCGGCAGGAAAATAAAGAATTGCTTTATTGGCTGCAAAAGTGTCATTCATTAACGTGATATTCTGGCTGTTGCTTCCATGTTTATTGATTGGGATAAACAGTGGTATTAAATTGGGTACATTCATCAACAAATCATTAACCGGAAAAACAATATCTGACCTTACATTTCCGGCTACCAGCATGAGTGCCAATCCATCCAGGCCTCCTAAGGGATGATTCGATGCAATGATAAAACGACCATCGACAGAAAAATTCTCAAGTCCTTCATAAGTGATTTTTACACCCATAAAGTCAAGTATTGATCTGACAAAATCAAGTCCTTTCTGGTCTTTAAAACGAGTGATGGCATCATTTAAAGTATCCTGATGTACAACACGTTTTAAATAATCATAAATGAAACGGGGTATTTTTCTTGCTAATCGGGGGGCTTTATCAAGAATTACTTTCTCCACATCTATCAGTTGCCCATCAGTATTTTTAACTTCAGTAATATCTTGCATAACCTGAGATTCAATTGCAGTAAAACACAAAATTAACATAAATCACCTTACAGGCCTAGTAATCCTGAGATAATGAGATCGAATTACTGAAGAATAATTACATTTTCAAAATTCTAATTAGCATGTTTTTTTCTGCAAGCCTTATCAATGTTGAGTTTACAGACAATGAACCTATTAGGTTCGATAAACATTATGCACTTTTAAAGAAAAGTTATCAACAATGTGGGAACATGTGGTAAAAAGTGGGATTTTGATCGTATATTTGAGTCGATAATAAAACAGAATCCCAAAATGGCTCATCTGATTGGCACACACGAATGTAAACTTGACACGAAAGGAAGACTTCTCCTTCCGTCATCTTTACGTAAACAGCTGTCAGATGCTGTAAATGAGGGATTTGTTATCAAACCGAGTACTGATGGTCCTTATCTTGAATTGTACCTTCAGTCGGAATTCCAAAAAAAGCTCGATTTTCTTCAAAATAGCCTTAATTCTTTTCTTCCGGAGAATCAACGATATGCCCGTTTTTTTATTCACGGTAGCAAAACTGTTGAACTTGACCCGGTAGGCCGGTTACTTATTCCAAAAGAATTGATTGAGCGTGCGCAAATAAAAGGAGATATAGTCATTCAACCCGGATTAAACGGGATCATTGAAATTTGGGAAAAGGCAGCTTATGAAAATGAGTTAAGTCAAATTGAACCAAATTATCAGGCAATGGGAAAAGCAATTTGGAGTAACCCTCTTAAAACGAATTCAAATCTGTAATGTATCATACACCGGTATTACTCAATGAAAGTATTGATGGACTTAACATCAATCCAGCAGGCACCTATGTTGATGTCACATACGGAGGTGGGGGGCATTCACGTGCAATTCTGGAAAAATTGACTACTGGAAGATTAATTGCCTATGATCAGGATACAGATGCAATAGAAAACACAATCGACGATGAACGTTTTGTATTATTGAATCAGAATTTTAAATATCTGAAAAACTTCTTGAGACTCCATAATGCCATTCCTGTGGATGGAATTTTAGCGGATTTGGGTATTTCCTCCCATCAGATTGATAATCCGGAACGCGGGTTTTCGACACGTTTTGAGGGGGATATCGATTTCAGAATGGACAGACGCAAACAGCTTAATGGGCGAGTGGTGATCAATACATGGGACGAACATGAGCTCATCAAAATTTTTGCTGTATACGGAGAAGTTCCGAATCCCAGGAAACTTGCAAACAATATCATCAACTATAGAAACACGAAAGAAATTATTACGACAGAAGATCTGAAAGAAGCGATTGGAAACTGCGCTCCAAAAGGAAAAGAATTCAGATACCAGGCACAGGTCTTCCAGGCCTTACGCATTGAAGTCAATGGAGAACTTGATGCATTGAAAGAATTGCTGATCCAGGCAAATGATGTACTAGCCCCTGGTGGAAGATTGGTTGTTCTTACTTATCACTCACTCGAAGACAGGCTAGTCAAGAATTTCATCAAAACCGGCAATTTCGAAGCTATACTGGAAAAGGATTTTTATGGTAATCCACAGACACCTTTTAAAAGGATCAGTAGGAAACCCATTACTCCTTCAAAAGACGAATTAAAAGAGAATAGCCGAGCCAGAAGTGCAAAATTAAGAATAGCTGAAAAGATCTAAATTATGGCAAGTCAGGTAAAAAACACACTCATCACAACGGTAGAGGAGCCAAAACCAAAAGAGAAACCGGTAAAAGCAAAAAGCCCCTCTAAAAACAAGATATCAAGATCAGTAGGGAGTGTGATTTCCGGCAGTTTTTTGTCAGGGAAAAAAGTTACCAAGCAGTTACCCTTTATTCTGAGTGTGGCTCTTTTGGCTATGTGCTATATAGCAAACAACTACAATTCACAAAAAAAAGCAATTGAAATAAACAGGACATTAAAAGAAATTGAAGGATTACGCTATGAATATATTTCGACCAAGGCTAATCTGATGAATATTAGCAAACAGTCTGAAGTTGTCAAGCGATTGGGTGTATCGCAGCTTAAAGAATCACTCGTTCCACCCGATAAAATTTTTATTGAAGATACCGATTCAGAATAATACAAATTGAAGAATGGAAAACAATAAAGCCGTCATACTCTACCGTATAGGGGTGGTTTACATAGTAGTGATTTTCATTGCTGTGTTAATCATTGGGAGGGTATTGTTTATCCAGTTTGGGGAAGGCGCTGAATGGAAGTTAAAATCTGAAAAGCTCAACCTGCGTTATGATAACATCGAGGCCATGCGGGGAAATATACTTTCTTCGGATGGAAGCTTACTGGCTACCTCTGTTCCAATTTTTGAAGTACGCATGGATGTTGCTTCTGAGAACATCACTAAAAATATTTTCGCTGAAAACGTAGACACATTAGCACTTCGTTTGTCTCAATTGTTTAATGACAAAACTCCTTCTGAATATCGACAAATACTGAAACAGGCAAGGGAAGAAAGCAATCGGTACCTGTTGATACAACGTGATGTAACCTATGCAGAATTAAAGAAATTGCGCACTTTCCCCATCTTCAAAATGGGTAAATATAAAGGCGGTTTGATTGCTATCGCCAGGAATAAACGCATCAATCCATTCAAGGATTTAGCCTACAGAACTATTGGATGGGAAAAGGAAGAAAACAAAAACAATGTTGGAATTGAAGGCACCTATACCAATGAATTATCGGGCACTGCTGGAAAAAGACTCATGCAACGCATTGGAAATGGCACGTGGCGTCCGATTAACTCTGATAACGAAATTGAACCTGAAAATGGTGCGGATATTGTAACAACCATAAATACAGACATTCAGGATGTCGCTGAATCAGCATTACAACGGGAACTCATTTTAAGTGATGCTGATCATGGCTGTGCAATTTTAATGGAAGTTAAAACAGGTGCAATAAAGGCCATTGCAAATCTTGGCAAAATGAGTGACGGCACATTTGTAGAAAAATACAATTACGCAATCGCGGAGAGTAGTGAGCCAGGTTCTACTTTTAAACTCGCTTCACTACTTGTTGCACTCGAAGATAAAGCCACCGATCTTAACCGATATGTAACAACAGGTGACGGTACTTTCAAATATGCTAACCGTATTATGCATGATTCTCACGAAGGGGGACATGGTATTATCACTGTACAACAGGCTTTTGAACTTTCTTCAAATATAGGGATCTCACAGGCAATCTATAATGCCTATTACAATAAGCCTCAGAAATTTATTGATGGATTATACGCCCTGGGAATCAATAAACCAACAGGTATTGAAATAAGAGGTGAGGGAATGCCACTGATCAAGAACACAAAAAACAGGAGTTGGTCGAAAGTTTCGCTCCCGTGGATGGCTATAGGATATGAAGTTGCAATCACTCCTTTACAAACATTGACGTTGTATAATGCAGTTGCAAATAATGGCTGTATGGTTCGTCCGATGTTGATAAAAGAAATTCGCAGATCAAATCTTCCAGTAAAAGTATTTGAACCTGTAATAATGAATCCTGCTATTGTATCAAAAGCCACAATAGACAAAGCACACAGATTACTTGAAGGGGTAGTTGAAAACGGAACGGCAAAAAACTTACAATCTTCAATCTTTAAAATCGCAGGTAAAACGGGTACTGCACAAATTGCAATGGATAACGATGGCTACAATAAGGTAAATTATAAAGCCTCTTTTGTAGGTTACTATCCTGCTGAAAATCCTCAATACAGTTGTATTGTTGTCATTAATAATCCCTCTAAAGGGTTATATTATGGTGGTTCAGTGTCTGCTCCTGTTTTCCTGGAGATAGCTCAAAAAGTATATGCCACAAATCCAGAATTACACCGTCGCAAAAATGACAGTGTTCAAATCCTCAAGACTTCGCCAAAATTTCTAGCCGGTAACCGAAAGGATTTAAAACAGATTTGCACGGTGTTGGGATTAGCAAATAATTCTGACAAAATTGAAGATGAGTGGATTAAAAGTACAGTTTCATCCTCCTATTTTACTTTTTCATCAGTTACTCCAAAAGTTGGAGTTGTGCCTGATGTTAATGGGATGGGAATCAGGGATGCCGTTTATCTTATGGAAAAAGCAGGTTATAAAGTAACCTTTACAGGAAAAGGAAAGGTTGAGAAACAATCTGTTGAACCTGGAGTCTTTGTAAACAGAGGTACTATCATTAATCTGCAACTCTCACAAAGACACAACAAACAAACTTTAGAAAACAATTCCAAAAAAGATGAACCGGTTGAAAACGCTTAGCGAAATACTTTACAAAGTCCGACTGATCGAAGTATCAGGTTCAACGGCAATCCAGGTGAGCGATATCTGTTTCGATTCACGAAAGGTTGAACCCGGCAGTCTCTTTGTGGCTATACGTGGTGAACATTTTGATGGTCACGATTATATGAGACAGGCTTTTCAGGATGGTGCGGTTGCCATTGTTTGTGAAGAATTTCCTGATTTTCAATCTGACGAGGTAACATTTATCAAGGTTCATGACACAACTATTGCTTTAGGACAAGTAGCAGCAAATTTTTATGATCACCCTTCTGATAAGTTGAAAGTTATTGGAGTAACCGGTACCAACGGAAAAACGACAATTGCCACTCTGCTGTTCAACTTGTTCCGGTCTTTAGGCTATAAAGCTGGTTTAATTTCAACGGTATGCAACAAAATTGAAGACACAGAAATTCCTGCAACACATACAACCCCTGATGCACTAAACCTCAATCAGCTATTTTCAATTATGGTTGAAGATGGATGTCAGTATTGTTTTATGGAAGTCAGCTCTCATGCGATAGTGCAAGAGAGAATTGCTGGAATTCATTTTGTCGGAGCTGTCTTTTCAAATCTAACGCATGACCATCTCGATTTTCACAAGACCTTTAATGAATACTTAAAAGCAAAGAAACGATTCTTTGACGAATTGGCACCTTCAGCATTTGCACTTTCTAATCTGGACGATAAAAATGGAATGGTAATGGTTCAAAACACCAGGGCCAGTCGTAAATATTATTCCCTGAAAACATTAACAGATTTCAGAGCAAAAATTATTGAAAACCGTATCGATGGTTTACAGCTAAACATTGATGGCAATGATGTTTGGTTTCGTCTGGTTGGAAACTTTAATGCCTACAACCTCCTGGCTATTTATGGAACTGCCGTCTTATTAGGCGAAGATCCTGCTGCTGTATTGAGGGCGATGAGCAACCTGAATGCTGTTGAAGGTCGTTTTGACTATGTAAAATCTCCATCCGGCATTGTCGGGATCGTTGATTATGCGCATACTCCGGATGCTTTGCTTAATGTATTAAATACGATTGAAAATCTCAGAACCGGGAATGAACAAATCATTACGGTAGTGGGATGTGGTGGAGATCGTGACACAACTAAAAGACCAATTATGGCACGTATTGCTGCTGAAAAGAGTGATCGTACAATCTTAACTTCAGATAATCCACGTTCTGAAGATCCCGAAACCATTATTTCAGAGATGCAAAAGGGTATTGATCCTGTTCTGGCGAGAAAAACAATTTCGATCGTTAACAGAAGAGAAGCCATAAAAACTGCATGCGCACTTGCCTTACCCGGTGACATTATATTAATAGCCGGAAAAGGGCATGAAAAATATCAGGAAATCAAAGGTCTCAGACATCATTTTGATGATAAAGAGACATTGAACGAGTTTTTATCAATACCTGAAAAACTTTAATTTATGTTGTACTACCTCTTTATATATTTACACAAGGCCTTTGATTTTCCAGGAGCAGGGATGTTTCAATACATTTCATTCCGTGCAGCCCTTGCTGTAATCACTTCTCTCACTATTTCGATGCTTTTTGGAAAAAATCTCATCAATTTTCTGAAGAGAAAACAAGTGGGAGAAACTGTTCGGGATCTTGGATTAGAAGGTCAGAAAGAAAAAGAAGGAACACCGACAATGGGTGGACTTATCATTTTAGGAGCAATCCTGATCCCTACCCTACTGTTTTCAAAACTGGGTAATATCTACATCCTGCTCATGCTGTTTACAACGATCTGGTTGGGTATGATTGGTTTTTTAGACGACTATATTAAGGTGTTCAAGAAAGACAAAGAAGGACTGGCAGGACGGTTTAAAATATTGGGACAGTTGTTGTGCGGAATCGTGATCGGACTCACGATGTATTTTCATCCAACAATTGTAATTCGTGAAAAATTCCCAGAAGCAAAAGCCAACCCAATAAATGGTGTTACCCTATTTGAACGTTCGAGCAGTCATATAAGCAAATTTTCTCCAATAGCTAGAAAATCAACAAAGACCACGATTCCATTTTTCAAGAATAACGAATTTGATTATTCTAAACTGATTTCATTTCTTGGAAAAGCTTCTAAACATTGGGAGTGGCTCATCTTTACATTAATTGTTATCCTGATTATCACGGCGGTTTCAAATGGGGCTAATCTCACCGATGGTATGGATGGATTGGCGACAGGTACATCCGCAATTATTGGTGTTACGTTGGGTATTCTGGCCTGGGTTTCGGGCAACATTGTATTTGCCGATTATCTAAATATCATGTACATACCCGATACCGGGGAGTTGACAATATTTGTAAGTGCATTTGTGGGTGCGTGTGTCGGTTTTCTCTGGTACAATACTTACCCTGCCCAAGTCTTCATGGGCGATACCGGTAGCCTGGCAATAGGTGGTATCATCGCTACTTTTGCCATACTGATCCGTAAAGAATTATTGATACCCATACTTTGTGGCGTATTCCTTATTGAAAATTTATCGGTTGTCCTTCAGGTTTATTATTTCAAATACACCCGCATCAGATTTGGTGAAGGACGTCGCATCTTCAAAATGTCACCATTGCATCATCATTATCAGATATTGGGTTACAAAGAACCTAAGATCGTTCAACGCTTTTTTATCATTGGAATTATGCTTGCTGTTTTAACAATTATCACTCTAAAAATCAGGTAACCCTACTAATAAACCAAACCCATGACATTGGAAGAACTATCAATACAAGGAAATCATAACATCCATAAATCTATGGCAGCAAGTATTGCCGATCACTTGATTGGTATTCGTAAAGAAACGATTAAACAGTGTTTATCGGATTTTCACAACGAGGAACATCGTTTGGAATTTGTTGCAAACATTGCAGGAATTGAATTTGTAAACGATTCAAAAGCCACCAATGTAAATACAACATGGTATTCGCTGGAAGAATATAATCATCCGGTTATCTGGATAGCAGGGGGCACTGACAATGGAAATGATTACACGAAATTATTGGATATTGTAAAACGCAGAGTAAAAGTATTGATTTGTCTTGGCGTAAATAACACTAAAATCATTGAGAAATTTTCTCCTTATGTTAAAACGATTGTTGAAACAACTTCTATGGAAGATGCTGTAAATTACGCGTATTCAGCAGGAGAAAAAGGAGACACAGTATTGTTATCACCGGCATGTGCCAGTTTCGATCTTTTTTCAGACTACAAGGAAAGAGGAAAAGCATTCAGGAGTGCCGTTCAGAATCTTTAATATAAATAACAGCAATGAACCGGATACAAGCATTTATTAACGAAATCAGAGGTGACAAAGTCATCTGGATTGTCGTATTATTTCTATCGATTTTTTCGATGCTTGCTGTTTATAGCTCGACCGGAACACTTGCTTATAGGTTTCAACATGGCAACACGGAATATTACATTCTCAAGCACCTCTTTATCTTATTCCTTGGATTTGCATTAATGTTTGCCTGTCACAAAATAAATTACACCTATTATGCCAGGATGGCCGAGGTCCTTTACTGGGGCAGTGTTTGTCTATTGATTTATACGCTCCTGTTTGGAATTAACCTCAATGAAGCAAACCGGTGGGCAACTATTCCGGTTCTGAATGTATCATTTCAATCATCTGACGTTGCGAAACTGGCACTAATCATACTTGTTGCAAAGCTTCTGACCAAAAAGCAAAATACAATCCTTGATTTCAAGGAAACATTTATGCCGATATTAATCCGGATAGGAATTATAGTGGCGCTTATTTTACCCAATAACTTGTCGACTGCCGGACTAATTTTCATGACCAGTATTGTACTGATCTATGTTGGTGGAGTTAAAATAAAATATCTGTTTTATCTTTCAAGCGCAGGAATTGTGGGTTTCCTGATGTTTATCATGGTCGTTCATTTTTTACCGAACAATAACAAGAGTCGGGTGGGTACCTGGCAAAACCGTATTGAAACATTTATAGGTGGCAAGGGAAGTGACAACTTTCAATCTGATCAGGCGAAAATTGCAATTTCTTCGGGAGGTATATTTGGGAAAATGCCCGGTAACGGAACCCAAAAGAATTTCTTACCTCACCCGTATTCTGATTTTATTTTTGCCATTATCATCGAAGAATTCGGACTCTTGGGTGGATTTGTTATTCTTATCCTTTATGTGATTTTATTTACAAGGGGTTACAGGATTGTAATGAAATTTCCACACACTTTTGGGGCTTTGCTAGCAATAGGTCTGAGTTTTAATTTGACTTTTCAGGCGCTGATCAACATGTTGGTAGCCGTTGATCTGATGCCTGTTACCGGCCAACCACTTCCTCTGGTAAGCATGGGTGGGACGTCTATCTGGTTTACTTGTATTTCGCTTGGGATCATACTAAGTGTCAGCAGGTATATCGAAGAACATTCAGATGAAGAAATAACTACAGAATCAAATAACAATTATGCAAGTGTCTAAGATAAAAGTCATCATCAGCGGAGGCGGAACAGGTGGCCATATTTTCCCGGCCCTTGCAATTGCGGGAGCACTTAAAAAGAGTGTTCCTGATATCGATATTCTGTTTGTGGGGGCAAAAGGGAAGATGGAAATGGAAAAGGTGCCCAAAAGTGGGTACCCTATAATTGGTCTCTGGATCAGTGGATTTCAGAGAGGTTTTTCCTTTTCGAATATTCTGTTTCCGGTTAAGCTTTTAGTCTCTATGATTAAAGCAGTTTTCATCATCATGAAAAATAAACCGGCTATTGTAATCGGAACAGGAGGTTACGCAAGCGGTCCAGTCCTTAGGGCAGCAACGTGGTTGAATATACCGATTCTGATTCAGGAACAAAACAACTTTCCGGGAGTAACAAATCGTATTCTGGGCAGAAAAGCAGCTTGCATTTGTACTGCTTTTGAGGGAATGGAGACTTATTTCCCGAAAAACAAAATATTATTGACAGGAAATCCAATTCGTGAAGATATTTTCAGAATCAAACCTGATCGCCAGTATGCATTACACACATTTGGACTTGAAGAAAACAAACCCGTTGTTTTTGTTGTAGGTGGAAGTCAGGGAGCACGGAGCATTAATCATGCTATCTCAGCAAACCTTTCTTTTTTTAAAGAGAATGAGGTTCAACTCATCTGGCAAACCGGAATAGCATATTATCAAACGGCACTACTGGAAGTTAAAAGTTTAAATTATCAGGGTGTAAAGGTTTATGATTTTATCACCTCCATAAATATGGCTTTTGAAGCTGCGACTGTTGTCGTTTCCAGAGCCGGGGCTATTGCGATTTCAGAACTTTCCAGAGTAGGAAAACCTGTCATACTGGTTCCATTTCCTTATGCAGCAGGTGATCACCAGACAAAAAATGCACAGGCCTTAAACGACAAGCATGCTGCAATTTTAATCCCTGACTCGGAAATATCAAAGGAATTAACGATGCGATTAGAATCTCTTCTTGCTGATAAAGAACTGCAAAAGGAACTTTCCGAATCGATTCAAAGGATGGCAATACCTGATGCTGCAGATACAATTGCACGTAAAATATTAAGCATTATTTAATCCAGAGACATGAATATTGAACAAGTTAAAGAAGTATATTTTTTAGGAATCGGAGGCATTGGTATGAGTGCACTTGCCCGATTCTTTAAAAGTCGCGGCTGTTCAGTCTTTGGTTATGACCGAATATCCTCCCCGCTAACTTCTAAACTTGAAGCTGAAGGAATGATGATTCATTACGACGAAGATGTGGACCTTATTTCCGATGGGATTGACCTGGTCGTATACACTCCTGCTGTCCCTAAAAAGCATGCTGAATATCAGTTTTTCCTCGAAAATGGATATCCTATCCTCAAGAGATCACAGGTTCTTGGACTTATTTCCTCAGAATATAAAACAATAGGTATTGCCGGCACACATGGTAAAACAACGATATCAACCCTCACCGCTCATCTTTTGCAACAAACTCCTAATGGGGTAAATGCATTCATGGGAGGGATTTCCAAGAACTACCAAAGCAACCTCCTGCTCTCAATTAAAAGTGAATGGGTAGTTGCGGAAGCTGATGAATTTGACCGCTCGTTCTTACACCTTTTCCCACAGATTGCGGTTATCACATCTGTCGATGCAGACCATCTTGATATTTATAAAAACCTACTTGCACTTAAAGAAAGCTTCACTCAGTTTACGAGTCAGATCAAACCGGGTGGAAAGCTTATCATTAAAAAAGGCATTGAACTGAATGTCGTTCAACGTCCCGGACTCAAAGTCTATACCTATTCTATCGATCAACAGGCTGACTTTTGGATTCAAAATCTTCGTATTAAAGCTGGTCACTATATTTTTGACCTTCTCCTTTGTGAAACCGAAATGAAAAATGTTGAACTTGGACTTCCGGGATTGTTTAATGTTGAAAATGCAATCGCTTCGTCTGCAGCTGCATGGTTGGCAGGAGCAACTACCGATGAAATCCGCAGAGGACTGTTGACATTTGCAGGGGTAAACCGTCGTTTTGATATACGCATCAATCGTGAGGATTTAATTTATATCGACGATTATGCACATCATCCAGAAGAGATAAAAGCATGTATCAATTCAATCAGACACCTTTACCCTAACAAAAAAATCACTGGAGTTTTTCAACCTCATTTATTTTCACGCACCAGAGACTTTGCTGATGACTTTGCCCACAGCCTCGAACTTTTGGATGACATCATTTTGCTAGAGATTTACCCTGCACGCGAACAACCTATCGAAGGTATTGACTCACAAATGCTTTTGAACAAAATAAACAAATCATCAAAACAAGTTTGCAAAAATAATGAATTAATACCGTTATTGAAGTCTTTAAAGCCCGAACTCCTTCTTACTCTGGGAGCCGGTGATATTGATCAGTTTGTCAAACCAATTGAAGAATCATTATAATGAACGAAACAGTTATTAATCAATTACATTTTCCCATAAAATGAAAAAGTTTAGTAAGATACTTCTGATTTTTGCAGTCGTGTTCTGTCTGGGAGGACTGATCTGGTTAATTATTGCTGTACGCACTGTACGCGTTCAAACATTGTGCAAGGAAGTGAGTATCAATATCAGGTATATCAATACAGATATTTTTATTACTGAAAAGCAAATATCGGATATTATAGAAGCACCCACAAAGCTTGAAAAACTACCTATCGAAAAGATAAATATCGCTGCACTAAAAAAACTTATCGAAGAACAACCTTATGCTTCGAAGGTAGATGTTAAAACAAGTATCGATGGGATTCTCAAGATCTCAATATTGCAAAGAGAACCGATTGCAAGAGTTTTTAATCAAGATGGAGATTCCTTTTACATCGACAGAGAAGGTGTACTGCTGCCAATTATTAACGGTACCTCATCCCGGTTAATTACAGCCAGTGGATTCATAGCTCAGAAATATACTACTGAAGGTCGCTTCAAGCTATCTGACAAGAAATCAGATTCAATTGAACTGGCCTCCAATCCACTCTTTAAAATATTTAAAATGGCATCGTTTATTGATAATAAACCATTCCTGAAAGCTATGGTTGAGCAGATCTTTATCAACAATAAAAATGAAATTGAAATCATCCCAAAAGCTGGTGATCAGGTCATCGTTTTTGGTGATATCGATCGAATGGATGAAAAATTCTCTTATTTAAGAGCCTTTTACCGTAGTGCAATGAATAACGGTGGATGGAATAAATATGCTACAATAAATTTAAAATATAAAAATCAAGTCGTTTGTTCAAAAAATTAACCACATATGGATAACTCAGACATCATCGTAGGTTTAGATATTGGTACCAGCAAGATTGCTGCTATTGTTGGCAGATGGAACCAATACAATAAATTAGAGATTTTAGGTTATGGAAAAACCGAGTCTTCAGGTGTTAAACGTGGTGTTGTAATCAACATCGATAATACCGTTAATAGTATTCAGGAGGCAATCCGTGAAGCCGGGTTGAAGTCCAACGTGAATATCAGGTCTGTCAATGTTGGAATAGCGGGTCAGCATATCAAAAGTATGCAACATCGTGGTTATATGATCCGCAGTAACAGCGACACTGAAATCATGCAGGAAGAACTTGATCAGCTTACAGCAAATATGTATAAGCTAGCCATGAATCCCGGTGATGAAATTATCAGTGTTACGCCTCAGGAATATACAATCGATGGTGAGCCTGGAGTAACCCAGCCTAAGGGCATGATGGGTAGTAAAATTGAAGCAAATTTTCATATTATTACTGCTCAAACTACTGCAGCAAAAAACATATTCAAATGTGTAACCAAAGCCGGACTTTCAGTCAATGAACTCATTCTTGAACCACATGCCTCATCCAGGGCTGTATTGAGTGAAGAGGAAAAAGAAGCTGGCGTTGCTTTAGTCGATATAGGAGGTGGGACTTCAGACATAGCAATATTCTATAATGGAATTATTCGTCATACGGCTGTCGTTCCATTTGGTGGAGAAGTCATCACTGATGATGTTAAAGAGGGATGCAATATTTTGAAGAAACATGCCGAAGATCTTAAAATCAGATTCGGCTCTGCACTTGCAAAAGAAAACCGCGATGATGAGTTGGTTTCAATTCCTGGACTAAGGGGTCGTCCTGCAAAAGAAATCTCATTACGAAACCTTGCCAGTATCATTCAGGCACGAATGGAAGAGATTCTTGAGCAGGTCTATTTTGAAATAAAAAACTCAGGTTATGAACGCAAACTTGGGGCAGGTATCGTCCTGACGGGTGGTGGCTCACAGTTACGTCATTTATCACAGTTAACTGAATTCTTAACAGGATTAGATACCCGTATTGGTTTACCCAGCGAGCATCTTGCACAGGAAACACAGCCTGAACTACTTGGACCAACTTTTGCTACTGGAATCGGACTTGTTATTATGGGTCTTGAGAACACAAATGCACAATTAACTCAAAACACCGAACCCGACAAACAAATAATCAAGGATAAACAGAAAAATCCGGGTGGACTGATTCGCATGCTTACCAATTTAATTGCTGCAGATGAGGAGGTAAAATGACCATAAATACTCATTTAATCAACATTTAACTGTTAATAAGTTTTTTAAAACTTTACTTGACAAATCATAATATCGATAAGCTTTCGACGTAAATTTAGGAGATAGAAAAAATGCCAGATATGCTAAAATTTGACTTACCCAAAAATCAATCATCCATCATAAAAGTTATTGGTGTTGGTGGTGGTGGCAGCAATGCTGTTACACATATGTATAACCAGGGAATTAAAGGTGTAGATTTTATTCTCTGCAATACTGACGCTCAAGCACTCTCTTCCAGTCCAATACCCACCAAAATACAATTTGGAGGCCGCGGACTCGGTGCAGGCTCAATCCCATCAGTTGGTAAAGAAGCCGCATTGGAAAATATTGATCAGATCAAGGAGCTGTTAGAAACCAACACCAAGATGTTGTTCATAACTGCCGGAATGGGTGGTGGTACAGGCACAGGTGGTGCTCCTGTATTGGCTTCTATTGCCCGTGAAATGGGCATTCTCACTGTCGGTATTGTGACTATACCTTTTGCCTTTGAAGGTCGCAAAAGACGGATGCAGGCTGATGCCGGTATTGAAGAACTCAGAAAATATGTAGATACGCTTTTGATCATTAGCAATGACAGATTGCGTGAACAGTATGGGAATCTCAAACTCAGCGAAGCATTTAGCAAAGCTGATGATATCCTGACTACTGCAGCAAAGGGAATTGCTGAAATCATTACCGTAACCGGTTACATCAATGTTGACTTTGAAGATGTAAAAACGGTTATGAAAGATAGTGGTGTTGCGATAATGGGATCAGGTCTGGCTGAAGGAGAAAAACGTGCTATGGAAGCAGTCGAAATGGCGCTCACATCACCCCTGCTCAACGACAATAACATTGAAGGTGCATCCAACATCCTGTTGTATATTGCTTCTGGTAATGAGGAAATCTCAATGGACGAAGTGACTGAAATTACTGATTACATTCAGGAAAAGGCAGGTTCAACTGCTGAAATCATTTGGGGTAATGGAACTGATGAGACACTTGGAAACATGATCAGTGTTACCCTAATTGCAACAGGTTTCATTACAAAACCTCCAATCGATGATGGTAAAGTCATTGTTGGTCGTTTAGACGAGAAACCTAAGAATCAACCCATTAAGAATGAGCAAGTACAGGACACTCCTGACTTCAGGATTTTCACAAAGACTCCCGATGGCCAAAGATCTGAATCACGTCCAATCATTGAAATCGTTCAACCTTCTATGGAAACGATGACATCTTCCAGTCCTACTCTGTTCAATCTTGAATCACAGTCTGTCGATCTTTATTCTTCTGAAACAGATACTGCTTTCGCTGGCAAACAACCTGGAAACCTAACTCGTTTTGAGTTACCTGAACCCGGAAACAAGCGCACTTTAAATGAACCTACAATTAGCCTTGAGTCGATTGAACGCATGTCAGGTGACCGCATTTTACGTCTTAAGAGCATGAGTGCCCGACCCGGTTCTGCTTCTATTGAAGAACTTGAAAATCAACCGGCATATATGCGTAGAAATGTTGAACTGAATGATGCACCTGCTTCTGATGATTCCAATATCTCACGTTATTCATTAACGCTTGACCCTAGATCAAATCAGGTGGAAATCAGACAAAACAATACTTTTCTTCATGATAAACCCGATTGATACTTATCATAAAAAGATCAATCTTAACAACCATCAGCTAATCCGGAAGAGGTTATCTGATGGTTGCCAATAATGACAACTCTCAGAATAAAATGGAATTGGAAATACTGATTAATAACGACATCAAGCAGGCAATGCTTGCTAAAGACCGCGATAAACTTGAAGCACTTCGTGCGATAAAGGCAGCGCTGCTACTTGAAAAAACAGGAAAAGACACCTCAAGTGGAGAGATTCCTGAGGCAGTGGAATTAAAAATGCTTCAGAAGCTTGTAAAACAAAGACGTGAATCTGCAGAAATCTATACCAACCAAGGTCGTCAGGATCTGGCTGATCAGGAAATATTTCAGGCTACTATTATCGAAAAGTATCTGCCTCAGCAAATGAGCGAAGAAGATGTAAAGGCTATACTTGTTGATATCATCGCGCGTGTTGGAGCTAAGGAGCAAAAGGACATTGGAAAAGTAATGGGTCCCGCTTCTAAAGAACTCGCGGGTAAAGCTGACAATAAGACTATCTCTAAAATCATCAAATCATTACTCGAGGACTAAAATAATATATTAAGTTGATTCTTTTTGCCTAAAAAGAAAAAAAGCGGACCAATTGGTCCGCTTTTTCTTTTATCTGTTTGCTTTGAAATATTATGCTCCAAGCATCAGGCGACGAAATCCGGTAACAGTTAAATCCTTGTCAGCTTTAGAAAGCATGTCACGGACACTGGTCTTGTTGTCTTTGATAAATTCCTGATTAAGCAGCGTATTTTCTTTGTAGAATTTATTCAACTTACCCAATGCAATTTTCTCAAGCATCTCTTCAGGTTTACCTTCCTGGCGAGCAACATCTTTACCAATTTCGATCTCTCTCTCGATAGTTACCGCATCAACACCATCTTTATCAACAGCAACAGGAGCCATAGCGGCAACCTGCATAGCTACTTCATGTCCGATAGTTTCGATTCCTTCAACACCTGTTTTGTTTAAACCAAGAATGGTACCAAGGCGGTTTCCATGATGATTATAAGCAAAAACGATCGGTGCTTCGATCACTTCAAAGTGAGGAATATCCATCTTTTCACCTGTCTTACCAACCATCTCAGTAACGCTTTCCATTACTGTCTGGCCATTCAGATTCAGCGCTTTCAATTCTTCCAATGATTTTGGGCTTTTTGCAATAGCCAAATCCATGATTGAATTTGCAAATTTGATGAAGTCTTCATTTTTTCCCACAAAGTCTGTTTCACAATTCAGCATCATGACAGCTCCGTAAGTACTGGTAGTATTTGTTTTAGCAATTACAATACCTTCGTTTGCATCCCTGTCGGCACGCTTGTTAGCCAGTTTCTGGCCTTTTTTACGAAGGAATTCAATGGCCAAATCAAAATCACCATTATTTTCTGCAAGGGCGTTTTTGCAATCCATCATACCGGCTCCGGTCATCTGGCGCAATTTGTTAACATCAGCAGCAGTTATATTTGCCATAAGAATATCGCTTAAGAGTTAAAATTTCTTCTTTGGACCACCAGCGCCTCCACCGGCTGGTTTGCGAACAGGACCACGGCCTGCAGCAGGTTTGCGAGGACGTTTCATTCCGTCACCTTCTTCGGCTGCCTTCAATTTAGCCAGTCTCTTCAGTTCGGGATCTTCTTCGTCATCAAGATCAAAAGCACGGCCTTCACCGCTATTATCTGAATCATCCTTGTCGTCATCACCACGCTTGTCCTTGTCGATCTTACGTTCCATAAGACCTTCTTCAATGGCTTCGATCATTTTAGAAACGATCAAAGAAATTGATTTTGCAGCGTCGTCATTTGCAGGGATTGGGAAATCTACAAGGTTGGGGTTAGAATTGGTATCAACAATAGCGAAAGTAGGGATATTTAACCTTCTTGCTTCAGCAATTGCAATACGTTCTTTTGAAATATCTACTACAAAAATTGCAGCAGGTAAACGGTTAAGGTCAGAAATAGAACCAAGGTTCTTTTCAAGTTTTGCCCTCTCGCGTGAAATCTGTAAACGCTCACGTTTTGAAATGCTGGTATACGATGGGGTATTCAGCAATTTATCAATCGTAGACATTTTGCGAACAGCTTTGCGGATAGTTGCAAAGTTGGTCAGCATACCACCCGGCCAACGTTCAGTGACGTATGGCATTCCAACAGTCTTGACATGTTCTGCAACGATGTCTTTAGCCTGTTTTTTTGTGGCTACAAAAAGTACTTTCTTGCCTGATTTTGCAATCTGCTTCAGTGCTGCAGCAGCTTCTTCGACTTTAGCTATAGTTTTATATAGGTCGATGATATGGATTCCATTGCGCTCCATGAATATAAAGGGAGCCATGTTGGGATTCCATTTACGCCTTAAGTGTCCAAAATGTACACCGGCATCCAACAATTCATCAAATGTTACTCTTGCCATTAATTTTTTTTCTTAAAGTTTACCTTCTGTTAGTGACAATCGCTGAGTAGTTCATAAATAGAAGTCTCAGCAATTTAGATACTAAACTTTCCTTTTCTGTCAAACGAATTTTAACGTTTGCTGAACTGGAATCTCTTGCGGGCTTTTGGTTGACCTGGTTTCTTGCGTTCAACCATACGTGGATCACGACGCATAAGACCTTTTGATTTGAGAGCAGGACGAATTTCTTCGTTGATTTCTACAAGGGCACGTGAAATAGCCAAACGGATAGCCTCAGCTTGTCCTTTGAATCCACCACCATCAAGATTTGCCTTAATGTCATATTTATCAAGGGCATTTGCGATTTCCAATGGCTGACGAACTACATACTGTAAAATTGCAACTGGGAAATAATCCTTGTAATCACGACCATTAACGGTAATAATACCGCTACCTTCTTTCAAATAGATACGCGCAACCGCAGTCTTCCTTCTGCCTAAAGCATTGATGACTTCCATACTGATTACTTGATTTCGTTAAATTTAATTGTTTTTGGTTTTTGAGCCTCATGATTGTGCTCAGGACCAATAACGACTTTGAGATTCCTAAAGATAGCTGCACCTAAAATGTTTTTAGGTAACATGCCTCTTACGGCTTCTTCAACAAGTGCATTTGGTCTTGACACCAATAATTGGCGTGGGGTACGCGAGCGTTGTCCTCCCGGATGGCCCGTGTGATGGATGTACTGCTTATCTGTCAGTTTCTTACCGGTCAGACGGACCTTCTCGGCATTGATAACAATGACATAATCACCGCAATCAGCATGTGGAGTGAAGCATGTTTTGTGCTTACCTCTCAATAGATTAGCGACTTTAGAAGCAAGACGACCCAACACTTCACCCTCTGCATCGATAAGCAGCCATTGTTTGTCGGCTGATTCTTTTGTCGCAGAAATTGTTTTGTAGCTTAATGTGTTCATCGGCTTATTTAAATTGTTGCATTAGAACTTTAATCCCAATAAAGGGGTGCAAAGGTAAGACAGAAAAACCGCTTTAACAAATTTATCA
>Ga0209125_1000128_pt1 | contig 130116 bp, 138 predicted proteins | sample BarGraIncub1131A_FD_184503 | JGI IMG/M metagenome (GOLD analysis project Ga0209125, IMG submission 184503) | Arctic peat soil microbial communities from Barrow, Alaska - Barrow Graham LP Incubations 11-31A (SPAdes) (version 2) | ecosystem: Environmental > Terrestrial > Soil > Wetlands > Peat... | reverse complement strand
TTATTGTTTTCCAAACTGGACTTAAAACCATCAGACGCTCTTGTTTTTTACGGCCAGTGCCGTCCGGCGATTGTGTCTCGTTTGCCAGAGAGTCCAGCGCTTCCCGCGGTTATCAAAAAAGCCGATGCCGCTCCTTTGACCTTGACGGCTTCGAGCGGCGCGGTGCTTCTGGTAAAAAGTAATACATTTTTATACGAAAAGGATTCGGCTAAACAGCAACCAATAGCAAGCTTAACAAAAATGATGACCGCTTTGGTTTTTCTGGATCATAATCCGGGGTTTGATAAAGAGTATGTGGTAAGCAAAGATGATAATGTCGTTGGGGGTAAGAATAATTTATTTACTGGCGATACGGTTAAAGTTCAGGATCTCTGGAATACCAGTTTAATTGCTTCCGACAATGGCGCCACGATGGCGTTAGCTCATTCAACGGGCTTAAGCGATAAAGAGTTTGCGGCGGCGATGAATGAAAAAGCTTTGCGGCTGGGTTTATTTAACACTTCATTTGTGGAGCCGACTGGTTTATCCGATAAGGATGTTTCAACGGCGCGTGATATTGCTAGGTTAGCCAAGGAAGCGCTAAGCCATGATGAACTCAAGAAAACAACGACGCAGAAAGATTATAATTTTGTCACCAAAGAAGGCCGGGAGAAAAAAATAAGTTCCACTGATAATTTATTATATACGGGCTCTGATCCGAAAATCAGTTTATTGGGCGGAAAGACCGGATACACCGAAGGCGCCGGTTATTGTTTTGTCGGCAAGTTTATCGATGGACGCCAAGATGAAATTATCTCAGTTGTTTTAAATAGCAATGGCAAGAATGATCGCTTCGCAGAGACCCAAAATTTAGTTGATTGGGTTTTTACAAACTTTAACTGGAACTAATTAATATATGTCCACGGTTAACTGGTTCTACATTCAAATATATCGCTTCATCAATAAAAAATTCCCAAATTTTTACCGCTATTGTTTAAAACGGAAATCACTGGTCAAATTTTTGATTGCGGGAACGCTGGCCGGTTCGGTGGATTTGATATTTTTGTTTATTTTTCACGGGCTGTTTGGTTTAGGCATTGTGCTCGCGACCAGTTTAGCCTTTTTGCTCTCATTTTCCGTCAGTTTTTATTTGCAGAAACTTTGGACTTTCAGAAACAAGGAAGAACGAAAAACGTCGCGCCAATTGGTGCTGTATTTCCTCAATTCATTTTTGAGCTTGAATATCAATGCGGTTTGCATGCATCTGATGGTTAATCGGCTAAATGTCTGGTATCTGCTCTCTCAGGTAATCGTTGATTTATCTCTGGGAGCCCTCAATTTTTTAATTTATAAATTTTTAATATTTAGACACGACGATGAAACTAATGGTAAACTCGAGCCGGCTAACTAATTTTAACGCTGACGAATTCTTGCGCCAAGCTGGTTTCGCGTACATTTATGACAATAAAATGGAGCATGGCAGCTACATCAAGAGACTAAATCGCGATTATTATCCCCGGATTCATGTTTATGTAAAGGAAAAGACAGATAAGGAGGGCCGTAATCTAATCGTGATTGAAATGCACTTGGACCAAAAACAAGCCAGCTATACTGGAGTAAAAATGCACAATGCGGAGTATGACGGACCAGTGGTTGAAGCGGAAATGGCCAATTTGAAGAATTTAATGAGGCGTTACGTATAAGTAATTGTATGAATCCATCAGACGAAATAAAACAAAAGATTGATATCGTGGATTTCATCCGCGAATATATCCCGGTTAAAGCGGTGGGGGCCAATTTTCAGGCTCTTTGCCCCTTTCATGGTGAGAAGACCCCGTCTTTTGTAATTTCTCCAGAGAAGCAAATCTGGCACTGTTTTGGCTGCGGCAAGGGCGGTGATATTTTTACATTTGTGATGGAAATGGAAGGCCTCGGTTTTGTGGAAGCGGTTCGCTTATTAGCTCCTAAGGCCGGTGTTGTCCTGCGCACTCAGAATCCTGAGAACTACGGCAAACGTAATCGCTTGCTCGATATCATGGCCTTGTCCGTTAAATACTATCATCATCTACTCACCAATCCGATTGGCGAAAAACCGCTTAATTATTTAATCCGCCGCGGCATCTCTCCAGAAATTATTGAAGAGTGGCAAATCGGTTATAGTCCGGATGCCTGGGATTCGCTATCTTCATTTTTAGCGACTCGACCGATGGAGGGCAAAAAATATAATTCAGATGAAATGGTAGAAGCGGGGCTCGTGATTAAAAAAGATGGCTCGACTAACAGATTCTATGATCGCTTCCGTGACCGTCTAATGTTTCCGGTTTATGATGTGACTGGTAATCCAATTGCTTACTCGGCTCGGATTAATCCTGACAAAGAAGCGGCTGGCGAAAAAACGGGGAAGTATATTAACAGTCCGCAAAATGCGATTTATGATAAGAGCAAGGTTTTGTTTGGTCTTGATAAGGCTAAGAGTTTTATTAAGTCTAAAGACTTAGCGATTGTGGTTGAAGGTCAAATGGATGTCGTGACTTGCCATCAATTCGGTTTTAAAAATGCCGTGGCTTCATCAGGAACCGCACTGACTACCGAGCAAATTTCTTTGATAAAAAGATATACCAATAACATTGCTTTGTGTTTCGATGCCGATACCGCCGGGCAGTTAGCGGCCGATCGCGGAATTCGGGAGGCCATGGCTCAAGGGATGAATATTAGTGTGATTATTATTCCCGATGGTAAGGACCCCGATGATTCGCTGCGGCAGGATTTAGCCTCATTTGTGATTGCAGTTCGTGACGCCAAGCCGATGATGGAATATCATTTTAATAAAGTAAAAAGCGATTTGGATTTGAGTCTCGTTGAAAATAAAAAAGAGGTGGCGCGGAAAATGTTAATGATGATTGCAAAACTCACCAATAAGATTGAAGCCGATCACTGGATTAAAACTCTGGCCCAGACGCTTGATACGGATGAAAATGTATTGCGAGAAAGTTTGCCAACGGAAAAGGACCGGGAAATTGTGAAGCAAATCAAAACCCAGAAAGCGGCGGCTCGATCGCGCGAAGAACAACTCAGTGAACTGCTCCTAGCAATTATTATCAGATTTCCCAATTTTATCACTTATGTGGTATCAAAATTAGAGCTAGATTGGCTAGAAACCGAAGAATATCGTACGTTTTACAAAAACCTCATTATCTATTATAATAAAACTACCGCTTTAGATTATCCTGGTTTTAGAGAATATTTAGTTAGTGAAAACAATGGATCAGCGGAAATTTTAGACCGACTAATCCTTCTGGGTGAGAAGGATTTTTATTCGTATGAGACTGAAAATGTCCAAGCGGAAATAATTACAATTATTGTCGATTTAAAAAAATTCTATCTTCAGAAACAGATGGCGTCTGCCCAACGGGCGATGGCTGAAGCGGAAAAAAATGGCGATACTGACAAGATAAATAAGATTTTAGATGAAATAAAAGTGTTAACAGACTTACAACGTAATAATCAAGTAAGCTAATAATTCAATTATGCCTAAAACCGTCAAAAAGGCTCCGGCCAAAAAGGTGGTTAAGAAAACTAAAATTGTTGTTAAGCAGAACCAGCCAGTGATGAAGAAAAAACCCGCGGTCAAATTAAAAAAACCGCTTCCGAAGAATAAATTAATTCTCAAGAAAAAACCTGCCCCAAAGAAAATGATAAAAAAACCTGTTAAACAAATCAAAAAAACCTTAAATAAAAAGGCGCCTGTTAAGAAGGCCCCTGTTCATGTTGCTAAAAAACCTGTGAAAAAAGTTGTTGCTTCTAAAAAGGCTGAGACGAAAAAAGCTCCGGTTAAATCTGCAAAAGTAAAAATGCCCATTGCTACAAAGAAGGTTGAGAAAATTAAAATTAAGGACCCGGTAAGAATTTTGCCACCTCATGATATTGTTTATCCCGATGAACTTAAGGTTCACAAATTAATTGAAAAAGGACGGATGCGCGGCTTTGTAACTGAAACTGAATTATTGTATTTGTTTCCAGAGGTTGAAGAATATGTTTATGAATATGATGTCTTTTTGGGAGATTTACAACGCAATGGAATTAGAATCATTGAAGACTCCGGCCGCATTTTAGGCTCAGGCGAAAAACGGGAAGAAATTACTGGTAAATCCTCATCACTGACTTTTGATTTATCCAAATTATCCGCCGATTCAATCCAGATGTATTTGAAAGAAATTGGTAAAGTACCACTACTTACATCCGCTGAAGAAGTCGAACTCGCTAAACGAAAAGAGAAGGGCGATAAAGAGGCGGAGCATAAGATTATTGAAGCCAATTTACGTTTAGTAGTTTCGATTGCCAAGAAGTTTGCCGGTGCTAAAGGGTTATCCTTGCTCGATTTAATTCAGGAAGGTAATATCGGCTTATTTAGGGCCGTAGAGAAGTTTGAACACCGCAAAGGATTCAAGTTCTCAACCTATGCTACTTGGTGGATTAGACAGGCAATTACGCGGGCTCTCGCCGATCAGTCTCGGACGATTCGGATCCCGGTTCACATGGTGGAAACGATTAATAAGTTCCAACAGGTACAACGCTTTTTAGTTCAGGAATTAGGTCGTGAACCAATGGCCGAAGAAGTGGCGGCCGAAATGGGAGAAGAGATTGAAAAGGTTCGTTATATCATTAAGATTTCCCAAGATACTATTTCACTACAAGCGGCAATCGGAGATGATGAAGAAGATTCCACTTTGGAAGATTTCATTGAGGATGTAAAAAGTGTCGCTCCAGACCGAGCGGCGGCCTTACAGTTATTAAAAGATTACGTTAAAGAAATAGTCGCGCAGTTATCGCCTCGCGAACAGAAGATTTTAGAAATGAGATTCGGGCTAATTGACGGCGTCGCGCATACATTGGAAGAGGTTGGTCAGGAATTTGAAGTGACTCGCGAACGTATCCGTCAGATTGAGTCAAAGGCACTGGAAAAAATCAGAAAGTTCAAGGGCTTGGAGAAGTTAAGAGATTACTAAAGATAAGGAAAACCCCACTAAATATGGGGTTTTGGGTTTTAATTGACAAGCACGGCTTATCTGCTAAAATAGAGTCATAAAATGTTTTCTAAACATTTTTGTTTTTTGAAGTAAAACTTAATATTCCCGGGTAGCGCAGCGGTAGCGCAGTTGGCTGTTAACCAATTGGTCGTCGGTTCGAATCCGACCCCGGGAGCCAGTAATTTTTGGGTGTGTCTGGACGACGTAAATCGTTTAAAACAGGCCAAAAAAAACAAAGAACTCAGTTTATGCTGAGTTCTTTTGTTATTGTCAAAAGAGTGAAAAGTAGCGTAAATAGGGAAGATTATTGGTTCTAATTCGAGGTCTGTCAAAAATAAATATTTATATATCAAATTGATGATTCTACAGTGATAATTGCCTTTCAAATAAAGAAAAAATACACTACAATGAATATATAATAATAGAAATTTATTAAATAATTTTTATAATATGATTGACTATCTTTTTTCAGAACATGACTTTAATTCCGCTTTAATGGCTAGCGAAAAAGAACTTTTCAATAGAATCGACAGTATGTCTAGTAGTGAAATTCTTGGTACAAGTATTGAAGATCAGATAGCATATTTGGTTCAAGAGTTTGATGTTGTTGTCCCAAAACTTGAAGACGATAAAATTTCAATTGATCAGAGCGAGGCTGATATTGATGTAAGTCAGGATAATAGTCGTTTAATTTATGATCGTGGTTTACCGACTTATATTAAAGGTACAAAATTAGCATTTTATATTCCATTTATTGGGGATAAAGATATTTTTCAGTTTCGTCCATCCACTTATTCATTGAACCCACCCAAGGGTTATGTTAATGAAAATGAATTAATTTTATCATATACAACAACAGATCATGAATCAGGGAAGATTAAAACTGAATTTGATAGAACGCTGACTCTTATAAATAATAGTCTTAACACATTAGCGAGTCAGGCGAGTATTTTTAATTCAACTCTTCCAAATAAAATACGTCAAAGAATTGAAATGCGTAAGGAAAAACTCTTAGCCGACCAGGGAATGGCCGCTAATCTTGGTTTTCCGATTAGGAGACGCGATGAGTCGCCAAAAACATATGTTGCTCCTGTTGTTCGAAGAGTTCCAGCAGTTAGTAGACCTCAGCCTAAATCAGATGCACCTTTTAAGCCAGAACCAGCTCTTGAAATGAAAGAATATGAGCATATTCTTTCCATAGTCTCTAATATGGCACTTGTACTTGAGCGAAGTCCAGATTCATTTAAAACAATGAAAGAAGAAGATTTGCGACAACATTTCCTTGTTCAATTAAACGGTCAATACAAAGGACAAGGAACAGGAGAAACTTTTAATGGTGAAGGTAAGACAGATATTTTACTTCGTATTGATGGTAAGAATGTTTTTATTGCTGAATGCAAATTTTGGAAAGGACCAGAAACAATTACAGAAACCATAGAACAGCTTCTAGGGTATATGACTTGGCGGGATTCTAAAGCCGCAATAATTTTGTTTAATCGAAATAAAAATTTAACAGCTGTGCTAGAAAAAATACCTGAGCAAATAGAAGCTCATAAAAATTTTAAAAGAATGTTAGAATATGAAGATGAGACAGGGTTTAGATTTGTACTTGGAAATAATGGAGATCTTAATAGAGAGATAACAACAACCTTATTAATTTTTGATGTTCCAAAATAGTTATGAATGAAAATAAAACAAAAAAGAGAGTCGAACCATTCTTAAAATGGGCTGGGGGCAAATCTCAGTTATTAGAACAATTTAAACCATTATTTCCTAAAGAAGGAACTTATAAGAGGTATATTGAACCATTCATTGGAGGAGGGGCGGTATTTTTTTATTTAGAACCCAAAGATGCTATTATTTCTGATTTAAATAAAGAATTAATTGAAACTTATAAAGTGGTTAAAAGCCATACTAAAGAACTTGTAGAATTACTAAAAAAATACGAAAAAAAACATAGCAAAGACTTCTATTTAAAAATTAGAGAGGAATATAACGCTGATAAATTAGATAAAATAAATAAGGCGGCTCATTTAATCTATTTAAATAAAGCCTGTTTCAATGGTCTCTATAGAGTTAACAGTAAAGGTGGTTTTAATGTTCCATTTGGTCAGCATAAAAAGTTTTCAGTTAATGAGGCTGGAATATTGGCAACTAGTAAAATATTAAAAAAAACTAAAATAGAACACACTGATTTTACACAGGTCTTAAAAAATGCCAAGAAAGGAGACTTTGTTTATTTTGATCCACCATACTATCCATTAAATGCTGGCTCAAATTTTACCACTTACACCAAGGAAAGTTTTTTAGAAAAAGAACAGGAAAAATTAATGAAAACTTTTAAGAAACTTGATGCTCGAGGGTGTATACTTATGTTAAGCAATTCAGATACTCCTTTTATTAGAAATCTTTATAAGAAATGGCATATTACAAAAGTAAGCGCTAAACGCTTTATTAATTGTATGGCCGAAAAAAGAGGAGATGTATTTGAAGTTGTGGTAAGAAACTATAAGTAATATATGTGTTTATATAAAAAGCAAAAAAACTTTGCTCTTTATCATGGTGATTGTCTGGAAGAATTAAAAAGGTTCCCAGAGAATTATTTTGATATGATATTTGCCGATCCGCCATATTTTTTGTCGAGTGGTAGTTTTAGTTGTCAAAATGGAAAAATGGTAAGCGTTAAAAAAGGGGAGTGGGATTTAAGTAATGGATTTCAAAAGGATTTTAACTTCCACTTAGAATGGATAAAGGCCTGTCGTCGAGTATTAAAACCTCATGGAACAATTTGGGTCAGTGGCACTTATCATTCTATATATCAATGTGGTTTTATTTTGCAGAATACTAAATACCATATTTTAAATGATATATCTTGGTTTAAACCAAATGCCGCTCCTAATTTAAGTTGTCGTTTTTTTACAGCCAGTCATGAAACTTTAATTTGGGCCAGAAAAGAGAAGAAGGCTAAACATACTTTTAACTATCAAGATATAAAAGAGGGTGACTGGTCGGAAGATGAATTTAAGAAACCGCACATGCAAATGCGTTCAGTCTGGTCTATGGGCACACCCAAAAAAGAAGAGAAACAATTCGGCAAACATCCCACTCAAAAACCTTTAGATTTACTAAAAAGAATAATTTTGGCCAGCACTAAAGAAGGTGATATAGTGCTTGACCCATTTACTGGTAGCTCAACTACCGGTGTGGCGGCTAATTTACATAATAGAAAGTTTGTTGGCATAGATTTAGAGAAGAGTTATCTAGATCTTTCTTTGCAAAGATTAAATGCATTAGTATAAAAATATATGAAATTTATTAAATTTTATCAAGAAGTCTTGGCATGTAAAAATGAAGATGAGGTTTTTACTTATTTTCTAGATAATCTAAAGCCAAGCAATACCCTTTGGTCATATTTTGTTAATTGGGAAAAAGTTTTTAAAAACACCAGGAGCATAGAAATTGCTTTGAATAATCTAAATTATTTAATTGGCAAAGAAGATTTTGATAAGGAGTTTAAATTTTTAGTTAAACAAAATCCAGAAATTATTAAAGTTATTCCAGCCTTGGTCGTTCGTGATGGCAGTAATACTAATAAATTTAAGATTTTAGTTGATTACAAAAACAAGAAATTAGTTTATGAAGATTATGATTTTTCTAAAAAAGATACTACTGATGAAGATATAGAAAATTACTTGTTGTTTATAAAAGAAACTGGCCTTAAAGACTTAATTGTTTCTCAAAAGATTAAGAACCTGGTTGATTATATGATTGGCGTAGAAGCTGGACTTGATAGTAACGGTCGCAAGAATAGAAGCGGACACTCCATGGAAGATATTGTTGGTTTTTTTATTGCTGATATTTGTAAAACCAAGGGCTATAAATATCTAAAAGAAGCCACTTCCGAAAAAATAAAAATTGAATGGGGTTTTAACGTTCCAGTCGATAAGTCATCCCGTCGCTATGATTACGTTATTAATACCGGGAAAGAACTTGTTATTTTTGAGACTAATTTTTATGGCGGAGGCGGTTCAAAATTAAAATCTACTGCTGGAGAGTATAGAGACTTGTTTAATGTTATTGGTGGACAATATAAATTTGTTTGGATTACTGACGGTAACGGATGGAAATCAACATCCAGGCCACTCAGAGAAACCTTTAATCATAATGATTATATTATTAGTTTGGAAATGATTGAAAAAGGTATATTAAATAATCTATTTGACTAAACTCGGAAAAGGATTATAATAATTTATTAATATAATTTTTAAAAATATGGCTAAAAAAGAGTTAATTCAGCAGATAGAAAAGGTCAGAAATTCAAAGGTTATAACCTATTTAACCAGCGATCGCCAGGGTCCGATAAATGCTCATATAGCGATGGATATAATTCCCATTTTTAGCAAACAGCTAAGAGCGATGGGGAAAGTTGATAAAATAGATTTATTTTTGTACAGCTCCGGTGGCGACACTATGGTCCCTTGGCGTTTAGTTTCAATGATCAGGGAATATTGTAATGAGTTTTCCGTTTTGATTCCGTATAAGGCTCATAGCTCTGCGACTATGATTTCTTTGGGCGCAGATGAAATAGTTATGAGTGATTTATCAGAAATTTCCCCCATTGATCCATCAACGGTCAACGCTTTTAATCCTATTGATCCTCAAAATAGTCAGGCCAGAATACCAATATCAGTTGAGGATGTAATGGCCTATGTTGATTTAGCTAAAACGAAGTTTGGTATAAAGAATGATCAAGAGCTAACCACTATCTTTAATAAATTTGTAGAGGCTAATCCGCAAATTCATCCGTTAGCATTAGGAAATATAAATCGAACACATAATTTAATCAGGATGTTGGCCAAGAGATTATTGAAGAGCCATAAGACCCCCATGAAAGATGATGAAATTGATAAAACGGTTGATTATTTTACAGAAAAACTTTATTCACATCAGTATTTTGTCGGCAGAAAAGAAGCCAGGGAAGATCTTGGAGTTAAGTCAGTTGTTTTTGCTAATCAAGAATTATCAGATTTAATGACCGGATTATTCGAAGAATATAAAAAAGTGATGGAACTTGAAATTTTATGGAATCCAGAAGTAGAGCTAGGAGTTAACGCAGTTTTAAATAAAAAAGATTATAAAGTTGCTTGTATAGAGTCTGATAATTTATTTAGTTATTGTAATGTTTCTATTGAGTATCGAAAACAAACAAATAATATAATTCAACAAACACCTCAAGGGCCAATTCAAATCCCACAAGAACAGGTAGGATTTAAGATTGTCGAGCAGGGGTGGAAATAAATATATGTTAATAATAAAAAGAATTCAAACAGCCATTTTCGTTAGAAATTTTCAAATAGCTAATGAGTATGAAAAATCAAAAATCCTTCTAGAACTAAACAATAAAGTAGGGGATATTTTTAGTGGTAATCCTACATTAATACCAGTCCCAAGTGATGCCCCGGGTGATATTCCAAGAATTGTTATTAATAGTAATGAGAATTTGTACTCAGCTAATATAGCACCAAACAGAATAGATATTTTTTCTAATCTTGATAAAAACTTGGATGAGAATAATACCAGCTTGTTTGAAAATCATAAACAAAATTCATTAAAATTATTTAATTTTATTAAAACATATTCAGCTTCAGCAATTATTAATCGAGTTGGATTTTCTTTGGTTTGTGAGTCCACCCAAGCTGATTCAGTAAATTTCGTAAAATCAAATTTTTTCAAAGAATCAAAAGTCGATAATATTAAAGAATTGTCATTCCGGTATAATAAGTCAAGTGTGCTAAATGAGAGTGGTTTTAATATCGAATTCAATAATATAGTTGAAGTTTTTGCGAGAAACAATAATTCGATTGGTTTTATTGCGGATGTTAATACTGTGGCAGAAAATATGAATATATATAATTTTGATAGTACCATTCTTGAGAAAATTATTAACCATGCGATTCAAAAAGAAAAAGATTTGATAAGCAATTTTCCAAAAATTGACTAAATTTATGCCTAAAAATAGCGAAGAGATAATAAAAGAAGAGAAGACCCCTGATCCAAAAGATAATGCAGTTAATGATTTCGGATCATCCTCTGTCGCCGATAGCGACTCTTTGCGTAAAAATAGCCCATCAATTAGTAGCAGTAATCCAGATTATTTAGATACTTTGCGACAAAAAACGTTTGAACAAGTCGGAGTCTTAGGAGATCAAATTAAAAAACAAATATTATCCGAATTAAGACATTATGTTGATACTGAAGTTAAAAAAGTTAATTCTGAATTTGAAAGAAATAAAGATCAGCTAGAAAACAAGATAGAAAGTAGTAAGATAAAAGTTATAGAAACCCTCGGAATATTTGTCGCTCTATTTACTTTTATATCCACAGAATTTCAAGTTTTTAAAATATATCAAAATCCCATAACAATTGCCGGACTTACTTTAATAATTTTAGGCAGTTTGCTGGTATTTATAACGATTTTAGACATTACCCTTGTTAATAATTTTTCTTTGTATAAGACAAAAAAAATTTCAGGAACAATGGCCCCATTTTTCCAAAATATAAAAAATTTATCTGGCTATGAGGAAAAAATCGATATTAAAATATCAGATTGGAAAACATGGGGAGAGGGATTCAAACTTAAAGTTATTCTTATATTAATCTGGTTCCTTTTTATTATTACTGGCATATTATTTTTTGCGTTTTCGCCGGAGACCCAAGATAAATACGTAAGATATAATAGAGAGGATTATGGCTCTTATATTGATAAATATTTAAATATAAATAATCATCTTAATGACTTAGAGAAAGAAAATGGCGATTTAACTAATGAAATAAAAATATTAGGAGGCGCAGCGATTACTTCATCATCTGTTATGCTGTTGAATCAGGGCATAAATAATAGTATTACAGAATTAGAAATTAAGACTAATAATCAACAGAAAATAATCGATTGTTTCGGCAAGCAAAAATATTGGCAGTATAATCAATGTTTTAAATAATCATCATCGTTAGTGTCCATATATACCCCATTTTTATTATGAACTTATTTAATATAGTAATACTAGTTTCTTCTTTGGCAATAGCTTTCGCGACTATTAGTTATACGATTTTGACGAGAAATATATTAATTCAACAACAAAAAGAAGAAGAGATTAAGTACAAACCATATCTTAGTGTAAATAATCTTAAATTAGAAAAGAAAAACGCTGACGTACTCCAGCTCTTAAAATTGTCTTTTTTTTGTAAAAAATTGCGGTGCTACACCAGCCTATAATGTAAATATTTCATGTGAGCTCTATTTTAATAATGATTTTCTTGGAGTAGAACAGATGGATGATAAAAGTAATACCATTATAATGCCTAGTTCAGATGTAATTTTTCACCACTCTATAAGTGCTGATATATCTAAAGCTGTTATTGAGAACAAGGATAACCCTGGCATCATTTTAAGGTTGAGTTATGACACTTATAATAATAAAAAGGTAAAATACGAATATTTTGCGACTTTATTATTTGATCGAATTAATCAGACCTATAGTTATAAACCGTTGTCTTATCGACAAAGTCTTTAGTGAAAAAATCAAACGTCTAGAAATTAGATCACAGCTATTATAAAATTTTTGAGTAGTGCTATTTTTTATTGAATTTTAGACACAATATTTCTAACCTCATCCACGACTCCGACCCAGTAGACAAAATAGCCTTTAAAATGCTATTTTTGTTGTATAATAACTAACTACAAAAAATATGAAAGTTGATTTACATACCCATACAGTGGCGAGCGGCCATGCTTTTGGCACCCTGCTAGAAAATGTTAGAGAAGCTAAAACTAAGGGAATAGAACTTTTGGCGGTCACTGATCACGGACCAGCCGGTATTGGCGCGCCACGTGATGTTTACTTTAAAGTCGGTTTCAGGCTTCCTAAATATATAGAGGGAGTTAGAGTTTTATTCGGAGTCGAGGCTAATATCATCGACACTGAAGGACACTTGGATTTACCGGATGAAGTTTTAAAAAAATTAGATGTGGTGATGCTTGGTTTTCATAAAGACTGCGGTTACCTTGATCAGGGAATCGAAAAGAATACTGAAGTTTTTATAAAAGCGCTCGACAATCCTTATGTTAAAGCGGTTTCGCACCCTTACGGCGATCAAGTAGTAATTGATATGGAAAAATTTACGCACGCGGCGATTAGCAAAAATATTTTGTTAGAACTCAACGCTTCTTTCTTTACTCCTAAAAAAATTAATGACGAAGAAATTTGGAATCGAATTAAAACTATGGTCAGGATTTTAAAAGAAAATAATCAGAAAATGATTATAAATTCTGACGCTCATACTCCTTATGAAATCGGCGAATTTGACCTCGTGGTGGATAAGTTTAAAGAGTTAGGTATTACCGAAAGCGATTTATTAAATAACGACCCGGAAGCCGTCTTAAAGTTTTTTAACCTGAGCTAAGGCGTAGAAAATATATAGGTGTTGCACTTGCTTGTTGAACTCAGTCAGATGTAGCTTGACAAGAATAATACCTTTGTGGTATTATTTTTTGTTACCTTAACAATTTGTTTAACCAAAAACAGGAGAGCTATAAAATGATTAATTTGATTGAAAAAAGGCAGGATATCATTGATATCGCCACAGAAGTATTTGAAAAGTTTGTCAGAATGCCGAAAAGCCTGCGCCCTGATAATAATGAAAGAACCGGTATTCAGGTTCTTGTCTGGGAACCCGGTACCAGAAACCTGGTCATGGTTTCTATTAAAGAACCGTCTGAGGCTGCCAAGTTCTTTGTTGTTGAAAAGGCCGTGCGCTCGCATGTCTTATCAGACATGTCATCAGAGAATTCCGCTAATTCTCTGGCGATGCAATTTGCCGGAAGTCTCTCTGTATTCATGGATGAATTACCAGGACACGAAGGCGAAGAAGGTATTTTAAGAGCCTCAACTTCTGGGTTATCGGCTAAAGAGGATGCTGCCACGAGTGCGGCTATTCTCGCTAAGATCACGGGAGTCTCGTTTGTAGAAATTTGCGATAATGTTAATGCCTCCTACGGCCATTTGCCAGAGTGGTATCACGATGAAGACAAAGGCTATTTTCAATTTTTATTTGAATAGATTTACGTGAAAGGTAAATGTTCACCAAAGTCTAATATCATTTAATAACTTAAAGGCGGGAAACAAAAAATGTCATCTCCAAGATCAAAACTTCACAATTTGATAGGCCAGAGAGAAAGGGCCGAAAAAAGATGGAATATGGGTAATTCTAAAGGCGAAGTGGATTATCAAAAATACAAAAAAGAAGTTGAAGACCTTCTTCTAGAACACCCAGAGCTTGAAAGCGAGGTGGAAACAGTCGAAGATCATTTTATGAAGCTGTTATACGAGTAATTTTGCTCTTTAACCCATCAGCCCCGAGACTAAAACAGTCTTGGGGTTTTTAATTTGTCTAAGTCGTTTATTCGGTCTCCCGCATTTTTATTTAAATTTTATGTTATAATTTAACTAATTTTTAATCATTAATTCCAACATTAGAAATATGGATAACAATTCAAAACAATCGGTAGTAAGCAGCGGACAAAAAGACAGTTTTTTTACCAGCAATAAATTCATTTTAATCCTAATTATCATGGTGCTGATTCTTGCCGGGGTGTACTTTCTAGTGGATCGTCCTCTAGCCTCGCCTACGCCGGCGCCGCTGGCCAAAGGCAACTCGCTTATATCTAATGCCCGCTCTATTTCCGGTGTTTCCGAGAATCAAGATGAGCTGTTTAAATTGATCGGCTTTGATGATATGGACATAAGTAACGTAATTATTAAAACCATAGACGGTAAATATTTAATTTTTTCGGCCGACAAAAAGGATTGTAGCCAGTATATGTCCTGTACTGCCCATAGTTATGTGGTAAATGTCGATCAAAAGACCCTTTCCGACTTTAAAATCAATAGCGTCTTTTATTATGTGACGCCCGTTTTTGGATCTTTAGTGGTGACGTCACTCAATAATAAAATGCTAGTTTATGATTTATCGAAAAATGAAATTATCGATGAGATAGAATATACTCCCAGCCAAGATGGTTCTATAATGCCGTTTTATAATTTTTCGTTCGGTTCTGATAAATATTATACTTATACCTATAAGAATATTTTATACTCCCGCGATATTTCTAAACATGCGAGTACCAAGATCGGAAATTTTTATGACCCGGAGGTTCTGGGAATTGATAGCATGAAGATGCCTGCGGTTTTTTCTGAAAATGGTGAAATTTTTTATACCTTGATTTACATCAACAATGATGACACCAGACCGTACAGCAATATGCCGGAAGGAGATTCGGTAACTTTTAAAGATGTTGACCCTCTAAAGCTTATTGCTTGGAATTTTAAAGATAACACTAGTAAAGTTATCACCACTCAAACCTTTAATCTTCCTTTCATCTTTAAGCTTCTTGCCCAAAAAAGTATCTTAATCGGTGGCGGTCGAAGTAACTTTGGACAACTAACTTCGCAAACATATCTAGTGAACATTGAAACCGGAGAGTCTAAATTAATCTACGACGGGACAACAAATAAAGTGAATGTTGATGAAACAAAGCAGACGCTGACAATCTTAGGTTCCAAAAGTGCCACGACCTACTGGACACCTTACCGGAAAGGCTCCGATTTTGAAATCGTTTTTGACTATAACGGAAATATTATTTCAAAGAATGATTTAATAAATGGCGAGCTCGTTTCGCCAAAATCCTTAAATTAATACCGGACTAATACTTTAATCCTTTGCGACTAGATTCACGTTCTATTGACAAAATGGCTATGTTATGCTATCCTTAATTCCGAGTAGAACTTTAACAAAACAAATTATTATTTAATATTTATTGGGTTATCCCAGTTTCTTATTTTAGGTAATTGAGATAATCCAATCAATATTAATTTAAACTAATTTGTAATGAGAACGAACATAAAAATTTACAATTTAACCATTATTACGGTCATAGTTTCTTTATTGTTTTGTATCAGTGCCTGTAACAACCCTGGCAAAGAAAATGCTAATCGAGCCAATCTTGCAAAAAAAACACAGCAAGACAGTCCAGTTGAAGTTAAAAAGAACACAGTAATGGCAAAGCCTTCCATTAGTCGCGACCGGAGTGGAATTTGCATGAAAGGAATTATTTTTCCAAATGTAACCAGCACAACTGATACCAGCGAAGCACTCAAAACCCTTGAATTTGAATTTATTCAGGGTAAGTATCCGAATTTTATTAAGCTAATTTTTTCTTATCACCTCAACGGTCAAAGGGCGAATATGCCCAATGCTTACCTCATAAATCTAAGGGAAGTTATATTGAAAAATTGGCCCAACGCCCACGTGTTTGCTGGGAAGAATAATGTTCAGTTTGTATTGACTCCGGTTAAACAATATGGGAGTAAAAAGTCGCTTAACCCAAAGAAAGAGGCGTACAGAATTTTAAATGATTTAGATCATGCTAACCCAAAGTGGATAATTACTTTTGCTTGGTCGGAAGGAGTCGGGAAATATTGCTAATAGATAAGAATATAATATTTTTATTTACAAGGGCTATGTGAGAAATTATATAGCCCTTTTTGTTAGTTATTTTGTTTTGGCTAAAGGTTTAGCGCCTCTATTCGTGTCATATCCGCACGAATGAATCCGCTCTATTGTTGCTTATCGACGCATATATTGACAAAATAGCTAAGTTATGCTATAATTAATTCCGAGTAGAACTTTAATAAATCTCCGAGAATACTTGTTTGATTATCCTAGTCTCTTAAAAAGCGGCTGCGATAATCAAACAAATATTAACTTAAAAAGGAGAAAAAAACATGAGAAAGAAAGATTTTTATTGGATGGCAGCCATGCTGTGCCTGTTATTAGTTATCATGTTTCACGAAGCAGTTGTAAACGAAAAACCAGTTGCACGCGAGCCAGAATTAATTACTAATCCTTTATTTAAATTAGTCGTTGATTCTAAAAACAAAAAGATTCAGGCTTTAGACGGAAAGACTAAATTATCGGATTTCAAAGATAGTTTAGATGATCGTGACAATTTTATAGGCTTTAATGGTTTAAACAAAAACTATGAAGCAGTTCCAACTGGTAAAATAAGTGTTGAAGTTAATCAGTTGGTTATGTCAGCTACACCGCGCGAAATATTTAATTCGAAAGAATACAAAATCGACAAATATGTGATGACGCAATCTCAGGTTGTTCAATATTGTCGGAACAACTATGCCCAAATGATTAAGGAAGACACTAAGTCGTTATTTCTGCTAAAAGGCGTTAAAAAAAATGAATACTTTTGGGTGTTAGTACTTTGTATAAATGGCCACCAGTTAGATTTAACAGTCGCTGCGATCAATGATTTTAGAGATGACTGTGCCTTGAAGGGATATAGTAATTTCCAGGTAGTAACTCCGGTTATTGAAAAACCAGTAAACCATTTATTACCAGAATGGATGTATCCGAAATATTGGTTTAGTTAGTTGTCAGAAATGGGAAATTTAAACACATCAATATCTGTTAAAGATAACAAATAATCCCAAAACGGGAAGGGACCATCAATCGATGGTCCTATTTTTTTTATTAGTTTGACGCCAAATCTGTTTAGCTTGACAAATAACCTTACATATGGTATAATTTTCTGTTGCATTGAACTTTAACAAAAACTTATTTTAGTGAGTATTTATTGATTTATCTGAGTTTCTTATGTTTAGGAAATTAAGATAAATCAATAACGTATAAATTAAATAATAAGAAAAATGAGAAATTTAGCAGAATGCCCCGGCAAAAACCCACTTGCAGCGATTAAGGCTAACGAAAATCTTCCAGAAAAGGGAATCATTTTTGTATTAGAGCCTCAGCAAAGTAAATACAAAAGTGAAGCTATCGGCAATGTTTTATTTTATGACAACCCGTTACAAATTCTGAATATTATTGAAGAGCAATTTGGCGGTCACGTTAGTGTACAGGCAAGGGGCCGTTTAATCTCCTTCGCTGTCCAGAATTTAGAGAATCCTGATTCATCAAGGGAACCTTATAATAGGCAGTCAGGATATTTACCTATTAGCTTTAAATATCTAGGTGTTGTTTCTATAAAAAATAACCGCCGGGCTCTCATAGAAAAAAAACTCTCAAGTCCAGGTTGGAATTATGAATTACCAAACTGGCCCGATTCTTTTTCTAGGGTTTTTAAAGAGAACGAAATTGAAGAATTAAAGATTACAATGATAAATGCATTAACTGAAAAACTGGAGATTACCGAAGAAGATGCTAAGGTTATCGCTGAAAAAATCATTGATAAATTTATTTAGTTAAAGCAGGTTAGAAGTGGTAAAAAAATTTTGCCACAAAGGTTTTATTGAGGGAGCAGTTATCAAAAACTGCTCCTTTTTGCTAGAAATAATCAAATATATTATTTAATATCAAACAAATATGAAAATCAATTGGAGGGAAGTTTTTAAGTTTTTATCCGGTTTCGCATTTGGCGATACAATGAATCTATAAATTAAGAAGTCTAAAGGATAGAGCTCCTAAGTACCCATTACCTGGTTTCTTATTTTTGTGTTATACTATAAATATATCAATCGCATATTTAATTTAAAATAAGTAAAAAGGTCGTTGTGCTTTTTAAGTTGTGTTTTTTTAATCGAATTTTTAAAATTTAAAATTTAATAATTATGAAAAAATTGAGTAATGTATTAATTATTACATTGGGATTTGCTTTTTTGCTGAGTCTGGTTAATCCAGCGCCTGTCTTAGCGGCGGCGACTTTACCACCATTGGGTGCTGCGGCTAGTTTCTCTGTCTTAGCCCAGACTTTAATAACAGGAACATCTGCTATTTCTGGTGACGTTGGTTTAAATTCTTCGGGAGCTGGTATCACGGCCTTAACGACATCTAATGTTGCTGGGACAATTTATGCAACTAATATGGCTGGACCCAGTGAGGGTATTTTATCGTCTTCCGTTCAAGCTGATGCTTTAGCCGCCTATACGACAAATATTCCAGGCCAAACCTTAACTTCGAATCAAGGGCCGAATCTTAATGGACTAACTCTTACTCCTGGTGTTTATGACATTGGAGATGGGCTATTAACCACCACCCTTACTCTCGATGGTCCAGGTGTTTATATTTTTAGAGCATCTAGCGGCTTAACATCTTCTGGCTCGGTTAATTTAATTAATGGGGCGAGAGCTTGCGATGTATTTTGGAGAGTTCAATCTCTAGCTACTTTAAACGGCGGTTCTTTCGTCGGAACGATATTGGCCGGTACCGGAATTCATTTTACGACGGCCAACGTAACTTTAAATGGCCGTGCTTTAGCGATTGGCGGTGATGTTACTATGATTACTAACACTATTTCCGGACCGACTTGCGCCGCTCCTTTAGGAACCGGCGGTGTAACCGAAGGAACAATCACAGTCGTTAAACATGTTATTAATGATAGTGGCGGAACGATGGCGGTGGCTGATTTTCCATTATTTATTAATGGAACAAAAGCTGTTTCGGGTGTGACTTATAATTATGCTGCCCCTACTACTTATAATATTACTGAAACTAGTAATGCTAACTATACTCGGACTTTTTCGGGAGACTGTAATGCCAGTGGACAATTAAATCTCGTTCGAGGTTTAAATGAATTTTGTATCGTTACTAATAATGATATCGGTGCTCCTGCTGTTGTTCCACTTGTTCCACCACTTATTGATGTCGTTAAAGTACCTAGTCCGCTTTCATTACCTAATGGACCAGGCTTAGTTACTTATACTTATACCCTTCGTAATATCGGGACTGTTCCGGTAACTGACATAACGATGGTTGGTGATACCTGCAGCCCAATTAATCGTATTTCTGGGGATACAAATAATGATTCTAAACTAGATTTAAATGAAACTTGGGTTTATACCTGTGCGACCACGCTTCAGGCGACACATACAAACATTGTCACGGCCACTGGCTGGGCTAATGGCCTAAGTGCCACTGATATTGCCAGTGCGCAGGTGATTGTCGGATTACCGATTGTTCCGCCATTAATTCATGTTACTAAAGTCCCATCGCCATTAGCTTTATTGGCCGGTGGAGGAATGGTTACTTACACCGAAAAAATATCTAACCCTGGAGTAGTCGCCTTAAGTAATGTTACCCTTAATGATGATAAATGTTCGCCAATGAAATATGTTTCCGGCGATATTAATAATGATTCAAAACTTGATGTTACCGAGACTTGGACCTATACTTGTGAGTCAAAACTTACTCAAACGACAACTAATACCGCTATTGCATCCGGCCAAGCCAATGGCTTAACCGTCAGAGATATCGCTGTTGCCACGGTCGTGGTTGCGGCCGCTGTCCCAGCTTTACCGAGTACCGGTTTTGCACCGAGTTTAAGTCCATTAAATATTGCTTTATTGGCCGCCTTCGCATTATTGCTTTCCATTTCACTTTTCGCAGTTTTAAAAAAACGCTTAAATTAAACGGAGTAATTACTAAATGTTCTTCAGAGTCAATTTTGTAAAATGCAGTAAAAGCCCCGCCTGTGCGGGGCTTTTCCTCTTATAGCGCCTGTTAAATATGAAAAAGATAAAAGTGAAAAATAATAAATTAATCACTAATAGAAATATAATAATTGCTCTATTATTTTTGGCCTTAATTATGGTTTTTCTTTTTTATATTATCTCGGCTGGTTCAACTAAAAATGAGCCGCCCATCATTGTTCAAAATAAAATTATTAATCCGGTCGCCAGTTTTGTGACAACAGTTCAAAACCAATCCGGTCCCGGTTTGCCGGTCCGACTTAAAATACCAAAAATTAACGTTGATGCGAAATTTGAAACTGTCGGTTTGACGGCTCAGGGGGCCGTTGATGTTCCTAAAGATTTTACTGATGTCGCTTGGTATAATTTAAGTCCAATTCCCGGTGAAACAGGGAGCGCGATTATAACGGGGCACTATGGCTTTAAGGATGGCAGACCCTCGGCGTTTGATAATTTACATAAAGTCCGAGTCGGAGATAAGTTATATGTTGAAGATGCCAAAGGAAATTCAATTTCATTTGTTGTCCGTGAGATTAGAAGATATGATCAAAATTCAAGTGCTCTGGCAGTTTTTAATCAAAAAGACGAAGGGGCTCATCTTAATCTAATTACCTGCGAGGGGACCTGGGATAAGGACTTAAAAAGCTACTCTAGCCGTTTGGTAATATTCACGGATAGGGAGTAAATAAGGGGTTTTTAGTTCGAATCAGGTACCTGTTTCGATTAACTTTTTTTTGCTATAATTCAATTGCCAAAGAGTTAAATATTAATGTAATTAAGAAATTTCTATTATAAGTTTATGAAACGACTTCTGAAATATTTTCGACCTTACCTCGGCCAGTTTTTTTTGTTATTGATCATGGTTTACTTTATGGTAGCGGCTACTTTGGCTTTGCCCGATTACATGGCCACCATTATCAATAAGGGTATAATCTCTTTTAACATGGCCGTTATCTGGCAAAATGGTTGGATGATGTTACTCTTTGCGATTGCTGCGGCCGGAGCCAGTATTGTCATCGGCTGGTTATCCTCGCGCATCGCCGCCGGTTTTTCCCGGGATATTAGAGCCGCTACTTTTGCTAAAGTCGAGAGTTTTTCCTTGCATGAGTTTAATACTTTTTCAACGGCCTCACTAATCACTCGTACGACCAACGATGTTCAGCAAATTCAGACGGTTTTGACCATGCTCCTGCGAATGGCCTTAATGGCGCCATTTATGGGCATTTGGGCAATTATTAAAGCTTATCATAATGCTCCATCGATGACCTGGATTATGGGTTTATCGGTCGGAATCCTCCTCGCGATTGTGGCGGTTCTTTTTACGATTGCGATTCCTCGTTTTAAAGTTATTCAGAAACTGGTCGATCGCTTAAATCTTGTCAGTCGGGAAATCCTAACCGGCTTGCGAGTGATTCGCGCCTTTAATCGCGAAGCGGTCGAGGAGAAAAAATTTGATTCTGCCAACATTGAGTTAACCGATATTAATTTGTTTGTTAATCGACTGCTCATTATTATGCAACCAGTGATGACTTTAATAATGAACGTCACCAGTTTGGCAATTATCTGGTATGGCGCGCATCTGGTTGATTTTGGTAATCTTCAAATTGGCCAAATGCTGGCGTTTATGCAGTATGCCATGCAAGCGGTATTTTCATTTTTATTAATTACGATTGTTTTTATCATGGTTCCGCGAGCCTCAGTTTCATTAGATCGAATCAGCGAAGTCTTGGGCGTTGAAGCCACGATTAAAGATCCGGAAGAACCAATCGATGTTACTTCAAGTAACGGTACAGTTGAATTTAATGATGTCCACTTTTCTTATGCCGGAGCTGATGCGCCAGTTTTATCCGATATCTCATTTACCGCTTTACCCGGACAAACAACGGCCTTTATCGGTAGTACCGGCAGCGGTAAGTCCACCTTGATCAATTTAATTCCGAGATTTTATGACATTACAGAAGGCAGTATTAAGATTGACGGTATCGATATCCGCCAGATGCGCCTCGAAGATTTGTATGCCAAAATTGGCTATGTACCACAGCAAGGCGTTCTTTTTTCGGGTACGGTGGAGAGTAATTTAAAATATGGCGCCCCGAATGCCACGGACGCTGAAATGAAACAAGCCGTGCAGATTGCCCAAGCGGAAGATTTTGTAAATGAACTCCAGGGGAAATATAGCGCTGAAATTTCTCAGGGCGGAAAAAATGTCTCGGGCGGACAAAAACAAAGACTGTCGATTGCTCGGGCTATTATTCGCAAACCGGAAATTTATATTTTTGATGATAGTTTTTCGGCTCTTGATTTTACGACTGACGCGAAATTGCGCCAAGCCCTGGTCGCGGCCACGAAAAATAAAACCGTCCTGATTGTGGCTCAACGCATTAGCACGATTATGAATGCTGATAAAATTATTGTCCTTGACGAAGGTCGAATCGTTGGGCAGGGCACCCACCAGGTGCTTTTAAAATCATGTTTAGTCTATCGCGAAATTGCTTCATCACAATTATCCGAAGAAGAATTAAATGACCATCCCGGTAACGCTCCGGAACGATTGGTAACTAGCAGCGCTATATGAGTAATCAAACTAAAACTAAATCAACGGACAATCAGAATCCTTCGGCCACACCGCCGCATGCGAGCCCCATGGGTCGTGGCAATCCAATGGGAATGATGGGGGTTATTCAGAAACCGAAAAACTTCAAAAAAACCATGCGTCAGCTAGGTGCTTACATCAAGCCTTTTTGGCTGTCTCTTACGTTTGTGGTTATTTTTGCAATCGCCAGTACAATTTTTGTGATCGCCAGTCCGAAAATTCTTGGTCAAATGACTAATCAAGTGGTCAATGATTTTGTACAACGGACTGCTTATGATCAATTAGTAGCTAAATTACCAGAGGGTATAAAATTGTCGCCCGGCATGACCGGTGCCGAACTTCTTAAGCAATTACCGGTAACCGTGACTGAAAGTATTCCATCAACTTCGCTCAGTACTATCGCGATGCTTGATTTATCGACCCGTCCGACTTTTAATTACAAGAAACTCATCTCTATCGCTATCGAACTGCTTATCTTGTACTTACTCAGTGCCTTGTTTAGCTACCTTCAGGGTTGGATCATGACGACCATAACGCAAAAGATTAGTTACCGGTTTCGCCGCGATATCTCGACTAAAATTGGCCGCCTGCCACTCAAGTATTTTGACCGGACGACTCATGGCGAAGTCTTGAGCCGAATTACGAATGATGTTGATACCGTCAGCCAAACCTTAAATCAATCGTTGACGCAGATTATTACCTCGGTCACAATGATTATCGGTATTCTGGCGATGATGTTATCAATCAGTTGGCAGATGACCCTGGTCGCTCTGATTATGCTACCACTCAGTTTTGGTTTAATCAGTTTTGTGGTTAAACGGTCTCAAAAATACTTTAAAATGCAGCAAGATACTCTCGGTCATCTTAATGGCCATATTGAAGAAATGTATGGCGGCCATAATGTTATGAAAGTTTTTAATGGCCAAGAACGTTCCATTGCCATTTTTTCAAAACACAATAATGATTTGTATAGCAGTGCTTGGCATTCGCAATTTTTATCTGGCCTGCTTTTCCCGATCATTAACTTTGTGGGCAATATCGGCTATGTCGGGGTGACTGTTTTAGGCGGATATCTAGCCATTAACGGACGAATTAATATTGGCGACATTCAGGCTTTTATTTTATATGTTAATCAATTTAACCAACCAATCATTCAGACGGCTAACATCGCTAGCGTTCTCCAATCCACGGCCGCAGCCGCTGAGCGAGTCTTCGAGTTTCTGGCCGAAGAAGAAGAATTACCAGATGCGGCTAATGCTAAAATTCTAACTAAGGTTCGTGGCGCCGTTGAATTCGATCAAGTCCAGTTCGGCTATAATCCAGACAAAATTATTATCAAAAACTTTACCGCCAAAATAGAACCTGGCCAGCGGGTGGCGATTGTCGGTCCGACCGGCGCCGGTAAAACAACCATGGTTAATCTTTTGATGAGGTTTTATGATATTAATAGCGGCGTTATAAAAGTTGATGGCGTCGATATTAAAACAATGAAACGCGCCGACGTCCGTAAATTATTTGGCATGGTTCTCCAAGATACTTGGTTATTTAAAGGGACCATCCGCGAAAATTTGGCTTATGGTCACCCAGAAGCCACTGAGGCCGAGGTCATTGAAGCGGCTAAAGCGGCTCACGTCGACCATTTTGTTCATTCATTGCAACACGGTTACGATATGGTGCTTGATGAGGAAGCAAATAATATTTCTCAAGGTGAAAAACAACTTTTAACAATTGCTCGAGCCATGCTGATTAAAACGCCGATGCTGATTCTTGACGAGGCCACCAGCTCTGTCGATACTCGAACGGAAATTTTAATCCAACAAGCGATGGAACGTTTAATGAAAGGGAAAACGAGCTTCGTGATTGCTCATCGTCTTTCGACGATTAAGCATGCTGATCTCATTTTAGTGATGAACGATGGAAATATTGTCGAACAAGGGAAGCATGAAGAATTATTAGCTAAGAATGGATTTTATGCTTCATTATATAACAGCCAATTTGTCTCCAGTCCAGTTGGATTAACTTAAAAATAGGAAGGAGAAACAATGTCAAAAACAGGTTTTATAGACCTGTTTTTGTTATAATTTCAGTTAAAATATTTTAAAATTTGACTCAAGAGTTTTTTAGGTATAATATATCAATATAAATTGATGATAAAAATATGAAAGCAAAATGCTGTACTAATAATAAATTATCCGCTGAGTTTGCTGACTTAGCTAAATTTTTACGCATTATCGGTGATGATAATCGTCTCAGAATTCTTTGCCTCCTAAAGGCAGGGGAGCATTGTGTTTGTGAGATCGAAGGTAATTTAGATATCGCTCAAAACTTAGCCTCTAGCCATTTAAAGGTTCTAAAAGATTTTCAGTTAATTGTCAGCCGCCAAGAGGGAAAAAGAATTTATTACGCCATTAATCAAAAAACGTTTAAACAATATAATTTATCATTAATTAATTTTTTAAAAAACTATGAACACTAATATCAAATCGATTCAGGTTTTGGGCTCGGGTTGTCCAACCTGCAAGAAATTTCACGAATTAACTAAAGAGGCGGCTAAAGAATTAAATATCACAACAGAGGTAGAATATAGTTCTGATATTCAAAAATTGCTTGATACTGGAATGATGTCTTCGCCAGTGCTGGTTATTAATGGTAAAGCGGTTTTAGCTGGCAGTTTACCAAGTATTATAAAAATTAAAGAATTACTAAACGCTGAAAATATTTAAACTATGTTTTACCCAATTCAATTATTAGCTGATTGGCTAACTTATTCTGTCTTTGGAATTATACCCAAAACATTACTCGCTGGCGCAGTAAATTACTTCATTTTCGATACCATAAAAATCATTATTCTCTTATTAGTAATTATTTTTGTCGTGTCATATATCAGAACCTATTTACCACCGGAAAAAGTCCGCTTATTTCTAGCGAAGAAGAATAAATTAACCGGCCATATTTTAGCTTCATTATTAGGAATAATAACTCCGTTCTGTTCCTGCTCAGCCGTGCCCTTATTTTTAGGTTTTGTTGAAGTTGGCGTACCGCTTGGCGTAACATTTTCTTTTCTGGTTGCTTCGCCGATGATTAATGAGGTCGCCTTAGTTTTATTGATCGGGCTCTTCGGTTGGAAGATAGCTTTAATTTACATTGTCAGCGGTCTTCTGATTGCTATTGTTTCCGGCCTAATTATTGGTCGCCTGAAAGTTGAGCACTTAGTCGCCGATTTCGTTTGGAAACATAGCCAAACAAAGAATTCCGTTTTAATTACTAAAATGGTTTTTAAAGAGAGGTTAAATTATTCAAAAGACTATGCTTTAGATATTGTTAAGAAAGTTTGGCTGTATATTGTTATCGGGGTTGGAGTTGGGGCTTGGATTCACGGTTATGTACCGGCTGATTTTCTAGCTCAATATGCCGGGGCTGATAAGTGGTATGCCGTTCCGCTCGCTACCCTAATTGGGATTCCGCTTTATTCCAATGCCGCCGGGGTTATTCCGCTGGTCAGTGCGCTAACCGAAAAAGGGGTAGCGATGGGTACAACCTTGGCTTTTATGATGGCCGTTACCGCTCTGTCTTTACCGGAGTTTATGATTTTAAAAAAAGTAATGAAGACTAAACTGATTGTTATCTTTGCCTCAGTAGTTGGCTTAGGTATTATGTTCACTGGCTATTTATTCAATGTGATTTTAAAATAAAGATAATTAGGCATAATCACTCCGCAGGCTATGCAGCAATGTGTAGCCTTTTTTTACATCAAAAAATACACCTAATCGGTGTATTTTGGTTTATAAAATAATGAAATGATATTAAGGGGATTTATGTAAGAGTCTCAGTTTTTTAAGGCCGCGCTGAAGTTTGACGACTACCGTATTCTCCAATTCTTTATTGATTGTAGTAATTTCTTTGACTGACAAATCACCAAGATAATGCATAGTAAGCACCGTTTTGTATTTTAAAGGTAATTGCTGGATTAATAGTAGGGCAGCTTTTCCATCAATCAGATTAATCAACTTTTTCGTATCATCAATACTTGGCTCCGACCCTTTCTCCAGCAGAAGGTCTAGCGAAATCATTTTCGGTTTTCGGTATTCGTCGATTATTAAATGATTCAAGATATGAAAAAGAAAAGCTTTCATTTGATGAACTTTTCCTTCTTTAACGAGATATCGCCACGTCTTCACAAAAGTCTTTTGGACTAAATCCTCACCTTGTTCGTGGCTTTGCAACTTTAAAAACGCATGTGCATTAAGCATCCTATTATAATCGTGGTAGGCCAGGGTTAAATTGACTCGCAATTTAGTTGCTTCGCGTGGAGTCATAACGTTTGATGTAAATAAGCGAACCTATATTGTAACACTGTTAGCCTAAAATTACAAGAATTTTTGTTTTTTTGTCATAACTTTGTCAGCTGTGCGGCTTAACTAGTATAGACGTTTATAATGTCTTGATCTCGCCACTGCATTTGCGTGGCTAGCCTCAATAATTATTAACGATATGGAAATAAAAAATAATAAAAATCAGAATCATGAATCTCTAGCACCAGACTTTTTCACCCGTTTATGGGAAGAAAGCTGGACCTACATTAAAACGGTAGTTGATATTGTTCGGGAGCCAGTTTTAATCCTGGACAAAGATTTTCGAGTTTTGGCGGCCAACGATTGTTTTTATTCTTCCTTTAAAGTTAAACCAAAAGATACGGAGGCTAAAATTATTTATGAATTAGGAAATGGTCAATGGAACATCCCGGCTTTAAAAAAACTGCTTAAAGACATCCTCCCCAAAAACACCTTTTTAAAAGGTTTCGAAGTTACCCATGAATTTCCGTCCATCGGGCGCAAAGTAATGATTCTTAACGCCCGTCAGATTCACTTTAAAGATGCCGGGGTATTGCGCCACATCATTTTGCTGTCTATCGAGGATGTAACTGAGATGATGACGGCCGCTGAAACTTTTTCTAATTACGCCAACCACATTGAGTTGGAATTTATTGAACGAATCAAAAATTTGGAACAACATATTGAAATAGTGGAGAAAGATTTTAATAAACTAAAAAATAATAAATAATAATATGAACTCATTTAATTCGCCATCAACAAAACCTTTATACCGAGGTACACAAATCGTCTGGTATATTTTAGGCATAATTAATGTCTTGCTCGCGTTCCGTTTTGTCTTAAAACTATTAGCGGCTAATCCAGGCGCTGGCTTTAGTAGTTTTATTTATAATGTCAGTTATGTTTTTGCCGCCCCTTTTCTTAACGTGTTTCGGATCTCGAAAGTCGAAGGCAGCGTCTTTGAATGGACGACGATTTTAGCCATGTTGGTCTATTGGTTGATCGCTTGGGCGATTGTCAGGATATTCTTTATGAGCAAAACCGTATCGACTCCAGAAGCCGCAGTCAAGCTAGATAAGGAGGAATAAAAGATTTAAATAGTATCTGTAAAAAGTCTTAAATAAAAGCTTAACTCATAAAACATATGTTAATCACAATTGCTGTTATCTTAATCATTTTATGGCTCTTAGGCGTAGTGACTGCTTATACTCTGGGCGGATTTATTCATATTTTATTAGTAATAGCGATTATTATGTTGCTAGTCAGATTAATTAAAGGACAAAGTGTTTAAATAATAAATTAACTAATTTCTAAAAATATGGAAAATAAAATAAAAAAAAGTTCAGGCGCAATGAAGTTATTTAAAATCGGCGCTGGTTTGGCTGCCTTAGCCGCTACCGCTTATTTTTTAATGGACTCAAAAGGGAAAAAAAATCAGATTCAAGTTAAGTCTTGGGCCATTAAAATGAAAGCTGATGTTATCGAGAAACTGGAAACCGCTAATAATATTAGTGAATCCGTTTATCATGAAATAATTGATGCCGTAGCCACTAAATATGAAAAAGAGCTAAAATCTAATCCTAAAGAAATAAGAGAGTTGGCGGCGGATTTAAAAAACCACTGGCAAGCGATTAGTGGCCAAGTTTTAGCAGCCAAGAGTGATATCGAAATCACAGCCAAAAAAATAGCAGCAAAGAAAGAAAAGAAACCCGCAGTCAGCGTTAAGATTACCAAGAAGGCTCTTCCTAAGAGAGGGGCATAAATGTTTCTCTGGATAGAAAATTTAAAATAAGAGGTATTTTGCGCAGACATTGACAAAAATATAGCATTTATGCTATATTTTTTGACTAGCGCTCTTTAAAAAACGTTTTAGTGAATACCAGGGAAGATTTCGTCTTTCGCGGTATTCACTAAATCAAAAAAAGATGAGAACAAAAGAAGAATTACGTGATAAATTGGTCCGAGATTTGAAAAATCAAATCCATCACGAGAAGACAAAAAGGATGAAAATAAGAGGCGCTGTGTTTTACGCGCTCGGTATTATCGGCCTGGCAATCGCCACCTATAATTATCAAATTTTATTACCCGCATCAAGATATGCTTTCTGGATATTTATTATTTTAGGCTGGCTTCCAATCGTTTACGATTATCAAATAAAAGTAACCCAAGACGAAATTGACGAGAGATTTAATAGATTTTTCTTGCTATCTAAATCCGTAGAGTATTTAGGGGTGGCAGTCGATACTGATGTTGAGTTGTATAAGTTAAAAGCGGCAGTTAATAAAGCCGAGGCCGAAAAAGGCACAACTCAGACTGATAATATCTTCCTAACCTTAACGGTGGCTAAGTTACTTAAAGAAAGTCTACTCCATGAGCAGACCAATGATTTGACGCTGATTGATGAAATTAAAAAAGATTTGAAATCATGAAAAAACAAAAAAGGGAAGACGATTTCGTATTTTCATCTAAGCAGCTTCAAGCCCAAATTAAATATCATAAGTTCAGTAACGCACATTTTCGCCTAACATTCATAAATGGAAAACAGTTTACACAGAGGGGCGTTCACCCAGTCGTGTCCAACTGGGACGATGCCGTAACAGTGATTGCGAACGTAATCGGTGCGTCAGAAAATAATCCGGAATACATAATAACATATCAGAATCTGGATTATCGAAAATAACATAATTCAAGAAGGTGATGTACAAACATTCGCCTTCTTTTTTAATATTGACAGAATAAAGATAAAATGATATCATTTTTTGTTACCAGTAGTTTGACAATTTAATACTCATTAATAAATTTAAAATGAAAAAATTTAATCCTGAATTGATGTGGCTTGCTGTACGTGTCCATCTGATATTTGAAATTACCAAGTATCACGAAAGGACGGTGTTCATAATTAAAAAATCAAAGGGTCAATCTAAACTGATTCAAGAAATACTTGAAAATCAGATTGCTGAAGTATTGTTTTCCATTCAAAGAATCAAAGGGCTTCCAGTGCCAACTGATTTGAATTATCTGTGTTTTTTAATGGACAAGAGAGAATCCTTTGAAAAAAATATAGGCACTTTAAAGTTTGAGACGGCTGATGGTTTTTTTTCGGAAATTCTCTCACGCGTCGATATGCAAAGGCACATCTACAACCTCCTTCATCCGAGTATTAATATCAGTTATATCGCAGACGAAAAAAGAGGCGTTACTATTAGCACCGGAAAGGAAATCGTTATGGAAATATCCAAAAGAAACGAGATAAAATTCCCCAGTAATAATAGTTCAAAGGAGTTCTTGATTTTCCTAAATAAAATATTTGTTTCAGGAAACATCATGAATCAAGACGAGTTCACGAAATTCGATTTGGATGAGATAATTAATGAGTGTGTTTACGAAAAAAATTCACAGGATGAAAAAGTTTTTTAGTCTAAAAAATCCTTAGCATCTTGAAGTTCTAATAACAAAATGAAAAAGCATGGAAGATGCCAGAAGAGAGATGATATGCTCTTTAACACGCAAACTATTAAAAGATTTTAAGGGCAAACCGATTAATTCGACAATGCTGGAAAACCTTTACAGGGAAAAGCGTTATCCTAAGATGATTTCTGAGATTAAAAATCACATGAGTATCGACTGCAAACTATCGGTTAAATGCATTACCTCGGCACCTTTGCCTGGATATGAAAATACACCCGCCTGGATTAAATTGCCCAGATATTTTCCGGCTTATAAAAGTCCGGCTCAAAGGAATATGAAACTAACAATGTTTTATTATAAAGCGGAGATGGATTCATATTACAAGTTCGTCATGCTGATCTCTCATGAGCTCGCACATCTGTTTCTTTCCAGCGTTAATCATTCTTTGAGAGGAAGCGAAGAAGCAACGGATATCTGTGCTATTGTCCTAGGTTTTGGTCGATTCTATGAGTTGGGGCAAACCACCTTTAATTCTAACGGGCGTACAAGACTTGGGTATTTATCGATCGATGAAATTATCTATGTGCTTTCAATTGTTGAAGGTGAAAATCCGACAGCAACTCCACCGTCAAAGAAAGTAAATTGGTTTTCAAAATTATTTGGCAATCTATAAATATGGATTGTCAGGAGCCTCGAAATTCGGGGCTTTTTTTATTTTTAATAATTATTTGCTATAATATTAGTATTTAAAATTAGTTAATAATTTTATGTCAAACAAAAAACTTACTTTAATTGAAAATTTATTAGCCGAGGCGGACGTAAAAATAAACGGCACCCGACCTTGGGATATCCAGATTCATGATGAAAAATTTTATGATAGAGTTTTGCGTGATGGATCGCTCGGATTAGGTGAATCCTACATGGATGGTTGGTGGAGTGCCGAAAAATTAGATGAATTCTTTTTTCGTGTACTTGGCGCCAATTTGGAAAAAAAAGTTAAAGATAATTGGTCCTTAATATTTTTTATTATATTTAATAATTTGTTTAATCGTCAAAGCAAAAAACGGGCTTTTGCCATCGGAGAACATCATTATGACCTGGGAAATGATTTATATATCGCCATGCTTGACCCGCGAATGGTCTATACCTGCGGTTACTGGAATTGGCCAGTCGGCGAAGCTTCCAATCTAACAGAAGCGCAGGAAGCCAAACTTGATTTGGTTTGTCGAAAATTAAATCTGCAATCCGGACAAACTGTTTTAGATATTGGTGGTGGCTGGGGTAGCTTTGCGAAATTTGCCGCGGAAAAATACGGTGCGAAAGTGACGGTGCTAACAGTGTCAAAAGAACAGGTTGAGCTTGGTCAAAAAATGTGTGCCAGTTTGCCGGTGGATTTTTTATTGCAGGATTATCGGGATGTCCAGGGAAAATTTGACCATATCGTATCGCTTGGGATGGTGGAGCATGTGGGTTATAAGAATTATCGAACCTATATGGAAGTTGTTAATCGATGTTTGGCGGACGACGGACTATTCCTATTACATACAATCGGCAGTAACGAATCATCTAAGATGACCGAGCCCTGGATTGATAAATATATTTTTACCAATTCGATGCTGCCCTCAATTAAACAATTTGGGCAGGCGTTTGAAGGTTTGTTTGTGATGGAAGACTGGCAAAACTTTAGTGCCGATTATGATCCGACCTTGATGGCTTGGTTTGATAATTTTGATAAGCATTGGCCGGAATTAAAATCAAATTATGATGATCGCTTTTACCGGATGTGGAAATATTATTTACTTTCGTGTGCTGGTTCATTTCGAGTTCGAAAAAACCAACTCTGGCAAATAGTTTTATCCAAAAAAGGTGTGCCAGGCGGTTATAAATCAGTTCGATAACTTGTTGACAAAAATAGAGCGATTATGCTATATTTTTTGGTTATATTTAGTAACTTAACAATAGGAGGTAAAATGGAAAGCAGTGAATATTTACAGTCAAATGAAGAATTGATGGATCCGATTGAGATTTATTCTCACCGAATCATAAAATCTAAAAGTTCAGAAGAAATGGCCAGTACGAATTGCACTGCAATCTGCATGGTACTTACCATCTACGAGATCAAGCATGCTGTGCTTGAGAATGAAAAAAAAATCGTCATTCTCATATCGCAAATTGATTTCGAAATGGTTAAAGATTTGGCACTTCAAAACAACTATTGTCGCCGCTGGAGCTCATGGTTGAAAAAAAATGGCAACATCGATGTTTGTAAAACAGTTACTTAAAATTTTAAATCATGGCCAGACTAGAATACAATATTCATTATTTGAACCTAAAAAATCCGGTGACGGCTTATCTTGAAACCTATGCTGACTCAACTATGTCCGAAAGGTGGGCCAACACCAATTGCGATGAAGTGGCAAAACTTTTAAACGAAGCGAAAATTAAATTCGCTGCTCATGACGGAGGGTTCTTCGTAGAAATTATAACCGAACGTGAAGATTATGAGACCTGTAAGGTAATCGCTGAAAATAGTCAGTTTACTCCATCTTGGACTTGGTGGTTAAAACAATACCCCAGTCCAAACGCATGCATAATAAAAGGAGGACTATTGTAAAAACAAAAACGGAAGAGCTAAAAAGCTAATCCGTTTTTTTATTTCTGAAAATTTTATTGTTCGTTACTAACAATGAATCCCTGACTATCAACGACGATTCCGTAATCATCACGGACGTTTCCTTCGCTGGCCTGATCATCACCTAAAGTTTTGTCAACAAAATAAAGTTGCTGTCCTGGATCAAGCGTATATTGTTTATCTTGATAGCCAGTCTCAGTGGCCTTTAGATTTATTTTAATGGAACCATTCATCTGCATTTGCCGGCTAATTTGGAATCCGGTTAATGCTTGCTGGGCAGTTTGGCTTAGAGTATCTCCGGAAATTAGGAAGGCATTTTGATAATCAGGTGAATCAGAAAATTTCTGAGCCGTTACCGCGGTGGTGGAAGAATTGTTGTTGCTTGAAGGTGTAAGCGCTAAATTGTTTGTTGCTGATTGGCAGGCAGCACTAAGCAAGGCGATTACCGGCAGAATGATATATATTTTTTTCATATGTTTATTTTTATTTATTCTTCTATTATATCACAAAATAATAGCATATTAAACAAATGGGTGTATAATGATTAAATATGATTTTAATCTACATAGTGATTTTGGTTATCTTGGTTTATGGCGTCTTTTTTGTCGCCCAATTTTACAATATTATTTTTTACGGCTACCCGCCGTTTATTTCGAGCTCTTATAAAAATATCAGGAAGATTATTGAGATTGTTAAGCTGAGGGGTGATGAGACAGTTTATGAATTAGGTTCCGGCCGATCGCGTTTTTTAAGAATGCTTGAAAAAAAATATCCAAGTTTAAAATTAGTTGGCGTTGAAAATTTATTTAGTATTCATTTCCCAAATTATCTAAGGTTAAAATTGCAGGGCAGCAAAATAAAATTACTAAATAAAAATATCTTTGACATCGATTTGCGTCAGGCGGATATCATTTATTGTTATCTCAACAATACGACCATGATACCTCTAGGTCTTAAATTGATTGCTGAGTGCCGTCCGGGAACTCAAATTATTAGCCAGACCTTTACGGTGCCGCAACTTAGTCCTCAAAAAGTTATTGAAGCTGGCGGTAAGAAAATATATTTTTACACGATTTAAATAGTTGAATTTTAACCCTGTCGAAAGATGGGGTTTTTCTTTTAAATTATCCGTTTTTGATGTATAATTATCAGTACCAATTTAATAATTTTACATTAAATATATGACAAATTTCTATGAATTTGAGGCGAATGATATTAAAGAAAAAGCGATTAAAATGAGTAAATATGCCGGCAATTTGGTGCTCGTGGTCAATGTGGCCAGTCATTGCGGCTTTACACCGCAATATGATGGTCTAGAGAAGCTGTACCAAGAATATAAAGACAAAGGCTTGGTTATTTTAGCTTTTCCTTGCAACCAATTCGGCGGTCAGGAACCCGGTGATGCGGCCGAAATAATGTCGTTTTGCAAGCTGAATTACGGCGTGACCTTTCCTATCTTCAGTAAGATAAAAGTTAACGGTAAAGAGGCGCATCCTTTATATAACTATCTTAAAACCGAACTGCCGGATACTTTGGGTGGCAGAATTAAATGGAATTTTACTAAGTTCTTGGTTGACCGGACAGGCAAACCAATAAAGCGTTTTGAGTCCAACGAAACTCCAGATAAGATCGGAAAATATATTGCCAAAATAATTTAAGGAAAACGCAAAGAGACCCCTGGAGTTTATCCAGGAGTCTTTTTTTATACGCCGTTTGTCTCAATTTTACGCTTTTGAAAAAAGATAAAGATAAGAGTGCCGGCTGCTAGGAGAATGCCCGAGAGTAGCCACATAATTCTGATCGGCAGAACATTACTTATGAAACCGCTCGCAATCAGACCGATAAAAGCACCAGATTTGGAGAACATTGAATCGACCGAAAGCATTGTGGCCCGCTCTTTCGACTGTACGATATTGTTTACAAAATTATTTTTTATCGGGTCGATGAATCCGCGGCCAAATTCATGAATCAAGAATGAACCAATGACCAAATTCTGGCCGAAGGATTGGGAGCAGACGATGATCGCTAGAGCGGTTACAAGTTGGGAAAGAAACAGGGCCAGCACTTCATTATTGATCAATCTCCGTAAATTTTTTGAATAATGAGAGCCGAGAGCGGAAATAATTGAGATGGCAGCAAACAACAGGCCTAGGCCGAAAGATGTGAAATGATAATCATTCTTAAACAGTACGGTCCACTGCATATTAAGCGCTTGGAAAGAAATAGAAAGAATTGCTCCAAATACCATCAGCGGCATTAACTGTTTATTCATTATCGCTTTAAGGATCGCTTCACGGATCTTTTTATTGAACTGAGAAAATCGATTTAATTCTAAAGACTTAATGGCGAAATCAGCCTCTCTAATATTTATATAGGCAAATAATCCAAGGAATACTGAGAGAATGGCGGAAGCTAACCAAGGAAGACTTAAATCGATTGCTCCTAGAGCCGAGCCCGATAGGCAACCGAGAACGGTACCAATGGTCCGGCTTTTCGATTTTTGAATGAAAACTTCATCTTTAATGAGTAATTGGTTTCTGTCTTGCAAACCGTCAACCAGCCAAGCGTCTAGCGCTCCAGAGGCGAAGGATAGGCCAATGCCCAGTAATACTTCGGCTAGAATGAATAGAATAAATGATCCAGAAATAAAATAAACAATGAATCCGAGGCACATTACCAAGGAACTGATCAGAATGCTGCGTCGACGGCCGATACTGTCAGCGATGACGCCTGTGGGAACTTCGCAAGCTACGGTGGTAAACATGAAGCAGGCATTAATGATGCCCACGCCCCATAATCCCACGCCTTTTTCAATTAAAAATAGGACATAGGTGGCGAAAGAGAAGGAGACTACGAAATTGAGTAATCCGACAAACACTAAAAAGTTTGTCACCAGCTGTTTTGTGCTTAACTGTTTCATGATTTTTTGGTTTTTAATGAACATTTATGGTTGGTTTTGGAATCGGTTTTTCAGAATAAGGATAAAAAAATCCCTCGATTCATGGCTGAGCCGAGGGATTTTAGCGATTATACAACATTATTTTTTGGATTTATCCGTGATTCCTCCGGATAAATTTAATATTTTCTTGCAGTTGTTGATAATCATTTACTAAAGCCCAATCGGCGCGGTGATCAGTGACGATGCCATAAGCAAAACAGTCGTTAGTCACGGCTTTTAGGTTTAACCACATCGGTTGTAGGCTTAGAATACCTCTCATATATTTGTAATATTTTACATATAATAATACGGAAAATGAGGGAATTTGTTACAGTTATTTGGTGCTCATTTGACTATCTAAAAATATGACGCTAAGATAGTAAAATAACAGTAAATTAACATATATAAGGGCATGGAAAGAAGAGTTGAAGTACTAGTATTTTTTCTCAGAAAGAATACAGAAACAAATCAGCCCCAGGTTCTTTTAGGCTTAAAAAAAGAAAGAACTGGCAAGGGCAAGAGGAATGGCTATGGCGGCGGAGTAAAATCAAACGAAACTTTAGCTCAAGCAGTCAAAAGAGAGGTTAAGGAAGAATTAGGCGTTGATATATCCATCGACAATCTTAAGCGAATGGCCGATATCAATTTAATTATCAAGACTTCGCTTTTTCGTAAATTTTCACATGAACTGACAGTTTATGTATCTCGGGAAAAAGTGACGAATTTTTTAGAAAGCGAAGAAATGGAAGATCACACCTGGTATCCAGTTAACAGATTACCGGATGTAATGAAAACCGATCTCTTATGGTTACCCTATGTTTTAAATGGGGACATCGTCGAAGGCTCGATTATTAAAAAAAATTATGGTAAAAAAGAAATTATCGTTGATTTAAAAATAATCGGTCCGGTTTTAAAATAATTGTTTGTTGCGTTGATGTTCGGAAGGGCGGCTCTTAATATAAGACCGCCTTTTTTCTTTATAAAAAAAGAGCCTAAGATTTGATCTTAAGCTCCGAATTTCCGACACTGTTTTCCTATAATGAATGTCCAAAATATTCAACACGATTTTTAAACCTTTGATTATTTTTGTCTTCCAAATAGGAAAACAATATTAGGTTGATTCTTGGAATTATATCATTCCAAGATAATAAACTATTTTTTTGAATTTTGATTCTATCTGGTTGTACAGATAGCCAAACACAGGTCTCGGACATATATATTTGTGTCAAAACCTCTTTTACACCCAAGGGAATTTTACCAATCTGGTTATCCGGGATTACTCGAGGAAAAGTAAATTTGTAATCCCCAACTCCGTACCTGTAGATTGGTCGGGAAATGCGAAAATCACAAAAGTTTTCATCTCTGTCGCATTTAATCGCGCGAACTTTGATTTTACCATCTCGTGAACGTAGTTCGGTCGAAGATGGGTTGAGATTATTTTCGAGGTTGCTTAACTTTATAATAATAAATTTAAGAAACTTAGACAAAATCTCCAGTACCATTTTTTTCATCCTTAAAGTTTTTTGTCTGGAAAATTGAACAGACAGGTTAAAATTTTTAAGTTACTGATTATGACTTAGTTTTTAAGTCACTTATATAAAACCACTCTTAACACCTATTGTCAAGTCAAACTTAAATTATTGACATAATTACCCAATAATGATATAATCTAACAGCTGGAAATGGTCATTAAAATCATACGTCATGAAAAAGATTCGAGTTTTTTTTGAAATGATAAAAGCGTGGCTTAAATCGAAAGAACCAATGATAATCGAAATTGAATATAAGTTCGATATCACCAACCGACTGTTAGCCGGTCACCTGGTAAAATTGTTTATTCTAGATTTAAACGGTACACCCAAAGAATCAGCTCCCGTATTTTTGGGAGAGCTACTTGATATTAGTGGAGTCTCTGCCTGCCAGTATCTCGGTTATGGCGATATTCTGATTATTAAGGAGAATAACTTCCGCTGGGACTATCTGATGCCAAAAATCAGAGAAACAATCAGCGATGGCCTTTGTAAGAAGGTCACACACTAAATATCCTAAGCTTGTCCACAAGGCAAGCTTTTTTATTTGTCAGCAACGATATTCTAGACGACTTTCAATTTAACGCTTATCGTGTTATACTGAGCCAACTGATTCTTTGATTTGTTGGATTGATTAAATCTCTTAGGACTTAGGAGTTTTGGTCAATCCTATAAATAATCTAAAAATTAATTAGAATGAATCAGCCGTTAAACCGAATCCTTATTGTTAAAAGTTTAGTCAGCAAGTATCAAGACGCCAGAAAAACAGCCGCCAGAGCCTATGAAATAAAAGCGGAGAAGTGGCTGTTAATAGGTATCTGTATCCCAATTTTCTTATCGGTGTTTATCTGGACCGGTTATGAAAAATGGATATCACTGTTGCTTATTCCAATCTTCATAATTGTCGAAAACGTCACTCATAATTGGCCGCAAAGATTTTTAGCTCGTCTAATCTGGGGAAAGAAAATTAGCCGGATTCAAAAAATAACCCAAGAAGCCACGAAAAAAGAACTGCTGTTATATAAAAAACATCTAATTCTGATGGCGAAACGACATCAGAATTGGACTGAGGTTTACAAGCAAGCAGCAAAAATTATTGATTTAAGTCAATAAAAAAACGAAAGCCGGGAACGAAATGTTTCCGGTTCTTTTTATACTTTGCATATTTAATCTGGCCGATGTAATATTTAAATATGAGTAATCTAATTAGAATCGAAGAAATCGGCCTTAAAATTGACGCCGACGAGTCCGAGCTTAGAACTAAAATTTTAGAGATTTTAGATTTGTCTGAATCGGAGATTTTAAGTTATAAAATTACCAAAAAAGCGGTAGATTCGAGAAAGAAATCAGATATTTTATTCGTGTATTCCGTTGATGTTGAAATTAAAGATGTAAGGGCTATTAAAATATGGGAAGGACGCCACCGCGTGCGGCTTCACCCGCCCTATGTTTATGACATTAAGCAAGCGAGACCGGGAATTCTCAGCCCAATTATTGTCGGCAGCGGCCCTAGCGGTCTGTTCGCGGCTTTAGCACTGGCGTCGGCTGGACTTAAACCTTTAATCATTGAACGAGGACAGGATGTGGACTCAAGACAGAAAGCAGTCGACAATTTTTTTAAAACTGGAAAGCTAAATACCGAATCAAATATTCAATTCGGTGAAGGCGGGGCGGGCACTTTCTCTGACGGTAAATTGTATACTTTAATAAATGATCCTCGTTCCCAATTCGTTTTTAGGGAGTTAGTTGAAGCGGGAGCCCCGCAAGAAATATTAACTAGTGCGACCCCTCATATCGGGACCGATAATTTAAGCGGGGTGGTCAAGAATATCCGGCAGAAGATAATTAATCTGGGCGGGGAATTTCGTTTTAATTCTTGCCTGACTGATCTGGAGATAAATAATAATCGAATTACAGCGGCCGTGATAAATAAAACCGAAAAGATTTCGACCGATGATCTTGTTTTGGCTACCGGGCATTCAGCTCGTGATACTTATGAGATGCTCTATGACCGAAAATTAGAAATTCAAGCCAAACCATTTTCGGTCGGCGTCCGAATTGAGCACTCGCGAGAATCAATCAATCAGGCCCAGTATGGCAGTTTTTGGCAAAACCCGAAACTAGGGACGGCTAAGTATAAATTAGTTGAACATATCGCAGGCGAGCGTTCGGTGTACACTTTTTGTATGTGCCCTGGGGGATATGTTATGGCCGCTGCCTCTGAAGACGGGGGTGTCGTGACAAATGGGATGAGCCGGTTTGCTCAAATGGGAGATAATTCAAACAGTGCCTTACTAGTTCCGGTTATGCCGAGTGATTTTGCATCCGACCACCCGTTGGCTGGTATAGAATTTCAAAGAACCTGGGAACGGAAAGCTTTTGAGATTGGCGGCTCAAATTATCAGGCGCCCGCTCAACTAGTCGGTGATTTTATCGCCGGCCGCGCTTCGGTAAAAATGGGACAGATAAAAGCGTCATATCCGCTCGGCGTAAAACTGACATCACTTGATTTATGTTTGCCTGATTTTGTTTACCGAAGTTTAAGAAAGGCCTTGCCCTTGATGGCGCGCAAAATTAAAGGCTTTGATAATCCAGAGGCGATACTGACTGGAGTCGAAACTAGAAGTTCGTCCCCGGTTCGTTTAATCAGAAATGAGAATTGCGAGTCAAATATAATTGGCGTCTACCCCTGCGGTGAAGGAGCCGGGTATGCCGGTGGTATCGTTTCTTCGGCGATTGACGGTTTAAAAGTGGCGGAAAATATAATTAATAAATATTTAACAAATTTTTAGGGTAACTAATTATAAAATCGTAGCTGTCTTTTTTGGCTATTTTTTTATTGATAATGCTATGCAAAAAAATGAAACAATCACCAGCTTGCAGAATAATCATATAAAATTGTTAAAGAAACTGGCGCTAAAAAAATACCGCTATGAATATAATCAGTTTACCGTTGAGAACCTGACGATAATCTGTGATGCCTTGGCATCCGGCTATGATTTTGAAACCCTATTCGTGACGGCGGAGTTCGTGACGCGGCACTTGGATAAATTCCAGTATTTGCAGGACAATTCAAAAGGGAATTACCATCTGATTGACGAAGCAATCAACCGGCACTACAGCGAACTTGATACCCCATCGGGAATTACCGCTGTTTATAAATTTCAAGCTAAACCGATAACGCCCGGTGAATCAGTAATCTACTTGAATGCCGTCAGCGACCCTGGGAATCTTGGTACGATTATGCGAACGGCCTTGGCTTTTAACTTTACTAATTTGGTTTTAGATGAAAACTGCGTCGATATCTATAATCCTAAAACCATCAGTGCGGCCAAAGATTCGATTTTTAAATTGAATATTTTAGAAGACAAGACAGGTGACTGGTTAAAAAATAACAAACTGCCTCTTTATGTGACTAGCGCCAAGGGTGATTCTGATTTAAATGATTTTAAAGCGGCCAAGCATTTCTGCTTAGTTCTGGGCAGTGAAAGTCATGGAATTAGCGAGGCGATTGAAAATTTAGCGGATAGCAAGATTAAGATTGATATCTCTGATAAGATCGAATCGCTAAATGTGTCGGTGGCCGCCGCAATCTTGTTTTACAAGCTAAAAGCTTAGTATTGAAGAATTTATTAATTTTTGCGTATTATAAGTAAAGACAAAATATCATGATCAGTCCGGAAGATACCGAACAAATTAGCGACGAAGAAGCAGTGGTTCTCGCCTTGAAAGATCAAGAGTATTTTGTGCTAATTATAGACCGGTATAAAAGCAAGCTTTTTAACTATATCAGACGAATCACTAGTGTCCGGGATGAGGATGCGGAAGACTTGCTTCAAGAAATTTTTTTAAAAGTCTATTTAAACTTAAACGACTTTGATTCCGGTTTGAAATTTTCATCGTGGATTTATGCGATTGCGAGAAATCAAGTAATTAGCAATCATCGGCGCTTAAATGCGCGGGCCGAAGGGCATAGCGTCACTCTGGAAGACGATGGCGTGCAAAAGATAATGTCGAGTTTCAATATGGAAAAGGAATTAGATAAATTGTATCTAAAAGAAAAAGTTGAAAAGGTTCTGTTTCACTTACATGAGAAATACCGGGAAGTTCTGATCTTAAAATTTATTGAAGAAAAAAATTACCAAGAAATTTCCGATATTATCAAAAAGCCGATGGGCACCGTGGGGTCTTTAATGAATAAAGCCAAAAGTGAATTTAAAAAGGAATTAGATAAACAAAAAATTAAAATATGAACAGTTTAGAAGATAAGAAATTTGAAGAAGATTTTCTTCATAAGATTCAAAACGATAAGATTACGCCTAAACCAAAGTGGCAGTTTTTGTTAAAGAACTCCATCATTTGGGGCTTGGGGGCCTTTTCGCTTATTTTGGGCTCGATATCCATGTCGCTAATCTATTTTATGATAAGTAACGAGGATAGCGGCGTTTATCAATTAAGTGACAACAATATTTGGGACACCCTACTTATTGTTGTTCCATTTTTTTGGATTATTTGTTTGGCTGTTTTTGCTTTTGCAGTATATTACTATATTAAACATACTAAAAAGGGCTATAAATATTCGGCCAACAAAATTATCTTGACAATCCTAGCCGCCAGCTTATTGTTTGGCGCAGCTTTGGATGTCTTCGGATTAGATCGAGTGATTGATGACACTTTGGGCCAGAGAGCTCCATATTATGATAGGGTTATTAATCCACGATTGAATTATTGGTCTAACCCTGACAACGGACGTTTAACTGGTTTAGTCGTTACCGAAGTAAGTCCGGTAGAATATGATTTAGTTGATCTGGGCGGTGAAATCTGGGTAACCTTGCTTACCGACGAAGATCAAAGCGGTGTAATGGTGGTAGATCATCCAGTTCGACTGGTCGGAAAAAATCTTGGCGATCATAAATTTATGGTAAAAGATATTTTGCCGGTTGGACCGGGACGCGGATTTTTCAGAAGACCCTTGCCGCCTCGAAGACCGATTCCTTGCGAGATAAATTCCGACACTAATTCCAGTTCTTGCGATTTACAATTTACTGTTCCGCCGATTAATTAATAATATTTTTTTGATTTTTACTAAGACTCCACTATATAAAAAATTGGTGGAGTTTTTTGAAGAAAAATATCTAAATGGCGTAATACTGAGCAGAACCGGTTCTATACAAATATCTGTATCTTGCTAACAAACTAACCAATTATTCTATGTATAAACTTAAAAAATCACAAATTGCTTTAGGCTTAGCGGCCCTGACAATTGTTTCAACAATTGGCATTGCCTCGACCACAATGGCCGCGGGTACTGTGACTGGAACGAACGCTAGTCCGACAAGCACGGCGGCGCACTTAAAACTGAATAAGAATATTAATCATAAAAAAGTTCCTCTAACAGCCGCTCAAATTGCCGCGATGACAGCTAAAAAGGCCGCCGTTAGTGCCGCAATTTCGGCCAACGACTATAACGCTTGGGTGACTGCTGTCGGTCCTAACGCACCGATATTAAAACAAGTAACGGCGGCAAATTTTAGTACTTATGTTCAGGCTTACAATTTGGAAGTTCAGGCCAACGCACTTGAAGTCCAGGCCCACACCTTGATGACCGGTATTGGCGTTAAAGGTGAAGGCTTTGGAATGATGGGTATGGGCGGACACATGAATCTTGACTTAACAAAATAAATCAAAATATTAAGTAAATACCCACAAGCGTATTTATATAAAAAGGGTGGCTTACGCAATTTAGCCATCCTTTTGTGTTATTTGAAGAAAATATAATAATATTCGTATTATAAGTGACAACTAATTATATCTATTTAAATATCAATCAAAATGAACAAGAAATTAACATTTGGGGTAGCTATTATCGGGCTATCATTAGTCCTTACGGCGTGCGGCACGACTAAAGCGCCAACAGCTTCATCTTCTTCGCCAACAGTTAATGGCGGCGGCCCCAATAATCGCCGTCCAGATTATGGCCAGCCAAGTACACCTCCAGAAATTAGGGGTTTAGTTAAATCGGTGGTTGGCAACGAAATTACTGTTTTAAAAATTGATCAAACTCAAAGAAACGCTTCAAGCACAGCCTCAACCACTAACCAGAATAGCGCGACGTCGGGAACTCCAACCTTAAGTCTTGGCGGTTCCACGGGTGGACGACAAGGCGGAGGAGGCGGTGGTTTTGCTGGCGGAGGAGCCAGACAGGGCGGCGGCGGTGGTTTTGCTGGAGTTGGCGGAGCAGGAGGCGGAACTAATTCAGCCACCGACCGAACAGCCATGATTGCCAGATTGACCGCCATGAGCACTGGCGAAGAAAAAGTTATTATACCAATTGGCATTAAGATGCTAAAAGCCGATCCAAATAGCACTGGAAAGCAAAGAACCATGGTTGAAGCAACAATTTCAGATGTAACCGCTGATAAGATGCTTACTATTTGGCTTGATCCATCTGTTACTGATAAAAAAGTAGCCGAGTTTGTCTTAATTAATTAATACTAATAAAGAATAATAATCCTATGGCCAAGTCATCAATTATTGAAGAAAGTAAAAAAGCCAAAGGGCGCGGCTTTTTCAAATCCATATTTCAAAAAAAGGTTTTAATCATATTAGCAATTCTGATTGTCCTTAGTGGTGGGGCATATTATTATTTTGGTAAAAAAACAGCGCCCGTTGCCGCGGCAGTCCAACAAACTGCGACGGTAAAAAGAGGTGATTTACAAATTGCCATTCAATCGGATGGAAAAGTCGTGGCCCGAGACGGGGTAACTTTATCATTCCCGTCGGGTTCAAGCAGTGCTAATGCGGTCGTCAGTAATGTATATGTAAAAGAGGGTCAGAAAGTTGTTAAGGGAGACAAGATTGCTTCGATGCAAACTAATTCGCTGGAATTTGATTTACAAAATGCTTATGCCAGTTATCAATCAGCTCTTGCCAATTTACAACTTAAAGAAGCGGGTGCGACGGCTAACGATCGAGCCCTGTCAAAAAATTCGGTGACTCAAGCTCAGTTAAGTTTAGATCAGTCTAAAATTAGTCTTGCTCAGGCCCAAAGCAGTGCCGACCAAAGCGTTAGAAACGCTCAGAATGCTGTTACAGTCGCTCAGAATAATTTACAATTAAATTCCAGTGAACAGACCAGTGCCATTGTTAATAATGCTTATATTGACGTGGCCAATACTCTAAAATCGGTCAATATAACGATTGCTAATAGCTTGCAAGGTGCTGACAATGTCTTGGGCGTAGACAATAAGACAGTAAATAGTTCTTTTAAAGATTCATTAGGCGCTCTTAATCCAACCACTTTAAATATTGCCCAGCAAGATTATACAATCGCTAAAAACGATAAGAACAATTTTAACTCAGCTATGTCCTCGATAAACAGCGGAAGCAGCCAAACAGACATCGACGCCGCCGCTGCCAAGGCAACCACCGCTCTTAAATCCATGGGTGACCTTTTGAACGAAACAAAAAGTACTTTGGATGCCTCAGTCGTGTCAGCCAATTTCTCACAGAGCCAGTTAAATTCTCTAAAATCCAACATTGATTCTTTTAATTCGAGTGTCCTTAATGCTAATTCATCACTGACTTCCGGCTCGCAGGCAATCGATAGCGCCAAGAGAAGTCTAAATAACTTTCAATTAGCTTATCAAAAGTCATTGGACGATTTAGCGTCCGCTAAAACCGCGGCAGCCCAAAGTGTTGCCAATTCAAATAATAATGTGGCCAATAAAGTCTCATCTTTAAATAACGCCCAGCTAAGTTATAATCAGTTAATTGCTCCAGCCACTTCAGCCGATTTAGCCAGTGCGCGGTCCCAATTGTCTTCCGCTTCAGTCAATGTTGATAAGGCGAAATTTAATATTGCTCAAGCCACGATTATTTCTCCAATCGATGGTGTCGTTTCCTTGTTAAATTATAAGACCGGCGATATTATTTCTGATAATACCAAGGCGGTGGCGTCAATTATTAATAATAACACTTTATATATTGAAGCTAACATTGAGGAGGGCGATATTAGTAAAATCGCAGTTGATCAAAAAGTGAAAGCGACTTTTGATGCGATTGATGGCTTAACTGTCGATGGTCAAGTGAGTTTTATTTCTCTAACCTCGGTAACCAGTTCAAACGGTATTGTCACTTATTTAGTTAGAGTGATGTTCACTAATCCAAAAGACAATCCAATCAGAGAGGGCATGACCGCCTCAGTTAATTTTATAACCGCCGATGCTTCCAATGTTTTAAATATTCCCGTTAACGCTGTGCGTAATGTCGGCGGCAAACCATCAGTTGAAATTCCTGGCGGCACTTTTGTCCCTGTGACAACTGGATTTACCGACGGTAAAAGTGTGGAAATTATCAGTGGCCTAAATCAGGGTGATAAAGTTATCTATTAATATGACTGATAATAAATACGTAATCCAGCTCGAAGACGTTCATAAGTCTTATTATCTAAAGGGCGGCGAAGAGATTCCCGTGCTTCGTGGTGTTGATTTAAAGATTAAAAAGGGTGAATTTGTGGCCATTATGGGAGAATCAGGCTGCGGCAAAACAACTCTTTTAAATATTTTGGGTTGCCTACATCCAATCGATAATGGGAAATATTTGCTTGAGGGCGAGGATTTGGGCGGTGTACAGGATGATTACACGCTAGCCTTCATTCGAAATAAAAAAATGGGTTTTATTTTTCAGCAGTTTAATTTATTTGCTCGCCTTTCGGCGGTTAAAAATGTGGCCTTACCGGCGCTTTACGCTGGTGTGCCTCATGAAGAGCGCGAAAAAAGAGCGATTGAATTGCTAGAATCAGTTGGTATGGGAGAACGAATTAGACATAAGCCCAGTGAGCTCTCAGGCGGTCAGCAACAGCGGATTGCTATTTGTCGCGCTCTAATTAATAACCCAGAAATAATTTTAGCTGATGAGCCGACTGGCGCCTTAGATTCAAAATCAGGTTTAGAGCTCATGAAAATATTTAAGGGTTTCAAAGATCAAGGCAAAACCTTAATTATGGTTACTCACACTTCGGAAGTGGCTAAATTTGCCGACCGAATTATATATATGCGAGACGGACAGGTAGTTGACGATGATTATAAATTAAAAGTGTCATTCTAAATTTATGAGTTTTGAAATAATAAAAATGGCCTTTGAATCATTGTTTTCAAGTAAGACAAGAAGTTTTTTGTCGATGCTCGGTATAATCATCGGCGTTTCAACGGTGATTGCCGTTTTTGCGATTGGTCAGGGAGCTAAAAATGCCGTTAACGCCCAATTTCAAAATTTAAGTGCTAATTCAATTTTAGTCATGTCGAATCAGGGTCGCGGCGCTGTTGGCACTTCTAAATTTAAAGCCACTGATGCAGCGCTGATTGCCTCGCAAGTCGCTCACGTTTCAGCGGTCACTGGCGCTTTAACTGGAAATTCCAGTGTATCCTATGGCTCGGTTAGCAAGAATTATAGCGTGACTGGTGTCGACATTAATTATTTCTCGGTTTCTAATCTTAAATTACAAAGCGGACGAGCAATTACCCAGGATGATATAGATACAAATGCGATGGTGGCCGTTTTAGGCAGTACCGCCGTTACGGATTTATTTCCTGATGGCCAGAATGTTTTAGGCAGCGAAGTGACCGTGGCCGGAAAAAAGATAACCGTAATCGGCATTCTAAATAAAACCGGTTCAAGAATGGGACCGATGTCAGTTGACGACTCAATAGTTGTACCGGTCACTACCGCCGAAAAAAGTATCTTAGGTTCCAAAGGGCAAGTGATGATAAATGTTCAAGCCGATAGCGTTAACAATGTAGCAACGGTCAGTGCGGATATTACCAGCGTTTTACGGACCGAACATAAATTAAAAACTGATGCGGCTGATGATTTTAGATTAATGGATGCGGGGAGTATGGTCGCAACGGCTCAAGCCTCGGCCAACTTAATGACGATTTTACTAACCGTTATCGCTGGTATTACCTTACTAGTTTCGGGTATTGGAATTATGAACGTGATGCTTGTGACGGTGGCCGAAAGAACCAAGGAAATTGGGATTGCTAAAGCCATTGGTGGCAAACAGTCCGACATTTTAAGCCAATTTATTCTCGAGTCAGTTATTTTATCGACTTTAGGCGGCTTGATTGGTATAATAGTGGGACAGATTGCGATTCCGATAATTTCCTATTTTAAAATAATGACTCTGGCGCCCTCGATTACCGGACCGCTAATTGGTTTTTCGTTTTCATTTTTCGTCGGTGTGTTCTTCGGGTTCTATCCCGCCTATAAGGCCAGTCGTCTTGATCCGGTAGATGCGCTTAGAAGTGAATAATTAATACATATAAATTAACTTAAATTTTATGGAAGAAGAACAAAAGATAGAAGAGATAAACAACTCGTCACCTAGAAAAGAATTTTTTGGACCATTTCATCACTGTCATTGTACAAAACATAAAATGCTAAGATGTCTTTTAAAGGCACTCCTCATTTTAATTATTTTCTCAATCGGCGTTTGTGTCGGTTCGCATCGCGGTTTTGAACGTGGTGACAGGTTTGAAAATAATAATTTTAGACATCAAAGAAATGGCGGCATGATGCAGCAGTGGGGTGGAAACCGAGTAAATATACAGCGCGGTTATAACGGCATGATGCAAAATGGCGGTTTTCAGGACGGAAACGCTGGTTATCAGATTCAAGGAACCGCGGTGCAAGTTCAAGACCAGGGAATAGTCACTCCCGCAACTGCTCAAACAATAATTAAAGTAATACCAGCCACCTCAACTCCAGTTGTCCCAAAAAAATAAATTTACAAGAAATCACTTTCGTCAGTCTGGCGAGGGTGATTTTTTTGTTGGCCATATGCTATAATATTTGTATAAATATAATTTAATGTTTTTCTTTCTAACATTTCCCGGAGTTGCCATTCACGAGTGGGCTCATAAAATATTTTGTAAGATATCTGGTTTACGTGTGATGAAAACGGTATATTTTCGTTTCGGAAATCCCAGCGGCTACGTTTTACATGAAGCGCCGCATAACTATCTGCAATCTTTTTTTGTGGCAACGGGACCGATTATTTTTAATTCCTTAGTCAGTGTCGGCCTGGCCTATTCGATAAAATTTATTAATGCCGGTTCATATTGGCGGATTGTTTTTTTGTGGTTGGCTTTTTCGGCGGCGGCTCACGCCTTTCCTAGCTCAGAAGACCTAAAAGGCGCCTCAAGCAATGGACTGACAAATTTAAAGAGCGGTAATAGTTTGCTGCCACTGATCGGTTTTCCCATAATTGGTTTAATGTGGCTGGCCGGTCGTTTTGGTTTAATATTTAGAATCGTTTATGCATTATTACTGGTTGTTTTAGGATTAGCGTGGTCAGGTCTTTTGGTGCTATAATATAAGAAAACTAATATCATACTTATGAAAAAATCTTGGTTATTGCTTTTACCCTTACTACTTGTTTTTGTTTCCGGTTGTTCTTTGCTTAATAAAACTGAAACACAAGTTACGACTCCAGTTCAAAGCGCCGAGCTGACGACCTGCACAGTGCCAGTTGCGACTTCAACAGAACTTGCTACCAGTACCGGTAAAAATCTTTTGCCACCGGTTAGCCAAGAAGAAATTAAAAAAACTTTCACTTACGAAGACGAGGACACGGGAGTTAAGTTGAAGTACCCGGGTTCCTGTTTCTTTAATAAGGGTGTTTTTCAATGTTCTGATTTTACTTTAAGTATTTGGATTTTAGATGGTACTACCACGTCCAGTGCTACACCGGAAATAATTTTTAAAGATGGGCAGACACAGATGAAGTATACTTATATTCACAATAATAAAGTTTATGCCCTAATGGCTTGGTATGATGGGCAAAATAAAACTGATTTAGAGACAGTGATTGATAAGATTGCCAAGAGCCTAACGTTTACAAGATAATCAGAAATATAAAAGAGCCATGTTTCGAACATAGCTCTTTTTTTGTTTGCTTATTTTTTTAGTAAATCTCTTATCTCTGTTAGCAGTATCTGATCTTTGGTTGGTTCCGGTTCAGGCGCCACTTTTTCTTCTTCATCTTTATTCCGTTTAAGCTGTTCTTTAAGTCTGGCCAGTAGTTTTATCATTAAGAAGATAGAGGCGGCAATGATTAAAAAGTCGACGATGTTTTGGATGAAAATACCAATATTCATCGTGATGGCCGGTTTTAAGACAGTCGCTTGTTGCAGAGTGATTTTCAAATCGGCAAAAGTGCCACCTTTAGTTAGTAGGCTGGCAATCGGCATAATAATATCTGAAACCAGGGAAGTGACTATTTTACCAAAAGCACCACCAATTATAACGGCGGTAGCCAGTTCAATGGCATTACCTTTAACAGCGAACTCTTTAAATTCTTGAATTATTTTTTTCATAGTTATATTTTATATCTTTAAAACAATTTTGCCAAATATCCCAATCTTTCGTTTACATATTAGCATATAAGAGGTACTCTGAAAATGAGATTTAAATATAAAAAAAATTACTTATATGGAAAGATATAATTTTCAATACTGTCAAAAAATTGTAGTTTTTTCGAGCGACCTAACAAGCGTCTTATTGTGCCAGCGCCAAGACGAAAAAGATCTTAACGGTATTTTTACCTTTATCGGCGGTAAAATGGAGATTACCGATGAGTCTATTTTGGCGGGGTTGCTAAGAGAAAAAAATGAAGAAGTCGGTGCGGCTTTTAAGATAAATATATTCACAAAATATTCAACGAATTTATTTTATATAAAGAAAGATGGCTCAAGGATGATATTACCTCATTACTTTGCAATTCATAAATCGGGTGAGATAGTTTTAAATAGTGAGTATTCGGAATATAGATGGGTAAAGATTGAGGACTTAAATGAATTCGAACCCAAAATACCAAATATTCCTAAAACGGTCAGTGATATGGAGTTATTATTTAAAATTGAGGATTTGAAGGATTTGATTGAAATTTAACTGAATTAATTTTAAATAGAAAATGACATAAAAAACCCCTTTGCCTAAAAGAGGTTTTTTGATATTATAAATACATGCTAAACATAGCACTTATCACTGTGGGCAAGATAAAAGAAGCTTCTCTAAACGAAGTGGCTTTGTCATACATAAAAAGAATCAAGCCATATGGCCGATTAAAAATTGAAGAAGTAAAAGCCGAAGCCTTTTCTGAAACCACAAAACTCAAAGCGAAGAAAATCGAAGCCGAAAGAATCCAGAATATTTTGGACAAAAAAACTGAATCTGAAATATATTTAATGGCGGAGCATGGTTCACTTTTTAATTCCTTAAATTTTGCCACTCAATTAAATAATAAAGAAATCGTTTTAGTTATCGCTGGTAGCCTGGGTTTCGATAGGGATTTAGAAAATAAATATCCGAAAATTTCTTTATCGCCTTTAACTTTTCCCCACGAACTGGCCCGAGTTATTTTACTCGAGCAAATTTACCGAGCGGCCACAATTATTAATAACAAAGAATACCATTACTAAAAAAGCCTTCTGTTGCCAGAAAGCTTTTTAATTTACATGGGTGGCGGGCCGACAGTGTTAACCGCATCTCTGAGCAGAGTTAACATCTTCATTAATATTTCTGTTACCAGGTCGCCGACCTCGCGCGGCATAAGAAATTTCACAATCACTAGAACCAGCATGAATCCCAGAATTTCCTTAAACATATAGTTATTGTTTAAAGAAGGGGAATCTAGGCGACCAATCCTAGATTGTGAAAGCTTATTGCCATCGCCCTTCCAAGAATTATTTACGTAATCTTAGATAAACAATTCTCGGAAGATGAAAGATTTTAAATTACTTCATATAGCATACGTAAATAACCTATATTTGTTACACTTTTATGCTAAAACGATTCGAGTTATAGGCTCGGGCCAATAATTTGAAAATATAAAAAAAGACCCGAAAAACAGGTCTTTAAGTTCTAGTCGATAAGCGCCAATATCGCCTCTTTTGATATTGGTTTTAGAAAAAAATTATTGCAGCCGGATTCAAGGGCTTGATTTTTAACCGTTGTATCGCCAGAAATCATTATGATTTTGACATCACTGCTGAGGGATCTGATTTTTTTGGCGACATCAAATCCGTTGCCATTGTTCAATCTACTTCCAAGTATTACCACTTCCGGTTTATAATCTTGAAATTGATTAACCGTGTCATCGGCATTAAGCGCGATAATTTTTGTATGTCCACGAATAACGCCAAGGTAATATGCGATAGACGAGTTGTCTTGATCGGAAATTAAAATCTTTTTCATAAGGTACGTTTTTTTCTGTTATCATTATAGCGATTAATTAGCGTTTGTAAAGCCCTAAATATCAGTCAATAATTTAGTGCTTGACCGATGAACCCCTGTTTATTGGCAATAATTTTTACGTGTGCTATAATAGTCTGGTAAATAAAGGTTAATTGAAAGTTTGTATTTTAAAAACAAATTTTCAATTTAATAATTTAGGCAGAAGTGATATTTAATTATTTTTTTTAAAGAATAATTACTTACTACCAAGCCCCATGCAACTATGTCTAAAATGACAAAAGCTCAAATGGTAGCATCCTTAGCTGAAACCACGGGTTATGCTAAGAAAGAAGTAGCAATGTTTTTAGAAACTATTGCTGAATTTACTTACAAAGAAGTTAAGAAGAATGGCGAATGCATTGTTCCTGGCTTTGGTAAGTTAGTTAAAGCAAAAAGAAAGGCACGTGAAGGCCGCAATCCAGCTACTGGCGAAACTATCAAAATCCCAGCTAAAACTGTGGTTAAGTTCCGTCTAGCTAAAGCGGTTAAAGATGCTGTTCTATAGGATTTAAACAGCGAACCTCTATATAAAAAAATCACCTTCGGAATCGGGTGATTTTTTTTGTAAAAAAAAATAGCTTTTCCTCTTAAGAGTACTTGGCTATTTTAGACTACAGGCAATTTGTGAAAAAGCTTCCAGAGGCAACATCAATTTTAAATTCTATAAAAAAACTGCTTAGGTCATTTTCATATTCATCTAAAAAAATGTTTTTTTGTCTTGGTTCATAACAGTATTGTGTTCTACCGCCTTCATCGTAGCTGAACAATAAAATGAAAGCCTCTGGGTCCCGTAAAGGTTCCGGCAAAATAATTTTGTAAATCCTTCCAGCTATAAAATTGATATTTTCACAGAAGCCCCCGCTGTTACCCGGATTTTTTTGCAAAATTATTTCACTCTGGGCATCTTTTTGTTTTTCGTATTGGTCAGCAATCAAATTAAGGAGAGCGGCGTAAAGGTCCATGATGTTTTGTTTTAAAGGTTCGACTTAAAATTATTTACAAATATTGGCCGAGGCCATTTTTTTTCAATTTATTTTTTAGTTTCGTATTTTTGTTTAAAAATGACAACAGGGACCCGAGCTCGATTTTATATCTGTCTTTAACTATTTTATATTTGAGGTCGGGATTGTTTTTTATGGCTCGGCGAATAGTTTTGGGATCGACGCCGCCTAGTTTGGCTGATGAGGAAACGGAAAACCAGAGCGGGGAAGTGATTTCTTTTTCTTCGGTCATATAATCGTTTTAAGTCCAGCATAGGCTGGACTAAAGTACTTATATATTTATCCTTTTTGGATGAGAAGTCAAGACTTCTTGTATTATAAAAGGCTTCGTAAACGAAGCCTTTTATGAACTACTGAATTTCGATATTCTTTCTTCCCAGAAAATTACCCGGTTTAATAATTGGCCGTTTAAGTCGTTTCTCGATTTTTTGTCTTGCTTCGCCAGATATTTCACCGCCTTCTCGGGAATCCGTCCTCAACTTATTAAAACCTTGGGAATCTTCAGTCCGATGAATTTCGGTAGTGGTCGCTTCACCTAACATAGTTAATATTAGTTCCATGTCCTCCATGTGATCCCGTAAGTTTTCCCGGTCTAAACCTTTTAAATTTTTGTAATCAGTCACTTTTAACCCAAAAGTGCCCTCCATTATTTCGTTGGTTAAGATGGCATAATCAGAACCTCGTTTTATACCTCTGTCACGCCATTCATCAGTTAGACTGTGACGAACAGCAATTCCTCGGGCTCTTTTATCAATCCAATCTTTAGGATAGCCTTTCTTCTCGTAAATCGCTTTCATCCGGTCCATGGCGAGCTCCGGATTTTCGATTTCTTGTAATCTTTCATAGCCTACTTTGGCTAGCCATCTTTTGAATGGTTCAGCCTTAGGCGAGGGAATTGACTGAATGATTCGCAGGATTCCTTCGGTGTTGGCACAATCGGTGGTACGCATTTTTCCGTCAGAAGATATCAATTTCAGTTGTCTACAAAATGTAGATAACTGAAATTCTGCCTCATTTTTGAATCGTCCGATTTTATCGGACGCTTGCTCAAATGTTTCGTTGTCAATTTTTTGCTTTAAATCGTTCCAATATTTCTTGGGTCTTCCAGATCCGGACAGAACCCCACACACATCTACCACCGAAAACCACCACTCATCATTTACTAAAACTCGTCTGATTTTTTGGCCTTCAAACAAAGCCATTTTTTCTAAATCTTTTTCTTGATTCATAGATTTAATAATTTAATTATAATGTCGGCATTATAACAAATATTCTAGTCTATATCAAGGCTAATATTAAGTAAAATATATCTAAAAATAGAATAAAATCTGGCTAAATTTTTCATCAATCAATGAAGCTTTTTTGGACACCGGCGTATAACTAATTAAGGATTGAATTCCTTGCTTTTTACTCCGCAATATGATATTATTTTAATTCAAATATAGCTAAATATGCTGGGGAAATGAAGAATTCCCTTATTTTTTGTAAAAAAGTAAAAATACACATGACGCTACCACTAGTAAACAAATTTAAAGACAAGCAGACTCTTAGCCGTCTTAAAAATAAAGACAAGGAAGTTTTTATTAAAGTTTATGACGATTTCGCGGGCGATATCTATCGTTTTGTCTATTTTAAGGTGGGGCACGTCGAAGAAGCAAAAGATCTGACTTCCATGATTTTTCTTAAAACTTGGAATCATATTCAGAATAATAGCCTAACTAGCAGCTCGACTTTAAGAGCCCTTCTATATAAGATAGCCCGAACCTCAATTGTTGATTATTACCGCGAGACCGGGGGCAAGCTAGAAGTGTCATTAGACGATGACGATAATCACTTGGAAATTATTGACGAAAACCATGATTTAGAAGGTGATATGGACAAGAATGCTGATTTATTGCGAATAAAGAACAAGCTGCCATTACTTAAGGAAGAATATCGGGAAATTATCGTTCTAAAATTCGTCAATGACTTGGATATTGATGAAATTAGCGAAGTCACAGGTAAAACCAAAGGGAATGTTCGGGTTTTATTACACCGGTCACTCGCCGCCTTAAAAGACTTAATTAAAGAAGATCAAAAATAGCCGTCAACCTCAAGACGTTACGATATCACTATACTGTAACGTTTTTTGTTTAAATCCGTATATTACAGCGTGAACAATAAGTGTAATTTTATGACTGACCGCGACTTAATCAAAAAATTAACTAATCTCAAGGAAATTAAACCCGATCCAAGCTGGTTAAAAGCTAATCGGGATTCTTTATATTCCCAAATTTCTAACTCCGGTGCGACCAATTTATCAACTTGGTCGTCTTTTGTTATTAATTTGAAGAGTGCCTTAAAGACGGCTTCGGCTCCGGCGGTCGCTTTAGCTTCCTTAATGTTAATTGTTATTGCCTCCAGTGCCTACGCTCATTTATTGCTTTCCAATACTAAACCAAACCAATCATTATATATTGCTCGTGAGATTTCCGAACAGGCAAAACTAAACACCATTTTAAATCCAGTCGCCCGTGAAAAGATGGCCAGCCAATTCGCCGTTAATAACGCTCAAGATATTGCCACCGTTTTAGCTGACCCGAACTTCAACAACACTCAAGAAATAGAAAAATTAAATGTGAAGTTTAATGAAGAAATTAATGTCGCTAAAAATAGTGTGGCCAGATTAGAAAAGCCGGCTGTTCAAAATGTGGCTGTATCTGGAACAGCGACTAGCGATGAAGTTTATAGCGCCACCCTCTCAAAAGATAACTCCGGAATTTCCTTGTCGGGCGAAGCCACTAGCACGACTGTTGATACGGCTATCTCAACCACGACAAAAATTTTAGAAGAAGCCCAAAATTTATTTACTGAGAAAAAGTTTCAAGAAGCGGTCGACAAAATCGACCTGATTAAATAATCAGCGGTAAGCGCTGAGCTGTTAGTTTATCTCTTTTCTGACACATTCCTTTTCGGAAGATTACTCATCATCTGATTTGGCTGGACGGTTTGAGATAAATTAACAGGTCTGCGTTTTAGTTCGCTAAGCCAGATCAGTGAAACCCCGTAAAGGGTCGGGTCCTGCAAAGGATTGGTTTCACTCTATTAAAAACCAAACAAATTCGGGGATAAGCTAAAATCGCGAGATACCCAAGTGTACATCGATTTAGCTTTTCACTAGTCCGCAATTCTAGCGCGATTAGGGAAGCGGGATTCCGATTGATGTACCCAATGGTGTACCCATCGTGATTACAGCTTGAACCGAATCAATCTCGGAAGGGAATTGTTTATACTAATGTTGTATAGACGCTCATCTTCCGAATCCTTAATTACAAATATGAAAAATTTACGCAAATCATTGATTATCGGCGTAATGGCATTAACAGTATTAGGAATGTCCGGCTTGAATGTTCAAGCTGCTGCTCCTCAAGCTGGTGATCTCATCAAGATGGACGGCCTTTCAGCTGTTTATTTCTTGGGTAACGACGGTAAGAGATATGTTTTCCCTAGTGAATCTGTATACTTCTCATGGCACAACGATTTCAGTGGTGTAGTTACTATTTCTGCTACAGAATTAGCATCATACCCATTGGGAGCTAACGTTGTTGTTAGACCAGGTACAAAATTAGTTAAAATCACAACTGATCCTTCTGTTTATGCTGTTGAAGCCAATGGCACATTAAGAAAGATTGCTAGTGAGGCTGACGCTATCGCTGTTTATGGTGCAAATTGGGCAAAGAGAGTTATCGATGTTTCTGATGCTTTCTTTACTAACTACACTATTACTACACCTTTAGCATCCAACCAAATTCCAGCAGGTACTTTAGTAAAGAATGCTAATTCTGGTGCTGTCTATTTATATGATGGTGCTCACTATCGTTCAATTGCTAACGAAGCTGCTTTCAATGCAAATAGATTCAACTTCGCTAATGTAATCACTATTTCCAACGCTATTACAGCTGGTGGAACTGCTATTACAGGTGCTGAATCTTTGAACTATGATGCACAGATTATTACCCCTAATAACAATGTTGTAACTGGTTCTGGCTTAACAGCTTCTATCAGTGCTAACACTGCAGCTGGTACTACTATCATTTCTAGTTCAATCTTAAATGGTGGTGGTCAAGCTATCGCTCCTTTAGCTTCTTTCAATTTGACGGCTGCTAATGACGGCGCAATCACTGTAAAGAGCCTTAGAATAAAGAGAATCGGTGTTTCATCCGACAATTCTTTAGCTAACATCTACCTTTATAGCGGTAACACTAAGTTAACTGATGCTGGAACACTATCTAGCGGTTATGTCACTTTCGCTAACACCAATGGTATCGTTACCGTTCCTGCTGGCCAAACAATGACAATTACCGTTAAAGCTGATGTAGCTTCTCAAGTTAGTGGCAACATTGGTATGGAAATTGAATCGGCTTCTGACATCACCTCAACTGGGGCTGCTGTTTCCGGTTCATTCCCAATTGCTGGTAACTTAATGTCAATTACTACCGTAGGTGACTTATCTACCGTTACTGTAAACGCAAAACCTACAGGTTCTGGCGATATTAATGCCGGTACTATGGCTGCAACTTTATGGTCCGACAATTTAAATGTTGGTCAGAAAGCAGTTAAATTAGGTTATGTAAGCTTCAGACAGATTGGTTCAATCTCCGCTGATGCTATTCAGAACTTAAAGCTTTATGTTAATGGCACTCAAGTAGGTGTTTCTGCTTCTGTTGACACTAACAATCGCGTTAACTTTGATTTATCAGCTAGCCCAATATTATTAAATACTGGTGCAAGTACAGTAGAATTAAGAGGTGATATCGTTAAAGGTTCTAACTCTAACTTTACTTTCTCCATTCAAACTGCTTCCGACATGGTTTTAACTGATACTAACTACGGGGTTAATGTTGCCTTAACAGCAACTTCTCCTGCAGCTTTACCTTTATCACCTATTTCAGCTATTATCAATGTTGGAAACGTATCTACACAACGTGATATTAACTTCACTGCAACTCAATTCGTTGCTAACCAATCCCAGACCGTTTTGGGTCAATGGACGATGAAAGCTTACGGTGAAGATGTTAAGGTTCAAACTTTGAACGCAAACATTGTTATCACTAATACAGCAACCTCAACTGCATCCAGCGTTAAAGAAGGTTTCAACAATGTAAACCTTTATGTTAACGGCGGACAAGTTGGTTCATCTCAAACTGCTACAGCTATCACTCCTACTGGAGCTGGTTCTGTAACTTTACCTGTACAATTTGGTTCAACTAACCTGTTTACTATCCCTGCTGGAACTACAGTTACAGTTACTCTTAAGGGCGATTCCGTTCTTAACAACCCAACTACAGTTTCTAGCGTTGAAGCTGATTTAGTAGCTAAGGTAAATGCCTTCCAAGGTATTACTTCATTTACTTACAGCCCAGTTAATGCTGACGTGCCTACTAATGGTGTTTCTTTAACTGCTGGCTCAAGTAATGCTACTGTATCTGCAAACGGCGGTTACACTAACCAAACTTTAGCTTCCAATTCTCTTAATCAGAAGATTGGTTCTTACATGATCCAAGCTAGCAGTGTTGACGGTGTTAACGTAACCAGCGTGAAGATTGGCTTAATCGCATCTTCCACTGGTCTTGCTTTAGGTTCTACTGATTTAAATAAATTAGCAAATCTATACATCGTTACTCCTGATATGCCAAATGGTTCTAGCAAAGTTAGCCCAGCACAATTAAACAACTTCTCCACAAACTTCACTGTTGCAGCTAATCAAACTGCCACTGTAGATGTTTATGCTGATGTGGCTGATAGTGCTATTGTTCCTTTCGCTACCACATTAACTGGTAACGGAAACGGTTCAACTAGCCATCAATCAGTTGTTCTAACTGCTCAAACTGGTCAACGTATTGCTGTAAGCGATGGTGCTTTAAATACCATTTCTTTATCCAATTCTTCCCCAGTTAAACAGATTATCGTCGGCGGTACTACTGGCCAAGCTGTTGCTACTTATAATTTAGTAGCTTCAACCGGTGCTGGTATCACTGTCTCTGAATTAGGATTTAATGGTCTTGGTTCTGCAATTTCCTCTGTAACTGTTGGCGGTTCAACTGCTAGCGTTGTCAACGGAGTTGCATTAGTAACCGGTTTAAGCTTAGTTGTTCCAGCTAGCTACGGCGGACTTGATGTCCCTGTAACAGCTAACTTCGCTCCAGTTGGTTTAAATGGTGTAGCTGATCAAGCTGTCACTATGAATTTAAACCATATTAAATACCTTGCTGGTGGTCAACCAACTACTAACAATACATATAATGTAGCTGCAAACCCTATGTATATTGCAGGTGTTGCTCCAGTTGTAAGCCTAGTTCCTACTTCTGGTAGTTTGACTACTGGTGTTGTTAAGATTGGTTCTGTATCTATCTTAGCTCCTACTGGTAGCATGACATTAAAGTCTATTCCAGTTTCCATCTCGGGTTCTGGTGCAACTTTTGTTACTTCAGCTGATTCTATCCTAGTTAAGGATGCCGCTACTGGAAACACTGTTGCTTCCACTAACGTTGCTTTAGGTACTAATGGTGGTACAACCACTATCGCTATCTATCCTTGGGATACTATCTCTTCCGGTACAACTGCTAAAACTTATGACATTTATGCAAATGTCGCTGGTTTAGGTACTGGTGGAGCTGGTACAGCTCGTGTAACTTTAGGTTTAGGCGCTCAAGCATTATTCACTTGGCATGATGTCAATGGTAATGGTGAACTTGACGGAGCCTATATCAAGAATTTCCCAAACACTACTGTTTCAATTGTAAACTAATAGTTTAAGGAAATAAGTTTTCTCGATTTCTTTAATAAATCGTAAACAACAAAGGCCCCCGCAAGGGGGCCTTTTTGTGGGCTTCTGTTAGATTACGAATAATATATTTTGTGTTATAATAGATTCATATATTTTAAAACAAAAATAAATATGAAAAAATTTTTAACTTTGTTCTTATTTGCCGCGATGTTATTTGGCTTACAAGTGTTGCCGATTAAGGCCGCTTCGACTACTTTATCTCTGTCGAGCACCGGCAGCGGCGATTCAGTTTTAATTGATGTTTATTGCGATCCCAGTTCCAGTGTTGTAATTTCTTTTATGAAGTCAAATGGCACAACCGCTCTTCAGTATTTAGGCACCAGTAATGTCAGCGGTCATTACTCAACCGAAGTCAGTACCGCGACGCTTGATGTCGCTCCCGGTTCCACGGTTCAAGTCAAGGTTAATAATATACTTTCTAATTCCGTTACCTGGCCATACAGCACAATTTCTGGTAGTGGCGCAATCACTTTAAATCAAACCGGCTTAATTTTAACGGTGGGCGCCAGTTCGAATATATCAGTAAATAACGTTGGCTCGAATAAAATATATTTATTAAATAATACTAATCCGCAAGTCGCTAATGTAAGTATAAGTGGTAATCAGGCGACAATTTATGCCAACGCTTATGGTCAAACTGTTGCGACTATATGCGTTTTAGGCACAACTTCTAATTGCGCTAGTGCTTACATTACTGTTCAAAATAGCGGTGCTCAAGCCCTGACTTTAAGTCAAAGTAATTTAACTATAGCCTATGGTCAAACTACCCAGGTCTCTGTTTTAAACACTACCGGCAACTATACAATTTTAAATAATTCCAATCCAAGCGTTATAACCGCCAGTATTAATAATCAAACAATTAATCTGAGTGCCAGTAATAACGGCGGCACGGCGGCGATTACCGTTTGCTCGACTGATATGAGCGCCTGTGGAATTATTAACGCCACCGTCGGTTCAATCAGTTCAAACACCTTTACATTCAGTCAGGCGACACCGACCTTATCCATCGGCCAAAATTTACCGATTACAATTTCCGGAAATGGCGGCACTTATAATATTTCTACCAATTCTAACGCGACTATCGTCGGGGCCAATATAAACGGCAGTACCTTGAATTTAATTGGCAACGGTGTTGGCTCTTCAGTGATTACGGTTTGCTCTTCGCAAGGAAATTGCAATTCACTAACTGCGACTGTTGGCTATGCCTCATCAGGCGGACCTATTACCCTTAGCCAATCAAATCTTTGGTTACAAACTGGACAGGCAGTGAGCGTAGTGATTTCCGGCGGAACAGCCCCTTACAGTTTTATCAATGACACCAATTCAGCGACCTTTTTTCGGACGACTTTGAATAATAACATAATCACTTTAAACGGGATGGCGCCTGGTTCGGCCAATTTGAGTGTCTGTTCATCTGGCGGGGCCTGTACTCAGTTAGCGGTCTTAGTTAATGGTGTCAGTTCAAATACCCAGCTGACTTTTGGTAATAATAATTTGAGCCTGCAAACTGGCGCCACATCGGATGTTACGTTATACGGCTCAGGCGGCTATTATATTTCTAATAGCGTCAATCAGAATGTAGCCACAATTGTAATCAGTGGTAATAAAGCGACCGTTACGGCAATAAGTGCCGGAAATGCTAATGCGACTGTTTGTCAGTCAAACGGCCAATGCGGAATAGTTTACGTTTCAGTCAGTTCTAATAGTACTGTTGCTTCAATTACATTTAGTAACAGCAGTCCGACAGTCGCAGTCGGCCAGAGTTTCAGCGTGTCAATTTCTGGAGGATCAAGCAGTAATTATTCGATTTCATCTAATTCCAATCCGGCTGTCGTTCAGGCTGATTTAAACAGCAATATAATCGCGTTACAGGGGAAAATAAAAGGCAGCTCAGTCATAACAGTTTGCGCAGCCAGCAACAGTTGTAATTCCTTATCGGTCACTGTTAATGATGCGGTGGTCGTTCCCGTGGTCACTCCAAGCAATCCAGTTGTCACTTCAACAGTCACAACTTCCATCGCGAGCAGCACGGTTAACGAATCAGTTTTATTTTCGACCGGAAATATTACTTCAATTTTAAGCAACGCCGGGGCGGCTCGGGATATCGTTTTAGAAAAAACTTATCAGACTAAATACATTAACCCGATAACCACTGGTCTTGGCTTAAGTACCGGCGCCATCAATAATTTAAATTATTTTGTCGTTTATGGCACGCCTGATACCTTTAAATTGGGGGCCGGCGAACGAGCCGGAGTTTTAGGTTCATATTTAAGTGCTTTTAAAAAATTACCGGTGAGTGATGTCGAGTGGTTGGATTTGCTAAAAATTAGTGTTGGCAGATGGCCTGGAGAACTTAGTGCCACGGCTGAAAATCAAGCCAAGATTGAATTCAAAAAAATATATAACCGTGCGCCGGTAATGACAAATAACTTTGATTCTAATGCCGTTACAATAATTGCTTACGGTTTACGGCCGACCGCTAGAAATACGGCCAGCGAAAAAAGCGCCATCAAATCTTTTCGATATGTATATAATCATGACCCGATTAGTTCGCTGGCTTGGAATATAGTGAGAGCCATCGCTTATAGCGGTGCCAAGAAATAAGCTTTAAAATAGGCATTTTTTAGGGCCCCTTCGGGGGCTCTTTTTGTTTGTATAAATAAATGTTCTTTTTTTGCTTTTCTCCGAACTAATGCTAAAATATACAGAGTATTTAATAATCAATCTGTTTTACTATTATGACTTCAAAATTTTATTTAAGGTTTCTTCAGATTGGGGCGATTGCCTCGCTTCTAACAGTATTTTTGGTCTTTTCTAATTTACTATTTCCGTACATCACGTCAAAGCAATTGACATTCAATGTTTTGACTGAGTTCCTGATTTTAGTTTGGGCGATTTTTATTTGGAAATTTCCCCAGTATAGACCGAAGTTCTCCATGATGACTTGGGGAATCATGGCCTTCTTGGGCGCTATTATATTATCTTGCTCCGTTAGCGTTGATTTTAATACTAGTTTCTGGGGCGACGCGGAAAGAATGCTCGGCGTTTTTCACGTGATTCATTTCTTCTTTTTATATTTAATTTTAATTACCGTTTTCCGCAACTATAAAGATTGGCAGATATTGCTCCTGTCGTCAGTTGTGATTGCGACCATTGTTAGTTTTTTAGGGATAGTCGGGAACGCATATAGTACTATCGGTAATACCGCTTATGTCAGCGGTTATCTTATTTTTAATTTATATTTCTGCGCGATGTTGTTTTGGCGAGCCAGAAAAGAATCTTGGCGTTGGCTCCTGATTATCCCTGTGATTATTATGTTGATTGAGTTTGCCAGGACGCACACGTCCGGTGCGATTATTGGTTTAGGAATCAGCGTTTTATTAATTGTTTTTCTAATCGGGGCGCTTCACCAGAGTAAGAAAATAAAAATTGCGGCTTGGGGAACTCTTTCGGTGGCCATCATTGCCTTGGTCCTAATCTTTTCCCAACAGAATGCCATCTGGTTTCAGAACTCTTTCTTAAAAAATTTAACGGCTCAAAAAATTACTTTCCAGACGCGCTTGCTTTCTTGGGAAGCCGCCGCTAAAGATTTTCATAATCATCCTTGGCTCGGAGTTGGTTTTGGCAATTACGCGGTTATTTTTGATAAGTATTTCAATGCTAAGTTTTATGATTATTCTCGAAGCGAGACTTATTTCGACCGCGCCCACAATAATTTAATCGATATCGCCTCAACCTCGGGACTGGTCGGTCTTTTGGCCTATCTCAGTATCTTTGTGGCGGTGGCCATCTATATCGTTCGCTTAATCAAGAAGGATCGCTTGAACTATGAGCCGATAATTATTGTCGGTTTGTTTGCGGCTTACTTCATCCAGAACTTAGCGATTTTTGATTCCTTAGTTACCTATATGGGTCTGATGATTTCCTTGGCCTTTGTTTATTTCCTGATTAATCCGGAAACCGACGAAAAAGAGGTCGAAAATAAAATACCCGAATTCACCGCTCTAATCATTGGTTTTTTGATTGTCTTCATTCTGACCAATCAGTTTAATCTGAAGCCGTGGCGGACCTTCCAGGGCACAATTAAGGGCTATTCACTCCTGTCTCAGGGGCAAGCTGCTGACAGTATCGTGGCGTATAAAGATGCCTTTAAAAATAATACGCCGCTTGATCGTGATGGCAAAACGGCTTTCATTAATTTGGTTTTGACAAGTCCTAATTTAATTTTAAGTCTGCCAGTCCCTCAGGCTCAGGATTCGATTAATTATTTAATTTCGCTGGCTAAAGATAACTTAGCTAATGACCCGCAAGACAGCTTGATGCAATTACAGTTAGCCCAGATATATAACATGGCCCTGCGTCTTAAAGTTGATCCAAGCATCACTGACGAATATTATAATTTAGCGATCCAATACATCGACTCATCACTAGTGGCCAGTCCGCAACGCATCCCGATCTATTTTATGAAAGCAAACCTGTTAATTTCTAAAGGACAATATAATGAAGCGATTGGGGTGTTAAATCAGGCCGAGGAATTTAATACCAAATACCCAGATACTTATTGCCAATTATTTAGAGTTTATTTGCTGGCCAAAGATACCGCCAACGTTAAGATAAACGGGGATAAATGTGTTGATTTAAATGGGGCCAGCACGCTGGGAATGAGCAATGATTTCTTAGCGCTCGCTAGCTATTATTATGAGGCTAAAGATTGGCCAAGGACTTTGGTTTTGGCTAAACAATTAGTGGCTTATCAGACGGGCAATCCTCAGGCCTGGCAATTTCTGGCCGAAATTTATAATGATAACGGCGATTCAGTTGATGCGCAGGCGTCCATTAGACAGGCCAATCTGCTTAGCACCAGTTCGTCTAGCACCAGTACGCCGGAGACAACTTCAAGCCGCGCGAATTAAAATAAAAAAAATATTTTTGAAAATAGAAAATCGAGCCTCACGGTTCGATTTTTTAATTCTGTCAAAACTGCTTCTGTATGCTGGGAAATTTGTCCAAAAATATTAGCTGAATCTTGACCAGCCCTTAAGGGTTTCTTGAACACGCTTTTGCTATCATAGATTCAGATTAATAGCCCAGTCTAATTTAAAAATTTTAAATTAGATCGCTTTAAAAAAAATGAACAAATTAAAAATTGTGTGGCAAAATGTTTGGGTCTTTGTTAAAAAACGCTGGTTACTCTGTGCCGGATCATTTGGATTTATTGTTTTGGTGATTCTGTTTTTGCCAATCTTCCGATCAAGCTGGCTGCTTTACCCTGAGAGTTTGCGAGCCAGGATTGCAATTCGGAAATTGTCTAGCTCAAACGAAACCGCTTTTTACTGCCGTGAAGATTGTGCAGCCGAGCGGCTGGTTTATAAAAATATAATAACGTCGGCGCTCAAAAGTGATAATTTAAAGCCCGATTTAGAAAAAGCCATTACCAGTGAGAAGATTTTATCGGAAATCAGAAGTGTGTTTATCGAAATCTGGCAATCGAGCGGCCAAGAACCTTCAGATAAAATTAACCAATATTATTTAGACCCGAAAAACAACTTTTTAGTTAGAGCTGAATTGGCCAGCGCCTGGCCGCAATTAGCAAATTCGTCGTTTAATGCCGAAGTCATCGGCCAGTATCGAGCCGCAAAAACTGACGAAGAAAAGATTGCGATGCTCAATCTATTATACGGCCGGAGCGACCCGAGCACCTTAAGCGTTATCTGGGATTTAATTTTAAATGACGCTTCGGATGAATTGAAATCAAAGGCTTGGTTTCTCTTGTCAAATATCGAAAACAAAGCGGAGGTGTTTGCTTCGGGCGACTTAGAAACAATCCGGACAATCTTAGAATCGGGCGAATATCCGCACCGGCTTAAGGATCAGGCAATCTTAATTCTGGCTGATTACTATCCCTTGTATCCTGAAGCCAGCGGGGCGCTCCTTAAAGATGTGGTTAATCGCCCGGTATATTTTGATGATTATCAACGGACCTTCGCCATCGATATTCTAAATCGAAATAGTCAGTTGAAACTGGCCAGTCCGCAATTATCGCAGGCGGATTGGGATGAATATTTTAATAATTAAAGATATACGAAAATGGCTCGCCCCCTGGCCAGAAATATTTATGAAAAAAATAACAATTGTTTGGTTGTTTATCTTGTTGGCCGCCCTATTATTTCCGGCTACGAATGTTTTGGCGATGCCTGTCGGCACTCTATTATTTCGCACTTCCGGAGGAGACAAGATGTACGGTTATAATTCCGATGATTTGATAGTTTCCGAAAAAGGGAAGTTGTCGCATATCTATTCGGGGCATGTGGCGATATATGTCGGTCAGGAAAACGGCATTGATTATATTGTGGAGATGCAGCCGAAGGGGGCGATAAAAGTGCCCGCCAAGAATTTTGTGAACGATTCACTTGGCGAAAAGTTTGTCGGCGCTAAATTACCGATATCAGCGACGCCGCTGCAAACGGCTAAGGCGGTGGCGATTGCTAAAAATTTAGCCGAAAATAATCTCGCTTATGATTTTGATTTTAAATATCAAAAAGGACCCAATAATGGCCAGTGGACTTGCACCGGACTAACCGAGAAGGTTTATGAAAGCGCCAATATCAGCAATCCGACAAATTTAAAATCACTCGAGTATAATCCGAATTTTTATGCCGTCGATATTACTCAGGACGGATATGATAATTCCAGCATCTATAATAGTTCGGGCGATTGCTTTTCGGAAAATTATGAATTTTCGAAAATCGAACGCAAAACCGATATGTTGCTTCCGGCTCCAGAGCTAATCGGTTTCGATGTCGGTTTAGAGTATGGTGGTGACCGCTATATTTTTTTGCCTTACACGCAGTTTTTACAGAACACCTTGAAGGATGTACCCGTTGACATAAATCTGTCGTCTTCATTTTCTGAGCCTGAAGTCAGGGGCAATTCGCCAATTTTAGGTCTGGTACTTAAGTGGAGTTTAATTAACAATCCGATTTCCACCGTCAAAAATTTGGCTTTAAAGGTGGGGAATACTTTGGTTGCGATTAAAGACAAAGTATTTCCCGATAACAGTATTGCTTTGGCGGACAATACTAATTCATCGAGTATACCGGCCGCTACGTCGACTAAAGCCAGTACTGCTAAAGCAACGACCACAACTTCAAAAGCAACAAGCACTAAGACAGTGGCTGCTAAAACAGTGGCCGCTCAAAGTTCGACTGTAAAATCGACTACACCTACAACACCGACTAAAACTGCAGTGCCAGTCGTCACGGCCAATAAAACGACGGCGACAACTACAACTACAACTACAAAAGCCGTTTCAAAACCGACAGCGACAACTTCAGCCGCGAGTGCCGTTTCAAAACCAACAGCTACAACGACGCTTAGTCTTGTAAAATCAACATCCACGTCTTCAGTTAAGGAACCAATAATTTACTATTCGACTTCGAGTCCGGTAACTTATCAATCGTCATCTACGCCTTCTGTATCGGCTGTTAAACCAACGTCAAGTCCAAATACGACCACAACGCCACCGCCGACAATTTATGAAACGCCTGAAGATCCAGCTATTTTTACCGAACCAGAGGCAGCTCTTGAGCCGGAAACACCGATTGCTCTGATTGCCAAGATATATAGTAATGGAGCTGATGATTGGCTAGAAATCGTAAACACGACGGGAAACGATTTTGATTTAGCGGCTTATAATTATCGTCTTGAAAAAGCGAAAACAGCCGCGGATCCAACTCTGATTATGCGTTTTGGTAATGAAACAGATGGAGTCTATCCGGGTGGCACCGTAATTAAAGCTTACGGTTCATATTTAGTGGCTAGCGACAGCGCCTCTGCTGATATTACGGCCAAGGCCGACGCGATTATTACCAAAGAAGCTTTTTCGTGGACTGAAGATTCTTATACGATATATTTGGGAACCGGTTCAATATCTTCAGATGATGACGCGGATATTGTTGATAAATTGGGTTACGGTGATGCCACTTATTATGAAGGCGCTCCGGCAGAAGCTTTGCAAAAAGGTTACGCCTTGGAACGAAAAGCCAGTGCGACTTCAACGATTGAATCCATGGGGGCCGGCGGACTGCAGGAGTTTTGGCCGCGCTTATATGATAGTGATGATAACAGTAATGATTTTATTTTAGTCCCTTATGATTTGGCAGTCATCGAATCAGAAAATGCGAAAAATAATCCTGGTGATGAAGCTCAACAGACCAATTCCGAGCTATTTGCTAATCCCAATGGCTTAAATTCAGAAAATTTAATTGAGTTATGGCATTTTGATGAGTGTTATGGTGAAACGGCTTTTAATGAATTGCAAGTTAGCGGCGGGACTCCATCCAATTTTGATCGGGCTGATAAATGGCTGCCCGGGATTTGGGGTTGTGCCGCCAGTATCAGCTCCTATAACACTAAAACTACGAAAACGAAATTTTATTCACCATTAAATCCTAATCAGGCAACGATAAATTTCTATTATCGAAATACAGGGAGCAATTTTGGTCTGACTCTTAAATTTTCCAATACACTCACGACTTCGAAACCGGCCTCAATATATTTTGCGCCATATTTTACAGAAATATATGGTTTTCCCGGGCCCGAGGGACGAATCAGCGGTTTGCTGTGGCCGGCTGATAATAAGTGGCATCAGGTGAGCATCGTCATCAATCAAAGCGATAAGTATTGGTCAATGTATTTAGACGGACAAGAAGTTCACCGATATGAATATATTGGAGTTATCCAATCTTATGAATACCTAGAGTTGATCGGAAATCAGAGCGAAGCGCTGGCCGTGGAAGAATTGTCGATTTGGGACCGATCATTACCAGTTACAGAAATTCGAACGATAAACTTATTAAATCAACCGTTTAATCCATATATTTGGCCGCCGCAACAAACGATTGCTAAATTAGAGCATTATTGGAGTTTTGATGAAAATACGGGTTTACTGGCCAATGATTCAGCGGGCATCAGTAACATGCCAGTTAAATTTGATGCTTGGGATATCGAAGGGCGAGATAGCAGCGGACTCCAAGTTGGCCAATCTGTTATATTACCGCTAACTGATCTAAGTTACACCGATTTAGCTCTGTCTTTCTGGTGGCGAAATACGAGTAGTCCTAATGAAGGACGGCTGCATATTTCCTTGAAGAAAGGAACAACAGACATATTGTCACTGAAACCTACGTCATATGGTGCGGGATTTTCATTTAATGGTGTGGCTGAATATTTTTTAGCTCAAGGACAAAGTTTAATCCCTAATGACAATAAATGGCATTATTTGGCACTCACCTATGACTCCCATCGCTTGCTATTAAGTTTTTATTTAGACGGCGAAAAAAAATTTGATAAACAATTTATTAAATTAAAGAGCGATGAGAAAATTAATAGCTTAGAAATTGTTAGAGAAAATTGGCCATCATCGATTGATGAGTTGAAAGTTTGGTCGGGATTATTAACCGCAACGCAGGTTAAAGCAGAATATGACGCATTAAAATAAAATTATTAGGCTATGTTTTTGAGAGAGACGGCCACAATAATATATAAGTTGCCTAAGCCTTGTCGAGAGACGGTGAGGGAAGAAAAGGGGTCCAATATTTTGGGCCCCTTTAATAAAAAAAGCTTTAGCTCCCGGTAATATTTCGGGTGCTAAAGCTTTAAAACAAACAAGCTACTAGCTGGCATTTTGCGTAGACTCTAAAAACAGAGTGTTTAAAGAGTATAATTTTTCAAGAGTAGGAACTTGAAAAATTGATATGCTACAAACGGTTTTGTTTGCAACCCAGAGGCAGGCTAGTATTTCTCTTTAATTATATATTAAAACAGAGTCCGGTCAAGTCGCGGCATGAAAAATGCTTAATCACAGTTAAAACTTGATTTTTTCCCATATTCTTAGTACTCTATAGATGTTACTAGGGTAAGCGGACGATCGCTGGTATTTATACTAGAGGAAAGTCCGGACTCCATTAAAAGGGCAGTGGATAACGTCCACCAGGGGCAACCCTAGGGAAAGTGCCACAGAGACAATACTAGTTCCAGCTTGCTGGAATGAAAGGTGAAAAGAAAGAAGGTGTGGATAAATCCGCTACTTTTTTCGACTAGCGGTGACGCTAGATTCGCGGTAAACCCTGCCTGGAGCAAGGACAAATTCCACGTCGCAAGATTTGGAAAAAAAGTAGTCCGCCAGAGCCTGTTGGCAACAATGGGACCAGATAAATGATCGTCCTGTTTAAGTGTTTTGCTTAAATAGACAGAATCCGGCTTATAGCTTGCCCTGCTAACACCAAAAATTTTTGCGCATTTGCGCCTAGACCAGATTAATAAGTTTACCTTATGAAATTAAAAAAAGTTGAATTATTTTTTACTACGCTACTCGTACCGATTGATTTTTTAACCATTTTTTTAGCTGGACTAAGCGCTTACTATATCCGTTTCTCAGCCTATTACAGTGGCATTAGGCCGGTAATTTTTAATTTGCCAATTAAGGATTACCTTTGGCCACTGGCCCTGATTTCACTTTTGATGATTCCGATATTTTTTTTATCAGGATTGTATCGCACCAAAAAGAATACGCCTCTGGCCAAAGAACTCGTTCGAATAATTTTAGGTTGTTCAATGGGGCTCGCTCTGATTGCCATTATGATATTTTTCCGACGAGAACTTTTTGATTCTCGTTTTATCGTTTTGGTGGGCTGGGTTTTGGCCATCGTATATTTAATTATTATTCATTCTTTTTTAAACTGGCTACAGAGAAAATTATATATCTACGGCGTTGGTGTGCGAAAAGTAATTTTAGTCGGCAATAGCAAAACGGCAGATAATTTGATTGCGGAATTTTCTTCTAATAAATATTCGGGTTTTGAAGTGGTTCGTCGGATTAGAGATTTTTCTTTAGAGACGGCTCAGGAATTAGCCGAATTTATTAAGGATCGAGATATTGATGAGATAATCCAAAGTGATCCTAATTTAAGTAAAGTTGAAACTTTGCGTCTCTATGATTTCGCCACGGAAAATCAACTGACTTTTAAGTACGTTGCCGATCTATTAGAAATAAAAGTTTTGCGCCATGAAGTGACTGAGATTATTGGTATCCCGGTGGTTGAAGTTAAGAAAACTACTCTTGAAGGCTGGGGGCGCGTGGTTAAGCGATCAATGGATATTATCTTATCCTCAATATTAATTGTTATCCTGTCACCGGTTTTCTTGCTGACTGCCATTGCGATTAAATTAAATTCTAAGGGGCCGGTATTTTTTGGCCATCGCGATGACGGTACTCCGGTAACTCGGGTCGGTGAAAAAGGTGTGCCCTTTCATTATTTCAAATTCCGTTCGATGCGCGATAAGGTTGATAGCATGAGATACAATGAACTAGCTGACAGGAATTTGCGCAGTGATGGTCCAATGGTGAAAATCAAAGATGATCCGCGCGTGACCGCGGTCGGCCGATTTATTAGACGCTTCTCAATCGACGAATTGCCAGAATTATTACTGGTCTTTATTGGTAATATGAGTCTTGTCGGCCCGCGTCCGCATTTGCCTGAAGAGGTGGCGAAATACGAGCATCATCACAAGAAGACTTTAACGATTAAGCCAGGGATTACCGGCTTAGCTCAAGTTTCTGGAAGAAGCGATTTATTATTTGAAGAAGAAGTTAAATTAGACGTATATTATATTGAAAACTGGTCTTTGCTTTTAGATTTTTCGATATTACTTAAAACGCCGCTGGCAGTTCTAAAAAATCGCCAAGCGGAATAAATAATCACATGAAAGTTGCTTTAATCCATGATCACTTAGCCCAAGATGGCGGTGCGGAGAAGGTTCTTAAAATATTTGCGGAAATGTATCCCGAGGCGGTTATTTATTCGCTACTGGCTGATAAAGATAAGACGGAAAAATATTTGAAGGGCCGCCGAATTGATACTTCAATCATTCAAAGATTACCAGGAGGCGTTCGTCACTATAAATGGTATTTACCGCTCATGCCGATGGCCGTGGAGTTTTTTGATTTGCGGGAATATGATTTAGTGATTTCCGATACCAGCTCTTTTGCTAAGGGTGTAATTACTTTGCCGGAAGTACCTCATATCTGTTATTGCCATACGCCAACGCGTTATTTGTGGAGCGATACTCATCAATATTTGAATGAATTAAAGTATAATAAATTTTTCAAAAAAATCATTTCGATGATTTTAAATCATTTGCGAATGTGGGATTTTTTGGCGGCCGCCCGAGTTGATTATTTTATCGCAAACTCAAAAATGGTTTCTCGCCGAATTCAGAAATATTATCGCCGCGATTCCGAAGTGATTTATCCACCCGTCGAAACTGAACATTTTTTTATCAGCGATTTAAAAACTCAAGAATCCGAAGAAAGATATTTTTTGGCGGGCTGTCGTTTGGTGCCATATAAAAGAATTGATATTATTGTTGAAGCCTTTAAAAAATTGGGTAGCGATTATAAGTTAAAAGTATTTGGCGATGGAATTGATTTGGAACGATTAAAGGGGATTGCCGGAGAAGCGACGAATATCGAATTTATCGGACGCATTAGTGAGGACGAGAAGGCGGTCTTATTCAGCCGGGCTCAAGCTTTCATTAATCCTCAGGAAGAAGATTTTGGCATTACTCCCGTTGAGTCTATGGCCTCGGGTAGGCCGGTGATTGCTTATAATAAAGGCGGAGTTATGGAAACGGTCATTGAAGGCAAAACCGGATTATTTTTTGATGAGCAGACCGCAGACGCCATTGCTGAAACGGTTAAGAAGTTTAAGAGTGATGATTTTAACCCTGAACATATCCGTGAGCACGCTCTAAAGTTTTCCGTTGAACGCTTCAAAGAAGAAATAACCAAATTTATAAATGACGTAATGAAGAAACAATAATCATGAAAATCGGCGTTGACATCAGAGTGCTAATGGATAGTGAGTATAGCGGTATATCAGAGTATACCCATTACTTGCTCAGGGAACTTTTATCTCGTGATGACAATAATGAGTATATTTTTTATTACAATTCATTTAAGAAATTAGATCGAAGCATCTTTGACTGGTGCGGTCCTAGAGTGACGTTTAAAAATTCCTCTTGGCCAAACAAGATCTTTAATTATATTTTGCAAAAGTTTTGCGATTGGCCAAAGCTTGATAGTATAACCGGTCCAGTTGATGTTTTCCTGTCACCGCATTTTAATTTTTCATGTTTTGGAAAGACTGCTGGAAAAAAAATCTTAACCGTTCACGATTTGTCATTTCTGCGCTATCCGGAATTTTTTAGTGCTCGAAAAAATTTTTGGCACTACGGCCTTAACGTCAGAAAATTAGTAAAAAAATATGATGCCATCGTGGCCATATCAGAAAATACCAAATTAGATTTAATGGAGTTGTTACAGGTTCCTGAGGAAAAAATTTTCGTGATTTATTCCGGTCTAAATAAAGAGGGGGATGAATTAACCGAAGCCGAAGCCAAGGCTTTTAAAAGGGATAATGATATAAGTTCACGCTTTGTCTTATATTTAGGCGCCATTGAGCCAAGAAAGAATGTGGCTGGTCTAATTGAGGCCTATGATTTGATGCGCGATATGCACTTGCCGCTGACGGAGTATCAATTGATTCTAGCCGGGGCTAGCGGTTGGAAAAATAAGCACATTTATCGACGAGCTGAGAGTTCTTTGTACCGTGACGACATTCATTTTTTAGGATATGTGAGTCGAGCCCAAAGGCAATGGTTATATTCAAATGCCTCATTGTTTATTTATCCATCATATTACGAAGGTTTCGGTTTTCCGCCGCTTGAAGCGATGGCACATGGCTTAGCTGTTATCACTTCAGATGTTTCATCGTTGCCGGAAGTTACCGGCGATGCCGCTTTAATGGTTAATCCATATTCAACTTTAGATTTAGCCAAAGCGATGGAAACTTTATTGCTTAATCCGGAACTTAGAAAAAAATATGCCGAAAAAGGACGGGAACGAGCCAAACTATTTAATTGGCAGAAGACCGCTGATAATTATTTAAATTTATTTTCGAAATAATATGAGAGCTGTAATTCAAGTTGTAAGCGAGGCTAACGTCAAGGTTGATAATGAAATTATTGGTCAGATTAATCAGGGCTATTTAGTGCTGCTGGCAATTCATGTTGATGATACCGAAAGCATGATTGCTAAGCTGGCTGATAAAATTTCTGATTTACGAATATTTCCTGACACTGAGGATAAAATGAATTTAAGTTTGAAAGATATTGGCGGAGAAATATTATTAGTGTCGCAATTTACCTTATACGGCGATACTAAAAAAGGGAATCGCCCCGGATTTACTGATTCAGCGAGGCCCGATAAAGCGGTGCCGTACTATGAAAAAGTTGTTGAATTATTAAGAGCTAAAGGATTAAAAGTGGAGACGGGAAGTTTCGGGGCCAAGATGTCAGTCTCATTGGTTAATGAAGGACCGTGCACAATAATTATTGATTTATAAAATGCCAACCAAGAAAATAAAAATATTAATGGCGATGTCTGGTGGAGTTGATTCATCAGTTGCCGCGCAACTTTTAAAAAACCAGGGCTATGATGTCACCGGTATTTTTTTGCATTTCTGGAAGGATGAGAAGCTCGGCGCTAAAGCCGAAAATAAATGTTGCTCTTTGGAATCGTTATTAGATGCTAAGGCGGTGGCCAACAAGATTGGGATTCCGCTGCACACTTTTAATTTCGCAAAAGAATTTAAAGCAACCGTGGTTGATAATTTTTTGTCAGAATATGATTCAGGGCGTACGCCTAATCCCTGTGTTTTATGTAATAAAAAAATTAAAATCGGCTTGTTACTCGAATACGCTAGGAATTTAGGTTTCGATTATGTGGCGACTGGTCATTATTTAAAGATAAAAGATATGGCCGGTGAACGCCGACTATATAAGGCTAAAGATGTTAAAAAAGATCAGTCATATTTTTTATATACTTTCAATCAAAAACAATTAAAGCATTTAATGTTTCCTTTGGGCGGCTATGATAAACCGAAGGTTCGAGCCCTAGCCGTGCAGTATGGTTTAGTGACAGCGGCCAAACCGGAGAGTCAGGATATCTGTTTCTTGTCGGGACCGCATAATGATTTTTTAAAAAGATATTTGAAATTAAAACCCGGTCCAATAAAATTGCTCGACAGCGGGGAAGAAATTGCCACGCACCAAGGCTTGCCATTATACACGATTGGCCAGCGACGAGGAATCGAAATTGGCGGAAATGGACCGTATTATGTGGCTAAAATGGATTTTGAGACGAATACTTTATATGTGGTGCGTCAGTGGAATGAAGATATTTTATTTGCTCCAGGATTAACTTGCGAAGATAGCAATTGGTTGTCGGGTAAGAAACCAGAACTGCCATTGAGTTGCCAGGCGGTGATTCGTTATGGTCATAAAGCCGTTGCCTGTGTAGTTAGTAAAGGAAAAAAGAAAGGCGAACTAGTTGTAAAATTTAAAGAGCCGCAGCGAGCGGTTACCTCCGGACAAAGTGTGGTTTTCTATGATAAGAATCGGGTGCTGGGCGGAGGAATTATCAAATAAAAAAGCTGCTTTTAGGAGCAGCTTTTAAAGGATCAAAAATGTGCTTTTTACGCCCCCTTTTTTTCTTAAAATTATAAGGGGCGTTTTTAGAACAATCACAAGGTCCATGAGAAATCCGCATTTTTCAACATAAATATTGTTCAAGCGAATGGCCTCAAGAACGGTATTATTTTTAAAGCGATAGATTTGAAATAATCCAGTTATTCCTGGTCGGACCTGTAAAGTTTTATAATAATCATTTTTGTATTTCATCACAGTATCTCTTGACCAAGGTCTTGGACCTACCAGGCTCATACTGCCGATAAATACTAGAAACAGTTCTGGAAGTTCGTCCAGGTGCCACCGTCTAATGAAACACCCAAACTTTGTGACTGTTTCGGCATCGATAAACATACTTCTGAATTTGAAGTACAAGAATGGCTTGGCATTCTTTCCAATTCGATAAACGCGATGTCCGTATCTATTACGTAAATACAGAATTGGTCCGGGGGAGCTTAATTTTATAATGATGCCGATTATAATCATAAGGGGCATAAATATTATTATTAATACAAGCGATACGATTATATCTGATAATCTTTTCATGGTTGGTGGTTTTGTTAAGGTATACTTAATTTATAACCTAATATATTATTTATGTCAAGAGTGAGCAAAAAATAATTTATGCTATAATAAATTTTGTAATTCAAAAATTTTTAAAATAATTTATGTCACAAAGTATTGAAGAGGTTTTCAAAAGGATTCAAGAGAAGAAAAAAGAGCAGGGAGTTCTAAAAAAAATGTATCGTGATGCGCTGTCAGTCAATGGTGGGTATCAGGAATCATTAGAGGAGCTAGAAGCCTTAAAGTTAAAAAAGAAAAAAATCGAAGCGGGTGTTCAATCTGACTTTAAAGAAGAATTTGATAAGATTGAAGGTTTAAAATTGAATATCGCTGGAGACAGCCAGATGTTATCTGATTTGGCTTTAACTCAGTTAACCAGCGGTAAACCGGTAAAAATTGTGGATGAAAATAAAGTGGAGTATGAACCGATATTTACGGTGAGATTTAAAAAGAGCTAAATTAAATTTAAAGAAAGAAAAAAGCGAGCCCAGTTGATGTGCTCGCTTTTGTAATAAAGCAATTTTTTAGATATAGGTCGTCCGAGTGCTAAACATGGAATCTGTGTTCGCAATTGACTTACCACGCTCAATTAAGTTTTTTTCGAAAGTTTTTAAATCAGGAGGATTAATAAGGTGAGCTTCTTCCATTTCATCAGAAAACTCATCAAGAAAAAATATATAGGAATTTTCCGTCTGAACTGCCGGCATAAGATAACTACTTCGCAAAGAAATGTGTATCTTGATACCGCTAAAATAATTACCGCTCTCCCATTCATCGTAACAAGCTCTGAACGAATCTCCAGATTTAGCCAGGTCATCAAATCGCCATAACCAGACAATTTTTCCATTAGTTTGCGCCGAGGTATCTATTAATTTACTGAGCATGTTTGCATACGCACGTTTAAATGGACAGTCATTAATATTTATCTCAACGATACTGTTGTAATTTCCTTTATATTTGCTGGTGCAGGAATACGGAAAGGTCGATAATAATTGAGATGGTGAATTAATAAATTCTTCCCAATTAGCCTTCATCTTATCGGCATGTTTCCTAAGACCAAAATCTGCGAGCCCTAGGATCGGAATCATGACAATCAAACCCAAAAAATAGAAATAACTAGTGTTGATACCGAGTATTGCAATTGGAGAGAAAAACAACGCATACACAAACCAATCAATTTTTTTATACTTAGGTTTTTGATAACGATTTTCATAAGGTACGCTGATGTTCGTCGATCCGCTATTTCCTGTCGGTATAAACATGAAATAACCTTTGGACAGAAGAAGAGCGTTTCTGAAATAGTCGACTTGGATAACAATCTTGCTCGGATCATTTTTATATTGGCGCCGATCTTTGTTAAGACCTTTTATTTTTGGGGCAGCCTGTGAATAATTCAAAAATGGTAGACCGTCATCGCTTTCGGTGTTAGTGATTGTCGCGCCCGCAATAGTTCCGTTTAAACTAGGTTCACTGAACCTTTTCACCAGCTCGTTGTGGTGTTTTTCGATTACTCTTAGAAATGTTTTCAATTGTTAAGGTATTATAATTTGTTTTCCTTGACCTATCTTTAAAGTCCCGTTTCGGTTCTGGACTATGAGCTAATATTAAAATAATATTAATCAAAAGTCAATTTATATGATAAAAAACAAGCCTTTTAAAGCTTGTTTTTTTGTGCCGCGGGAGGGACTCGAACCCTCATGAAATCGCTCCCACACGAGTTTGAGTCGTGCGCGTCTACCAGTTCCGCCACCGCGGCAATTAATTCTTTCTCGGCGTTAAATTCCTTCTTATTATAATATAAAAACCCGAGATGTCAAATTTTAAGGAATATTTATGGGTTATTTCGAAAAAATTTGGTATAATTTAATCATCAATTAATATAATATCTATATGACTAAAATAATTATCGCCTCAGGCCCCGTAATCGTGGAAAACAATAAAGTTTTACTTAATAAACATGGCGAAGATAATTTCTGGAAATTTTGTGGCGGTCGGATTGAGGAAGACGAGACTAATGTCAAAGATTCCGCCAAAAGGGAAGTTAAAGAAGAAATGGGGCTTGAGATTGAAATTATTAAAAAAGAGCCATTTTTTGTCTATACCGAAAAGAATAATATAAGTGTGGTTTTAATTCATTTTTTAGCTGAGCGATTAAACGAAGTCAATCCCGGTGTAGATATTAGAGAGTGGCGCTGGTTAGACCTAGCCGATTTAGCTCAAGAAAACTTAGCGCCTAACATAATTCCTGCTTTAAAACATTTTGGCTTCATTAAATAAAACTTGTGACTCAGCCCATTTTCCGTTATAATCAAAGCTGTAATACATTGAGTATTTATGGGTAAAATCATTGCCGTGGTGAATCAAAAAGGAGGAGTCGGTAAAACGACCACCTCCGTTAATTTAGGCGCCTATTTAGCCAATTTGGGTAAACAGGTTCTTTTAGTTGACCTTGATCCCCAGGCCAATGCCACCTCGGGGCTTGGAATTGAGCATACTAAACTAGAAGCGGGAATATATGAGGCTCTAATCGGCGAAAAACGGATTTTTGATATTATTAAAAGGACTTTACAAAAAGGTTATTTAATTGCTCCGGCAACTCTTAGTTTGGCTGGCGCTGGTATTGAACTGGTGTCCATGGAAAACCGTGAATTTCGCTTATCTCAGATTCTAGAAACAATTCGTGAAGAGTATGATTATATAATCGTTGACGGACCGCCTTCTTTAGGATTACTGACAATAAACAGTTTAGTCGCCGCTGATGAAATTTTGATCCCGACGCAAAGCGAATATTATGCCTTAGAGGGTTTGGGCCAGTTATTGCAGACCATCGGACTAATTCAAGAAAATCTAAAACCGGAGTTAAAAATAATGGGAACAGTAATCACCATGTTTGATCGCCGTAATAAATTATCCAGTTCCGTTATGTCGGAACTTAAACAATATTTTCCCGGTAAAGTGTTTGATGCAGTTATTCCTCGAAGTGTTCGTTTGGCTGAAGCGCCAAGTTTTGGACGCAGTATTTTACAATATGATACCAAATCAACTGGCGGGCGGGCCTACGAAGCTTTAGCTCAAGAGGTTATTTCTTTAGAAAATAAAATTATATAATATGCAACATGGTTTAGGTCGCGGGCTTGATTCACTCATTCCCAAGAAAACAATTACTTCAATTCCGGCCAGCGCCTTATCAGAGGCCGGCTCTGCGCTCCTGCTTAATGATTTGGATCGGATTGTTAAAGTTGATCCAGCGCTGATTGCCATTAATCCTTGGCAACCACGAACTCATTTTTCCGACTCATCCTTAAATGAATTAGTGGAATCGATTCGGGAGCATGGCATTATCCAACCTTTAATTGTCACTAAAACGAACGGTAATTATGAATTAATTGCCGGTGAGAGACGTCTTAGAAGTGCTAAAGTCTTAGGCTTGAAAGAAGTTCCGGTGATTGTCCGAGAAGCTACTGAACAGAAAAAATTAGAATTTGCGATCATCGAAAATTTGCAGCGCGAAAATCTAAATCCGCTGGAAACAGCTTGGGCCTATCAAAAGTTAATCGATGAATTTAATATTTCTCAAGAAGACGCGGCTAAACGAATGGGTAAGGCGCGTTCGACGGTAGCTAATTGTTTGCGTTTATTATTGCTGCCGGATGAAATTAAGACAGCCCTGGCAGAAAAGAAAATTAGTGAAGCTCATGCTAAATATTTATTGGGTTTGGATTCGGAAGCGAAACAGATTAATGTCTTTCGAAAAATTCTCAGAAATAATATGACGGTGGCTGAAACCGATAAAGAAATTAAGCGTTTGGGCGGCACCAAAGAAGCGAGAGTTAAAGACTTCGCCGATGAAGATAAAGAGAAGCGGTTAGAATCTGCATTGGGCACTAAAATCAACATCAAAAGACAGGGTCGCGGCGGAAAGATTATAATTGATTTTTACAGTGAGGGAGAGCTTGGTGATATTATCGAAAAAATAATCAAATAACCCTTAAATACCTTAAAATATTTAAAAAGTGTCCACTACTGCGACACTTTTTTTGATATCTAACAAGATTGATAAGAGACCATAAACTTGGTATAGTTTATTTAAATTATAAACAAAGAAAACTTAAATTTTCTATGTCATTTGTCCACCTCCATAATCACACTCATTATTCGCTCCTTGATGGTTTAACCCAGCTTGATGAGCTTATTTCGCGTGCTAAAAGCGAAGGATCGCCCGCGGTCGCCATTACTGATCACGGGACGATGTACGGCGTGATTGAATTTTATCAAAAGTGCAAAAAAGCGGGCATCAAACCGATTGTCGGCGTGGAGACATATTTAGCCCCAAAAAGTCGTTTCGATAAGTTGAATCGCGTCGACGCGAAAAATTATCATTTATTACTGCTGGCTAAGAATGAACTTGGCTATAAAAATTTAATCAAATTAGTTTCCGCGGCTCATCTGGAAGGTTTTTATTATAAACCGCGGGTCGACTGGGAATTGCTGCAGAAATATCACGAGGGAATTATTGCTTCAACGGCCTGCCTGGGGGGAGAGATTGCTCAGCATATTTTAGCCGGTGATTTAGCCGGTGCTAGAAAAAGAATTTTAGAATACAACGAATTATTTGGACAAGATAATTTCTATTTGGAAATTATGGACCACCCGGAGTTAGAAGGGCAAGAAAAAGTAAATCAAGCCATGATTGCTTTTTCAAAGGAATTAAATATTCCGCTAGTGGCAACTAACGATATCCATTACTTAAAGAAAGAAGATGCGGAAGCTCAGGATATTTTATTGTGTCTGCAAAATAAAAAGAAAATTGGCGATACTGATCGAATGACCATGATTGGTAAGGGCGATTATTCGATGCGCTCGAATGCCGAAATGATTGAGGCTTTTAAAGACACGCCGCAAGCAATCGAGAGCACTCTAAAGATTGCCGATATGTGCAATCTTGAAATTGAACTGGGAACCGTCCAGTTGCCACATTTTGAAGTCCCCGAAGGCTATGACGGTAATTCCTATCTAAAATATAAATGCGAGCTTGGTTTAAATTTACGTTTTCCAAATTTGGAAGAAGGTAGTGATGAAGCTAAAATTATTCGCGATCGAATGGATTTTGAATTATCGGTGGTGGAAAAAATGGGCTGGCCGTCCTACTTTTTAATCGTCGCTGATTTTGTTAATTGGGCCAAAGACAACGGCGTTGTTGTGGGGCCAGGTCGTGGTAGCGCGGCTGGTTCATTAGTATGTTACCTCACTGGCATTACTAATCTTGACCCCTTGAAATATGATTTACTTTTTGAACGTTTCTTGAATCCTGAGCGTGTGTCAATGCCTGATATTGATATGGATTTTTCAGATATCCGCCGCAATGACGTTTTGGAATATGTCGCTAAAAAATACGGCGAAGATCACGTTTCGCAGATTATTACTTTTGGAACGATGGCGGCTCGAGCGGCGGTTCGCGATGTGGGCCGGGTTTTGGATTATCCTTATGATTTCTGTGATGGTATTTCTAAAGATATCCCAATGTTCACTAAGTTGGAAGAGGCGATTCGAACTGTTCCCGAACTTAAAGAAAGATACGCCAAAAATCCCGATGCCAAACGTATTCTAGATTATGCCTTACGTTTGGAAGGGGTGGCCCGACATTCCTCAACCCATGCTTGTGGTGTTTTGATTACTAAAAATCCTTTAACTGACTATACTCCAATTCAATATGCGTCCTCGTCTGATAAGACAGTTGTTTCGCAATATTCGGCTCATCCAATTGAAGATTTAGGCTTACTTAAAATGGACTTCTTGGGTCTAAAAAACTTAACGATTATCGAAGCCGCTTTAAAAATTATAAAAAATACCCGCGGACTGAAAATAAATATTAATGAAATTCCGATGGATGATAAGGCCGCTTATGAGTTATTCCAGCGCGGTGAAACAACCGGTGTCTTCCAGTTCGAATCTTCAGGCATGAAACGATATTTACGGGATTTAAAACCGACCGAGTTTGAAGATATCATCGCGATGGTGGCTTTGTATCGTCCAGGGCCGATGGAGTGGATTCCTGATTATATAACTGGGAAGCACGGCGAGAAAAAAGTCGTTTATCTGCACCCGAAGCTGGAACCAATTTTAGCTAAGACTTATGGAGTAGCGATTTATCAGGAACAGGTTATGCAGATTGCTCGCGACCTGGCGGGATTTTCAATGGGCCAAGCCGACGTTTTAAGAAAGGCAATGGGTAAAAAAATTGCCAGCTTATTGGCCGAGCAAAAAGAAAAGTTTATTGATGGCTGTGTTAAGAATGGCATCTATAAAGAGCTGGCTGAAAAAATATTTTCTTTTATCGAACCGTTTGCCGGTTATGGTTTTAATCGTTCTCATGCGGCTTGCTATGCCTTGATTGGTTATCAGACGGCTTATCTTAAAGCTCATTGGCCAGTCGAATTTATGGCGGCCCTTTTAACCGCTGACCAACAAGACACTGATCGAATAGCGATTGAAATTGAAGAGTGTCGGAATATGGGAATTAAGATTATGGCTCCAGACGTTAATGAGTCGTTTGGGTCTTTTACGGTCGTGACCCAAGGAACATCCGAACATAAAATTGTCGCCGAAAATGAAAAAGTCGATACGATCCGCTTTGGACTTAACGCGATTAAGAATCTGGGCGAGCACATCGTTTCGGTGATAATTGCGGAACGTAAAGGGAGCGGCGCCTATAAAGACCTGTTTAATTTTTTAGAACGGATTACCGACCGAGATTTAAATAAAAAATCTTTAGAAAGTTTAATTAAATGCGGCGCTCTTGAAAGCTGGGGGGAGCGGGGAAGTTTGCTGGCGAACTGCGAAAAATTATTATTACTTAATAAAGAAATTAGTAAAAATAAAGAAAGTCGTCAGAGCAGTTTGTTTTCTGGAGCAAACGAAGCGGCCGTGATGCCAAAAGTTACTCTGGAGGTAGTTGAGCCGACGCCTCAGGCGGAAAAGTTAGCTTGGGAAAAAGAATTGCTCGGTTTATATATTAGTGAGCACCCATTTAATATTTATAAAAACTATTTAAGCGGCTATGCTATTGCCTTAATGGATTTACCTCGCCACAAAGGGGCTGATTCGGTTATTACGTCGGGTATTATCGGTTCAATAAAAAAAATTATTACTAAGAAGAATGAGTCGATGCTTTTTGTTAAGATAGAAGATGCGGTGGCTTCCGTTGAATTATTAATTTTTCCGCGCCTGTTAAAAGAAACTTTGGCTATTTGGCAGAATGGTAGGGCGATTGTGTGTGAAGGTAGCGTTTCGGAGAAAGATCAGGACGTAAAGATATTAGTTAATCAAGTAATGGTTTTGGATTCGGAAAATCCCCAAAAATCTATCGATGATTTTAAAAAAATCATGATGGCGGTGCGTGAGAAAAACGGCAACGGCAATTCATGGCAAAAGAAATATCGAAATGGAAATGGCAGCAGCAATGGAAACAATAACGGAAATATGGGGGCTTACAGCAATAATGCCAACAAGATTGCCGCGGCCAGCCAAGAACCAGTATCGGAAAATATTCTGAATCCAAAGCCGCCGCTTAAAATTATTTTTGAGAAAGATTTATCCGAGGCTGAACTAAGCACGCTTCGTGAAATTCTGATTGCCTACCCTGGAGAAAGTGAAACCTATTTTAAGATAAAACAAGCCGACAAGGATACAATTATGAAAACGGGATTCAAAGTGAATAATTCCGCAGAACTAGTAAATAAATTAAAAGACAGTTTTAGAGAATCTTTAAAAATTGTTTAGAATTAATTTTTTTGGTATAATTGATTTACATTAAAAATAGCGATCCTAAAATTATCATTTTTGCGTTTATACGTGAGAAGAAATAAGAAAAATAGTATGCCAAAAAATAGTAAAACTTTAAAAACTAAAACGACTATTCCTAAAAAGAAAAGCCCAGCCCCTAAAGCCAAAGCGACAGTTAAAAAGACAGTCGTAAAAAAACTAGTCAAGCAGGCTCCGGTACGCTCTTCGGTAACAAAAAAAACCGGAATCAAAAAAACAAAAGCGCAAAGCCCGGTAAAGTTTAATAAAGTTGCGATTGATGTCATTTCCGATGATGAAATTTTTTCTGATACTTCAGAGGCGAAATCGGTTAATGAAATTTTTTCCACCTGGCCAGACTTTGGCAAAAAAAAAGAAAACGAACCGAAAGAAACAGAAGACATCTATGAAGAAAAACCTAAATCTAAATTCAGAAGTGATGAAGAACTTGAAACATATTTAAAAGAAAAGGATATCGAGTTGGGCGGCGGCGAAGAATATGATAAGCAGAAAAAGTTTTTTTCTGATTGGGCGACTCATATCGCTCCGGCCGACGGGCAGGAGAAGCCAGCGGTGGCACCCAAAAAATCATTAGGCCTTTATCGCCGTCAAGCCTTCTTTTATATCGGCGCGACTTTAGTTTTACTGCTGGCCGTATTTTATCTATTTTTTGCTCGACTGACCGTTTTAATTACGCCTCAAGGGGAAACGGTGAACGACTCTCTATCTTTCAATATTTCCAGCGCCGATGCCAGCTCGACGCCCTTAAGTTCGACTAGCACCCCGGCGGTCTCAACCATTAAAACGATCGATGGCAAAGTGCAAGTCATCGAAGTTTCGGCTGACAAGTCTTACACAGCGAGCAGCGGTGAAATTTTGGGCTCCGAAGTTGTCGGCAATGTTACTCTGTATAATAAATATAACAAAGCCCAGCCCTTAGTTGTTAATACCCGATTGTTATCGGCTGACGGTAAACTTTTTAGGCTCAAAGAATCCGTCAATATTCCAGCTGGCGGTTCAATTGAGGCGAGCGTCTATGCTGATAAGCCAAGCGCTGACATGGCCGTAACTACCCTGACAAGATTTACAATTCCGGGCTTATGGGCAGGCTTGCAAGATCGGATATATGCTGAAAATTCTGGTGATTTAGTCTATCAGACTCAGGTTAATCAAAAGATTACCCAATCCGACATCGATCAGGCCAAGAAAGACATTAATGTCGTTCTGGACCTTAAGGCTAAAAATGATTTAGCGTCTTCGGTTCCGGATACGATTTCCGTTTATGGCGATACTGATCAGCCGGCGACGGTTACCGTCGATTCTAAAGTTGGTGATGTAAAGCCAAGTTTCACCTTAACAGCTAAAAAGAAGGTTGTGGTTGTGACTTTCTCGAAAACAAAAGCGGCGGCCTTAGCTCAAGCTAGATTATCACTGCTGGTTCCTGATGATAAGCAATTGCTAGATTTTAACCAGAACAATATTACTTATTCGCTTGATGGCTTTGATTTATCCACGAACATCGCGACCGTAAAAGCCTTTTTTAACGGCACGATGTCTCTTAAAACTGATTCATCGCTAATTGACAGCAATAAATTGCGTGGCCTAAATAAACGTCAGATTTCGGAGTATCTGGATAGCTTTCCGGAAATTAAGGATTACCAATTGAAATTTACACCGCCGTTTATAACGACGGCTCCAGTCCTGCCTGACCTAATCAAAATTAAGATTCAGAGTTAAAAGGATAACAAAAAACTAGACTGATGAAGCCTAGTTTTTTTATTTCGTTTATCTATTTTAGAATAGTCCCAAAAAATCAGCTTTCCTTTTTCGCTCAATCTTTTTCTGTCCGGAGTAGACGGCTAATGCGTCTTCGAGACTGGAGTCATGGTTAATGATTAAAGCTAGGGCTGTTGCCAGTAATATAGCATCTTTCAATTCTCGCTGGTGGAGATTGCGACCGAGAGCCATACCGTGGCAGCCGGCGATGTTTTTTTGAACCCAAGCGTAAGACAATAAATCTTTAGCACTTTGCTGGCTTCCACCGACACAAATCACGTTCGTGCGACCCGCAGCTTTGATGGTTTCTTGAAAAGCCTTGGCGGTCAATTCACCTTTTTTATCATAAGGATATTTAACTTTGACAAAGTCAGCGCCCAGAGCGGCCGCGACGCCAGCACCGCCGGCAATAGTGTGAATATTCTCCTCATTGATTTTTTCGCCGCGCGGGTACATCCAGATGACGGCAATCAGTCCATTCTGGTGGGCTTCACGGACAATTTGCGCTGCTTCTTTAAGCATCTTAGTTTCTTTTCTGCCACCAAGATAAACAGTATAGCCGACGCCCAGGATTGATAGACCACTATTTTTTTTGAATTCAATCACATCCTTAACTTCCAGCCAGGCTTTACTCATTATTTCATCCGTATCCTGATTTAAATTTGTACGGCCATTCAATTTGACCAAGTAGGGAACTTTTGGGTAGTCTGCACCGTAACGAGCAATTAATCCTAAGTGAGTGGCAAAAACGCCAATTGGTGCCGCTGAGGCGATTTGAAATAGGTGTTCTGGGGAAGCATCTTCTTTGGCGATACCAGTTCCGACAAAATCGTCGTTTAAATGTTCAACTTTTTGATCACCGGCAAAAAGAAGCAAGGAACCGCTCCCGGCAGTTGCTAAATTAAAATTCTTTCGATAATCATTGCGTTTTGCTACGGGAACAGTCAGAGGAATTTTTATTTCGGTCATAATTTTTGAAATTTTAAAATTTACTTAAATATGGTATTATAAATATGTAAAAAACAATATTATTATAACATTTTATGAGCGATGATAAAAGACCGCAAAATGGTATTGATTTGAAGAAATATAAAGACCCTACTGGTCTGGCCGCTAAAAATTTAGATTTAGGGTTGTGGCTGGCTAATAATAAGAAACGCCTATATAAGTTATTGGTTATAATATTGTCGATTATTGCGGCTGGTTCGATTATTTATTCCGTTTATGGCTATATTTATTATTATGTTTTTGGCCAAGAGCAAGAGAAGATTATCACTCAGGATACTTCGGGGGTAAACTTGGCTGCGTATCGCGCACTTAATGTTCCGATTGACCTTCAAGCCAGCCAGACGCAGGTGATCAATAATAATACCGGTGCCGATTATGTGGCTTTAATTAAAAACTCTAATGAAAAGCAATATGCCAGTTTTGACTTTTGTTTCAAGTCGACGACCAACGATATTTGCGGGTCAAGCTTTATATTGCCCAATGAAGAAAAGAACGTTCTGGTCCTCAATAATCCGGTAAAATCATTAAGCGGTAATGTCACTCTCGTTCTAAGTAACGTCAGGTGGCAAAAATTAAATGCCGGCGCGGTTCCTGATTGGCAGAGTTTTCGAACTAGCCATTTAAACTTCAATATATCGACTCCGAAATTTACAGCTTATGATAATAATGTAAAATATTTAGAATTTGATATCAGCGATGAAACAGCCTATGGATATTTTGAAGTACCGCTAAATATTCTAATTAAAAACGGCGATTCGGTCGTTTCAGTAAACCGTTATGTGATAAACGGTTTAAATAGCCACGAAAAGAAATCAATCCGTTTGTCTTGGCCGGACGCGGCAACCAATTCCGGCGCCGTAACAGTTGTTCCAGATGTAAATATTCTAGATTCAAGTGTCTTTAAACCTTACACCAGTAATTGATTATGTATTATCAGATAAAACAATATTTAAAAAACTTCGATTGGATAATTTTTTCGGCGGTTATTTTATTATCCGCCTTTGGTTTAATGGAGGTTTATAGTGTCGCCCTGGGTCTTGGCAGCCACGATTTAGTCAATTTTTATAAACAAGCGTTCTTTATTGTTTTGGGTATTATTTTGATGTTTACCTTTACCTTTATCGATTATCGTTTTTTAAAAAGTTTGAGTAAGTATTTTTATTGGCTGGGCGCACTGATACTTATTGGTGTGTTGCTTTTTGGACAGACGATTAACGGAACTAAAGGTTGGTTTAGCGTTTTTGGTTTTGGTATCCAGCCCGTTGAGTTTATTAAGGTTATTTTGATTTTATTTTTAGCCAGCTATTTTTCTAATCTGGCAACTAAGGTTAAAACACTACGGCACTTTGTCATATCGGGGCTGAGCACTTTGATTTTAGCGGCGTTGATTATTTTGCAGCCTGATTTCGGGTCCGCCCTGGTCCTTCTGGCTATTTGGTTAATCATGGTTATCATGGCCGGGTTTAATAAGAAATATTTTATCGTCATTGGACTGCTTGCCGTTATTTTATCAGGCGTAGCTTGGCTAACATTTAAGGATTATCAAAAACAACGGATTACTACCTTTTTAAATCCATCACTGACATCGTGTTCTCAGGCTGAATGTTATAACAGCTTTCAGGCTATAATCGCGGTCGGCTCTGGCGGTTTAACGGGAAAGGGAGTAGGCTTTGGGTCTCAGTCTCAACTTAAATTTTTGCCGGAGGCCCAGACTGATTTTATATTTTCGGTCGTGGCTGAGGAAATGGGATTCCTGGGAATCGCTTTAATTCTGAGTTTTTTTGGGATTTTGTTTTTCCGGTCGCTTTCCGCTTTAAAAAAAGTTAACAATGATTTTGGCATTTATTTTATTCTAGGAGTGATCGGTTTGATTTTTACCCATATGTTTATTAATATTGGTATGAATATCGGCTTATTGCCGATTGTCGGCCTACCCTTACCCTTTATCAGCTATGGCGGTTCAGCTACCCTATCTTTATTCGTGGCGATCGGCATCATGCAAAATATCATTATTAAATCAAAAATTAATTATTAATTATCATAGTGCTTAAATTTAATTTTTAAGTATCAAAGACAAACTGTATGGATATTTTATTATCATCACAACTGCGCGAGAAAAAGGAAAGATTAGAAGTAGATTTTGTACCGGCGATTTTATACGGCCGAGGCGTGGCTAGTGTTAGTTTGAAACTAAAACGCGGTGAACTTACCAAAGCGATTGAAGCAGCTGGCGAATCAAATTTAATCACCCTGGATTACGAAGGAAAAACCGTAAAAGTTCTGATTAAAGAGGTTCAACGCAGCGGTTTAAATGGTTCTTTGCTACACATTGATTTTTTCCAAGTAAATATGGCTGAAAAGATTAAGACCGAAATTCCGGTGCATTTTGTTGGTGAATCAAAAGCGGTTAGAGAAATGGCTGGCCTATTGTTAAAAGATGTTGACATGCTTGAAGTTGAATGTTTGCCTAATGACTTAGTCGATCACATTGATATCGATATTTCAGTCCTAGCTAACTTTCATGATGAAATTACGACTGAAGATATCGTCCTGCCAAAAGGAATGAAACTTGAAGATGAAACAAAGCGAATCATTTGCAGTGTTATTCCACCAAGAATTATTGTTGAAGAAGTTGTTGAAGCAGCCCCAGTAGTTACCGCCGTAAAAGATGAGGCTAAAGATGAAAAGAAAGATGAAAAGAAGGACAATAAATAATTTAAAAGTAAAAAAGGAGAAAAATCCAAGTCGCTTATCACCGAAATTACTATTTGTCACTAGATTAGCTTTAGTGGTTTTAGTGATGTCGGTGGCCGGCTTGTTTTTGTATTTTTTTCAGCCCGATTGGTTAAAATTAAATTTTCATCAATCGGCAACAGCGTCGGTCTCTTATGTTGAGCCCGTGGCCTCGTCTTCACCGGCGGTCTGTTTAGATTGTTTGCCGCGTCTGCTTGATGGCGTATTAGTAAAACCAGAATTTGCCAAATTAAGTCCATTTAGCGTCATGATTGATAATTTTTTAGGTGCTCGACCACAATCAGGTTTAAGTGCGGCGTCTTTAGTTTATGAGGCGCCGGCAGAGGGCGGTATCACGCGCTATGAGGCTTTTTTTTCTCCCGATAATCTGCCTAGTGAAATCGGTCCGATTAGGAGTGCTCGTCCCTATTTTGTAAATTGGGCTAAAGAATTAGGCGCCGTTTATGTTCACGTTGGCGGAAGTCCGGATGCCTTAGATTTAGTCAAAACATTGGGTAAAAGTAATTTGGATGAATTTTCGAATAGTTCATATTTTTGGCGTTCCGATTCCCGAAGCGCTCCTCATAATATTTTAACATCGGGTGATAAATTAAACCAATATAAATTATCGATTGATGTGGCAACTTCCGAATTAATTCCATGGAAGTTTAAGGCGGAAGCGGCCAGCAGCACGGCCAATGCTTTGAAAATTAGTATCAATTATTCTGATGGTTACAAAGTCTATTGGAAATATCAAGCGAATAATAATAATTATGAGAGACATCAAGACGGTAACTTGTCGTCTGATGCGGCGGGCAATATAATCACGGCAAAAAATATCATTATCCACGTCGTTCCGTTTACGGTGTCGGATGATAAATTACGCCTGACTATGTCGACCGCGCTTTCTGGTCCAGCTTTAGTTTGTCTGGACGGAAACTGTAAAGTCGGTATTTGGAAAAAAAATAGCGCGGCGAGCCGGGCTAAATACTACGATAAGCAGGGCGTTGAATTTGAATTTAATGCCGGAACCACCTGGGTGGAAGTCGTCAGCGATTGGAGCTTAGTTGAATACTAAATTTCTAAAATAAAAAATCTGATCCGAGACGTGTAGTCGTTTTTAAAAGATGTTTTAGCTTTCGGGAAGTATTTTAGGGCAGACTCCTTAATGGTTTTAGCTTGGACATGATTTATTTCGCAGATTAAGTATAGATTGGTAATTTTTGATTTATAAATTTGGGCGAATAATCTTTTGTAATGCCATAAGCCATCAGAGCCAGATAATAGAGCCTTTTTTGGCTCTTTTTTGATACTTGGCTCAATCATTTCCTCGGGCTTTAGATAGGGCAAATTCGCGGCGATGATTAGATTCGTTGGCTTAATTTTTTTGATGACCGGCAGATAGGGCACTAATAAATCACCAGCCAAAAAATTTATTTTAGCTTGATGTATTTTAGCATTGCGTTGAGCTACTATTAAAGCTTTAGCGGATTTGTCGGAGGCATAAAAAATATTTTCAGGGCTGGTATTTTTGAACAGGGAAATGATGATGGCTCCGGAACCCGTACCGATATCGATAATTAGGTTATTCGACGTCTCCTTGACTCGCTCAATTATCGCATCGACTAAAATTTCCGTTTCTGGTCTAGGAATTAAAACGTCTTTATTAACAAGGAACTTGAGGCCATAAAATTCTTTATGACCGATTATGACCGCGCTCGAATAGCCAGCTAAGCGTTGCTTGATTACGGCCTGAAACTTTGCGACTAAGGCAGAACTAACTAAATATTCCGGATGAGCAATCGTAAAGACTCGTTCTTTTTTTAAAACATAACTCAACAAAATTTCAACCTCCATTTCTGGCGCTTCAAATTTGTGTTCTTTAAATAGAAAACAGGCCTCTTTCAAGAGGCCGGCAATCGTCTTATTTTTGATTTCTTTGTTCTTCTTTGGCGGCATTTTTTAAAGCGTTAAAGATGCTATCAAGTCCACCTTCCATGATTAGTGGAATGCTGTGCCAAGACTCATTGATGCGATGATCGGTCACGCGATCCTGCGGGAAGTTATAGGTTCTGATTTTTTCACTGCGATCGCCGACGCCGATTTGGTTTTTTCTGGCACTGGATTCCTGAGCCATTTTTTCTTCCTCTTGCTTGGCTAGTAATCTTGATCTTAAAACTTGTAAAGCTTTTTCTTTATTTTGATGTTGAGATTTTTGATCCTGACAACTGACAGTAATCCCGGTTGGAATATGGACGATCCGAATAGCAGAATAAGTCGTGTTAACGCATTGTCCGCCTGGTCCGCTGGAACAGAAGGTGTCGATGCGTAAATCACTCATCTTAAGCTCAATATCAACCTCCTCGGCTTCAGGCAGAACCACTACGGTCGCTGTCGAGGTATGGACTCGGCCCTGTTTTTCAGTTTCGGGAACGCGTTGGACGCGGTGAGTCCCAGCTTCATATTTTAATAAGCCATAAGCCCCAACTCCGATTACTGAGAAGATAACTTCTTTATAACCGCCAATACCAATCACACTGGAGTCGAGCATCTCGATTTTAAAACCCTTTTTTTCACAAAATTTGAGATACATGCGGAATAAATCACCCGCAAATAGGGCGGCTTCATCGCCACCAGCGCCACCGCGAATTTCCACAATGGCATTTTTTTTGTCATTTGGGTTGTCAGGATGCAATTCTTCTTCGATCTTTTCATACAAGTCAGCTTGTTTTGACTCTAATTCATTAAGTTCAGAAGCGGCCATTTCTTTAAGTTCGGGGTCATTTTCGGAGGCGATAATCACCTTATTATCACTGATGGCACACGAAATCCTTTCATAGGCATTAATCTGGGCCACCACATCGCGTAAATCAGCGTGTTCTTTGGAGATTTTAACCATTTCCTTCTGATCGTTCATTAAAACCGGGTCGCTTAGGCGGCTTTCGAGGTCGGCATATTTTTGTTTAATATCGTCGTACATATATTTATCCCAGAAGGGAATTACTATTGACATTGTCCGTAATAATGTTATTATTATTCAGATACAAAAAGTATCTCGGATACCAACGTATTATACCATCAAGTTCCTGTGGCCCCCCTCCACACAAAGAACTTGGTGGTTATTTTTATATAAAAAATAATCAGCCATTTAATTACCATATTTTAGACTAGCTAAAACGCAGTAATGGCTGATTACTTTAAATAAGGTCGCTATTTTTTACCCAAGGTCACTTGAGCGATTTTTTTGATATCTTTAGTTTTGTAAACTACTTCCTTCTTAGCATGAGCTTCAGCTCGGGCAGCAGTCTTAACTTTCTTGCCTTTTCTAACAGCGGATACTTTAGCAGTAGTCGCAGCCTTAGCTGTGAATTTTTCAACACGGCGAGCTGTATCAACAAGCTTTTGCTTACCTGTGTAGAAAGGATGACAAGCGGAACAAAGTTCAACCTTAATTTCCGGTTCAGTTGAGCCGGTTAAAAAAGTATTGCCGCAAACGCAGCTTACTTTGCAATCAGTGTAATACTTTGGGTGGATTTCATTTTTCATACGAGAAATTATCGTTATTTATTTATATTTACGTCCTAATACTATCATATCTTTAAATAATAATCAAGAGCTGTTATAATTAAGGCCATGACCAAAATACACAATATCGCTCGAAACACATCATATTTGACCCTGGCCTTGATTCTGCAGAAAATCATTTCCTTTACTTACTTCATCATTTTAACCCGCGCTCTGGGAATAGAAATGATGGGGCAGTACTATGCCGCTTTATCATTTACGACTATATTTGCGATTTTTATTGACCTCGGCTTCGCTAATACCCTAACTAGGGAAGTCGCTAAACACCAGGAACAGGCGGAAGCCTGGCTGGGAAACGTGGTCTATCTTAAGATTCCCCTGGCGATTTTGACCCTATTTTTGGCGTTAGGAACGGCCCTGATTTTCGGTTACAATAATCTCGGCTTCCAACTGATTTTGATTTCTTCGGTTTGCATGGTGCTTGATTCCTTTACCTCAACTTTCTTTGCGGCCGTCCGTGGTTTTCACAATTTGAAGTACGAAAGCATTTCGTCGGTTATTTTTCAGTTAATTGTCTTAGTTTTGGGTTATATCGCCCTGCTTTATGGTTTAGGAGTCAGAGTCGCCATGGCCGTTTTAGCGATCGCCAGCATCTACAATTTTTTATACAGTTATTTGATTGTGCGATTTCGCTTGAATCTAAAATGGCGTCCCGTGTATCAGAAAGAATTTATCAGAAATATATTTAAAATCAGCTGGCCTTTTGCCTTGTTTGCCATTTTTCAACGCCTCTATTTATATCTAGATTCAGTCATGATTGGGGCCTTAGCCGGTTATCATCAGGTGGGCGTTTATCAAATTGCTTTTAAGATTATTTTTGCTTTACAATTTTTACCGATGGCTTTTACCGCCTCACTCTATCCGGCCATGAGCTCCTATTGGTTAGATAACCGTCCGCAATTAGTTCAGTCGTTTGAACGGGCGATGAATTATTTGATAATTATTTCCTTACCGATTATCGGCGGCGTCATTGCTTTGGACGACAAGATTGTTGATTTGTTTAAGGCGGGTGATGAAGCCATTTGGCCGCTACGAATTTCCATTTTGGCTCTATTTTTTATCTTTGTTAATTTTCCAATCGGGTCGCTGCTTAACGCTTGTGACCGGCAGCGTCGAAATTTGAGTTTTATGGCCATCGTAACAGTGCTTAGTGTCTCAGCCAATTTTTTGCTTATTCCTAAATACGGCGCTATCGGGGCTAGCATTACGGTGCTGGCGACTAATGCCATTATGTTTGTTTTAGGGATTAATGAAGCTCGTCGAATTATTGATTATAAACCGAGAAAAAATTTAATCACGCTCGGAAAGGCTTTGTGGGCGGCGGCCCTGATGGGGACGATTGTTTTCTACGGTAAAAATTATTTACCGATTATCGTCGCTACCACCTTGGGTGGAATTTTATACTTTATCTTTCTATATTTAGTTGGCGGATTTAAAAAACAAGATATTCAAAGCGTTTATTTATCTTTTAAGAGATAGCCTATGAAAACCATTTTACTGACCCTTGAATATCCGCCGTTTAAAGGTGGAGTGGCCAATTATTATGGCCATTTGGTTAAACATTGGCCAGGTAAGGAGGGAATTGAAGTTTTAAATCAAAGCAAAGGGCACTGGCTCTTGGCCATATTTAGTTTGCGAAAAATTTTAGCCAAGAATCCAGGCGCCTACGTTCTTGTCGGACAGGTATTACCTTTGGGCACCGTAGCATGGCTTGAGTATCTAATAAAACCTTTTGATTATGGGGTTTTTCTCCATGGTATGGATTTTGCCTATGCGATGAAAAGCGGTCGAAAAAAATGGTTAGCCAGGCAAATATTTATAAAAGCCAAAAAAATAATCTGTGCTAATTCATACGTCGCTAAATTAGTGACTGATTGGCAGCCAGATTTTCAAGATAAAATAATTATTATTAACCCGGGCATCGACGATTCATCGGTTCAACGTCTGGAAAACACCACCCCGCTGTTGCAGGAAAAATATCATACAAAAGATAAGGTGACCTTACTCAGCCTTGGACGCCTAGTGAAACGAAAAGGAGTAGATAAAACGATTCAGGCTTTAGCCACGCTTGATGAGGCCACTAGGGCTAAAATTTGCTATCTCGTAGTCGGCACCGGTGAAGCGGATTATTATTTAAAAGAAATCGCTGCTGAAGAGAAGGTTGAAACGATTTTTGTCGGTGAAGTCAGTGACCTGGAGAAATGGTCGTTTCTTGATTTATGTGATATATTCATAATGCCGTCGCGCGCTGAGAGTGGCGACTTTGAAGGTTTTGGTATCGTCTATTTAGAGGCCAATTTATACGGTAAACCGGTGATTGCCGGCCGATCTGGAGGGGTTGGCGATGCCGTGATAAATAAAGAAAACGGGCTTCTGGTAGATCCAGAAAATGTCTTAGAAATTGCAACGGCGATTAAAATTCTAGTGGATAATCCAAGCGAGCGGATGCGCATCGGTAAGAATGGTAGAGAAAGGGTCCTTAGAGATTTTTTATGGACAAATCAAATAAATAAATTATACGACAATCTATGATTTCAGTAATCCTTCCAGTTTATAATCGAGCCGACAAATTAAAACAAACTTTAGACGGCTTAAATCGTCAAACGTATCGGGACTTTGAAGTTATTATTATTAATGATGGCTCAAAAGATAATCCGGAAAAAGTTTTTACTGATTTTTTAACAACTAGCAAAACGGAATTAAATTTCTATTATTTTAATCAGAAAAATTTAGGAGCACCGGCCGCTCGAAATCGGGGCGCTAGGGAAGCGAAGGGTGACTATTTATTCTTTTGCGATGATGACTCAGTCTTAGAACCGAACGCCTTTGAGGTCTTACTTTCGGCCTTAGTTGCCAATCCAACGGTTTCTTATGCCTATTCTTCATTTATCTGGGGTAAGAAATTATTTAAGGGCCGTCCTTTCGATGCTGAACAATTAAAGAAAACACCATATATTCATACAATGGCTTTGATTCGCCGATCTGATTATCCGTCGGTCGGTTGGGATGAGAGTATCAAAAAATTTCAAGATTGGGATTTGTGGTTAACGATGCTCGAGAATAATAAAGTTGGCGTGTTTGTCGACCAAGTTTTATTTACCGTGGCCACGGGCGGCACGATGAGTTCTTGGATGCCGGCGTTCGCTTATAAATATTTACCCTTTTTGCCGGCGGTTAAAAAATATAATTCGGCGATGGCGATAATCTACGCCAAACATAAATTGTCATGAAGCTGTTTAATAAAAATATTTGGTTACTTGTCGGTGTTTTAGCCCTGATTGAAAGCATCTCTTTTTCGGGATATTTTTTTGAACCGCTAAAAATTGCGGCCGCGATAATTATTTCTCTGATTGTTGTCGTTTTAACTTTTAAGAATTTGGAAAATGGCCTTTTGATATTATTTGCCGAACTGACTATCGGTTCCAAAGGTCATTTATTTGAAATCGGACCGATTTCGATTCGGATGATTATCTTTGCCGCCATTATTTTGGCATTTGTTTATAATCTACGAAAACGTGAAGAGCAATTAAAAATATATAATTATTTAAAGCAATTTAAGATCTTTGCTGGCCTGGCTTTTTTTATTTTAGTTTCGTTAATTGTCGCTTTCATAAATCATAATGGTCTAGTCAATATCTATTCCGATTTTAATGCTTGGCTATTTTTCCTATTGTTATTTCCCGTTCTATCGGTCTACTATCAAGCCAAAAAAGATGTTTACAAGCGCTTAATCCAAATACTGGTCGCCGCTTTTTTATGGCTTGGGTTTGAGACTTTTATTATCCTGTATGTCTTTACCCACAATTTGGTAATGATGTCTGATATGTATTTGTGGTTAAGAAGGACCGGAGTGGCCGAGATAACGCCGACTTTGGGATCTTGGCCGCGAATATTTTTGCAATCACAAATTTATACCGCTATCGCCATTGTGATCTTGCCATTTGTGAAATTAAAAAAAATCAATCAGAGGTTTTTGTTGATTTTAGCTTGGGGAGTGGCCCTGCTTTCGATGTCGCGCAGTTTTTGGCTCGCAATTATTTTATCTCTAGCAATTGGCTTGTTGTGGATTCTGGCAATTAAGGGCTGGAAATATTTCGGTCAGAAATTATTACTGCTTAGTCTAACGGCGATTAGTTCGGTGATCCTAATTGTGTTTATCACTATTTTTCCCATTCCCAAACCGGGTGCATTTTCAGCCGATTCATTTATTAACCGAGTGAGCTTAGATTCCAATGAAGCAGCAGTTGCTTCTCGTTGGTCATTGCTGCCAGTAATGTGGCACGAAATTGTCAAAAGTCCGTTTCTTGGCTACGGCTTCGGCAAGACAATCACTTATAAAAGTAGTGACCCCAGAGTCTTACAGGTAAATCCTAGCGGCGAGTACACGACTTACGCCTTTGAGTGGGGATATCTCGGTTTGTGGTTAAAACTTGGGATATTAGGTCTATTATCATATCTCAGTCTTTTGGGTTTGTATATATATCGTGGTTTAAGAGACTGGCGGGCGGGCAATGATTTATCTGGGGCTTTGGCTCTGGGCTTGGTAGTCTTAGCAATAGTCCATTTTTTGACTCCATACCTCGATCATCCGCTTGGTATTGCTTATCTGATATTCGCCGCTTGTTTAATTGAAAAATCGCGAAGTGAAAAAAATAAAACCTTGCCTTAAATTAAAAAATGAAGTATATTAAATTGCATAAAATCATATTTATTAGCTTATTAAATAGCAAATTATTTAGATTTACTATTTAGTATTTATATCATTCCTATGCCAGAACAAATCATTACCCAGGACGGGTACAACAAGTTAAAAGAGGAGCATGATTTTCTTTCAAATGTCAGACGCAAAGAGATTGCTGAAAGAATTGAGCGGGCTAAAGAATTGGGTGATTTATCAGAAAATGCGGAATATAGCGAAGCCAAGGACGCTCAAGCTTTAAATGAAGGCCGGATTATGGAGCTGTCCGGTATTTTGAAAAATGTGACCATTGTGGACAAGGTTTCCGACGGCGAACACATCGTCATGGGTTCGACAGTAACCGTGAAAGTTGACGGCAAAGAAAAACAATATACGATTGTCAGTTTCAATGAAGCCGACCCTTTAAATGGACTGATTTCTAATGAGTCTCCTTTGGGTGTAGCCTTTATTGGTCGACGCAAAGATGAAAGTGTTGAAGTGGAAACTCCAAAAGGCGTGATGCATTATAAAATTATCAAAGTAAACTAAATAATATGGAGAATGCTAATCAATTAGATAACGCCGGCAGTGAGCGAGATGACCGATTGCGAAAGTTAGAGGAACTGAAAAAATTAGGAATCGCCACTTATCCTGCTAAAGCTAAACGTGACCGCTTGACCGCGGATGTTTTAGCCGAGTTTAATTCATTAGCCGAAACTAAGGAGGAGTTTTATATTGCCGGTCGTTTACGTTCGAAACGCGAACACGGAAATTTGTCGTTTGCTAATTTAGAAGACGTCTCCGGAAATATCCAGTTGGCGTTATCGAAAAAAGATTTAGGCGCCGACAGTTATAAAATATTTGTTAAACTCATTGATATTGCCGATTTTATTCAAGTAAAAGGCTATGCTTTTTTAACCCACAAAGGTGAAAAGAGTTTTTTTGTTTTGGAATGGACATTACTTACCAAAGCCTTGCGTCCGATTCCCGATGCTTGGTATGGCCTTAAGGATGAAGAAGAACGACTGCGCAAAAGATATTTAGACATTCTATTAAATCCAGAGCTCAGAGAAATGTTTTATAAGAAATCAATGTTCTGGGATGTCACTCGCGACTTTATGAAACGTCATGGTTTTTTTGAAGTCGAAACGCCGACCATCGAGGTCAGTACCGGCGGCGCTGAAGCTAATCCTTTTAAAACTCATCACGATGATTTTGATATGGATGTCTATATGCGGATTTCGATCGGTGAATTATGGCAAAAAAGATTGATGGCCGCGGGCTATGAAAGAGTTTTTGAAATCGGCCGAGCTTATCGCAACGAGGGTTCAAGCCCAGACCATTTGCAGGAATTTACCAACATGGAATTTTATTGGGCCTATTCTGATTACGAAAAAGGCATGAAACTTAATCAGGAATTATTTCAGGAAATTGCGATAAAAGTTTTTGGCAAAACGAAATTTACTTCTAAAGGCTTTGAATATGATTTAGCCGGTGAGTGGCCACGGATTGATTATCGCGATACGGTTTTAGAAAGAACCGGAATTGATATTTTGAGTGCCTCGGAAGATGAAATGAGAATTAAACTAGAAGAGTTAGAAGTTAAGTATGAAGGCGCCAATCGCGAACGCTTGATTGATACGCTCTGGAAATATTGCCGAAAGTCTATCGCTGGTCCGGTGTTTTTAATAAACCATCCAAAAATAGTTTCACCGTTATCGAAAGCCAGGGAAGACAATCCGGAACTGACCGAAAGATTTCAAGTGATTATTGCCGGTTCAGAATTATCCAATGGCTTTTCGGAGTTAAACGATCCAATTGATCAAAGAGAACGTTTTCTCGTCCAAGAGCAACTTATCGATCGCGGCGACAAAGAAGCGATGATGCCTGATTTTGAATTTGTGGAAATGCTTGAACATGGTATTCCGCCGACCTTTGGTTTTGGTTTTGGAGAAAGGTTATTTGCTTTTATGGTTGATAAGCCGATTAGAGAGACAACTTTATTCCCGCTAATGAAACCAAAAGCGGAATAAATTCTAATTAACTTTACAAATAGTGAGTCTCACTATATAATTTTTGAGTTATAAATTATTCGGGGATCGTCTAATGGTAGGACAGCTGGTTCTGGTCCAGTCAATCGGGGTTCGAATCCCTGTCTCCGAGCCAACACGATTTTGGTGTTTAAGACCGACTCAGGTCATTAAACGTTAGCCAAAACACAAAAAAGTTCAGCCTAGGCTGAGCTTTTTTGTTATTGTCAAATTCATTTATATAGACGTAAATAAGGAAGAACTCCATTAAATGTATAAAAATAGTTTTACAGATATATGAAATATTGGTAAAGTAAAAGTAAATATTAACTCTATGAGAATAAAATTTAAACTAAGTTTAATCTTAATTATTTCTTTCTTCATTGTTTTTTCATCTGTCCCAGTAATGGCGGCTTATGGAGTCAGAACAAAAACTAGCGGTTGTAAGGCTAATCAGACTCTACAGGATAGTAAATGCACTCCTGGTGCTGTAATGAGCACTAGCACGGCTATAATCTGTAAAGTGGGTTATACCACTACGGTTCGAGATGTTTCTCTTTCAGTAAGAAAAGCAGTTTTTAAAGAATACGGTCTTTCATATAATAATAGTGGTTTATATGAAGTTGATCATTTAATTAGTTTGGAGTTGGGCGGAAGCAACGATATTTCAAACTTATTTCCAGAATCTTATAAAATAACTAATGGAGCTAGAGTAAAAGACCAATTTGAAAACTACCTTCATAAGCAAGTTTGTAGCGGAGCTATGAAAATTGAAGAAGCTCAAAAACAGATTTCTACTGATTGGTTGAAGTATGATAGTTTACGAAAAAATGCCAAAGCTACAACTACCGCAATAATTATTCCTATTACTATAAGTAAAACAACTGTGGCCACTTCCACTAAAGCTACCATAACTAATCCTCAAGTTAAAAAAAGTACGACCGGTCTTTGCCACGAAAAAGGAACTAAGTATTATAATGCTACAAAAACTTTTAAATCTTACAGTACGATAAAGGATTGTCTGAAGAGTGGAGGTAAATTACCTAAATAATTGAACTAATTATGAAAATTATAGTAAGTGAGAAATCATTTTCAAAAAAACAAATTAAAAAACATAGAATTAAAAAGTATAGTGTTTTTATTATTGTGTTTATAGCAGCTCTTATTTTGTTGTATTTTTCATCTCAGTCCATAAGTAAAGACCCTAATCGGTTTAATCCGTTTGCTTTATTAGTTGTAATTTCGGCTATAATGGGCGCACTTCTATGGATTTTGTTTAGTTGGCTATTTAAAAAATTAGATACCTATATTGATAACATTGATGTTAATCTTGGAGTAGCAATGGCTGGCGATGAGGGCGAAGTAAAGGTTTTTGAAGAATTAAAGAAAGTGCTAGACGATAGTTACACGGTTTATCCAAATTATATTATTCCAGGACATAAATTTGATCTAGATTTTTTAATTGTTGGTCCAAAAGGATTAATAGTTGTTGAAGTAAAAAACTTTTCTAACGCTACTTTCTTTTCAGAGGACAAAGCAATGATAATTAAACAATCCGATTCCGCCTACAAACAAGAAACTACAAAATTAGTGGGTAGTTCTGACCCACGAAATAAAATAGAAGCCCACTGTAAAACTTTAAGTAATTATCTGAGCTATTTAGAGTTTAATAATATTAACGTTAAAAAGGTTTTAGTGTTCGCTAAAGACCACGTTACTATTGAAGGTAAATCCAATATCTATATTGTTAAGAAAATATATGAATTAGGTAAGTATTTTGAAAGTCTTTATCCTGACGATAAATTTACGCCAGAATTTTGTAGAGAGATAAATGAGAAGTTATTACCAGATAATTAGATTATTATGGAAAATAAAATTGATAAACAATACTTGTATAAAGCAATTGATGAATTAATTGCTTTATTTGGAATAAAAGAACCTTTTGGATTTGATAAAATACTACCTCCAATAGATTCATTTAAGGACACCGAAAGATGTATAAAAGATATTGCGGATAATTTAAATTTACCAATTAAGGTTAATATACTCTATGGCGATAAATTCCAAAGTACACAACTTGTAAACACTGATAAAAATGGTAAAGGCAATGAAGGAATCACTGCTCAAGTAAATATACCTTCAAATTTACCAATGTATGGGATGTCTAGTTTTAAAGACTTTCCTATTGATATTACTGTAAGTAAAAACTGTGCAACTAGGCCAAGCGCTTTTATGGCGGTAATGGCTCACGAGCTTTCGCATATAGTTTTACATTCTTTAAATCATCCACAAAAAAATAATGAATTTTATACAGATTTAACGGCGATGATATTAGGTTTTTCTAATATTATGAAAACTGGAAGAAAATTTTCAGTTTCTATAAAATTCGGTAATACTACCCAAACGAATACAACGAAATATGGATATCTAGACGATTACCAGTTTGATCTAGCTTACAATAGAATATTAAGTATTTTGGAAGAAAACAAAGAAAAAAGACAAAAATATTTTGATAAATTAAAAAAGTGTATAAAATATTTAAATTGGTATAATTTAGAACTCGCAACATTTGAAAAATATTTAGTTTGTATAGGAAAAAATCATAAAAATAATATTAAAAGAGAAGATGGATTAAAAATAGCAAATTTTTATCAACCAGATTATATTGAACGACTTCGTCAATTTTATTCCAAAGGTCAAAATACTCTAAATAATCTGAAAAATTTAAGTTTCGGACCAGAATATTATAATAAGTATGGAATTGAAAATTTAAGTAAAAATAGTGCCGCAATTGAAAATTTTTTAATAGATTTAAAGAAGGAGGAAGAATTATTAAAATTTGATAGTAATATTTTAAAGAAGTATATAAGCACTTTTGTAATAATTTTAAATAATATTAATAATCTTATTAAATACATTAAAAAAATAAAGATATGATAGCTATTATATCGTACGGTACAGACTACGTTGATAATCTGGTTGCTGATGGAGTTAGTAAAACAATGTTTTGCTCAAAATGTAAGGAATCAACAGAATTCGCAGAGTATTATGGGCAGAAGCATTCTTTCTTGTTCGGGTTTTCCCTTGGACCTATCGGTGAAAAAAAAGACTACCTAAAATGTACAAAATGTAAAAAAGTAATATTAATTGATAGTAAAGAAATTGAAAACCTTAGAAATTTTAAAAAACAACAACAAGAATTTATTAAGTTAGAGGAAGAGGGGTATTTTAAAATTAAAATAAAATGTTTAAAATGCAGTGAACAAATAATGATAGAGCCTTTTGAAGAAAGTGAAAATGAAAAAGAAGTAAAATGTTTTAAATGCGGCTATTCATTTAATGTTAAAAAAAATATTACTTGGTAATTCCGTAAAATATAAATAATTAATTAAGAATATGTTTTATTTATTTAGAGAAGATATAGACGGTAAGGACAAATATGGAAGAACACGAGAAAAGGCACTTGAAGATCATGCGATTTGGTGCCTTAATACTTTAGTTAGGAATTTACCAGACGAAGAAGCAATAAAAAATGAATGGGAAAAATCTCCGTCATGGTTAGTTTGCCCAGATGAATTTAAAGATTATTTTGCTGGAGACGCGGCATTTAATGCTTATTGCGAAATTAAATCTCATTTGGATATTTTAAAAGAATTTTACAAACCAGTAGAGATGGCATGGATAAATAATTGGATGAATAAGAAATCCTAATATTTATTTGACTTTTAGACAATAATTAGCTATACTAATTATGTAGTTAACAATTCAACTTCGTGCTAAGGATAAAAGCACCGTTTATTTCTTCCACTTTAAGTGGATAGGCAACCAGGGAAATCTGCTGGGTGCTAGATGGAGTAAATGACTGATCGCAAAGGCGGTTGGGAGATTTCAATCTAAGAGATAGCAATATCTTTTGATGAAATCTCTTAGCTGCTTTTTTTGTTGATCTACCTAGATAGGGGGTGAAAAATATATGATAAAAATGAATAATATGGCTGAAAGAATGAGAGAGCATTGCTCCAGGATTTACTGGGAAGTTGATGATATTGAAGAAAACATTATGTTTATGATTAAAGAGTTACCTAATCTAAATATTTCTAGTGAGCTATTAAGCCAAACTAAAGACTTATTAGGAGGCTATATAAATGCTACAATCTTATTAAGAAGCGAAGCCTTGGAGTTAGCTGAAAAATTCTATCTCTTCATAATCGATCCTGGCGTTGAAAGGATAAAACTTCCAGAGCAAGAAGTAGAAGAAATTCTTCAAATAATCAGCGACAATCTAAATGACCAGTCAATTAAATTTAATAATTTTGTTAAAATACTAGAGACTGCTCAAAAAGATATTGTCACAGAAGGATTGCTCGTTTTATCTCACGAATCAGGAGCAAATATGCTTCGAGATAAAGGCGAAATTATCAACTCAATAAGATTCTTATTTAATAATTATGAAAGATACCAATATGAAGCTAACAACTAAAATACAAAAAGCTATTAATATGGCCAGTAGACTACACTTAGGGCAGACTAGAAAGGGCGACTCCGAATTACCTTACATCAGTCATCCTTTCTCGGTTGCCTGGATTTTAAGTACCTATACCAATGATGAAGATATCATCGCTGGAGGCTTGCTCCATGACGTTCTAGAGGACGTAAAAGGTTATTACTACGACGACTTAGCTAAGGACTTCGGTGAAAGAGTGGCTCAAATTGTTAAAGGTGTTAGCGAAGATAAAGACCCTAATATTGAAAGCGATGATAAGGCTACCTGGGAAACTAGAAAGCTAAAATATTTAGCTGGACTAGAGAATGATAGCGAGGAATCTTTAATGGTTTGTTGCGCTGATAAGATTCATAATCTTCAATCAATGATTAACTCCTATGAAGAAAAAGGTGAAGAACTCTGGGCTCATTTTAACTCTCCAAAAGAGAAGAAGCTTTGGCTGTATCAAGAAATCCTAAAGTTTATGAAGACCAGACTAGATAATCCAATTGTTGTTGAGCTTGAAGCTGTTTACGCTCAAACAGAAAAAGCCTTATTGAATCCTAATTTGAATCCTGATGACGTATATGAAAATGGTCTTTTAAAAACGTTACAATCTATAAAGACAGGAAAAGACGTCGAATAACCTAGTTGATGTTGATAAATCGTTTAATTATGATATAGTATAATCACAACTGAATAATCGTTTTATAAAGAGTGCAGCGAGGGAACTAGCCCTAAGACCTGCCAGCAACCCCAAAAGAATCCATTTGGAAGGTGCTACTTCTAGCCCGATAAGGGAAAGATAAAGGTCGATTTTTTATTTCTAAATAAAAACTCTTTCCTTTTTCGGGGAGAGCTTTTTTATTATTAATAATTAAATTGTATGGAAAATGAAATAGATATGAATGACCCAAAGTTTAGAGGTTTTGTTGGTTTTATTCCTAAGCCCTTAGGATTAGTTGATAAGCCAGAACTATCAGTCTTTCCCTTTAACGTGCTAATTGGTCGTTATACTTTTAGAGACGGAAAGCAAGTACTAGGATCGGTTTTATATGAACCAGATTTATCTAGTCTTATTTTGGACAATGAAGGTAATTTACTTATGACCTATCGCAATCGTTATGATTCACGTTATTTTCTAAAGTTATCATTAGATAAAACATTTAAACGCAGGAAATGTGAGAAATACAAGGAAAATGAGTTATTAGGAACCACGCATGGAACAATTGACTGGGAAAAACAAAACGAAAATTGGCATAATTTTTTTAGACATGTAGCAATTCTTGGATTAGATAATGGGGAAAAATGTAGTTTTGATTAAATAGCGAAAATTGATATTTTAGCCAAAAAATGGTAATTTAAGATTAAGCAAAATTTTAATAATCAATATGAATACTAAGAAACTTACCGACCAGCAATTGCTAGAAGCATATTCGTTGGTTATGGAGGAATTAAAAGACAGGGAAATAATCAGAACATCCAATAATCCCGTTGGTGATTTCGCTGAATATTTAGTTGCTCAGAAAATGGATTTAAAATTGGCCGTTAGTTCGACTGCTGGGTATGATGCTAAGGATAACGAAGGGGTTAGGTATCAAATAAAATGTAGAAGAATTACTAAATATCCAAAACGAAGACAGTTAGGGGTGATGAGAAATTTAGATAAAAAAGACTTTGATTATCTTATTGCCTTGATATTTGACAGTAATTTTATTGTTCTTGAGGCTTATCAAATACCCTTTGATATTATTGAAACTTATGCTAGATATAGCGAACATCAACACGGACACATCTTACAATTACGAGGAGGCATTCTTAATGATAAACAAACTAAAAATTTAACTTCACTTTTTAAATAAAAAGTGGCGATAAATTACCTAAGCAATTAAATATGATGTTCGATTTTTTAAATAAAAAGTTTATTGACGAATCTCTCGTTGAGCAGGAAGATGATTTTAAAAAAAATAGTCCTGATTTTTATAAGGAAGCTATAAAAAGCAAAAGTTGCGATAGTTTGTTTAATGATAAGAAAGGATTTGGACTTATTGGGTATAATCCCATACCCGTGAATGGGCCACTGGGCGAGATGAAATATTTAAACAGATTAAGGTGTAAGTGTGGAGTTGGTCTTATATATCACCGATTACGCTCAATGGAAATTGATAAGATCACTAATCCAGTCGATATTTACGAAACAGTTTGTATTGAAGGCAAGCATTGGAATATTTTGTTTTTTGATTTTTATCACCCGAGGCGCTCAGTTTGGTTACCAGAAGGTTTTACATTTTCTGATTTTCATCCAATATTTAGTCGATATCCGATTGGCTTCGGTACTAATAATTTTAGTAATGATTTTCCGTTCGGACTTGATAATGAGATCGGAAGGATTGTAGGCTTTGACGAAAATAATGCTTTTGTAAAAAAATACGAAAAGATTATCGAAAACAAAAGCAAATTTATTAAGCCAAGGGATCACAAAACAAGATTAAGTATTTTAGAAGATAAAAATAAAAACTAACCAATTAATTTTGGAAAATAGTTGAAAAGTATGCAACTAATCACTAAAACAACTTATTTGCAATTCGCCTCTTGCCCAAAAAATGCTTGGTTACAATTAAATAAGCCTGAGCTTAAGGCAATGTTTGAGTTATCGGATTTTGATAAGAGCTTGGTGGCTAAGGGTAATTTAGTTGAGTCTTGGGCACGTAAGTTATTTCCTGGAGGAATTTTAATATCTGAATACGGAGAAAGTGCTCACAGGATAACAAAACAGTATTTGAAAGAAAAAACTAAGGTTATTTTCCAGTCCACTTTTATAAATGACAAGTTTTTAGCTAGAAATGACGCTCTGGAATATGACGCCGATAAGGATTGTTGGAATCTTTATGAAATAAAAGGAACAAACACATTGGACGAAAATGAAGACTCGGTTGATCATATTGAGGATGCCACCTTTCAAGTAGTAATGCTAAAGGATGCTGGAGTTAAGCTAGGGCGCGTGTATTTAATTCATTTAAATAAAGAATACATCAGGGGTGATGAGATTGATGTTAGCGATCTTTTTGTAAAGGAAGATATAAGCAAGCAAGTTGATAATAGACTTGAATCAACTAAAGCTAGAATGGAGCAGGCGGCTAAACTTTTATTTCATGAAGATGAAAATGCTTTAGAGTGTCAGTGTGTTTATCTAGGCAGAAGTAATCATTGCTCTACTTTTAGTTATTCCCATCCTTATGTGCCAGAGTATTCCGTTCATGACTTGTCTAGAATAGGGTCTGGTAAAAAGAAACTAGCCGAATTAATTGATTCTAAGATTTATGAAATCGCCGAAATTCCCGACGGGATTAAACTAAGTGATATCCAGCAAAATCAAAAAGATGTTCATGTAACCCAGACTCCAATTATTGATTTACATTCAATAAAGAGTGAGCTAGAGTCTTTAACTTATCCTTTGTATTTTTTAGACTACGAAACCTATCCACCAGCCATTCCTTTGTTTAAAGGTTTTAAACCATATCAACAAATTCCTTTTCAATTTTCACTACACCTTTTAAAAAGTCCTGATGCAGAATTAGAACATTTTGAATATTTACATACAGAGAACTCAGATCCATCAAAAAGCGTTATTGCTAAATTAAAAGAATTTATTGGTCAAAAGGGAAGTGTTATCGTTTGGAGTAAAAGATTTGAAAAAAGTATTAACGCTCAATTAGCCGAACGCCACCAAGAAGACGCTGAATTTTTAGGAGATATAAACGACAGGATATATGATCTGATGGAAATCTTTCAGAAACAGTTATATGTTCACCCTGGTTTTAAGGGTAAAGTATCAATCAAAAAAGTTTTGCCTGTTTTAGCTCCAGCCTTAAGTTATAAAAACTTAGAAATTAAAGAGGGCGGCGCAGCCATGGAAGCTTGGTATGATATGGTTTTTGGAGATAAGACGCCAGAAGAACAAAAAATAACAGCTACAAACCTTTTAACTTATTGTTGTTTGGATACTTATGCTATGTATGTCATATGGAAAGAGCTTACTAATATTATCCCAAACTAAATAAAAAATATGAACAATAATTACTATGTTTACGTTTATATAGATCCGAGGAATTTTGAGGAATTTTATTATGGCAAGGGAAAGGGCAACAGAAAAAATGCTCATTTAAGTGACGAAAGTGATACGGAAAAAACCAAGACAATTAAAGCTATACAGAAAGAAGGGCTCGAACCTATTATTAAAGTAATAGCTCGGGGTTTGAGTGAAAGTGAGGCTTTTTTAATCGAAAAAACCTTAATTTGGAAACTAGGTAAAAATTTAACAAATATATCATCAGGACATTTTATTGATAAATTTAGACCGCATAATAGTTTTCACCTTAATTTAAATGGTTTTGATTTTGAAAACGGAGTATTTTATGTAAATGTTGGCGACGGAGAAACTAGGGCATGGGAAGATTGCCGTAATTTTGGTTTTTTATCAGCGGGGCAAGGTAAACAATGGAGCGATCCAATTAGATTATTAAATAGTGGTGATATAGTTGTTGCATATTTAAAGGGCAAGGGGTATGTCGGTGTTGGTAAGGTTATTGATAAAGCTAAGAAAGCGCTCGATTTTCGCTTCGATGAAAAGAGTTTGAAAAATCAAAATTTATTAAGCCCAAATCTTTTTAAAAATTCAGATAATGAAAATTCGGAATATTTAGTAAAAATTAAATGGATTAAAAGTTTTTCAGCAAGTGAGGGTAAATGGAAGATAAACCAGGGGCTATTTACCACACAGTTAATTAAGGCATCGCTTGAAAGACAGATTGAAACAATTAAATTTATTGAAAAGGAGTTTGATATAGATTTTCGTAAAATAATGAATGAATAATTTTAAAACCGAAAAATAGTAGATATTTAAGATATTTGTGATAATATAAAGAAAAGATAAAGAAAATATAAATTTTTTGAATTTAAAATAAACTTTAAATATATGGGAAAACATGAAAGAGCTATAGTTGAAGAAGCTGAAAAAATTGCCGCTATTTTAATAAATAACGAAAAATTATCATCTGCTCAAGAAGAGCACCCATTTCTTGAACTTATAAAAAACTTTGCGAAGTTAATTAAGCTTGATTATAAAAACATAACCAAGGCAACTGCAATTGGTAATTCTTATGACTCTCCAGGGGATATAGTTTTAAATTTAAAAAATGGGCAAAAAAGATATATAGAGCTAAAATTCTTGGAAAAAAGTGGTTTCGGCACTCTTGCTAATATATCTCAAGACGCTCTGACATTATTAAATATATATAACTGTGAAAGTTGGAGCTTTTTTCGAGAAAAAACTGGTCATGGCGAAGAGGTGAGAAGATTACTGAATATGTATAAGTATGAATTTGGAGAAATTAAATTATCTGACTCTAATTCTAGGGTTTCTGAGGCCGCCGCACATTTAAAAAAAATCATAAACGCTGGAGATAGAAATGTTGAAGGTGTCTGTAGAGATCTCTTGGAATCGTCAAAAAGTTCGAAAGATGAGAAAAAGGCCTCACAATTAATATTGGATATTATAAAAATGGATAAACTCTCAAGGAAGAAGTATTTATCCATACTAAATAAATCAGAAGTAAACAAGGAGAGGTTGAAAAAATTTGTTATACTTTTATTAAGTGGATTTCATACTCAAAAAGCTCTAAGTGTTAAAATGGAGAAAAAACTATCTTTAGATAAAGAAGATAAAAATTATGATGTTTATTATTTGTATAAAAAAACGGGGCAAATAGTAAAGGAATATGGACCGGAAGATCTGTATAAAATCTCCAGTGAATGTTTTGATGTTGAAATTAAGGAGGGTGAAACTAATTTGGTGATATTTTTAGTTGATAAAAAAACCAGAGTAAATCTAATTAGAGTTGTTTTTCATTGGAAAAATAAATTTGGGGGGATTGAAACTCCCTGCTTGAATATTTTTAAATTTTAATTCATTATTCTAAAATCATGAATTGTATTTTTAAAAAACCAAGTGGCAAATTTTGTAATTATAAAGTCTTGAGCAACTCAAAATATTGTTGTCTGCATGATAAAGAATCAGTTTCATTATTTTTCAATAAAGATTCGTCACCCTACAAAAAGAATCAGTTTGTTTTTAAATTAACAAAAAAAGAGGCAGAACAATTTATTAAAAATGGTTTTGCTGTAAAGATAGATAATAAGTTATATAAGAGATATAGAGACGAAAGCGAATAATTTTTTATTGTTTAGTCTTAATATTAATAGGGAATAGCTTTTCTAATTCATTTTTAGATATTTGAGTATTTCCTGTAATACTTTTTAGTATTTCTAAATTTTCTGGTAAATTAATTTGTCTATTTATTTCTTCAATAGTTATTTTTGGCTTATTGTCACTTAATAAGTTCTCTTGTTTTGGGAAATAAATAACATTAGTGTGATTCTCCCCTATAAACTTCATACCTTTTGGGATTAAAGCAGATTTTATTCGAGCTGAATTGACCGTTCCAACAATGCGGTTTACGACTATAGCAGGCCCTATGTCAAAATTATTACTTTTTACATATTGTGGCTTCTTATCTTTTTTTATCGGAATTTGTAATCCGTCAGAAGTTATATTGTATGACCATATTAGTGGTACAGTGTCTTTAGTTTCGCGATCGGTAAGAATATCTTTGTTTTGGTTCCACACCATTTTTCCTGTTTTTACTTTATAACCCAATTCATATAATGTCGTTCTGTCTTTAAAAAGTTTTTCTAGCTTGCTTTTGTTCTCGGTTATTATTGATATATCGTTTTTTGTAAAAACGTACTTGTTTACATGAGTAGCCTTTTTTAGGACTAGTAGCATCACAGTCTGAAGAGCCTTGTCGAATAATTTTGATCCATCTAACACTTCGACATATTCTATATTGGTATTGCTAATTATATATTCTCTCAATTTTGAAAAATAAGCACCATTATTCATTGATGGTGGTATCACATACGCTAAATAACCGCCGTCATTTAAAAGTTTTATTCCTTTATGGATAAAAAGAGAGAAGATATTAGTTCTTCCGTTCATAACCTCTGAGTGCTCTTTTAATATTTCGCTTGTTGGTGGAAGTTCGAAATATGGAGGATTTCCTATAATAATATCAAATTTTTCATTATTACTAAGTGAAAGGGAGTCAACATTTAATATTGTTGCTTCTGGAGAATTTTTCTTACTTATTTCTACTAATTTTTCATCTATTTCCCAGCCATATAATTTTGGGTTCTTGAAATATTTTTTTGCAACAATCAAAAACTCCCCAGTTCCGCAAGCAGGGTCTAGGATTCTTAATCCAGATTTGTCGTTCGGCACTTGACTTAAGAGTCTTTCTATAATTGATCTTGGTGTAAAATATTGCCCCAAGGATTTCCTGTGTTTCAGATTGTCCTGTTTGATGTAATCTAAGGTTAAATCAGAAAACTCTTTATTTAGTTCGTTTTTATTCATTGTAGTAAATATTTATACTATTTAGTCTACCATAAAATAGATTTTTTTCCACTATTTATTATTTAGTATAATTTTCTTGTCTTTCATTATTAATTTACTTTCCAAATATCCCAATACCTCACGTTTTTCAATAATAGACCCCTCTCTAAGCACGTATTTGGCGTAGTTTCTCATATCCACATCTTTCTGTTTTTTGAAGTCTATTTCTGCCATTCCAAGTAGGCCTTTGCTGAATTTATAGTATCTTTCAATCTCTTCGTTAAACTGATGTTTTAGGCCGATATCATTGATATCTAGTTTATCGATTACATGCGTCAATTGTTCAATTAACTCTTCTTCTCGAAGATAGCCACCTTTGCAATTAATATTTTTAGCTCGGGAGCATCCGTAATACACATATCTTCTAACTGACCCATCAGCAAGTTTTTTAAATTTTTCTTCAGCTGAGATGCCTGAACCACAATGTCCGCATTTAATTAGTTTAGTAAAGGCAAATTCTTTACAGTCATGTCTTGTAATGTTGCCCCTGCTTAATTGCTCATTTGCTTTTGTATATAATTCTTTAGATATAATCGGATCATATCCGCCCTTATACCATTTATCGCTCCCAACGGGATATTCAAATTCGCCGTAATAGAATGGTTCTTTTATCATTCTTTGAACCATACTGATGGTCATAAATTTTTCATTTTTTGTTCTGAGATCGGTTTCATCTTTTAACCATCTGTAGATTCTTCTACAGCTAAACTGCTCATCGGCCACTTTTTCAAAAAGCTTTTTTATTATCGGAGCTCTTTTGGGATCTATGAATACTTTTTTAGCCCCTTTGTCTGCATATTTATCATGGATGTATCCAATCGGTGCTCGGCCAGGTCGCCATCCTTGTTCGCATTTAGCTCTTAATCCTCGCTTAACATTTTCGCCTTTATGATCATTCTCAAGTTTCGCTTGAGAGCCGAGAATCATAAGCAGAAACTTTTCATTTGGACTATTAGTAAATCTTTGCCCGTGAGTTCTGATTTCTTTAATTAAACCTTGATCCATTAGATCGACCATCGCTCCTAAGTCGCCAGCATTACGGCTCAGACGATCTGGTGCCCAGCAGAGAATTCCGTTAAAGACGCCTTTTTTAATGTCGGTTATTAATTTATTAAAAACAGGCCTCTGCCCAGAATCTTTAGCAGAATGGCTTTCCTTTCTAATCTCGGTTATTTGAACATTATCCCTTATTGCCATTTCTAGCATTTCTTTTATTTGAGAGTCTATTGAGAGGGCTTGTCTTTCATCTTCTTCGGTTGATTTTCGGGCATATAAACAGTACTTGATTTCCGATTCTAATACCCCTAAATTAGCCCCATTTTGCCTATCTGAGGCCGTTTTCCGCTCCAATACGGTAGTTGCTTGGTTCATATGGTTATAGTTGTTATAACCAATTAATGACGCAAAGAAGAAGGGAAGTCTAGGCCCTTGTAGTAGACAAGTTGTTGGCAACTATACTTTACTTTTTGGCTATTTCAAGTTATATTTTAAGTGCAAAACTACATTTTAATATCGTGAGGCTAATGCGCCATTATTGGCTATTTTGCTTATTTATGCACAGGAACGGACATCCCGACCAGCATAAGTAAGCATCCTCACGGATACCGAAAATGTAGTTTTGCAACTAGGTCGGGTGTCCGTTTTTGTTTTATGCGGACATTAAGACTGCTAATAATTAATTTTAACAGTATGAAAAAATGTCCGTTTTGTGCCGAAGAAATAAATGATGAGGCCAAAAAGTGTAAGCATTGCGGTTCTATGCTTGATGAGGTTACTACAAGTAATAACGATGGCAAAGTTAGAATCGTTAAAACTGTAACATTTGAAGTCACTGGCAAAGGGCAAAAGGATATGGCTCTAAGGATATCCAGTATGGAAAAAGAAGGGTGGAAGGAAATTAATCGGGCTTCTAAAACAGGTAAATATAAGAGTAGTAATGCCTGTTGTTTATTTATAATTTTTGCGCCATTAGCTTTGCTTGCGGGACACGATTCTGATAAGTTGATAGTTACTTTCGAAAAATATGTATCACCAGAGGAGAAGGCTATTTTTGATAAAAAAGAAAAGAAGAAGTCATCAATCTTGTGGGGGTTAATAATTTTTATAATCGCGATAGTAATAATAGAAATAGCTTCGGCCGGTAGTAGTTCTCAAAATACTAGTAACCAAAATCCTAAGGATAATATAACAAGTAACAAAAACATAATACCCGCTAATATTTCCAATATTAAATATGAAGTTATTTCTACTTGGGATATTGCTAATGGCGGTACGGGTAAGGAAATATTAATTCCTGCTTCTTATGTAAATGATAAAGATATGACCGCCTTAGGCGAAAAGCTTAGGTCAGACTTTATAAATGAACCTAATAATTTTATCTGGGTATTTACTGACAAAAAATTATCAGCTTTAAGAACTAAAATGTTAAAGGCTGATCTCAGCAAGAGCGATCAATCTTTCTATGATACGCATTATGTCGGCCAATATAATAAAAATATAAACTCGGGAATGAATAAATTTGTTATTTACTTCGATGGTGCCAGTGGGACAAATCAAAAAACTATTAATTACTAGAATTAGAAATAATGAATAGTTAAAAATTTGTTATTATCTTAGTTATCATCCTTTTCCCATCCCAAAACTCGCAGGCCTTCTTTTGTCGGATATTATTTCATTTATTAAAAGAGTAAAAGCATCGACAAGGTCGTCATGTTTTTCTACTCCGAACCCTAACATCTGCCTAATTAAATCTTCAACGCCATTTTTCGGAAATAGTATTTTTCCTGATTTTATTAAATATGTCGTCATGTTCAGCCTTGATAATTTATCAGACCCGCCAACTCTAACGCCCTTGCTCGGATATCCGTCTTTAACAAGTTGCTGGGTAAATGCACTTTGATAAGCAACCTCTTCAACCAATATTTCTATCGCTTTTCCGTTTCCTATCGTATCTGAGTATCCTTTAATTTGTTCTATGGCTTCAGGGAATTGCATCCTTTTGTTTATAAGAGATGGCAAAATATAAATCTTCATATCCCGTTCATATCCATATACTCTAGCACTAACCACTGCTGTATAATCTGCGGTGGTTTTTTCTGATATGGCTAAATCAACGCCCATTTTTTCGTAACGGTAATTTTCTGGCGGAAGGGAATCGTAGTATTGAATCCATTCCTCACGGACAACTTGGTCTTCGGCTGGCAGTATTTTAAGCATGAACTCGCGGTTGAAAGTTACCGCATCATAAATATTTTTTAGATCCTCAATACTTTCGTATGTTGGATATCTGCTAGGCCAGAGGACAACGCCATTTTCATCCATAAGAGGGTAAGCTTTATAAACCCCGCCCCTAATTTTATTATCATTTATTTTAGCTTCCAGTCTTTTGATAACTGAATCTTGATGTAAGAGATTTCCAATGACAACAATAACTGTATTAGCATCTCCAGCTGGTATAACTTCGCCCATCAGCCAATTAAACGCTTTATCCCGTCCTTCTTTGGTTTTGACAGATTGAAGATCTTCAATATCATCAATAATAATTAAGTCTGGACGATATTGATTGTGTCTAGTTCCTCTAACACTTTGTTCGACTGAAGCGGTAGCGATTCTGGCATTGAATTTTGTTAGCACCAAAGTCTGTGAACCCCACTGATTAGGCTCTTCTTTGAATGGTCCTAAATCGCCCTTAAGTAATTGATTTTTTTCTAATTCACTCTTGATACTTTGAAGCATAGTTTGCGCCTTTGCTTGTGTCTGGCTAATAAGCAGAACGTATTTCTTTTCAAGCTTGCCCATAATCGCCCAAAGAGGATATGAAAGCCCCATAATAGTTGATTTAGCCGAGCCTCTAAAAGCAACCACAACCATCATTTTATTTTTTGCATCTTCAGTTAGACTAAACATTTCTCTTTGAAACATTGCCGTTTCAACCGTTACATAATGATTCATGTAAAGATAGAAAAACCAATAATGACTTTCTTTAACAGTCGCTAGACGAACTAGTCTATCGGTTAATAATTTATTGATTATTTTTTCAGTCGTCAGCTTTTTCATATATTTTTATCAAGAGCCGCTAGCTTGAGTGCTTGCTTTACGGCTTGTTTCTGCTCTTTAGTTAATTCAAGAGTGTGTTCAATTTTTCCTTTTAACTCCAGCTTGTCAGCATAAACAGGATGATTATTTCTTAACCAAAAGAATATAGCCTGCATGCTTTTATCCCTGATGCCTGATATAAGCTGAGATTCAGCTATGTCATTTATAAACAAGCGCCCTTCAAGAAATGCTTTATCAACTTGTTCGGAAAACTTTTTATCTTCCTTTTTCCAGCGGTAGAAAGTTGTTCGTCCAATTCCATTCTTTTCGCAGACCAGCTGGATAATAGGAGTTTTTCTTAAGCCTTCAATTATTAGTGCCTTGCCACTATTTTTTGCTTTTGTTTCTTTATCCATATTATTTAATTTAATTTTTTAGCTTTTAATCCAGTTAGTTTTTTAAATCTTTCTATAATTGTCTGGCAATACTCTGCATCCAATTCCATCATTAAGCATTTTCTCTTTGTTTGTTCGCAACTGAGTAAAGTTGTTCCCGATCCCCCAAAGGGGTCATAGACGTAATCACCTATCTTGGAACTGTTTAATATCAATTGTCTCATTAGTGAAAGAGGTTTTTGAGTCGGATGGGATTTACTGCTACTCGGCTTAGGACAAAAGATAACACTCTTGTCTTTTGACTTAGTAAATAGATGAGTACCGAACCACGAAAAAATTATAAGCTCATGTTGAGGTAGATAGTCCTTACGCCCAACCACAGCCTGATTTTTCACCCAGATTATAAGTTGTGAGAAGTGAACACCAATTTCATCCATTGCTTGTTTCAACGCAAAAAGCATGATGTCGCTGTTGAAGATATAGATGGAATTTTTCTTATCTAAAAAGGGAAGTGCTAACGAAAGCCAATTCTTACTAAAAGTTTTATATTCTTCATTGCTTTGGATTTGGTCGTTAGCAATTTTTTTTGGTTTGCTTAAATTCTGCGCAAAGCTTGATTTTGATTCGACGTAGGCACAGCCGTAAGGGGGGTCGCAGGCTATTAATCTGACTTTGTCTTGGCCGATAAGTTTTGTAACGCTTTCTTGGTCGGCGGCACTTGAACACATCAAACGGTGGTTTCCCAGCTGGTAAATCTCTCCTAGTTTAATTAATTTTTCTTGCTTTTGTGTTGGCATATTTTTCATATCGATTAATAATAAGTTGGCAAAAAATAGGATTGATTTCCGCCGTGTAACATATTCTATTAAGCTGTTCGCACGCTAGAAGAGTTGACCCCGATCCAGCATAGATGTCTAATATAATATCGCCTGGTTTAGAACAGCGCTTTAATGGCTTCTCGTGAAGGTTTAAAGGCTTTTGTGCCGAGTGTTCGTAGTTTGATCCAATATCTCTTTTAGCCAACCATATGTCCAAAATATCAATTATATTATCTATTGCTCTATTGCCTGATTCTATTTCTTTGTTTAAAGCTTCGCAGACCTTAGTTGATAGTTTGGACAGGAAAGGCTTTCCGGTTTTTCCGTATATGCAAAATTCTGTCGCCTTATTAAATGCGACATTAGGCGTAGGGTTAAAAGCTCCTTTAAACCAGAAGCAGGCTCTTTCATTCTTTATTCCTAGTTCTCGGTATAGAATCTGCACTAGCCAGATATTTGATTGATCGCACCAAGTAAAGTAATGGCAATTTTCCTTTGCGTGGTCTAAGGAATTCTTCAGCCCAGCAAATAAGAATTTTTTATATTCTTCGTCGGTTTTATTATCTTTAATATCTCCACCATAATTTGATCGTTTGCCCACACCCTTGTCATAATTCAGCCCAATGTTAAAAATTGGGTCATTATAGATTAAGTCGGCTTTGTTCTCTCCAAGTAATTTGTCCAGCGTTTCTGTTTTATGGCTATCTCCACAAGTCAAGAAGTGTCTACCTAATTGGAAAATGTCGCCTGGCTTTATATCAGTCTTATTTATTTTTTGTAATTCTTTTTCTTCATCCCAGTCATCATTTTCAATTTCAATATCATTATCAAAGACTTGAAGCAAATCATCTTCGTTTAATCCAGATTCAAGTAAAATATCCAAATCTATTTCCTTAAGTAGGGAGTAGTCCCATGAGCCATGGTTAGAGTTGCTTCGTAATAGATATTCCTTGAACTCTTTTTCATCTAGCTGGCGATTAGGAACTCTGACATCTATTTCTTCTTCGCCTCTGCCTAGTAGTTGTAAAACTTTAACCCTTTGATGGCCAGCCAAGATCTGTCCACTTATTGTTATGGCAGGTATTTCAGCAAGGTTGAATTTTTTGATGCTGGCCTTAAGATCACTAAGTTGTTTATCCGACATAATGCGCGGATTTTTTTCATAGGGAAGTAGATCGTTGACTTTCCGCTTCTCCGTGTGCCAAATGATTTGTTTAGTCATAATTATATGGTTAATAAGTTATAACCCCATTTTATATTTTTTTTAAGAAACACTACATTACACTTGATGTAAACAAAAAATCGCTTTTTAGTAGCGATTTTACGGGCTTTTATGTTATGGCTTATTAAAAATGTCTTAGGCTGTTTAAGGCGTCTTTATATCTTTTCCTATAAACAGAAATATTATCGTATCCAAATTCAGTGCCGTATTTTTCATTTATATCTTTATATATTTCCGTGTCATTTTTTAATTGACTAGTTAAATTCCAAACTTCCTTAGCTATTATGTCTGGCTGAGGTATATTATATTTTTGCTTTGCTTTTCTTTTTTTAGAGATTTCTTTAAATATTGAAGTTATATCTCTCACAGTCGTGTCTGGGTAAATTTCTAAGTAGATATTATTTGGGGTAAATCTAAATTTGTTTATTTCACGATCCCTGTCAGCAACTATAATTGCCGCACCAGGTTTTTTCTTTTTTGCGTAACCAGCTTTCAATCTCTTTTCCTCTTTGGAGTATTTAGGCAAAAGATAATCAACAAGTCCTTTGCTGATTATGTAATCATAAACAAATAATTTGCATTTAGTAATCAAATCATTTGGTATTTTAAACTTATTCACCAACTTCTCGCATTCTTTCAATAATAATTTTTTATCTAAGCGACCCCACTCAATATAATCTTGATAACCCTTAAAACCATCTTCTGGCATGCCCAGTCTTACCCTTATCCTCTTTACTTCATTGATAAAAAATGGGTGATCCAATAAAAGTGAATAAAGCCAAGATTCTTCTCTGGGGAGGTCTTCGCCATTTGGAAAAGTGTATATATTATTGTTTTCTATTTTTTGGCTATTTATACTCATATGTCATTATTTTATCATTATTAGCCAGTTTTAGGTAGTTTGCTTAAATTTATTATTATAATATTAACAAATAAACATAACTTAGCTTTAGCGAAAAAACCTTGATTTAGCCTATTTTTAGGAGTAAAGTTGAATTATAATTTCTGCTAAAACTATGAAAATTAAGAGAATTGATAAAATAGAAGAGTATAAGTCATTTTCCATATTTGATTGGTCTGATTTTTGTAAAGACAAAAATGGAGATATACAAAACCTTACATCTTTTAATGTTGTATTTGGAGAGAATGGCTCGGGCAAATCATCGGTATGTGATATTTTACAGAGCTTATCTGGCAATAAAGAATTTGAAAAGATGTCACCTAAATTAGTTAAAATCACTTTAGATAAGAACCATACGGAAGAATCAGTAGAATTTGATGGAGGTAAGTGGTTAGATAATAAATTAGATAAAAATTCTATTTTATTTTTTAATTTAGATTTTATAAATGATAATGTTCACACAAATGGAAATCGTGAGAATTCTTTACAAAAAGGTGGTCACACACAACATGCTGGCCAACTAATTATTGATTTAGATGCCGAGTCAAATTTATTAAAGTGCCATAAAGAAAACATATTAAGATATCAAACTAATTTTATTAATAATTATAAAATAATTATTGAAAATAACTTTAATAAATTAGATATTGCTCTATTTAAACAACTCGGATCTATTAAACGGCAAAGGGTGGGTGGATTAATGAAAAAGAACGAACAAAGAGTTGAGTCATTAAAAAAAGACATACTATCTTTAAAACTTTTATTATCAGGGTATTCAAATATTGTTAATATTAAAAACTTAGAGCCGTTAGATGTTAAATTAAATTTGTCTTTAAAAACGGCTTACGAAGAAATAAGCTCCAGAAAAATAAAGGATAATGCTGATATTAGTGTAAGCGAGGAAATTAAAAAGCATTTTGAAGATAATAAAGTTCTTATTGAGTTTGCTAATAAATATATCCCAGAAAATTATCAAGAAGAGAAATGTCCATTATGTACCCAACCGCTGATGAATGTTAGCAATGTAATTGATTTTTATAAAAAAACTTTTGATAAAACCTACGAACAAGAAAAAAATAAATTTATAAATGATATTGATAATTTTAAAAAGGAAATAGACACCGTTAAAACAGATGTTCTTGTTTTAGAAAGACGGGTTAGAGAATTTTTTAATGATATCGAAAAATTGGAAAAAGAATTTAATTTAAGCTCTATCTATAATATAGATGAAAAAAATAGGCATCTACAAAAATTAGAAAATTTTATAAAAATACCCCCTGAGTTAGACGTCATGTTCAAGACAATCGATGGACTGAAGAGTATGGATAAGAGTTCGGTTGATATTAATTTATCATATAATGCCATTTTATTATTTGTTAATGATGTTAATAGCTACATTAAAAATTTTAATGATATTGTAGAAGTTAAGAATAAAATTATAGAAAAATTTAAAAATAATTATTCTGATCGTAATAAAATAGAAAAAAAGATTGAAAAAAATGAGCAAAATCTCGCAAGAATAAATTCTCTCGTTGATTTTTTAAAATTTAAAAAACATGAGGACATTAAGAATCAATTCAATATTTTGCATAGAAAGGATGAAATTAATGATAAATTAAATAAAGCCGAAAAAGAAATAGAAGAATATCTAGCCAAAAAAATACCAGAAGATATAATATCAAAAATGCAATTGATTTTAGAAAGATTTAAATTAGATTTCTCAATTGAACACGCAACGCATTCGATTAATACAAAAGATTATGCATTTTCATTTATTGTAAAAGATAGGGATGATAAAGTAAGAGAAATGAAGAGTGGGCTTTCTGAGGGGGAAAGACAACTGATTTCCATTTCATTTTTTTTAGCTGTCAATGATAATGTTCAGGACAAAAAAAATAAGATTGTAATATTTGATGATCCGATAACAAGTCTTGATTCTGCAAATTTAAAAGTACTAGCTGATTTGATTTACGAAAAATCTAAAGAGTTTTCTCAGTCAATTATATTTACCCATCATTCTTTATTCTTTAAATATTTATCTAAGTATCAAGAGAGTGGTGTTGAGCCACCGACAAAATTCGGGATATTAAAGAATAAAAAAGATTTTGGAGGTAGTTTCGTATTTTTTGATTCAGAGTTTAATCTAAATGAGGAAATAAGAAATTGTAATATAAATTTACAAGATCTTGCTCGCAATGGTAATTTAAATATTGAAAATGTGTCTTTAAAATATGGACAATTATTACGTTTAGGGATTGAAAGATTTATTAAGAATGATTTATTGATGTGGAATAAAGATAAAAATTTTGAACAGACTATAATTGAAAATTTAAAAGAAAGCAAGTGTAAAATTATCAAACTTGAAGAATCTGATTTTGACTCAATTACCAAGATCTATAAATATTGCAATCATTCTAATTTATTACATATTGATAAAGAGATACCCTCATCTCTATCTGAGTTAATTATTCATATTAATATTTTTATAAGTATTATTGATAAAATAAATATTCAAACAATTAATTAAAAAATTATGAATACTCTAACTTGGCAACAATTAATAAATTTTATTCCAATCGCTGTAATCGTTTCGATTATTGTTTTTTTGGTTAAATTTTTTGGGAAAGCTAGCGCTGACCAGGTTCCATTTGTGGACAACAGATCTTGGCACGAAGAGTTATTTGGCATTGAATTTTTTGCTACTAGATTTGCGTCCCCGTTAATATTTATATTTATTTTATATTCACGCCACTGGAATCCTTTAAAATTTACATCCGAGGATTTATGGCTTTTTGTTTTTGGATTTATTTCAGTAATAATGCTTAGCTTTGCCTCGAAAAATTCTATTAATTTTTTTAAAGATGATAACTTTGACGATGGTAATATTTTTTCTTTTGTAAAAAGATTATTCAACAATAAAAATGTAGAAAAATTTAATCAGGGAGAAAAGCTACTAGTTCTAAAACACTTTGTTTTTCCATTAGTAGCTTATTTTATGATGGTAATGCTCGTACTTTTTTACGAGTGGGGATCTTATTATCATTTATTAATTGCAATAATTTATTTTTTATTTTTTCTCTTATCATTTGCCCTTTTATTATCATTAAAAAAACGAAACATATTAAGGGCTGATATAAAATTTGTTAACGATAGAGAAGATGAAATAAAAGATTGCAGGGTATTAAAGATAAATGAAGATAATATTAAAGTTAAAATTACAAATAATAAAGTTTTAATTTTAAACAAGTCCACTGTTTCTAGAATAGAAGTTATTAATACTAATAATTTGGAGTAATTTATATGAATAGCTCTGAATTGGTATTGCTAAAAAATAATATAAGTGCCGATGATTCTTTAATAGAAGCCGACTTTTATCGTGTAGAAAAATTAAGACTAGATTTTGTTTCAAAGTTCCCTATAAATAAACTTCGAGAGATATCTATCGATGAGTATGTTGTCGGAAAAGGCTCTCATGAATCTTTTTGCTACATATTAGAAAATTCTTTAAAGCCTTATGGTGATATACATGGTGCTACTTCAAAAAAATTTGGCATTTACTATGGTGTAGAGGGAGATGATAAAATTAGAAAATATCGTATTAATAAAAAATTTGGTACTACGCCAGAGGAAGTATTCTCTAATATTAGAAATGAAATAAATAATTTGGTAAGTGCCGGTCTTGTACATGACCTAAAAAGTATTGCCAATAATCCAGTAACAGCAATGTTTAAAGGAAAAATTTTATCTTCATACTTTCCTGATAAATACTTGAATGTTTTTTCGTCTAGGCATTTAGATAATTTCTTAACTAAATTAGGGATAGAATTTGAAACAAATGAAAATGAGGTTTATAAAAGAGAAAAGCTCTTAGAATTTAAAAATTCCGATAGCGAAATGGCCAATTGGAGTGTTTATAAATATTTTAAATTTTTATATAAATCATTTGGTCGTCCAGATAGTCTTACTAGTGAATTTTATCCTGACAATAGTAAAGACAAAAAAGAAATTGATTATAACGATATATATTTTTCAGATATTGATGATGTTAAGCCAGAAGTTCTTAATTTAGAACAGAATAGTCTGACTGAAATTAATGACAATAATGCATCTAAGATAAATAAAGGTAAATATGAAGCTGATGATAAATTTAAAAAAGAAATTGGTGATCGTGGTGAATTAATAATTTTTAACTATGAAATTGATTATTTAAAGATGATTGGAAGAAGTGATTTATCTTTGAAAGTCGACCATAAATCGCTAAAGTCTGACTCCTTTGGATATGATATATTATCCCGCGATGACAAAGGGAGAAAGAAATATATAGAAGTTAAGTCCACTATTCAATCAGTCCATACTTTTAAACGTTTTTTTATATCGGCAAATGAATATTATCAAGCATGCAATAAATATAACTACTATATATACATGGTGTTTGAGGTTAATACAAAACACCCCAAGATATTAAAGTTAAAAAATCCATTTAAAGATGAATCGAAATATATAAAAGTTCCCGAAAGTTATAAAATATTTATGCATTTTAAATAGAATAAAAATACTATTAAAATATGATTGATTTTACCGACACAATTAATGTCTGCGCAAAAAATGGTGACAGACTGACTGATGACGCTCGATATCTCCATGATTTTGACAGATACGCCTCATCTTATGCATTGTCTAAGATTGCACAAGAAGAATATGCTAAATGTTTTATTTTAAAACTAGTCAGCGCTGGTGCGTTAGAATGGACACAAGAAGTTAGAAGATCTCTAAATCATCATGTTTCTAAACAGTTAATGGTTATTATTTTAGAATATGTGAATCCAGATTATGATGATTTTTTAGAAATGATAAATAATGGATCTAGTTTGCAACAACCCAGAAAGGTTTCTGACGCAATCAATATTTATATACATGAAATTTTACGCAGATGGCAATCACAAAATTGGGCTTGGGTAGAAGAGCCTGAATATGATAGTGAAGCTAAGAGAGTATTTGACGGCCGAGATGATAAAATAAAACAAGATGCCTTGTATACAAAGATTTTTAAAGATGGTAAGGGGATTGATTCTACGGATAAATTTACCAAAGAGATTTCTTATAAAGAGATAGAAAAAGCGGATAGATACGGATGCTTCATGGGTAATAGTGAGAATGATTATAGATATAAGAAAATCGTTGACCTTATAAGTTTATTAAAAGAATAATTAATTTTAATACTATGAATAATAAAGATTTAATCTTAAAAGTTCCAGATATTATTGATAAAGACAATAATTATTATATATTTAAAGGTCTGTTGTTTAATCTGGATGCTAAAGAAGTATGCGATATATTTGATTTTAAATTTAAATTTTGTATATTAAAGGAGAATTTATTATTAAATAAAATATTATCTGATTTAAATATTTATGCTGATACAAATTCTAGAATGCACGGGCCTATAATTAGAAGCGTCAATTTAAAAAATCAGAAAATATATATACCATTATTTAAGAAACTCCTGAATAAAATTCAGAAAACAACTGACTACAGAAAAAATCAAAAATTGGCTAAATTTTTATATAGAATTTGCCCCGCAATGCCAAATGCGTGGCAGAAGAAACTAATAGAGTATTTTTTATCTTCTAACTTTAGAAGTAATCAAAATAGAGCGTTGGAGTCATTAGAGTTGAACTGGGATAGTTCTTTTAGTAAAAATGTAATTACTGCATGGGGTGATGGTGATTATTCGACAGCATTAAACTTAATTATAAAAAAAATTGATAAAGAGTATTTTAGCGATGATTTATTGAAATTAATAGAAGATTATTTTGAAGAGATAGGGGCAGGCGAGGATGACTTTTTTGAAAATTCATATGAAGATAGAAATTTAAGAAATAAATTTTATTCTAGATTTACAGATAGATATTCTAAAGAAATTGCGGATCTAAAAATTAAAGACCCTATTTCTTATATATTCATTCAGAAAGATGCAAATGAATCTATCGACCAAGATTTTGCTGTTAAAGTCTACAATGAAAATAGTCATGCAAGAACATATTTGCCGAGAGTGTATGCCGAAATGGGATTGAGCGATGTAATTGATAGTTTAATTAAATAAAATTAAAAATACCGCCCTCGACCTAGGCGGTATTTTGTATAAAAAATCCTAAATTATTTTGCCCCGTATCGCTTGCATTTCTGCATTTTGACTAACAAAATAAATAGGACTATTTACCTTCGATGTTGTATTTGGTCAACTCTATTTTCCTTTAGATAATTAATAATATCTTCTTCGGAAAAACGGAGAACGCCGTTGATCTTGTAGAAGGGAATCTTTCTTCCTTCGACAATGCGATAGGCGGTAGTCTGGGATATGTTAAATATTTGACCAAGATCCTTAATTGATAGGAGTTTTAAATTTTTTAGAGATATATCGTTCATATCCTATATTTTACTATAAAATTAAATAATTTAGAATATTCTTCCTTGTGCTATTAATTTCATATTACGTCAAATGGAACACGGGAAAATGCCCCTTGTGGTGTGCCATTTGTTCCATTTACTCCCTAAATACCCGACCGACTGCCGTTATTTCGCCCCAATATATATCTTCAAAAACCCTTTGAAAATTGCTATATCCTTGGTTCTAGACAGACACGGGGAGCTAAACAAAAAAGACAAGCTTCTAGCTTGTTTTTTTGTTTACTTGGGGAAAATAGGTATGAGAAGTTTATTCCACAAAAGATGCGAATGAAAATCTTGCTCATCTCTTAGCTCGTTTCACTGGTTCTGATGTTGAGCGACAAAAAAAAGCGCTTTCTTATACAAGCAATAGTTGTCACACCAATTATAGTTTATCAGTTGATGGCTAAAATTCACAAAAGCGTCGACCGAGTGGTGTATAGGCGTCCACAAGAATAGCGTATACAATCGTCTCATATTATGTAGATTTTAGACAATTTAGCAATCATGACATGCTTAGAAATCTAAAACCAAAGCCAAGACCGATATTGTCTAGTCCTGATTAAACTGATATAATAAATTCCTGTTTACTATTTAAGTATAATTATTCACTAACAATGCTAATGGATACTAATAATTCATTATTAGTATTCCGAAGCTTTATATATATGTTTAGAGACAAAGCTGACCGGCTCAATGGATTATTGAAAAGATTGAATGATGGCGAAAATCCAGACAAAGTCAAAAAGGAAGTTAAAGAATTCTTATCGACGATAAGTCCACTTGACCTATCAATAGCGGAGCAAGATCTATTAGAAGCTGGTTTAAAGACAGAGGATTTAAGGCATCTTTGCTCAGCACACATGGAAATGATGAATTGCGATTTCGAACACCTAAAAGCTGAGCTTGAGCCAGATCATGTCATTGCTACTCTTATGGCCGAGCATGATAAGATATTGGGCTTTTTAGATGGACTAGATGAAGTAAATAACGTTATTCAGAATGAAAGTAAATATCGGCCGAGCATTGAAGCTTACCAGAAACTTTCATCTATTTCCAATCACTTGGTTGGTGCCGAGCCCCATCACATTAGAGAAGAGGAAGTTTTATTTCCAGCTATCGAAAGAGGTGGAGTATTCGGTCCTACGAAAGTAATGGTTTTAGAACACCAGGATATGAGAAAACTAAAAGGACAGATAAAGAAATTATCAGAAGGAGCGGCCGAGCTCGATTTTAATATGTTTAAAACAATGCTTGATGAAGCTTCGAAAAAGCTGATTTTTATGCTTCGAGACCATATTATGAAGGAAAATAGCATCTTGTACCCTACAGCGATACAGATAATCAAAGATGAAAAAATATGGGAAGCCATGAAGAAGGATTGTGACGTAATCGGTTATTGCTGCTTTACTCCTAAGTGCAAAAATTCATAACATTATCGCATATTCATTCCAATCTTATCCCGGACCCCGAGCAAAGTTTACAAATAGCACTTTTTGTGCTATTTTTGTTTTGTATTGATAAATTAAAATTATGAAGAATGGAGCAAACTTTAAAATATTTACCACGAAAACTTCAAGTGAATACAATGGCCAAAATGGGCGACCAGCCTATGTTGCGATTGACTCAATAGTGTACGACGTATAAAGCCCCTTTATGAATGGTTTTCATATCAATCATCAAGCTGGTCAGGATTTAACAGAAAATTTTTATAGTATGCATTTAATAGATACCATTGATAAATATCCAGTAATGGGAACATATCAGACCAAATAAAACTAGTATTATATGAAAAGACCAATTATTTTTACTATTGGCCATTCCTCGCATTCAATCACTGATTTCCTTTTTTTGTTAAACAAAAATGGCATAAAAGAACTAGTTGATGTTCGCTCAATGCCAGGATCACGCTATGCGCCGCAGTTTAATCAAGAATGTCTTAAGGAATCCCTAAAAAAAGCCGGTATACGATATAAATATTTAAATGAGTTGGGTGGTCGTCGTAAATCTTATAAAGATTCAATTAACTTAGGGTGGCGCAATGCTTCATTTCGTGGTTATGCTGATTATATGGCTACAATTGAATTTTTTAATGGATTGTCGAAACTTATAAAAATAGCTGGTTTTAAAACAACGGCGATAATGTGCGCCGAGGCTGTGCCTTGGCGTTGTCATCGTTCTTTGATTTCCGATGCGTTAAGTAAAAGGGGATGGGAAGTACGCGACATTATTGGACCCAAATCGACCGTTAGACATCGATTAACACCTTTTCTTAAAATAAAAAAAGGGCAAATTATTTATCCTGAAATAAAAAACGATTATAAATTTAAACAATAAACCTATGCAACAGAATATAATAACACCAGAAAATGACATTAAATACCAACCCGGTTCGATAGTGAGTAGAGAAATTTTAAAAAGAGAGTTTGGGACAATCACCTTGTTTGCCTTTGATGCAGGGCAAGGACTTAGTGAGCACACTGCACCATTTGACGCCTTGGTTAGTATATTAGACGGAGCTGCTGTGATAACTATTGCGGGTACTCCTCATTTAGTTAGAGAGGGGCAGATTATTATTCTTCCAGCCAATAAGCCTCATGCCTTAAGGGCAGATAATAAATTTAAAATGATGTTGGTTATGATAAAAAGCTAATTATTTAAATATTAAATAAATAAGAGACTTTTTTTATTCCTAATTTTTTTTAAGAAATGTTCCAATCTTATCCCAGTCTGCGATCAAATTTAAAAATAGGCTATCATTGGCCTATTTTTTGTTAAAAAAGGGCGGGGTAAATTACATTTTATCAAAATCGTAACTATAATGTTTGTCATAATCTAAGCTCGGGAGCGGCTATATAATGTAGGGTATTTGTGAGTGCGGACACCTCCACGGAATGACACGTCTGCACGCCTCAGAATTTAATCTAGAGGAACTAATATACTAATATAAATAATATGACAGACGACACAGCGCAAAAAGATGAAGAAGCAAAAAAACAAGATGAAGAAGCGAAAAACTCTGAAGCAAAAGCGGCTGAGGCGAATAAGGCAGCGGCGGCTGAGCATGAAAAACAAGCTGATGAACAAATCGACAAAAGTAATTCTTAATTAATCGTAGTCTAATTAATAATAATATGAGTACAGTTATAAATAATCCCGGGGAAAATAATAGTGGCGGAGCCGGTGTTGTGATCGGAGCCGTCATCGTGATTTTGGTGCTAGTTGTTGTCGTTATATATGCTTTGCCTTATGTTCGCGGCCGTATAGATACTACGAGTAAACCTGCAAATCCTACGATTAATGTTCAGGTGCCCAATCTTCCAACTCCGAATATTAATGTCCAGGCGCCCAGTCCAAATACATCTCCTGCTCCTTCTTCGGGCACCTCAACTCAGTAACTATAATCGTTCTTTGTAACTTTTTCGATAAGTAAAAATATTATTGCAAAAAGCAAAAAGAATAGCATAAAAAATAATTAATAATTAATCTTAAAATATATGTGGACAATCGCAATAATACTCATAATTCTTTGGTTGTTAGGCGTAATTACTTCCTATACTTTGGGCGGACTGATTCATATTCTGCTAGTTATTGCCCTCATTGTGATAGTGATACGCCTGATACAGGGCAGAAAGGTGGTTTGATTAATAATGAAATCAATAAGAAGAATATCTTTCCGGCCTTAACTTAGCTTCTAAAATTTAACGTCACAGCGTTATTTATTAATTCATTTTAACCAAAAATCTATAAAAGGATTTAACACCAATCTCGAATTTAAAAATAAATAATTTAAAAAATTATGACCAAAAAAATTAAAAGCTATGCGGCGTTTGCCGCGGATAAACCACTGGAGTTCTACGAATTTGAACGCCGCGAACTGCGTCCTCATGATATTGAATTCGACATACTCTATTGTGGCGTCTGCCATTCAGACGTTCATCAAGCGCGTAATGAATGGGGTATTTCAGTATATCCGATGGTGCCGGGCCACGAATTTGTTGGACGCGTAACACATATTGGCAATGAGGTATCGAAATTCAAAGTTGACGATATGGCGGGTGTCGGCTGCATGGTAGATTCATGCCGTAAGTGCGCTGCATGTCTGGCCGGTCTTGAACAATATTGTGAACGCGGCATGCTGCAAACATACAATGCCGTTGATCCGATTGACGGCATGAAAATCCAGGGAGGTTATTCACAGACAGAAGTTATTGATGAAAATTACGCATTACATATTCCGAAATCAATGGATCCCGCTAAGGCCGCGCCATTGCTTTGTTCCGGCATCACGACCTATTCTCCGCTTCGACACTGGAAAGTCGGTGCGGGACATAAAGTTGGCGTTGTCGGCATAGGCGGTCTTGGCCATATGGCGGTGCAATACGCAAAATCTTTCGGTGCTGAGGTTTATATGATCACGACGACTTCCG